>ERZ824473.56-NODE-56-length-184920-cov-9.682606_pt1 | contig 184920 bp, 232 predicted proteins | sample MGYA00519874_ERZ824473 | MGnify/ENA primary metagenome ERZ824473 (study PRJEB31778, sample SAMEA3449151) | human gut metagenome | biome: human gut; feature: human-associated habitat; material: faeces | place: United Kingdom | collected 2010/2012 ...
AGACATCTCGATAACGTGTTCTTTTTTTTCAGCCATTTTTTCACTTCTTTTCTGATAACCAACAGTCAATCCGGCTGTTGTTAGTTAGCTTGTTAATAACAATCTTGTTTATATACTTGTTATTAAGCTTGTTTACGGAATCCGCAAACCCTTTTGCCAAGCGGCTTTGCAGACCCAAAGGTGAGGAGCAATTACCCAAAGGTGAGGAGCAATGCCCGAAAAGGTGAGGAGTAATTGCTTTCAAAGGTGAGGACTAATGCCGAAAAAGGTGAGGAGCGATAACCCTTAAAGGTGAGGAGTAATCCCGATTATGTAATAACATATGATTTAATGGATTTCGGATCGTATCCGAGAATCTCAAATCCCCCATTAAGCATCATATTTTCAAATATTTTCATCATTTCTTCTTCAGAATGCTCCGGTTCTTCAATGATCACTTTCGTTCCTGATGACGTATAGCCAACCGTAACCTTGATTTTTCTGCCGTTTTCATCAAATTTATAGTCAACAGACTCAACAGATAACTCATAACTCATTAAATCACCTCTTCTGATAAGAATATGACACATAACTTGTCTATTATCTCTGTTTTTCTTCCCATTCGGAAATTATTTTCAGCGAAGCAGCCAAAATAACTTGAGATTTATATGTTACGTTGTAACCATTGGTGTACTGATACAGCTGCTGAATGGTACTGAGCTTAGCTCCCCTGCTGTTAAGTTCCATAAACAGATCCTTTTGTGTTTTTCCCAGTGCAGCAAGCCTTGATTTTATTGTTCTTCCTGTGTTAATATCCACACTTATCCGCCTTTCTTTTTCTGATATACTCTGTAAGAACTCTATTTGATAGCCATATATGGTTATCTTCAAGGAAATCAAGCATATAGCCAACAGTAAATCCGCTGCCAATCATACAATTCAGAGCTGCGATTATATGCGCCGGAACCTGTTCAACCGTTCTACAGCTTTTGCTGTCAAAATCATCTGCATCTTTATATGCAGCTTCCAACGCATCTACACGCCGCAGGAGAGCTTCCTTTTCCAACACGTCAATTCTCCTTGACAGACTGTCTAAATCGCTCACAGAGGCTTGCAGCGTTCTGTATGAGCCTGTTTCCCTTATTGACGGCAATACTTCGTGAGTTACCCATCGTTTAAACTGCTTTGCCTGCGGTTTGTCGGAACGAAGTATTACACTGTATAAGCCGCTTTCGTTGATTATATTTGTATCGCCACCCGGTAAGCCTAAATCTGATTTAGCCTTTTCGTCAAAATCAAGTCTATCAAGAATCATTGTTGGATTTTTATATCCGAGTATTTTACATACATCAGCAAGAACCCACCAGATTTCGTAATCTATCTTAACAAGCCTTATTTCTGAATCTCTATAATTCCGTATTTGAATATCGTTCATTTATAAAATCTCCTGAATTTTGTTGACATTCGTGTAAATATGATTTATAATAAAAGGTGTATATGAAGTTAATAACACATAATGTTATTAACATCTTTCATTAAATATTATAATTCTATAATTCAGAATTGTCAATATAAAAAATTCCGTTTTTTAGAATTTTGTATAAATAACTAATTTTTAGGGGGCGTTTTAGTGTTTTATGACCAGTTTGAAAAGCTTTGCAAAGAAAGAAATACTACTCCTACACAGTTTACCAAAGATATTCTAAATTTAAGCTCTTCTAAAGTTACAATGTGGAAAAATGGTTCAATTCCGAAATATGAAATTTTAAAAAAAATAGCTAATGCTTTCAATGTTTCAGTGGGCTTTTTATTTGATGGTGATATAGTTTTAAAAGAACCACTTTCTATCCAAGAAAAAGAATGCCTTGAAAAATTTAATAGACTTTTGGATATTGATAAGGGTAGGATACTTGATCGAATGGAAACGATATATGAGAGCTATTCACACGAAGAAAAAGAAGATGTATCATAATGACAACAATTAATTTGTAAAGGAGAGCAATATTATAATGTCAAGCATCAAAGAATATGTTGATAATTTTACTGATGAACAAATTTTATCTTCAGCTTATATGTGTTGTCAGAGAAATGCCGTCAAAGCAGCACGTAATAACCTTAATGAAGCTAACAATAGACGATGTGATTTTAATACGCATCAATCAAAGGAAGATTTCAAGCAGATGCATCGTGAAACACATTTTTCAATATCAATAAAAGGATTTATAAAATTTTATATACTTTTATTTATTTTCTCTTGGATTGCTCTGTACATTATTGAATATAACAAACCTGGACTTGGAAGAACATTGTTAAAAATATACCCTTTTTTAATGATAGGGATATTGTTATTCCCGATTATACGCAGGATAATTATAGAAATTGATATTGCTAAAAAATATAAAAGTGTAAAATCAATGTATAGCAAATCTTTTGAGATTGATGCTCCGATTGAAGCAAACCTGTCGCTACAACTCAAGGATATGGACGAGTATCTTTCTAAAAATTGTGTCATTCCCCGAAAATACTGGGATTACGCTTTAAATTTGGTTGAATACATATATGTTGATTATCGTGCAACAAATTTACGTGAAGCAATTAATATACTTGAAGAAGATTTACACAGAAGAAGGCTCGAAAACAGAATGGCAAAGATAGAGCAGCTCTCAATAGAGAATGCCAATGCAATTAATGATATGTTTGAGCGTATTGATAACATAGAGTGTTTTCAGAATTACCTTAGAAATCGTCAAAGTGATGTAGAATGGGATTTATTTGTTCAGAAAATCAAGAATTAAATTTTCAATAGGTACAGATTATCAGAATTATGCTGTTCAAGGTCACAAAATTTGACCTTGAACAGCATAATCAGCATACTAATACCCTATATCCGCACCTACAAAATAATTCCCCACTGGGGAATAAAATCAAATTATACCTGCTTTTATCGGAGGAAAAATGAGTTCAACAAACCTTTATGCTGTATATCTGCGAAAATCACGTGCCGATCTTGAAGCAGAAGCCCGTGGCGAAGGTGAAACATTAGCCAGGCATAAAAAGACACTGTATGATATTGCAAAGCGAATGCAAATAAGCATTGCAGCTGAATATAAGGAAATTGTCAGTGGTGAAAGCATAGCAGCCCGTCCTCAGATGCAGAAGCTGCTTAACGATGTTACCGAAGGAATGTATGACGGTGTGCTTGTAATGGAGATTGAACGACTTGCGAGAGGAAATACCATTGACCAGGGAATTGTTGCACAAGCGTTTAAGGATTCTAATACCAAAATCATTACGCCTATAAAAGTATATGATCCAAATAATGAGTATGACGAAGAATATTTTGAATTTTCGCTGTTTATGAGCCGAAGAGAATACAAAACCATACGCCGCCGTATGGAAGCAGGCAGACTTGCAGCTATCAAAGAGGGAAACTTTATAATTTCTTCTCCGCCATACGGATACAAAAAGACAAACCCTGCTCCCAAAATTCACACCCTGGAAGTTGTTCCTGAAGAGGCTGAGGTTATAAAATTGATTTATGATATGTATGTAAATCAACATTTTGGAAAAAGAAAAATTGCCACAGCACTAAACAGTATGGGAATAAAGCCACCTCGTTCCGATTGGTGGGAGGGAATTTCTATAAGAAAAATATTGTGCAATCCTGTATATATGGGTTATAACCAGTGGCATTCAAAATCCAATGGTGACACGCTCTATAAAGGATTACATGAGCCTATTATAAGTAAAGAACTATATGAGCAGGCACAAGAAAGGCGAATAAACCGAAAAACATCAAGCACGACTTCCGAAAATACTCTGAAAAATTACTATTCCGGATTGCTCTACTGCGGATCCTGCGGAAAATGTATGCAACGCCGCACAATAGAAAGACCATCGGGCATTAAAATTGAACATATGGTATGTCGAACCACAAAGTGTAATACTGTATCTTCTCGTACTGATAAAATAGATGAAGCTGTACTGACTGCGCTCAAGATACACCTTGCACAGTTAAAAAATAAATTCTCCGGAATAAATAACAGCAATACACAAAATGAAAATACAATAGATGTTATTTCCATGATAAAATCTGAAATTTGTGATCTTAAAAAGCAGAAAAATAAACTTCATGATTTATTGGAACGAGAGATTTATGATGAAAACACTTACCTTGAAAGGCAATCTATCGTTGCTCAGAAATTAAAGGAAGCTGAAAAGGCATTATCTAATGCTGAAAAGATTACCACACAAAAAATCTCGGACGAGCAAGCAATTATAAACATAGAATTATTACTGGAAAATTTTTCTTCTGCTGATCCCCTGCAAAAAAAGGAACTGCTTAGCAACGTAGTCAGACGTATTGAATATAGCAAGACATCAGATTTGCGAGGTATTCATAACAAAAAAGAATCCAATATGACAATCAAATGCTTTTTCATTTAAGAGCAAAACACACGATATCAGTACCTTTGATTACTGACATCGTGTGTTTTATCATTTTTTAACTGTATCAACTTAAACATTCTGAGTTTTGGGGACAAACTCAATTTTTAAGTTCATATTCATTGCAGAGGCTATTCGAGTAAGTGTTTTGATAGAGGGATTGGCGTTACCGTTCTCAATCTTGCTGATGTCAGCCTGATCTATACCGGTAAGTTCGGAAAGCTGTTTTTGAGTAAGGTTGTCGGCATTGCGGCAGGCAATAAGCATTTTGGCAAGCTCATATTCGGGAGCAAGTGCTTCATACTCCTTGCGGAACTCGGAATCGGTTTCAAGACGGGCGTTTAAGGTTTCTCTGAAATTTTTACTCATATCGATCACTCCTTGTTTCGTTCAAGATATTCTTTACGATATTTTTTTGCAAGTGTAATTTCATTTTCGGGCGTTTTCTGTGTTTTCTTTACAAATCCATTGGTAAGAATTATCTTCTTATTGACTACAAAGAAATACAGCACTCGTGTAATGTCAGAAGCAACCTTTGCACGAATTTCATAAATCCCGTCGCCCAGCGGTTTGGAGTGCGGCTCACGAAGCTCATTTCCGAATGCTTCGAGCAGTTCAAGCTCTCTGAACATTTTAGCCTGCATTTTTGCGTCAAGAGAAAGAATAAATTCTTCGGCAGGAAATGTGCCGTCCTCTTTCTCATAGTATTCAACATCAAACAAGCTTTTACTCTCCTTTTGCAATATGGTATATATCCCATATCTATATTATATACCACGCATAAGCAAATGTCAAGAAAAAATTTTAAAGAGGAGAGTACTCTGCCGCAGCAAGAACTCTCCTCTTTTGTTGTGAATGATGTTAGCATATTTATTATGTGTATCAAGCATATTGTAATTTTTTTTCATATATCCACATATCAGTTAGCCTCCTTTTCCCACGGCCAGGGGCCCTTTGCCCATTCAAAGACATTTTCGCAGCCTGACTGTATAGGTGTCAGAGGTCCGAACAGCTCATTATATGACCGTACTGCCTTTTCACGCAGCTCCTTGTATCGTCTGAACGCAAAAAGTCCGTTGCGGCAGGTGGGGTGAGTGTCGAGGTAAAGCTGTAGCTCATACAGATAAAAGTCGTACATCTGAATGGCGTACATAAGCTGACGGCGTTTATTTTCCATACTGTGCTACGCCCTCCTTTCCAAGAAAAGGCATATCAAGCGACGGGAATATGGTGCCCTTTGCCAGAGCTACATTCTCGGCGTAGGTGTCCTCCCACTCCTGATAGGGCACATATGCCATGGCAAGAGGTGTATCCTGAGGAAAACGTCCCCGGGGTATGGTCAGTCCGTCTGTACTGCATTTGTCGTTTTCGTTCATCTTCCCTCTCCTTTCGGTAATGTATTTGGCGGAGGATCACGGGGCTTTTTCTCCTGCGATTTTCCGCTTTTTTATATTATGCGGCGGGTGAGGATTGGTGAAAGAAGAAGATTGCAGGTAAGATTGTTTAGCTTCGTCTGCTGTTTGTTTTGTCTTTTCAGCAAGTTCTTTTTCAGTAACAATTACCGTATCTAACCACGAAATCAAAACACTTGCACCAGCGGATATTACCCAAGTTAAAGCAGTATTAAGAGCCATAGTGACAGCTCGAAGACCTATAGTTTTTGCTGTTGTAATCGCGAGTTGTGTACCATAACCAACAAGAGATGCTTTAGCTCCATTAAGACCGCCCAAATAGTTACCGAGCTGAGTATTACTCTGACCAACTGCTTTTGCAAATGCCTTTGCATTATCTGCGCCAGACTGTTGTGCCTGATTGAACAAAGTCATTGTTGATTTTACATTAGCAAAACCCTTTGTGTTACCATCAAGAATTGCGGCATAAACGCCTTCAACACTTGCTTTTGCAGAAGCGCCCTTTTCAGCAAATTCTTTAAACATTAGTGATACGTTAAGGTTTTTGTCAGTTACTTTATTGATGAAGTCTTCATAATCTTTACCAAAGGATTGATTAGAATTAAAAGCGTTAAAATTATTAACAAATTTCTGAATTTCATCATTTGTAAGATTAAAACCAGTTTTGACTTTTTCAACCTTATTAAACACACTTGTTAAATGTCCGTCAATAGTCTTAAATACCAAGGTTTCATAATAATGTTTTGAATTATTATGAAACTATATTGACGTAACAGTTAATTTGTGTTATAATTTAACAGAGGTGATTTTATGGGCTACTATAAGTATTGTCCTAAATGTGGAGAAATCAATTTTATTGATAGTATAACGAATTGTCATTTTTGTAACGAACCCTATGTCATTACCGATTACAAATGGAGTTTAGATGATGGTGATAGGAATATGTATAAAATTATCCTCGAAGAATATGCAAAGCCCAACCCACTCTTCGATGAAGAACTCTATAACAAAAGAATTGCATTAGAAAAATCTCAACAGCAAGCTACTCTTGATATGATGTATATGGAGAAACAACAAGCTCAAAGAGCTAATGTTCCTAAGTGTCCTACCTGTGGATCAACAAATGTAGAAAAAATATCTACAGCTCAAAAAGCTTTTGGCTTTGCTTTGGTTGGATTGTTTAGTAGTAACTTAGGTAAAACTATGCACTGTAAGAACTGCGGATATAAGTGGTAAGATAAGAGGCATCGTATTTGGTACCAAAGTCTTTTGTTTATATCACTTATAAAACGCTGCGATATGTTTTACTCACCTCTCCCTATAAACACATACATATCCCCCCTTACTGATCTATGTATCAACCATATCAGTAGGGGGATTTTATTTCATTAAAATCAAATTAAAACTTCCGAAATCTATAGACATCTGCACATATAATATGGTAAAATAAACTCATAAAAGAGGGAAAGCAGGAGATTAGCACTCTCACACGCAGAGTGCTAAAATTTACTTATTTGTCACAAATCTAACATTATATTGTCACAATAAGCAGTTATACTGATACTTGTAAAAAGTCAGAAAAAAGAAAACCGCCTGCAAGGAAATCCTTACAGACGGATATCTGGTGGAGATGACGGGAATCGAACCCGTGTCCGAAAACCGATCCACACGACTTTCTACGAGCGTAGTCTGTTATTTACATTCCCTCGTTCAGCCGTGAACAGACACACAGCTGAACTCAGTAGCCTGCGATACATCAGACGGGCGCAGGCACTCCCGAATGACGTTCACCGTTAATCGACGCCTGAGCCGGAACCACGGTACTTTCCGGGCAGACGAGCAGCGCTTACGCAGCTGCTAAAGCAAAATTATCGTTGTCGTCTAATTTTAAAACGTGTGCGGGTTATAGAGATCAGCACAGTCCTCTGCTCGCTTATCATGCTTCACAATCCCCGTCGAAACCTTTACATCCCCAGGTTATGAAGCGAACGTTTTACCTGTTTCTCTCCTTGATGGCTCTGTCAATATCACGCTTGGCAGCCTCGGCAGCCATTGCATCACGCTTATCGTGAAGCTTCTTGCCCTTGCAAAGACCGACCTGCATCTTGACCCTTGAACCCTTGAAGTAAAGAGAGATAGGAATGAGAGTAAGCCCCTCCTGCTTGATAGTACCGAAAAGCTTGTTGATCTCCTTCTTATGGAGCAGCAGCCTTCTGACACGCATGGGGTCACGATTGAAAATGTTGCCGTGTTCGTAGGGAGATATGTGCATTCCCTTCACCCACAGCTCGCCGTCTTCAATAGTACACCATGAGTCCTTGAGATTAACGCCGCCCTGACGGATGGCCTTGACCTCAGTTCCCACAAGCTCGATACCGGCTTCATAGCTTTCGATGACAAAGTAATCGTGCCTTGCCTTTCGGTTTTCGGCAATAGTTTTAAATCCGTTTTTATCGGCGGGCATCACGACACATCCTTTCATCAAAAAAGCTACAAAATAAACTATAGCACATTTTCATTTGATTGTCAAGCATTTTGGTGCCGAAATTTTCGGCGTTAAAATACAAATTTCCTGCAAAATATCCGTACAAAGGAGCGGTCACATATGAATATTCTTTATGAGGTCATGAGCCGCAACAGGTAGCTGACCGAAGCACTCCCCCACTTGAAAATATAACTCACCGTCTGAAAGGAAGATGAATTTTATGAATATGCAGAAACTTACCAAAAAGACTATAGAAGCCATTCAGGCTGCACAGGATACCGCTATTGAGTACCAGAACACCAACGTTGACCAGCCTCATCTGCTTTATGCGCTGATGACTCAGGAAAACGGTCTTATCCCTCAGCTGATGAAAAAGCTGGGCAAGGACGCAACCGTTATTGCAGGCAGCCTTGAGCGTGTTATGGCAAATATACCCAAGGTAACGGGCAGCGGACGTGATATGAACACCGTTTATATCTCCCAGTCCCTTGACAGACTGCTCAATGCCTCCGAAGCCATTGCCAAGAACATGGGCGATGAATTTGTATCCGTAGAGCACGTTATGCTCTCCTACTTTGACAACGCTGACAAGGACATCAAACAGATATTCAAGGACTTTGCCATTGACAAGGACAGCTTCCTGAAGGCTCTTCAGGAGGTAAGAGGCAACCAGCGTGTTACCACCGATACTCCCGAGGACACCTATGATGTGCTTAAAAAGTACGGTCAGGACCTTGTGGAGCTTGCCCGTCAGAACAAGCTTGACCCTGTTATCGGCCGTGACAGCGAGATAAGAAACACTATCCGTATCCTGTCCCGTAAGTCCAAGAACAACCCCGTTCTTATCGGTGAACCCGGTGTCGGTAAAACTGCCATTGCAGAGGGTCTGGCACAGCGTATCGTCCGTGGAGATGTTCCCGACAACTTAAAGGACAGAAAGCTCTTCTCCCTTGATATGGGTGCTCTTATTTCGGGCGCTAAGTTCAGGGGCGAATTTGAGGAGCGTCTGAAAGCCGTTCTGAACGAAGTTAAAAAGTCCGAAGGCAAGATAATCCTCTTCATTGATGAGCTGCACACCATTGTCGGCGCCGGCAAGACTGACGGCGCTATGGACGCAGGCAACCTCTTAAAGCCTATGCTTGCAAGAGGCGAGCTTCACTGCATCGGTGCGACCACTCTTAACGAGTACCGTCAGTACATCGAAAAGGATCCTGCGCTTGAAAGACGTTTCCAGCCCGTGCGTGTTGATGAGCCTACCGTTGAGGATACCATTTCTATCCTCCGTGGACTTAAAGAGCGTTACGAGGTGTTCCACGGCGTAAAAATTCAGGACAGCGCACTTATCACCGCCGCTGTTCTTTCAAACCGTTACATTACCGACAGATTTCTCCCCGATAAGGCTATCGACCTTGTTGATGAAGCCTGCGCTACCATCCGCACGGAAATGAACTCCATGCCTACCGAGCTTGATGATATCGCAAGAAAGATCATGCAGAAGGAGATCGCCGAGACTGCCCTCAAAAAGGAAGAGGACAAGATATCTCAGGAGAAGCTGGCAGAGGTAAGAAAAGAGCTTTCCGAGCTGCGTGACGAGTTTAACTCCATGAAAACACGCTGGGAAAACGAGAAAAACTCTATCTCCCGTCTCCAGAAGCTCCGTGAGGACATTGAGCACACCAACGCCGACATTGCCAAAGCTGAGCGCAGCTACGACCTTAACAAGGCTGCTGAGCTGAAGTACGGCAAGCTCCCTGCTCTGAAAAAAGAGCTGGAAGAGGCTGAGGCTGCTGCTGATGACTATGAGAAGCATACTCTGCTCCGTGACAAGGTAACAGATGAAGAGATCGCCAAGATCGTTGGCAGATGGACAGGCATACCCGTATCCAAGCTTATGGAGGGCGAGCGTGAGAAGCTGCTGCATCTGGACGAGGTTCTCCACAAGAGAGTTATCGGTCAGGACGAGGCAGTTCAAAAGGTCAGCGAGGCAATACTCCGTTCAAGAGCGGGAATACAGGACCCCAACCGTCCCATCGGTTCCTTCCTCTTCATGGGTCCTACAGGTGTTGGTAAGACCGAGCTTGCAAAGGCTCTGGCACAGGCACTGTTTGACGATGAAAAGAACATTGTCCGTATCGACATGACCGAGTACATGGAGAAGCACTCCGTGAGCCGTCTTATCGGAGCGCCTCCGGGATATGTTGGTTATGAGGAGGGCGGTCAGCTGACTGAGGCTATTCGCCGCAAGCCTTACTCCGTAGTCCTCTTCGATGAGGTCGAGAAGGCTCACCCCGATGTATTCAACATTCTGCTCCAGGTACTTGATGACGGCCGTATCACCGACTCTCAGGGCAGAACGGTAGATTTCAAGAACACCATAATCATACTGACCTCCAACCTTGGCTCCGAGTATATCCTTGAAGGTATTGACGAGAACAACGAGATAACTCCCGAGGCAAGAGCTCAGGTTGATAAGCTTCTGAAAACTCACTTCCGTCCCGAGTTCCTGAACCGTCTGGACGAGATAGTTTTCTACAAGCCCCTTTCCAAGAAGGAGATATATCCTATCATCGACCTTATGCTGGACGGTCTGAGAAAGCGTCTGGAGGACAAGCAGCTTGAGCTTGAAGTCACTGACGAAGCTAAGGAATTTATCGCTAAGGAGGGCTATGACCCCATTTACGGCGCACGTCCCCTTAAGAGATATATCCAGAGCAAGCTTGAAACTCTTATCGCCCGCACTATGATCGCAAACGACCTTGACCCCTTTACTACTATCAAGGTTGACAGCGACGGCGAGAAGCTTTCGCTTACGACTATCGCACCTGAAAAGGACAGCTGATGACATAATAATCCAAAGCTCCCCCGAGAAAATTTCTCGGGGGAGCTTTTTGTTTGCGCATATGTATTATCAGCTCTGCGGCAGAAGCTTGTCACGGTACCTGCCGAAAAGCTTTGTTATAAGCTTCAGTTCAAGTCCCACAAGCACTGCGGCGATTATGGTTCCTGCGCCTACGCTTCCCAGGCTGCCAATAAATATCATGCAGACCGCAAAGGATATGATGACCATTGATATATCAAATATCACCTTTACGGTGGAAAATTCTATGCCCGATGCCCGGGATATGGCGAGCATTGCGCCCTCGCCTGCCAGCGGCATTATATTTGCAGGAACATAGAAGAAAATCCCAGTCGCTATGAGCAGGGTGCTGACCAGCATCATGCTCAGACGGATCACGATATTCTCAGGGGTGGGAAGAAAGGTCATCAGGTGATTGCAGAACGTGGTGAATGCGCCGAACATTACTCCCACCGGTACCTGAAGAAGATTTATGAGCTTGAATTTTCTGCGCAGCACTGCTATCTGCAGCAGCACCAGTGCAATGTGAAATATTATGGTGGCTCTGCCCATCTCTGTCCCCCACACGCAGGTCATTGTGTATGGTATTGAGCTTACGGGAGATACGCCAAGATTGGATTTTACGGATATGGATACACCCAATGTCATTATAAACAGTCCCATAACATAGATAACTGCTCTTTTTGCCGGATCTTTATTCAACAGATCATCTCCGAACATAAAAAATAACACCGCCGACATTGCCTGCCGACGGTGTTTGTATATCTGTCAGTTATTGTGTCGATCAGAAACCGAGGATCTTTGCAAAATCATCGGAAATGGTCTTTTCAAGAGCAGCAGCTTCTGCCTTGGTAGTGCCTGTGGTGGTGTAGTAAGCCTTGATCTTAGGCTCTGTGCCGGAGGGACGAATGATAACGCTTGCGCCGTCGGTGAGCTTGAATGTGAGCACATCGGACTTGGGAAGTGTAAGCATTGTCTTTGCGCCTGTTGCGGTATCAACAGAGGTGCTTGCAAGGTAATCCTCGAAGCGTGTTACGGTAAGACCGCCGATAGTCTTGGGAGTGTTGGTTCTGAGGTCGGACATGATCTCCTTCATTCTCTCCATACCGGTCACACCCTCGCAAACGAAAGAGGACTGGCTGTGAACATATACTCCGTACTTCTTGTACATATTCTCTCTTGCCTGAATGAGGGAAATGCCCTTGGTGCGGTAGAATGCAGCCATTTCGCAGATGAGCATGGAAGCAACGACAGCGTCCTTGTCTCTTACATAGGAGCCTGCCAGGTAGCCGTAGCTCTCCTCGAAGCCGAAGATGTATCTGTCTTCCTGACCCTTATCCTCCAGGAAGCCGATCTGCTCGCCGATGAACTTGAAGCCTGTAAGAACTTCGATAAGCTTAACGCCGTATTCCTTAGCGATCTTAGCTGCGATATCGGTTGTAACGATGGTCTTTACTGCAACGGGATCGGCAGGCATTGTGCCCATCTTTGTTCTCTCGGAGCAGATGTATTCGAGAAGCATTGCGCCTACTTCGTTACCGGTGAACAGTTCATAGCCGTTGTCGGAAGGAACTGCAATACCAACTCTGTCGCAGTCGGGGTCGGTAGCGAGGAGAAGGTCAGGCTTTACAACGTTGCAAAGCTCCAGACCCTTTGCAAGTGCTTCCTTGATCTCGGGGTTGGGGAAGGGGCAGGTGGGGAAGTTTCCGTCGGGATATTCCTGCTCGGGAACTACGGTAACGTCCTCAACGCCTATCTTCTTGAGGATAGCTCTTACAGGCTTGTTTCCTGTGCCGTTAAGAGGAGTGTAAACTACCTTGAGTCCGCTGGACTTAACCAGATCGGTGTGGATACCCTGCTTGGATACCTCATCAAGATAGCTGTCGATAACGGACTGAGGAATGTAGTTTATTCTGCCGTCTGCAACGCCGTCATCATAGGAGATGGTCTTTGCACCGTCAAACATGGGAACGCTTTCGATATTCTTGAGCACGATCTCAGCTGCGTCAAGTGTGAGCTGGCAGCCGTCGGAACCGTAAACCTTGTAGCCGTTGTACTTGGCAGGGTTATGGGAAGCTGTGATCATGATACCTGCGCTGCACTTCAGGTTTCTTACTGCGTAGGAAAGCATGGGAGTGGGCATAAGCTCGGTATAGATATGTACCTTGATGCCGTTTGCAGCCAGAACTGATGCTGCTTCCTTAGCGAAAACGCCGGACTTGATACGGCTGTCGTAGGAAATTGCAACAGAGGGAGATGTGAAAGCCTTGTTAACATAGTCTGCAAGACCCTGAGTTGCTCTTCTTACTGTATAAACGTTCATTCTGTATGAACCTGCACCGATAACACCACGGAGACCGCCTGTACCGAATTCCAAATCACGGTAAAATCTGTCCTTGATAGCGTCGCTGTCACCTGCGATAGACTTAAGTTCAGTCTGAAGGTCAGGGTCATCAACAGCCTTTTCGCACCAGAGTGAGTAAAGTTCCATTTCGTTCATTGTGATCACCTCATAATTTATTTTGTCTGAAAACGGCGTGGCTGAATGCCCGCCTGAATTTTCACATTCAACTCATTATACCACATTTTTTCGGTATTGCCAATAGGATTTTTGCGATTTATCATATTTTTAACATTTGAACAGCAAAGCTAACTTTCTCAAACGTTTTCATAGTACATTCTATATATCCGATGTCAAAATGTCTGATTTGCTGTCCGATTTTCCGACCAGATCGTGTGCTATAATGTAAATATGATGAACAGCAGAAAAGCTTATTCAAATCAAAGAGAGGATATGATAATATGAAAAAAATAATGTCAATAATCAGAGAATATCCCGCTGCCGCAGCCCTCTGCGTTGCCGCCGACGCACTTGTAACAATAAGGTTCACCAGACTGTCAGCCGCCAGCGACCCCACTGCAATGACATATTTTATTGCGCTTTACGGTGCTTTCATGGGCGTGCTCATCTTCTCCGCAGGACTTGCAAGAGCTTCCGCAAAGGCTGAGGAAAAAGCTGCACAGAAGCGCAGAGAACGCCGCAGAAACGCCATTTACGCCATGCGTGAAAGAGAGTTCTACAACATCAGAACAAACCCCTGACATTCACATCAGTTGAACATATTGTTGCGTATCTCCTTGGCGGCATACATTCCCTCGAGGGTCTGACCGGGAACATCGGGGTGAAGTCCGTCACGAAGATATTTTCCCGTGCCGCCGATCACCTCGAACTTCTCGCAGATACCGCTGTTGTGGAAGCAGTCGATGACCTGTGCGCTCATTCCGCCCGCTACCTTGCGAAGCACCTCGATAGTCTTTTCGATCTTTTTGTTATGCTCGGGTGTTGCGGTCTGGATAGGTGTGAGCACGAACACACGGCAGAGTGGGAACTCCTCCATAATGCGCTGTATGCACCATCTTGCTGCGCCTGCCTCGGTGAAAAGGTCAACGCTTTCATTGCCTTCAAGGGTCTTGCCCTCCAGAGCCTTATCGGGGCAGCCAAGGCAGTCCTCAGCGTCATTTGTGCCCATTGCAAAAGCGAACACATCGGGCACGGGAGCCTTTCCGCTCTTTACCTCTTCAATAAAGCGCTGGGTATGAACGACAGCGCAGTTGTTGGCTCTCTTCTGAAGCTCAACAGGGTCGTCAGTTTCCTCCCAGCCGTCGCTGATGCCAGCAAAATCGGGAGAAGTATAATCCTGAGTGGTAACGCTTCCGCCGCTGTACGCGATAGTGCGCTTGTACCAAACGGAGCTGCCTACGGCAACATTGTGATGGGAAGCCATTCCCAGCTCTTTATATACGTGATACGACCACTGCTCCCCTGCTGTGATGCTGTCGCCGTCCACGCCGAAATTCAGCTTTGAAAAATCCATATGAACACCCTTTCATACATATATAATATGGATATATCTTACCACTTTTATCTGCGAATGTCAAGGCAGGAACGGTTCTCATACGGTACAGGGCCATTTTATCCGCTTGACAAAAGAGCGTGAAAATCGTATAATCATTGTAATACATATTTATGGGAAACGCATGAAAAGTTGTCTATTTTATTCGAAAGGAGCGTGGGTCAGTCTGTCTGACCGCACATAAAGCCATGTCCGAAAAAGCCAAAACAATCCGAGAGCCATTTTTCACGCCTAAGCGCAAAAAAATCGCCGCAATATGCTCCGCAGCCGCTGTAGTGCTGTGGCTGATACTGTGGAATATCTTTCCAATGGAATTCTACTCGCTTTTCTTTGCATCACTTGTAGGAAGCAATCTGCTGCTGGCGGTCTTGGCGGCGGTCATAACCTTTCCATCGAATCTTCTTTGCAGCAAAATAACAAGGCGTGACATTTCCGCAGGCATACATCTTATCATCAACATTGTGTTTATGGTAGGCTGCATTTTTCTGTATTCTATTTTCAGATACGACGCTGTTTGGCTGCTGATTATCGGCATTGCGGCGCATATTGCGGCGACTGCCCTGTTGTTCGCCAAGAGCAAGGCTCCGCAGGTAAGTCACATCAAGGAGCCGCTGTTCGGCACAGCTAAAATGATAGCTGCGGGTATTATCTGCACGGTTCTTTCAGACTGTATTTATTATCTGCTGTTTTCGGCTTTGCTTAATATTTTTAGGGAATAATGTTCGGCGCAGAAGCGAAAGTTTCTGCGCTGTTTTTATTTATTAAGATATGATTGTGATTGGCTTTAGCTTTGTATTTTGGGCGTAATGGGTGCAAATCAGCTATCTGGAAATTGTCATAATTTTCAGTACATACCCGTGAGGGTGTGACCATCCACTTGCGAAGGAAACGGGTGAACTGATGAAATTTCAACTCACGCACCCGTGAGGGTGTGACATATTTTTCCAGTCCGAAATACCTGTCAACCTTATTTCAACTCACACACCCGTGAGGGTGTGACTAACTAACGCTGCATCAATCTTACGCTCTTTTATATTTCAACTCACACACCCGTGAGGGTGTGACATGAGAAAGTCTCACGGTACATCACTAAATATATATTTCAACTCACACACCCGTGAGGGTGTGACTTGAAGAATATCGGCAGGAGCAGAAGCGGCAGGAATTTCAACTCACACACCCGTGAGGGTGTGACCTGACTATTTACGGACACATTCCGTAACTTGGGGAATTTCAACTCACACACCCGTGAGGGTGTGACGAACGCATGACCGAATGCGTCCGTGCTATCAAGATTTCAACTCACACACCCGTGAGGGTGTGACCACACGATATCGGAGGAAAGGGACACCGCTGCAGGATTTCAACTCACACACCCGTGAGGGTGTGACTTCTTACAAATTATTATGAGGGTCAAATGAACAATGATTTCAACTCACACACCCGTGAGGGTGTGACAATAATTATTTGGAGGAATTAAATCATGTTATTAGATTTCAACTCATTTGGTATCAGCGCATTTTATTGCGTATTATAGCCACTTTCAAGCATATAAAGTATTGCTTGGTGTGTCGAAAGTGTGTCTATGGGAAAATATGCTTTTTGAAAAACACACCACTTTGAAACAGTTGCTGAAAAACACACCATCACACAAAAAACACACCATCAGAGGTGTGTCGAAGTTTCACGAACAATAATAATAATTGGGATAAGACACACCTGCCAAATCACCTTACCAAATCTTGAGACTGATTCATTCACTGGTTCTGGTATATCTGCATATCTATATTTTTAAGCAAAAAAATAAGAGACCACCGAAGTGATCCCTTATCTTATTATTTTGTTGTTTGTTTAAGCATCCATGAATGGAGCTCATCTTCAATTATAAGTATTTTTCTTCCGACCTTAAATGATGGGAAATCCCGTCTGTGACACAGATCATATGCTATATTTATTGAACAATTCAGATATTCTGATAATTGTTTTGGTGTAATTACTTTTGGCTTATACATATTCGCCGCCTTGTTGGACTGTAGCAATCTATTATTCCTCGTCAAGATCATCAAGGACTTCCTTGATACCAACAAGTCCGGCGTATCCACTGCCGCTGCCATCGGTAATAATTGTCTTGACATTGGGATTGATTTTTTCAACAGCCTTCATCTGGACATCGAGCTTCTTATCTTCAAAATATTCAGCAGTGAAAGATTTCTGCTTTTCGAGCTCCGCTTCTTTCTGAAGTCTTGCAACCTCAACGTCGGCTTCGGCGACCTTTATTTTATTTTCAGCAACGATAAGCTCAGCCTCGGCTGCCTTCTGCTTCTCATATGCAGCTGCATCAGCTTCATTCTGGCGACGGACAAGTTCTTTTTCAGATTCTGCCTTCTGCTGATCCACGATCATCTGATTGGTCTCATCCTGCTTCTCTCTTGCAAGCTTAGCAAGCTCAACCTCGTTCATCGCATTTGTCTTCTCGTCAATTTTAGTCTGAATGTCCGCAGGAAGTGAAAGTGTGCCGATCTCAAAGCGCACAAGCTCAACGCCGTATGTATTAAGAAGTGTATCGGCGAGTATTTCAGCTGTTTCGGTCTGTATCTGAGAGCGAGAAGACTGGATATCATATACAGAATAATTCTGAGTGATAACCGAAAGCTTACCCTTGGCGAGACCGTAGATGTCATCATCGACAATGCTGTCGAACTTCTTGGTACCGAAGTTCTTAATAATTGAACCGATATCTCTGGGCTTCACTGAAATATAGATGTCGGCCTCAATATTCTTACCCTCCTTGGTACCAACGGTCATTGACCAGTCTTCCTTACTGTCGTTTTCGGCGATACCTGTCCAGTTACGGGTAACGATAGTGGTGGGATACTTAAGAACTTCCTGAGTTATAGGATTGATCCAGACGAGACCAGTAAGCTGAGCGTCTATTACCGACGTGCCTTCGATGGTATTTGGTGCCCCGTTTTTAATTGTGCGGTCATACTTGTAGCCGACATAGCCTGCACCAATATTAGTGGTGCATACTGCGAAGCCGATGATACCTACGACCAGAACAATGGCGAGGACAACTGTTGTGATAATTCCCTTATTCATTTTTACATTACTCCTTTTGATTTTAATTAAAGAACCCTTTATCGGGTTTATTGTTTCTATTTTCTTGCTTTTTTCTCCTGTAGTAATCAATAATCAGAATGATTATATTAGCTACAATGAATATAAGCAGAACGAAGATGAGAAGTCTCATCATTTTGTAGTGCTACCGAAGCCGCCATTTCTGATACCGTCGGCGTCATCGTCTTCGATCATAAAATACTGCTGGATTATACCCTGTGCAAAAGCTTCGCCGGCTTTGACGAGTACGGTTTTACCTTCGTGGGTATCGTTGGTGATCTTGGCAAATATATGTCCCTCATTATCCGAACCGCTGTAATCACTGTCGATGATGCCTAAAGTGTTGTCAAGCTGCAGGCGGTACTTGAATCCAAGTCCGCTTCTGGGATAAATGGCAAGGAACTTGTCGTTATCGAGCAGCACTCTTATGCCGGTGGGAATCTTTATTGATTCACCGGCCTCAAGCTTAAACGCATATGGAGCATAGAAATCATAGCCTGCGGAGCCTGATGTGGCACGCTTTGGCAGCTTCAACTGGTCGTACAGCGCTATGTATGCTTCCTCGGTAAGACCGGGAGCACAATTCTTAACATCCTTTAAAAACTGACTTGCTGATATTTTTTCAAATTTCATGATTTCTCTCCTTTTTTATTGCCACAGACTTGGAAGTAAGTCCATAAATATTATCTTGTTATTGGACACACATTCAATCCGTTATCCTTGAGATATTCAATCATCTCATTTGCCGGAAGGCGCTTTATTAAATCCTGCAAAGTATAAATTTCATGTTTTAGATATTCGGTAGTTATTTCGCACGAAACAAAGTTCTTATTGGAAAACTTCGCCCAACCCCATTTTAAAGGTAACTCCGAATATTTATCGCCAAATTTTGATTTTTCCCACGGGAACATGCAGTCGAAACAAGGATATGAACATCTTTGAATAAATTCGTCATATGATGTAATACACTCTGTTTTGGCAGGCTGCATTTCTGTGTAGTACCATCTGCCCCCATAACCACAATACTGGTCAAGCTTTTGTCGGATCTCATGTTCTTCTTTTCTTATCGTTAAAATAAGGGTATAGTATGTTTGTACTATCTGTTTCATTATTTTTTACCTTCTTTATATCTGGCCAATCGACGAATTGGTTAAACCAAGGAGGTGGATTATTCAGTGAATTCCTAAAGGTTTCCACGAAGACTTTATCAAGAATATCATCAATGATTTCACTGTAATCCACTATATCACCTCTTTGTTAAGCGCCTCATAATTTTTCAATAGTTACAATGCAGCTCTTTTTAAGTAAGCCTTTCTTTCTAATATGTTTTAGGGCATATTGAGGACGATCATTAATTGAAACAACCACTACCTTATCCATTGCAGGATTATAAAGTAAATAGTCCCCTATTTTGATTTTAGCATACGGTCTGAAATATTCGTCAAAGCTGCCAATCACTACTTCGCCTGATTTCTGTGGTAGTTTAATCATCGATATCCACCGTTACTTGTATATCATCGTAAAAATCCTTAATGATAGTTGACAGTTCCTCATGTTTTTCTGCAGGAACAAGCATCAGCACACGATTAAAAACATCTTTGAGTTTAAAAATTATAACAATCGTTGCGCAGCCTTCCCCTTGAATTCTGCCTTCTCTTAATCCGATAACGAAAGCGCCGATACATATTGCAACGGTTACTATACCAACAATAACATAAGTCATTTCATTCATCCTTTCAGATAATCAATATAGTGTTCAAGCTCCATTGGTTTTGGTGATTTCTTTTTTGTTTTCACCAATTTATTACCTTGAACTTCACATAAAAAATAAACATCTCTAAGGGCAGAAGATGTAATGGCATGAGTTTGCATGCCATTACATATATATACCGCCCAGATAATTTCTCCTTTGGGAGCTACGAGCATATGACATCAATCCTTTCCAATATTGCTTAACTTATTTATATAATAGCATATTATATCCAATATGTCAAGGGAATTTGGAAATTATTTTAGTCACAGAAAAGGACTACTTTGTTTTGCTTGAAGCTTTTTTGAATATCAATAACACGTTGATTGCTTGAACCGGCAAATGCTAACGATATATCTCTTTTATCTTTTTCATATTTACCGTCAACAAGAATATTACAGCATCTAACAATATCAAGTGGAGATATGCTGTTCGTATTGGCTCTTTTGTTTTCTCTGTCATTATTTAAAATCTCTTCCCAAGTATAACCTGTATAGAGCCAGATTTTTTTGTTTGGAAATTTTTCTTTAACCGTTTTAACAATTTGATAAACAGTTTCAAGATTTTGTGATTCAAGAGGATGTCCCCCGGAAAGAGTTAATCGAGAGATGTATGGTTTATTGAGAACGTCGAGGAGTTCCTGCATCGTATCTTCTGTAAATGATTGTCCTACACTGAAATCCCAAGTTTGAGGATTATGACAGCCGTGGCAGTGGCAGTTGCACCCCGATACCCAGAGTACAACTCCTATGCCTGTGCCGTTAGCAGTATCACATTTATCTATACTTATATATTTCATTCATGCTTTACTCTCATTTTAACTTCTTGCTGTTTGCCTTTATTAAATGCCTCTGTATAATCGCCTGTAAGGTACCCAGTTACTCTGCGAAGTCTGCGAATATTAGGACACCCACACATAGGACACGCATTGTTTATTTCATCGGTGTAACCACAATCGGTACACATATCATTTGGAACGTTGATAGCAAAATATGGAATGTCCTTATCCATAGCATAATTAACGATTTCTTCAAGAGCTTCAAGATTATGTTTCACGGAGCTATTCAGTTCTATATAATCAATACATCCTGCGCTTGAGTAACCCGTGAGCTGTGATTCAATATCAATTTTTTCAAACGGACTCATCTTCTTCCATACAGGAACGTGCATTGAATTTGTGAAAAAGTCTTTATCTGAAACATTAGGAATTTCACCATATCTTGCTTTAAATTTCTGCATAGCTGTGTAACAAAGATTTTCTGCTGGGCTGAAATAGACACCGAAATTAAGTTTATATTGTTCCTTAAATTCAGAGCATCTGTCTTTAAACAGCTTTTCTATTCTTTTGGCAAGTTTCATACCCTCTTCGGTTGTATGATCACAGCCGATAAGAATTTGAAGTGTTTCTGCAAGACCAAGCTGACCGATGGCGAGTGTTCCGTGCTTTAAAGCACTGCGGATATCCTTGCCATCATATCCAGCCATTACATTGTTTTCATACATAAACTTTGCTGACTTGGGATTCTGGGAACAAATCCATTCAAAACGTTCAATGAGCATATCTTTGGCTTCATGAATTTTCAAATCAAGCTTGTATAAAAAAGTTTCAATTAAATTATTTTTAGAATATGCGTCGCTCCCCTGAAGTTCTCTCTTTGACTCCATAGCAAGAGTTGGCATAATAATTGTTACGGGGCATATATTACCACGGCCATCTTTGAGTTGTCCGAAACCGTTTATATCCCAACCATTAGCTGTTCGACAGCCCATAGTGCTAAAATACGTTTTGGGGTCATTTCTGTCATAACCCTCATTTCCGCTCCAATCTACATTTGCATAATTGGGATAAAGTCTCTGAGCTGTAGATTTAAGAGCAAGTTGGAATAAATCGTAATTCGAATCACCTTTTTCACGATTTACACCTTTCATACACTGGAATATACCGCAGGGAAAAATACTTGTCTTATGTAATTTACCAATGCCTTTGATAGATATGTCAAGCAAGGCTTTAATTACAAGTCTACCCTCTGGAAGAGTGCAAGTTCCGTAATTGATGCTTGTAAAAGGCAGTTGATTTCCTGAGCGACTTTGAAGTGTATTGAGATTATGGTACATACCTTCAACCGCCTGATATGTTTCTTTTATGGTCATGTCCATTGCATATTTATTAGCTTTAGGAAAACGTTTATAAAGTTCATCTTCAATAGACATATTATTGGTAATGTAACCATTATCAAAATCTTCTGTACCTAATTCTTCTATATAGATTATCCCATCTTTATAATGCTTATAAAAACTCTTTCTAACATAAGGTATCATAGTCCAATCTAAATGACTGGCTGAAACTCCACCAAACTGTTGTAATGACTGTAACTGAAATATAACTGCCACAAGTTGAAACGCTGTACTTACTGACTGTGCTGGTCTAACGTCAGTCTGTCTTGTATTAAAGCCATTTGCAAGCAAATCATCAAAAGGAACGGTTAAACAATTATGGTCTCCCACAGCATAATGGGAAAGGTCGTGTATGTAAATTTCATTGTTAAGGTGATTATTCCTCGCCATATCTGACATACAATAATCAAGAGCATAACGTTTCATTACAAGGTCGGCAGTTTCACCTATTCTACCACCAAAAGAATGCTCATCGACATTAGCATTTTGATTCTGTACGTTTTCAGCAGTAATCTTTTCTTTAATATCAGACATAAGCTGTTTATACTCATCTCTTGCCATAGCTCGTCTGTATCTATATGTAATATATGCCTTTGCAACTATCCCATCATATTTAATGAGAGCATTTTCAACAATGTCCTGTATCTGTTCAACAGTAATCTCAATCATAAAATGTATCTTACTTAAAACAAAATCAGTTATTGTTTCAGCATCTGTCTGATTCGTCTTATAGTCAGGATAAACCTCTTCATAAGCTTTCAATACAGCATTGTAAATCTTATTCTTATTAAATGGGACTTTATCCCCGTTTCTTTTTACAACTATCATTTAATCACCCTTTCTAATACGTTTATAGTCCGAAACAACAACAACATCTAAGGGGCCCGAATATGTACTCTCATCAATCTCTCCCTACTTTAGGCAATACTTTCATTATACAATCTTGGCACAACTGTTCTCCATCTAATTCTCTGAGATCTTCTGGAAGCATTTCTTCTTCACAGCGATCACAATACCAATGAGGAGAGCTATAATAAGGACAGCCGGAATATAAACATGGCAGTCCGCAGTCCACGCAATCATTTTCATATACTTTCATTAGCTATTACCTCTTATACCTGATTATCTTACCATTTTCCATGGCTACATCTATATACTGAGGGTATTCGCCATCGTTCTTATATGAATTGAACTTATACGCCTTTATCGTAACAGGAAGATAATGACTGTCTTCGCAAACTTTACACTCAGTTTCTGACTTATAAACTGTATTACAGATTTCGCACTGGAACTGGCTTAATGTTTTCATTGGTTATCACCGTCCTTAAATATAATTTCATACATCACATCATTGTGGTATTCCCCATATCTGTCTCTGTAAGCATCGGTAAAAATAAACTTTTTACCGTTATACCTTTTACAAAACTTGTCATAATGACGTTCGACAGGATTACCACCAACCATCCGCCATTCAATACGATGGGGTTTATAATCTTTGATAATATGTCTCATTTCTCGCAGAACGTCTTTGCCGATAGTGGAGTTGTTTTTATCAAATGAATATAAACCAAAGTTACTAATACTTCTGTTGTGCATATCGTATGTATAACAAAAGTAGCCGATGACTTTGCTATTATCGTTATCATCAAGGATAGCATATCTATAATCCCAGCCATCGAATTTATCGGGTATTTCTGGAAGTTCAAAACCGTTCCAGCCCGAATAATAAGTCATTTCGTCATCGTATATGTGTTTCTTTAAGCCATTAAGAACTGCTTCCTTATGAAGCATTGCAGGTTCAAGCATTTATGTATCACACTCCTCTTTAAACTATATCAAACATATTTAATCCATTCGGGATTTACCTCAAGTCTTATCTTGCTTCTCCTACGATACCTTTTGTGTTTACGAGTATTTTTCTGTATGTATGTTCCGTTAGAACACTTATGACCTTTCTTAATATCGCAAAAAGCTTCAAAAACAGGACTGTATGCTTGTTTTATAATATAACCACATTGAGGACAATACCCATTCTGTTCAACAGTTATTATTGAACCCCAGTATTCTTCATCATAAGCGTTATAAGCATATTTACTGCTTTTGCATATTGGACATTTATCTCGTTTATTCATTGCATCACCTTTCAATAAAATGTTTATTTGCTTGATAGAAATTTTCGATTTGCATCAAAATATCTTGCTCTGAGATGTTCTGTATAGCATCTTTGGCAACTTTCTTCTGAGATTGTCTTGTCTCCCTTAGTAATCGTATTGCAATACCACGGACAAGCCGAACCGTAGCAATCACAAAATTCTGTCTTGGAAATACCGTCAGTAGTTTCCGTTATTGTTCTATATGGACACTTCATAAATTATCCCTCCATTTATATCTTTCCTTTTTCAAGAGCTTTCTCGGCTTCTTCTCGGGTAAAGAATATAGTCTTACCAATGTCATCATCGACGAAAGCGAAGGACACAGGGAACTCATCGAAGCTGCAATAATAAGCATTATAGCCATTAGTGATTTTTATAGATGTGACATGTCCCTCATGAGGAATCCCGTCAACAAATTGATCATCTGTCCAAATGGACTGATTTACTTTAACATGAGGGAAAACCACTCCTTTGTCAAGCAAGAAGTCAGAGATGTTCTCAGGGCAGATGTCCCCATCTAAATATTCATATGGTATCATACGGAGTAAATTTGCCAGTCTTTTATGTTCGGTCATTTTTATACACTCCTTTGATTTCATAATAAAAGCAATTTTTCATCATATTACTCAATTCCATATTCTTTGAAAAACTCTGGTATATCCAGCCATTCGTCTTTTATAAGATTTCCTATCTTTGTAATAGACCTACCCAAACCATTTGAAACTACTCTTATGTACTTACCTTTACAATCTTCCCACTTACTTACACCAACAACTTTCATAATTCGTGTAATTAAATCCATACTATAAGCACAACATTGACGTTTCTTTGTATTCTTATTATATTCATCTAAAGCATATCCACCTATAACACATGCTGTTCCATCGGAAATATCAACGGCAATACCAAATGTAAGAATGCCGTGGTCTTCGTAATAAATTGATACATTTTTAATCTGTGCATTAAGAATTTCTGGTATGTTATTCATTTTTATCCCCCTTACCTATCAATCGACGAGTTTTCATCGTATTCATAATAGTCGCATTCTGACACCTCGTTGGCGGTATAAAAATTCTTCATGACTTCAATACCCTCAATCGAGGCTTTATGTTGGCATATGAGACCAAAAGTATTGTCATACTCACGGTTTATGCAGTTATAACAACCTTGTTTGCCTTTGTTAACGATCATTGTGCTCCTCCTTATTGGTCATATGTGTTGCTCCTTAATTTATCTTTGAAGCGGTTGCTCTTTAGTTATTTCTCAAATATTCCAATACTTCATTTACGATATCATCATAATCTTTGATATCGCCATTGCGAACAGTGTATGGGATATTCCAAGAATTCAATTTTTCCATCAATGGAGCTACAAGAGCATCGCTTTCTTCCTCGGTCTGAAGCCTGCCTTTAGGATTATAGGGCTTTACTCTCTTTAACAGATATATTTTGTTATTAAATGAAGAGAAGCAATTATATACGGTTTTGTCAAACTCTTTACCAAGAATTTTGCTTGAATTGTAAAATGAAGACAACAGCAAAGGAGAGTCGGTTACAATTACATCGACCTTATCTTTACAGCGGTTCATTTTATAAAATTGTTTGCCAAATATGTAAATCTGATTATCGGGTTGAAATATTGTTGGGTTTTCTTCCCACACTTTGTCTTTGGCAAATTCTGTAATTAGTTCAGCATTTACGCCAGCCATTTTGAGTTGGCTGAAAATATAAGCTGCTCCAGTGCTTTTGCCTGCGCCGGGAACACCGAATAGATTAACTACTAAGCAATTTGTATCCATATATGTCCTCCTTATTTGCACCTTGTAAAGCTCTCCTTTGTATTAAACAATTTTTCGCAACTGCTCTGGTAAGCTCAACAAAGCGTCATTAGCTTCTTTGTTCAACTCTTTTGAACGCTTCAATAAGCAGTCGGATTCGCTACGCTTCTTTCGTATATTGCGAATTGTATCGGCAAAAACCAATAAATTATTGTCACGATAGGGTTTTATGATAGTTTGATACTTGCGTTCTTCCGGGCATCCACAACAACTGCCGGAATCAAGACAATGCGAACACGGATTGATTGGAATTGGTTGTTTTAACAACTTCAAATCGTCATCGGAAAACGTGTATATAGTTTGTTCTTTCATATCAATCTCCTCTTATTTCAATTCAAAACCTTTTACTTCGTCAAGAAATAAAACTGTTCGGGGTTCTCTGACCTGTCCGCAAACATTTTCAATAAGCTGACGCCGTTCCTGCCCCATTTTATAAAGTTCAGGATTGATATAGTATGTATCGGGTTTATCATATCCTACAAGCACCATAGCAACTGCATTGCCGAATTCATCGCGGCTCACTACCCTGTCGGCAAAAGTTACCAGTTCGCTTGATAAAACTTTATTCCTGCAGAAAGCTTTATATTTCTTGTGTGAAACCTCGATTGCATCGGGAATATTCTTTTGAATTACACCTATGCCTGTATCGATAGCCTTTACCGATACGACTTTTTCAATGGTGAAGTTATTGATACTTATATTACTCATCTCTTAAAGCTCCAACAGTAATTGACGAACTCATAAAACCTGAACATCACCTGATTGTAAATATCAATCTTGGCTTCATTTGTATGTTGCTGACGTTTAATATGGAGTTTAGCGAAATCCCGCCAATGATCATCCGTCACTTCAACCTTTTCATTCTCGGGATCAATGCTGCCGCACCATGGATAGAGAAATACCCGATTATCTTCAGTAAGTTTCACAACAAGTTCCCATTTAGTTTTGCTACCATAATAGTAAAACAATTCTTTTCTTACTGCCTCGGCAAACTCAGCTTTATCCTTTATTGTTCTGATAAGTTTACCAAAATATTTAGCAAATCCACCGTGCTTGAAAATATTGAACGCTTCAATCTCATGCTTATTGATATTATAGTTATATACAAACCATTCCATTAAGTTTCACCCTCCTTGAGCATAGTAGCGCCGCAATTAGGGCAGAAATTAAAATCATTACCCCACACAATTACTCCGCACTCTGAACATTTGTATTTCGTTGAAATCCAATGCCCGTGCTTTACGGGTGAAACGTTGGCGGTTGGTGCATTATCAGTCAAGTCGTATTCAGCCATTTCGAAAAGACGATCATGATCAGGAAAGTGTCCTAAACAGAAGATTTTACCTGTATCATCGACAATTTGTACTTCAGCCTTTTGGTTAAAATATTTCTCAAGTTTAGAATGCTTCATACTTATCCTCTCCTTTTGTTTTATGTTGTTGCAACAACTCTATTTAATCCTTGTCTTACTGTTACGCGGTATTTTGTTAAACGGGCATGATTAAAACTTGTTGCAGATATTGTTGGTGTGATTTGAACATCATAGTTCTCAATCAGCAGAGCATTTGCGATAAGTTTGGCATTACGCATATCTTGTATTACCAGTTCAATGCACTCGGCATCTTTAAGTGTCATATTACCCCTCCTTTAGATACAGGCTTAGTCTCGTGAAACATATCCACGAGACCACACCTGCGCAGCTGACTCAGATCTCTTCAAGCATCTTCTGAAGCTCATCAACAGATTTATTCTGAAGCTCCAGTTCCTGCTTATTAGCAAGAATAGCCATGATCTTCTGCTTCTGAGCCTTACGCTCCTTATCGAGCAGTCTTGCGTTTGCTTCCTGCATCTTGATATCAAAGATATGCTTTACGATAGCAATCTGGATATCAAGCGCTGTGTCTTCAGCTGTCTTTGTTGTAAGAAGGCTCTCCTCCTTTGACTGCTTGACCTGCCTGTTAAGTGTCTTAAACACGGTATCGAGGTCATCAGCTCTCAGATCCCAGAGATCTTCCACGAATATCTGACCCTTAAAGGGGAATCTTACTTTATTTCTGGTTGCGTATTCAAACATGTTTTCCATAATCTTTTCCTCCATCAAAATTTAATTTTCATAACTCTTTCGGTATTACCCTTGACCTTAACGATCAACTCGTTTCTCTTCGTTGATGAGAAACCAAGACCTGAAAGCTGGTCATCGGAAGGCTCGACTTTCATCTTGGAACCGAGGGCTTCAAATACCCTCTTGTGCTGCACAAGCTCCTGCTTGAGATATTCATTAAAGAAGCCGTTGGGAGCCTCGTCATTGATACAATCCTTCAGCATGAAGAAGTAATGCTTATTGCCGATACCGTTCTGCTCGTCCCAGTAATTGGGAGAATAACACATAACGGATACGGGCACAAACTGGTTCGTTGTAATGCCCCAGATGGACTTTGCAGACATGCTGGACGTAATATATTCCTTAATGGTAAATACGCCGTCCTTCAGCGTAACATCTGCGACCCGAACAGTTTCTCCTGATCTCATAGGCTTGTTGTAGTCAAAAGAGTAAATCTGACCATCGAATTCGATTTCCGCCCTGAAACCCTTCTTAACTGCGCCTGAATACTGGTTGACCATGAAGCGATATACACCGTTTTTCATCTTTGACAGATCACCCCATGTGATATTTTCCACAGCAACCTTACCCCAAGGCTGTATAATATCAACGTCAAGCTGACCGCCCATCGATGAACGATCAGGCTTTTTATCGGTTCCAAAATATATTTCATGATTATTGGGTTCAATGCAATGCGCATCGAGGTCACAGTTATCAGTTCCGCATTCATTCCACTGAATAGAGAATCTGAGCACACCGTCAACCTTGCCGCCGGCAGACTTAACATTCTCTCTTATCTGGCTATCTGTAATATTGCCCGCATAACTCCAACTGAAATTGTTATTCCACTTAAACATCGTCTTGCTGTCCTTATTAACAGGTGCGATGAGTGAAACCAGATTTGAACTGTGCTTATTTTCAAACAGAACTTCGAGTTCTCTTGCGGCAGGCAGTACGTCAGAGATGAACTTTTCGATAGGAACTTCCTCGACCTTGTTGAACTTCTTAGGATTAACTGCAATTTCCTTCTCCATTTCATCAAATACGCTTGCGCCGGAAATCCTCTTTGCAGAGTCCTTATTTGAGAACAGGATATTGTTTACGGTAATGTCGTCCAGAGTAGCATATCTTCTTGCCAAAGAGTCTATATATCCGAGCTCTTTAATAGTGTTCTTAGCGTCGTCCAGCATCTTCTTTGTAAAGATAGCCTTGGGACGCTTATAGTTTGCAGGAGCCACGATTTGTTCGTATTTACGGACTGCGAGGTCGAGATCCATATCTTCACTGATATTCACAAGCAGAGTACCAATACTGTGATTCCTGATACGGCCAATAACATTGCCGGCAGCGGCAGAATTTTCCCAAGCATAGTTATCCTTGTCTGCTTCAGAAAGTGTCATATACTTGCGCTTATACTGCAGGAACTTTTCGAGCACAGGCTTCCACTCCTCACCTCTGTAAAGAGAATTGGAAGAAATGAGTTCCAGAACGGTCAGCACAGAATCTTCGGTGATCTCGTCAAGAGAGCGCTTGAATACGTTCTTTGTGTCTCTGAAATCACCCTGAATGTCGGGGATCGAATTGCGAGAGTTGTTTACAAATCTGCCGGGCAGCTGAAGGTAGAAGTGTTCCCATGTCTTTATGGAGCCGTCTTCCAGCTTCTCAAATGAATGCTGAGAACCTATTCGATTGAACTTGCTTAAAAAGACATCGATTACTGTCTTTGATTTGATAAAAGCGTTGAGGGCGTCTATGGAGGGCTGGTAAACCGGATCTTCGGCATTAAAATCCCAGACGGTTGTGACCTTGCCATTTTTGATGACTACAACGTTACCGATTGCCTTGATGAAGCTACGGCAACAGGAGCAGTCGTGTTCTCTACGCTTACGATAGATCTCGTTAGTGCCCTTGGGGAAACTGTCAAGATAGAGATTCCACATCTCGTCCTTGTCAACATTCACCACGAAGACATTGTTGGCATCCTTGGTAATCTGATTAAAATGTGCTATCAGATTATCTCTCATTGTTACAAAGCTCATTTGTAATTTCTCCTTTTATTTTAAATTTGGTTATTGCTGCTTATCTTTGAAAATTCTGATAATCATAGTACAAGTTGTAATCGTCTTGTTCGACGTACTCTACATATTTGTTATAGTAAACCTCTTCGAGTTCAATTTTGCATTCACCCCTAAGATTAAAATAAACATTCCATATAGCTACATTTTGACCTTGCGGCAATGGTTTAATTTTCGTTTGTGTAATAAAATTTATTTGATTATCCCAAACACTTATTTCTTGTCGGCGAATACCCAAAAATTCAAACGGATAATAAATATCGTACCCAGTATGTAAAACACAATATTTCTGTATTTCGTTTAAAATGCCCCTTTGGAACCACGTTAATTCAGCCTTTTTCATTGTTTATACACCCCTGGCATTGCCTTTCATCCTTTCGACAAATTTATTCACCTCTTCCAGAAACCTGTCTTCTTCCCAGTAAAATAGATTTGAGTAAGCGCATCTTTGACAAGTTTTCAAGAAGTTTGTCATGAACTGACCGAAGCGCCAGTCAGGAAAATGCTCCATGTGAATATCACGAAGCCTGTCGTAAAAGTCGTACAGTCTGTTTGGATTACGCATTAGTCTCACCTTTCTGTTGTGTATGCTCACCCACTGATAATCTCAATTATAATGCCGATAATCAGCACAAGAAAAAATATTGCAATGGGTATCCACAGCGGAGCCAGCACCCAGAGCCAACCCCAGTGAATAACTCCACAAAGCTTTAAAACAATGAAGACAATCGTGAGCAGCCCGAAAAATCCTACGCCGCCTGACGACTTGTTTGATGAACCGTTTGATGATGAATTATTGGACATTATGATTTCTCCTCTCTTTCTTTGTATCTGGAAATAAGTTCTTTATACATTATGGAAATAATCTTTTCTGTAATATAACAGAAAAGCAGACAACTGTATGCTACGACCGATATAGAACCATTGGCAATAACCATAACACCACAACCAATCCAAAGTACAATCGACACAAGGTCAAGCCAATATCTTTTAATTATTTTCATCTATAAATTCCTCCTTAAAAATGCTATGGCAACTCTTTTCATCCGGTAAATAAAGCATCCTATAGTCTTCGGCATGGGGATTCTTCGCAGGCTCAACATATGTTTCTATTTCTACGAAAGAAATCTTACTGTCAACAAACGCCCTGTCCCAACGTCTGCCACAACAGTTTTCGCTTATTACGTATGTATGCCATTCTTCGCCGTTGGAGAAAAGGACTACATCCGAATTTCTTTTCAGCTCAACAATTTGAATACCCTCATCGAGCATTACTTCAAGAAGGTTATAAAAAATAAAATGTGCTCTTGCCTTTGTCGTGGCAAAAATAATGCAGTGTTTAATCATCTTCGGAAACCTTTTCAGGAGGGTTAGGTAGTGGCATCCAATGGGTTATATTAATATCATATGTTTCACCCGTATCTGCGTACATACCTTGAATCCAGCCCAATATTGAATGATCCCAAGCTTTTGCCTTGTATCTATAATGACCAACATAGAAATGTTCTCCATCGGTTATTAAATAGTCATTGTGGTCACTCTTTTCGGGCAACTTATCTTTTACGCTTATCCACTCCGACATTACGATTTCTCCTTTTCTTTATAAAACAGTCCTCTCAGTGTGCATATGTCACGAGGAATGCTATCCCTATCTTCAACATCGTGCAGCTGCTTGACCCAAGCATAGAATTCATTTGCCAAAGGAGTTGTAAGAGCCGCAGTTCTCTGAATATATCCCTTACGAATAGCCTCCTGAGCTACGCTTCTCATAAACTTCCAGAAGTTATAATACGTCAGCTTGAGCTTAACCATATATCCCGCACTATCTTCAATGACAAAGCCCTCGATTTTTCTGTCGTGATACTCATAATCGGGATCAAGCACCTCATAATACCAGTCGAAAAATTCCTGCCAGTTGGCAATCTCATAGGCTTTTTCCTTATGCTTCATGCCAAATTTATCCGCTATATTGGTCATCTGCTCGTAATCATACTTTGAAAACTCCATTGTGTTATGTACAATATCCAGCAGGAACAGTTCGCTGTCGGGATAATCGATAACGTGAGGGTCGTTTTTCATATCAACGCACTCAAATACGAACGATACATCATTGTCTTTGATATACTGTTTCATAGCGGCGATATTATCGGCAGAAACCTTGCGATAGAGCATATCTTTGAGATATCCCGCAAAATCGCCCTCGATAGTCGATTTGCTGGCAATGAAAAGGTCGTCATTATATTCATCGTAGCTAACAATTCCGAGGAAGCCGTTTTCCTTGACGTATGCCGTTACAGGGAACTGGAGCTTATGCTGGAGCATATCAAATTTAGTTTCCGAACGCTCGTTTACATTGAAAAATTTATTATAAGCTCTCGCTGCGACCTTGCCCTTTACGGTGTCTATATATAAGCCTCTTGCCTTTGTTGTCTGCTCATCCCAAACCTTGTCGTAAAATGCCTGCTTAGTAAAATTGAAAGACGAGATATTGCCGAAAGACTTTTCCTGAATGTAACGATTGCTACGGAGAGACATGATAACATCGGCAACAGAACTGTTTACTACAGATTGTTCCTGTACAGCTTCGGGTGTTTTGAAGACATAGTTGGGCATTTCCATAGTCTTATATCCGTCATTGCTTATCTGAACGCAGCGGAGACAGCCACCAAATTCAACCTTTCCTTCGAGATTAAATACTCTGTCATTGACCTGCACAGGAAGCGACTTCGTGTTCCTATGTCCGTGAATCTGATATGTATTTTCGGGTGTAGTTCTTATAAAGGTGTCAGAGATAGTCTCAAAATCATTATACGAACCAACGCCGTGAATCATCTGATCAGTTGCAACAAATGTGAGATTGTCGGGGATTGTGCTGAGGCCGGCGTGAGTTACAATGAACTGATTACCGTTATATGTATAATAAGCGCACTGACCAAATTTGCGGTAAAGCATTCTGAGGTCTTTTTTGCTGATCTTGGCAGCATCAAGCTGAGGACGGGTAACAAGTTCAAATTCCTTGGATTTGCCACGGACATCGTTGGCATAAAGCCACAGCCATCTCTCATGATTTCCCTCAAGCATAAAGACGTTCTTTTTATCTTTGATGGAGATAAGGAAGTTAAGCACCTCGACGTTCTCAATTCCCCTGTCGATATAATCACCGAGGAATATGTAGAACTCGTCGTCTTTAAGTCCGCCGTTGAAGTCAAAATAATACTGAAGTGCAGAATAGCAACCGTGAATGTCTCCGATATGGTGGATTTTCTTATATTCAGACAAATCAATGCTCTTGAACCAGATCTTGTCTAATTCATTAGGCTTTATTACTTTAATGCCTGCAGGAATCTTCTGAGTAGCAAACCTTGAGTACATTTTATCAATGACCTCATCGGAAACTCTTTTGACCTCGGGTCTGCCTGCGTTTCTTCTTTTGACTTCCTCAATGGGAATATCTGTGAAATCGACACAATAAATTCTGTAACGGTAGGTGTCGCACATATTTTTGTATCTGTTCATTTCTACGGTTTTAGAGTTTGTTGCATCGATCACCGTAAACTCGCCTTTCTGCATACGATATTCAAGCAAATTGAATAAAGTATTCCATACAGCTTTATCGTTGCTCTGGCTGATACCGTAAGAACCATCAGGCTGCATTATGGGGCTCTGGTGCATAAGTCTGATGTCGTCAGGCGAAATCGCATACGGCTTCAATCCGTTCTGCTCGATCCATGTTGATTTTCCGCAGCCTGCGGAACCTCTTAAAAGCAATAATACTCTCATTATAGTTCTCCTTTAATCGTTTGTAATTTCGTCGTATTTTCCTTCTATTATGTCGTTCATTATTTCTGTAAGCTGTCTGAACTCCTTAGCTCCGCCTACACACGCCCCCGAACATAACTTAAGCTCATACGACCACATGTTTTTTTCTGCAAGTCTAATCGGAAATCCCTCATAAATGACAGTACCTATTCTATAAATCTCACCGGTTGCCTCATTTATGGCATTGTCGGTGAGTATACGTAAATATTCTGAATTATAATATCTTTTATTGGGAACGTCTTTTAGGGAGTAATAGACCTGGGTAAATTTATTTACAAGAAAAATCACTCCCGTATGAATACGATAGACATCCTGATATACACTTGAATAGATTTTATCAGCAGTCATCGGGCATTTCGAAAAATTTGCAATAGATTATATCGGCTGCTCTTTCCGGACCATATTCTTCGTTATTGATTATCAAATCAGCATGAACATCCTTAAACGCCAGAAGATCGTTTTTTATACGTTCAAAAGCGTCGTCAAAACTGTCTCCTCTACCCTGCATACGTTCTAAGCAAATGTTGGCATTGACTTTCAAGTAAACCGATATAATATTCTTATTGCCATTATATAAATTATCCAATATTGCTAAACCAGCAGGATCAATTACATATGTATCACATTTATCAACCTGTTGCTTTGTTGCACAATAACGATAGCCGTTATAATTTGTGAAAGCTACCATATCTTCGAACTTAATGGTATCAAATTCTTCATTCGAGACAAAGATATGATTAACTTCTTCCAGATTTCTTCTTGGTCTGGTCGTATATGAACGGATAGGCTTTAAGCCATATTTTTCGTTAAGGATCTGTTCTACAGTTGTCTTGCCTGAACCGGATGGGCCGAGAATACAAACTATATTATTCATGTTTTACCTCCAAGTCGTCAAAGAGTACAGGAATTTTTTCTTTAAACATTTCCAGCATTGGAATTATAATCTGGAGCATCTCAGGATGTGGCTGACCTGTTGTGCCGATCGCACGCAGCTTAAAAAAGTGACGCCATTCACGAACATTCATCGTTACCACAATCTGGGTAGCTATAGAGTTATTTAAAACATCACGAGCCTGCTGAGCCGTCCAGCCATGTGCGATTAAAGAAAGATAAATCTCTTCGCACTGGTGACAGCTATTCAGCCACATCATCTCTTCGTCTGAAATATCCTTGCACTTTTTCCAGCCATCAAGCCTTCCCCAATCGCCAAGAACATTTTCACTGACCCATTCGGGACGAATAAAGGTTAACTGATTTCCAAACTTGTCCTTGGAATAATTGCAGTAGCGAGTAGATGACTGAGAAAAAGAAGCTATCCTGTGGCGGACTATCTCGTGGGTAACTCCCCTATTGGTTTCAATGACAACAGAAATATTAGCGTGCTCCAGTGGGCTCTCATGTCCTATCTTTATTTTATTAGTGATAAATGAGTTTCTATTGCCTTTGGGCTCGGACTGGTAACAAATGCGATATGCTTTTTCGATAGTATCAAGCATCTGTTCTGCATTTGGTTCGTAAACGAAGTTAAAACCGGGGTTAATTATTCGCATATTTCGTCCCTCACGATCCAGTTATTAAAATCTTTAATATATGTATCAACGTCATCTGACTTAATTTCCACGGCGATGGGCTCGCTAAGATTAAGAGAATAAAGGCCCATGATGGACTTGGCATCTACTATAAAATTGCCATGAGCAGCTGTTATTTCTGTTCCGAGAGGTAAGCTGCTTGCTGCTGCAGAAAAATCTATAACATCTCTGGGAGTTGTTAATTTAACTCGAAAATTTTCAATCATATTATGATTCTCCTTTCTGATATGTTAATCCGCCTGAATATTTAGGCGAATTGTGTTGCGCTAAAACCTCTTCATAAAATTTCAGTTCTTCCGGAGTGGGTTTGCGGATCACTGTTTTTGCCCTTCGGTTAATCTCTTCATATCTTTTAACCATACGTTCAACTTCATCTGTATATTTTTCTTTGCTTGTCATACTGTTAAACCGTCATAAAGCCTTTCTATTGAAATAACATTTCCCTCAAAATCGTTAAGTGTTCCCACTGTTCCACTGCGACGCACACAAGAGGGCATCAAATCTGTATCTACGATAAATTCGATAATATTCGCACTGATAAAATTGCCGTCGTTATCATACACTGGAGAATACTGATTATTCACATCGGTATGGCGATCGTCTTTAATATCTCCAACGGTGACATCAAATTCCGACCCACTGTCTAAGATCACATGAAACTGTTCTCCGCAATTTTCTGTATAGTAAGTTCCAAGTGCCACCATGTATGTATCCCCAATACGTCTTAGTCCGTTTTCATCAGTCCATGCGTGCTGCTGGAGGTTGTACTGAGCGGACGATGTATCGGTTATGGTGCGGTAATCCATATATGTTTTGAAAGAAGTGTCCAAGTCAAGTTTTTCATCATACGAAACTGTTACCAAGGTGGCTTTTTCTGTAGCGTGAGTTGATGAAAAATCTTCAACGGATATTGTAGGGTTTTGCTTATCATATCCAATATGCTTTAATGCACTGTTAAAATAGCATCCTAAACAAGCAGTGCAGCATATATTTGTAGCAATAAGAGCATAAATTGCTCTGATTATGTCTCTGTTCAATGTTTTTCATCCTTTCATAGTATTATATCCCCCTTATCGAGGGGATTTGTTTTTGTTACAGTTACTATTATATATTATTATATCCAATATGTCAAGGGATTGTGGATGTGGAATCAAATTTCTTTTTCGATAAAGGATTTAAGCGGCTCTCTAAGAGTGCAGTTTTCTTGAAGCCATGTAAGGTAATCAATATCAGACTTTATATCAACGAATTTTTGACCTTTATACTTTCCAAAGGGCATAATGAACTCGTCAGAATTCTCCGCAGCAGGTGCCGAATAAGAGTTAATGTTGGGCTGTTCAAAAACATACTCTAAATGCTTACGGCTTGCAAGATAATCACACATATGTACAAACTGCTGTGCGGCAGTCACGGGCTTAGGGAGAACGATGTTGCTACGCTTATCTGTGTTCCAACCACCCATATGTGAAGCGATCATACTTGCTATTTTGTTTTTATCCGCCTGCGAGATAGCTTCACTTCTGCTGTTACAAACCCATTCAGCTGCGATAACAGGATGGTCAAAAACCGTATAAGTGCTGCCGTTGTCGCCGTGCTTCTTTGCATCGTGGAGTATTCCCGCAACACGGATCATATCCTTGGTATCGTTGTCAAAATCAAACTGCTCAAGTGCAAGCAGGTCGTTTGCGATCCCTACAAGGGCTTTTGTGTGACGAACTAATCCTCCTGTGGATAGGGCATAAGATGGATGATACTTGCCAGTGCTCGAAGCTGCTACTGTAAAAAAGTAATCGGGAGCATCTTCAAGCATATCTATACAAAACTGACGAATGTTGGAGTTTGTAATTGTGTCGAGTTCTGCTCTAAATGTTTCTGATTTTATACTCATTGTATTCTATCCTTTCTAATATATTAATTACCTTATGTATTTATCCACCCGATAACAGGTGCGTTGCTATAATTGCCTACTTCCCAGACAAACCAAGCGTAACACTTTGCAGATGACATTCTTTTTTCTGTTCCATCTTTATTGTAAAGAGTATTACCATCTTTATCTTTTGCACTGAAATCACCGTTCATTCCACAAAGTAGTCTGTTAGCAGCTACCCACACTCTTACAGGCGGTCTTGTCTTAAACGATTTTGTTCTTTTGTCACTTTCAAGAAATTGTATCGGAAGAAATAGTGCAAGTTTTTTACCGCTTTCAAGCAAGTCAAGCGAATGTTCCATCCACTCTAATGCTGTTGAATAGGGTGGATTAGTAACTATATTGTCAGCAAGAGTTTTATTGCATTTGAAGAAATCAATATTACCTTCTCCATAGCCTCTATCAACTAAGTCCGTGCTTACAACATCATAGCCAGCTTTAATCATAGACTCTGACAAATGACCCTCACCACAACAATTTTCCCAGATAGAGCCATTGAATTTTTCTACTTTCATTAGTTCTTCAACGGCTTTAGGTTCAGTAGCGTAATAATCGTGTTCAGCTCTATCGTGGTCGGTGTGATTACTTGCACCGAGCGTAACGAATGTTGTTTTCTTATTGCCTGTCCAATCTTTACTCATATATGACTTCCTTTCAACGTGTTAATTCATACTTATTTCTGTTTTGTCGTCTCTGATACGATGTGTCCAAATGGCGAACCTCAGACCATATCCGCCCTCATCGTTCTTAGTAATTTCAAAATACGATATCGTAGCGATCTTGCTTACTATCAATTCGGGGTGTTTCCAATATTCCACACGTTCTTTTTCGTTAAAACCACTGCCGCAGCCACAAACATAATGCTTGTCCTGATATATAAATTCAACGACAACTCCACCAAGCTTACCTGTGTTTTCACCTATGCCTTCGTAAACATCTATAATTCTGAGATCAGCATCTTGCATTACCTTTACTTTGAGCAAGTTATATGTTCTTTTAAAATCGTACTTGCCCTCGTTAAGGTTGATCATAATTCCTTCTTTGCTCTTATCACGGGCTTTGTTCAGATATTCAGTTATCATTTCCTTATCAGAACCCTGATACAAAACGGGCAAGAGACGCACATGGGCAAACTTGTTATCCTCAAATATCTTCTCAAGTAACGCTCTGCGCTTCCAGTATTCTATGTCGCAGGTCTGTTTAATGAAATCTTCATACCTAAGTGTATCGAACACCATATATTTGAGACCGGTTTTAATGCCTTTCTTTCTTGCCGTAGTAGTTACTATCTTGTAGTTCTCAGCAGAAGTAAGTTCTTCGCAGTTTATAGCGACAAGCTCACCATCGAAAAAAGCATTATGTATCTTCTCCTCTTTACAAAATTGCGACAAATCTGTTTCGACTTCGATAAGCCCCTCGACAGGCTGTCCTTGACGAGAATAAAATTCAACCTTGTCATTATGTATAATTGCTGCTAATCTATATCCGTCAAGTTTTTCGGTAAGGGTAAAATCACCCATTATCTTTTGGGGCTTTTCAAAATACTTTTCTGCAAGCTGCAAATCAAATACGGGTACAAAATTTTTCCCATAAACGCTATTTACCGTTTTCGCATCTATTCCAAGCTTTAGTGATTTAGTAATAAGCTGCTTATAATAATCCCGATATTTCTCGGGCTGGCTTTCAATAAATCCTTGCACGATAGCAATATCCGTGTCTTTACCGGTATTGTTTTCGGACAAGTACACCATCATATCTCTCCAAGTCTGAATAGGAGAGGTGTTATATGGAACTTGTTTATTGAGTTTTTTTGTGCTGATACCCGTGATTTCAAACGGATTAAGGAGCCATTTCAGAGTCGTCTGGAACAAAGTGTTATCTTGGTTCTCTTTAAGGATCTGAATTTTTTCGTTGCGCTTAGTAGTTGATTGCAGCTTTTTAAATATGTCAAATACCTTGTCCATCTATTTCCTTTCTCAGATGCAGCCAGAGAGCTGCACTTGTTATCTTAATTGTGATTTCAGATAATACGATAATACGCCATAAATATAAACACCGCTGAACGCTGCGTCGGGCATAAACATCAATTCAAGTCCGTATCTGTGGTTATATGTATGCAACGTTGCAAGGAATGCTTTTGGCGAAATATCCGTCTTATATTTTTTCTGAATGATATCAGCATAGTTTGCATTCTCTATCATCAGATATTTTTTGCCGGAGAATGTAGCAAGCTCCTCTTCAAATCTCGCTCTGTTTTGAGTTATATTTCCGCTGATTTCTTCGAGACTCGCTTTGCGTTCCACCATAATCTGGCGGTCGAAATACATATCTCGATCTATATTCAGCTTTTCATTGGCGGGAATATAGAAGCTATAATCACCGTTCTTCAGAGCTTTAACTACATAATTGATGTGATTTTTATCGAACCAATCAAGAATTGATTTGTTGACTTTTTCACGGGAATCGACTATTATCGTCAGAGACTTCATCAGCTCTTCTTTTTCCTTATCGGTATATTTATAATGGGAAAGCATTCTATCACCTCACATTCGCCCATTTTTTGAGAATAAGTTCTGTTTCTTCCTTACGATACCATTCACCCTCGGGAGTTTTACCCCACTTGGGTTCTTCGGAAATATCAATAGCTTTGATGATATCATATTGATTAAGTGGATTTGCATCAAATACTTTGGCTTTGATTTTCATCGTAATAAGTTCTCCATTATTAAGACGATATGCTGTTATTGTCTTGTTTGCATATTTCATATTGATATCAGATATTGCATAATAATTATCACTCAGCTTGGGCATTGTTGATTTGATATATCCGAGACGGACATTTTCATATGATATTCTCGTAGATAACGGCGTCTTATTGTCGGGAATAGTCTTCCAGATTTCTTTTAACGCTAAATCATAGTTGAATTTGCTATATGTCTTGTCGGTTTCTTTAGAATATTTTGCAATGATCTCTTCATATTCTATCGGAAGGTTTGCTTTTTTGAATGAAGCCCTGCCATAGAGTTCTTTAACAGCATTCATAAATTTTTCAATCTTTACGATTGATCCGAAATCTTTAAAATAATCTAATTGAATTAAAATTTCAAGCTGATCAGAACTTATTATTTTTGCTTCTTTTAAAGCTTTCCATAGAGAATAATAATTATCGAATGTATTGCCTTGAGCAAAATCATATAGGCTCTCTGCTAAATTCTGACTTAAATTCTTAATTGAAACAAGCGAAGGATTGATCACTCCATTTTCGGGGTCTGCAACGAATCGTCTGTTGTCTAATCCGAATTTATATTCACCTTCTCGAATATTGAAACCTTTAAGCATTTCAGCTTTTAAAGTAGAAACCTTATCTTTTTTGCCTTTTCCTGAAAATTCTTCAAGGAGCACTTCATAAAATTCGTAAGGATAATAGGCTTTTAAATATGCACAATACAAAGAATCATACGCCATACTGAGCGAATGAGAAGCATTAAAGCTATAGCGACAACTATCTGAGATAATCTGCCATATTTGCAAACTCTTTTCTTCAGCTTCTGTTTCGGTCATATGTTCTTCTTCAATGATACGATTTTTTATTCCATCAACAAATTTACTCTTCAAAGGCTTGACTTTTTCTGGATGCTTTTTTGCAATTGCTTTAATGATACCATAGCATTCGTCCATAGGAAAACCAGCATAGTTCAGAATACTCATCTGCATTTCTTGATATAAAATAAAAGACTCTGGAAACTGTGGTGTTTGAATAAGTTTGTCAATCGCAGCAATGCCATATTCGAAATGTTCCCTTCTTTCAAATGTAGAATACATTGATTTGAAACCGGGGCGTATAGCAGCTATAAAAGCACAAAGCTCCGAAACATTAGTCGCCTTATACTTCATCATCTTTTTAGCTGTGCTTGCCTTTTCGATTTGATTAACACCAATCGTTAAGCCTTTCGCATAGATATCCCACACCTTTTGATTATCTCTTACGATATCATCAAGCTCATTTACAGTATGTTGCTTAATCCCGATACGTTTATATATTTTGTCAATAAGTAAAACAACATCGACTTTCAGCAAATCGTTTTTGAGAAATTTATAATGCTCAGCTATTGCACCGTCAATTACAGCGGTAATATACTCTTTCTTAGTCGATTCGCTCTTACATTTAATAAGTCCAATCTCTTTTCTGATGTCGCCAGCATAAAGAAGATATCCGCAAGGAGCTTTTTTCTTATCCATAATAATGCCCCAATATTCTTGGCTATTGGTTATATACTGATGGTACTGCTCATCGACATAATCATAAATATTTATGTCATCCTTTTCATCATCGTCAGCTATTTTATAAGCTTCTTCATACGCATCTATTTGTTTAGAGATTTCATTTGCAAGGTCAAAATTCATATTCTGCGCTCGTGCATAAAGTTTAAAGGCTGATTTCTTTTTGGCTGTTCCAAAGGCAATCATAGGATATGCGTGCCCCGGAGTTCCATATATTTCAGTTAAGACTTCATTCTGAGCTTCAGCAAATATTTCAGGATCCGATACGTTTAAATCAAGATCTGGAAGAGATCTGGTCTGAAGAATACGAGTTTCGGACATAAATCTTTCAGGATAAAGTTTAACAGGGCTTTTAAATCTATCAAGTTTTGAAAATCCACAAAGAGTATTTGTAAAAAAACTTACTCCGGAACCTCTGCCGGTCGCAGTGATTACCCCGCCTTTTTCAATTGCCCTTTGGACAATTTTATAATCGAGCATTGGATAATCGACCATTCCTGTATTCTTATATACATCAACCTCATGCTTGACCCCTTCAAAATAAGTCTGGTATTCAGATTGAGGAATTGCTTTCATATATTCTTTGAATTGTTTTGTTATTAATCTGCTATAGATTTTATTCTTTTCATCTTGAGTTTTATCCGGATAAGCCGACGGCAGTTTAATGTCATCATTCAAAATGATATCGTCGAACGTAAGAAGAATATCAGTATTATCCATCGCTTCTTGAATTTGCTCTCGTGTAAGCACGTTCTGAGCAAGAAACCTGTCCATAACGGTTTTATCATCAGGATAATCCATATACCATCCATCTTCATCTTCGTAATGAATTCCTTTAGCTGTTAATATATCTTCACGCTTCCAGGCATCGCTTTCAAGTATGTAATGACTGTCAAGCCCAGCAATCATTTTTATTCCATATTGTTCAGATAATTCGAGAATATGTTTATTTAATTGTGCTTGTTTTTCAGTATTATGATATTGAACTTCAAGCATAAAATTATCCTTAAAATGATTATAAAGCTTCAGAACAATATCGTCGACATCATCATATTTCCAAAAAGCAATACAGGCAGATGTAACAAACACATCTTTAGGTGGTAAAGATAAAAGCAAATCAATGTCAATACGTGGAACATAATAATATCCTGTTAAGTTGGCTTCAGATAAAATGTCGTTGATTGCTCGTCTTCCATTTTCATTTCGTGCCAACAGAATAATATGACATCTTGTACGATCATTCGATGTTCTATCCTTGACCCAGCCAGCTTCTGCTCCGAAAATGAACTTTAAATCATATTCTTTGGCAAGCTCGTATGCTTCATAATAATACCCTTGCCAATAATGTTCTACCGATGAAATAACTTTATGTCCAAGTTCAACAGCACGTTTGGCATATTCTTTCAAAGAAGCGGCTGAATCTGCTATGAAAATATTGGAGCAACTTGTGTGTTTGTGATAATTTTGCATCAAACCACTCCTTAAAACAAATCGTCATCATCGTTCTGCTTAAGTTCTTCCTTAGTGCACTTATAATCAGCAATATACTTGCAAATATGTTTGTATCCACATAAAACGCTGCAAAAAAACTCTGACGATTTATCAATTTCAACAGGTTCCCAGTCAACTTCATTATCGCTCTTACTTTCAAATTGCTCAATACGGTTTTTTATATAATCCAATGTCTCCTGCTTAAGTTCATCAGTTATCTCATACCATCTGACATAAGGCTTAATCGTGTACTTTTTACGAACCTCTTCGGGAAGCTTGTCCCAAGAATTACGTTTTACAGCATCATCAAGTATCATCTCAATATCAATTTCCGTAAAGCCAAGATTTTCAAGATCCGATTCGAGATACGGTTTCAGCTCTTTAAGTATTTTGCTTCTATTGAATATCTTCTTAATGCGAGTTTCTGTTTTAGCATTTTTACGAGCCTTACCGTTCCAACTGACTTCGGCATATTTGAGCATTATCCAAGCAACATTTTTAACAGTATAGCCTTCCTGTTCTTTGCCCATTGCATAAAGTACAAGCTGTCTGCCATGGTGGATCAAATCCTTTGCCGTAAACTGTGATGACGTTTTCCAGTCAAAGATACTCAATGTGCCATCATTGTTATACCTAATGAGGTCGATATAGCCTTGAAGATAATGGGTTTGATCGCCGCAATCGTATATAAACAACTGTTCTGTCTCAAACTTTCCTTTTGGCTTTACGAAGCCTGTACAAAAATCTTTCATATCAGCTATCCAGTTGTCACGAATGCTCGTACCACCGTTTCTATCGTTGGGAAAATCAATTCCAAGCATATCCATATCTTCAAGCTCCTTATTAAGAGCAGGAAGTAGAGCTGCTTCAGTGCTCTCGCCGTTCATAATTGCCTCAAGGCAATCGTGGATTCTCGTACCAAGGATACTATAACAGCTGCTGCTCTGTTTTGCATGCTTGACATATGATAAATACGCCTGATATTCACACTGGTCGATTGTATTAAGCTTTGAAATAGAATACACTTTTTTCTTGGCATCGAACAATGCTTTTAATCGAGGGTCTAATTCTCTCTGCCCCATTTACAACCACTTCACTTTCTTATTTATTGCATAAGCAAATTTATCTTTGCCTAAATCTGTTATTGATTGCTTTTTGTCTTTCTCCAGAATTTCGTTATCATCATCCCAGATATATCCGACTTTATTCTTTAAAATGGAATTATCACAGACAAGCTTACTGGCTTCATCTCTCACAAATTCTTCATCCAGCCCCTCATCGAAGGCGACGATCACTTTATCTGTCATCAATGACTTTATATATTTTGATTGCGTTTGACTGATATGACAGCCCGAAGAACCAAGAACACAATTACACCCAAATGAGGCCGCTTGCATGGGAGCCTTTTCTGACTCGCATATAATACATAAATTCTTTTCTTGTATCGTTTGATAATTCCGATGAAATCCAAAGAGCGTCAGACTTCTCGAACACGGAATAATTGGTAGCCATCTATCCTCATGAGCGCAGTTCTTATCGTTAAGTCTTCCCATTATTCCACATAATTCGCCCTTGAATGTCCAGATTGGAACTGTTATCCGATTCGTCTCAATGTCATAACCGATATTAAACTCCGACTGCACTTCAAAATTGATGCCATCGTTGAAGAAAAGCATATTAGGAATATTGACAAAATCATTTAATACCGAGGGAGAGTATGTCTGCACCACACTCTCCGGCTCGGCGACTTCTTTATGGAGACTTTTAAAGAAACCTCCAAACGGAAGTTTAATATTGCTGACAGCACTCGTTGCTTGAATACCAATTTTCTTTGCTATGTATCTGAGACATTCGGGAAACGACATTCCCTCTCGTTCCATTACAAGAGTATAGAGATTACCCTTACTGTTGGTGCTGAAGCAGAAGTATTTCAGCGTGTCCAAATTCATAAGGATAGATGTAGGATTATTGCCCTCTCCCCTTGCAAAGCGAAACTGCTTTTTAATGGCGTCAAATTTGATATTTGAAAAGCCTATGTCTTCAAGGATTTCACTGACAGAATCGGGATGGCTGGATAAAAATTCTGTTATAGTAATTACGTTCATAGCTTCTCCTATGCGGCGTGATCGTTATATATCGTACAATATCCTAATTCGGTCCATTTATTGAATCTGCCATTCCATTCATATAGAACAGTTTGCTTATCTTCGTCGTTACGGGTTTTATCAAGAAATGCTACAAGATACTTTTTATCCTTGTCAAGCGTTATCATCTCTTTGATTTTAGTTAACTTGCCATTAGCATCACGCTTTAATCGATATGCCTTACAATCATGCTTCTCGCCTGTGTACTCGTCGTCCCACAACTGACGGAGATATATCATTTCGGAATATACTTCCTTAACCTGTTTACCGTTAGAAAGACAGCCCGCATCGAGCCAACGCTTATTTAAAGTGCTTAGAGCCAGCTGAAATGTAGTAATGACGGCTATATTCTCTTTGCTTCCAAGCTGAAAAAGCTGACGGGATTGAATAAGAAGCTGTTCCCATGTTGAGCGGTCAAAAGTATCTTCGACTTTTAGTGTGTCATAGATTGCCGCCTGATAGCCAAGCTTAGCGAGCTTACGAATTATCTTTTTGGTTTTTGCCATATCGGTATCAAAAAGCTTGACAAACTTAATATTGGGATATTTCTCAGCTGATATCTGACGAGCAAGTTCAAGCATTTCTTTTTGCGAATCTGTAAAATGTCCCATTTTTATTTTCTTTCTTGTCAGTTCCCAATAGTCAAGATCTTGAGTAAGAATATGTACAAGTAAAAGCTGTTGAAACGAGTGAATTTTCTGTTCGTTGCTGATTATTGCTACTTTAATCCCCTGCTCAACAAGAGGAAGAACAATACATTCAAATATAAAACTTGATTTTCCGGTGCCTGAATGGCCGCCAATCATTGTCATTTCACCGAGCGGCAGCCCCATAGTAAGATAATTCAGGATATGACAAACCTTACCATAGTTCAAACCCATTTCCTCGCCTGCATCGCACTTGTCTATATAAGCCTGATCAATAACAAGATCTTCAATTACTGAGTCATGTCCCGTATTTAAGCTGATAGAATTTAGCAGATAGTCATAGTAGTCATAGACTTCCTGATTAGTCATCTTCATAAGCTTTTTGACATTATCAAGCACATTAAAGCCTTTATCGTGGAGCATCATCAGCGTATTCATTTTGGCAATCTGGTCAAAATAAGCATCGGTGTTTTCCACGTCTACAAGACTGCGAAGTTCTTCAACTGTCTTATAGCCGCCAAGCTTTTCAAAATGTTTTTTTACTGTTGGCTTATCTTCAAGAAAAGTATAAATCGAAACATTATCAAAAGCCTTGAAACCCTGTTTATAAAGCTGTTTGCCAAGAGAATAATAGAAAATTCCATCTTCTGTCTTGATCGTTTCGTCATTATTGTCGTTTAAAGCACCGTAATCACTATATAGGTCTGGTTGTTTCCAAAGGCAGAAGATAAAACTTGCCTCGACTGCATTGCGACCATCGGTTAATTCTTTTGGATACTCATTTAGTTCTTTGCTCAAATATCATCACCGTCCAACCATGACGTTATGTCTCTGACATTTGATGATGCAGGAACCGATTCAGGAATGTCTATAATTTCGGTATTATGTTTTTGCTGCTCACACTTCTTATTCCATTGATACGACTTGTTTACATCATTGATATTGTTACTAATAATTGCGAATATGTACGATATCTTACCCGATTCGTTTTTAAATTCTTTGTTGTTTGTGTAGCGCAGGATATTATCTTGCATCTTTTCAATAGTCTTGAGGATTACGTCGTAACTATAAAAGCTCAGTTCATTTAACTTCTTTTGAATATATGATGGGAACTTTTGCCCTGTTTGATACCCAAGAAAATCATATGCTATCTTTGATACAATGGCGTTGCGGGTATCAATCTCGTGGCGGTATTGATCATATACCGCCTGAGACTGATAATAAAATCTTCCGATTTTTACGAATGTGTCAGTATTCCCTTCAACGCCTGTTATATGACATTTACAAGGTCTACCCATAGGACATTAACCAAGCACTGCAAGCACTGCTTCAAGTGATGCAGTGGGGACTTCGGTGTCCTTGAAGTTCTTAAGACCGACTTCAGCCATCTTAGACTTGACGGCAGACTGAATTTTCTCTGTTGCATCGGTGAAACGGGACTTGATTTCGGCAATGATTTCTTCATTGCGGTCAAGGTCGATTTTGTTAGTGGTTGCATTTTTTGCAAATTCAAGACCTGCCTTATTTCTTGCTGTTTCCTCTGCTTCCTTCTGCTTCTTGATTTCCTTGTCAGAAAGAGGCTTAACCATAGAGGATTTAACACCATTTTCAAAGGCTTCTATGTAGTTTTTCGCACCATATTCGCACTTATCAACCATACCCTTGAAACGAGAACCACAGTCCACAAATCCATCATCACGGAAGTGCATATAACGCTTAGTACCTGTTATTACTCCATTTTCTATTGTTTTATCAATAGAAATTGTCATAATAACATCGGCTTTATTTGCAAATATGCCATCATAATCAGAATTAAGATTTGATGTAAGCTGCTGGTATTCGTCGCCGTTTTTCTCCTTAACATCTTTAAGCTTGGTATGTCCAATAAGAAAAATACCATATCCTGCATGTCTTAAATCTGCAAGAAGACCATCAATGAGATCTTCAACTTTTTTTCTGCCAGCACCATAACCACCAAAGGCAGCGTTCAGAGATTCGGCAGCTGTTCCCTTAATCTTTTTGTGCTGTCTCATTATCTCGGCAATAGCAATTTTAACCAATTCATCCACAGTATCAAGGCAAATAAGCTTAAACTCACGTTCTGATCGGTTCTCAATAAGATCCTCTTTAATCTCCATTAAAGTAGCCCAATCTTCTGCGGGGACAGAAATGAGCTCATCCAGTGCATCAGCTCCGGTTTCGTTACCTATCGCAATCTGGCAACCATAATCGGTTGACCCATATTCCTCAAGAAGTAAATCTCTGAATAGAGTTGTTTTTCCGCTTTTACGCACACCTCTGATAAGGTGTATATAGCTTCCAATGTCACATTTTACTTTATTTTTCTTATATTCGATTGGCATAATCGTTCTCCTTTGATATTTTTTGCGAATTATCGTAAGACCATTCGCCGAAATATTTTTCTTCTGCTTCTTTTCGAATTTTTACAGCTTCAGCAAAGTCATCATAACCACCGAGGTAAATTTTGTTATTATTATATCGGATTGATGCTGTCCATTTATTTTTTTGTTTATCCCATCTAACTCCAGTTACACCGGATTTGTTATCCTTGCGCAATCCTTTGTTTTTGCTGTTTTCCAAATCTGTACAAATTCTCAAATTACTTTTTCTATTATCTAATTTATTATGGTTGATATGATCAACCTTCATATTGTCTGGACAATTTGTCACAATACGATGAAATAGAACGGCTTGATTATTTCTTTTCGATGTTAAATATCCGTTTGCATTTACATACCAACATCCATTATTTATCAGTTCAAAATCGTCACGATCAAATATATATTTCTCGTTTTTATTTGTATATCCAATACCATGACTGCCGGAAATGTCAAAATTATTACTTCCTAAAATACATCCACACGACTTTACTCTTTCCATATTTAAATCGTGTCCAGTAACAATTACCAGTTGGGGATTTCCGCAGCTACACCGGCACAGCCAAGCCGTTCTTCCATATTTGTAGCCAGCTCTTTCAATTACGGTCAGACGACCAAATTTCTGACCGGTCAAGTCCTTAAACTTGCCCATTAGAACAAGTCAAAAGCCTCGTCATCTTGTCCGTCAGCCTTGGGAACATCATCATCGACTTTCTTCGCTGACTTCTTGGGCTCATCCTCGGTTTCGTCAAGCTTTTCTTCGACGGCATTAGGCACATAAATCTCGCCTTCGAACTCAGACATCTTCATATCAAGTTCGACCAGTCCATCAGAGAAATCATCGCCCTTGCCGAAGTCTTTCAGTACAGGCTCAAAAACTCTGTACTCGTTTACTTTATCTCCAAGTACACCATTCTTGGGCTTAAAATCGTCAAGCTCCCTGACACCAAGGTCAACCTGCATCTTCTGAGCAGGGGTTAGCATATCATATGTAAAATCAACAGCTTCAGCGCCCCTGAGAAGAACCACTTCCCAAGCAAGATGACACATATTCTTATTCTTAATGTCCATATATGACATCTTATAATCAAACAACTGCTTATGCTTTTCGTTTTCCATATCATACTTGCTTGCGTTGAATACAAGCTGCATGGGAATATACTTACTGCCCTCATCCTTGTTTATGTACTGTTTAATATATCCATCAAGATAGATTTTCTTTTCATCCTTGAAATCAGTCTTATCAATACTGTCCTTGTTATAGTAGAAATCAAACGTCAGTCCGAGTCTGCTCTTTCTATCCTCTTCGACAGCGTACAGGTTCTGAAGTCTGAACTTTTCATACCATTTACCCTTCGAATATGTCTTCTGGTAATCGCCCACAGCAAGAATCTTGCCCTTGTATTCAGGAAGCTTCTCTGCAAGAAATTCAATCATATCAAACTGCGTGAGAAATTCCTGACGGCCATCAAACTCTTCGCCCAGATTAACAATGTACTTTCTGTAATTTGCAACTGTTGCAACAATATCGGGATCCTTGCGATCGTCCCAATCAATTTCAATATCGTTATTATCAGTGTCTTTTGACTTGATAATGCTTCTGGGGCTATCCGACACCTCCATAAATGCCATATTGGTGTCGCTTTCCTTGATACCAAAGTTCAGCGAAGTCAGCTCCATAGAGTTTTTCTTACCATTTCTCACATACTCAATTGTCTTTGTTGACAGCAAAGGCTTCTTTGAAGTTTCCTTGGGAATCGATATGTTTCCCACAAAGTTAAATCTATTATTCATTCGCATTGTCCTTTCCGAGCAAACAGTTTGCTCTTTTCTGTGTTTCTTCTATCGCCTTCTGAATTTCCTGTGGTGAATTCTTGAGCGTTATATCTACAAAGTTCGATATATCTGCAATCAATGCTGATCTATCATCACCTGTAAATCCGTTGATTTTATCCTTAATGACCTGACAAAAAGCCTGGCTGCCATAAGAAAAGCCAATATTAAACTGCTTCTGCAGTTGTGTCTTATAAACTGCCTGAAGCTTTGCGATATTGTTATCAACTGTTTCAATCTGATGTGACTTCATTGTTCTTCTCCGCCTTTCCGTCAAGATCGGGTCTGTATCTGAACTTAGGCATAGGCTTCAGCTTATGAAGATTTGCATAATGCTTTCCGTCTATAATCTTCTTTGTGTCTTCGTCACATTCGCCTGTACGGATATACTTATCGAGTGTCTCATATGTAAATCCGAGATTCTCCTCATCAGTCTTACCGCAGAGACCGTCGGTAGGCACCTTATCGATCAGACAGCTGGGAAGCCCAAGCTCTCTGCCGATTGCCTTAACTTCCTGTACTGTAAAATCGTGGAGAGGACTGAAATCACCTGCACCATCACCGAACTTGGTTGCGTAGCCGACCCAATCTTCACTGAGATTGCAGGTATTGGCTACTCTGCCGCCCCTAAGAGCAGCTATGCCATAAAGAACAGTCATACGAATTCTTGCAGGATAGTTGGTTTTCATGCAATCAATGTTTCTTTGATCACATGTTTGAGGCAGACGACTATAGCTAAACAGTTTGAAATCAAATGCCTCGCATATTTTATTGATGTTAATTTCATAAATATTCGTATCAGGAATTCCGCATACAGTATAAGCTGTATAAGAATATCTGATATCATTCTGTTCGCCTCTGGGGAGCAGCACTGCGATTACTCTCTCGGGACCAAGTGCTTCAACACACAGCTTAAGCACTACCGAACTATCCTTGCCGCCCGAAACACCGACGACGGCAGTTGTGTTCTCATCGCCGTTCTTGTCAAAGTACCAACGGATCCAGTTGATAATCTTGGAAGTTATCTTCTTTGCATTAAAATCATTCATCTTAATTTCTCCTCATTCGTCCAAAGTTATAGAATTATTGATTTTTATTACGATTTCGTCATCACTCATATAGGAAGCTATCCCAGATTGAAGATTGACAACACAAGAACGCTTAGTAATGCCATTCATTTCAAGCAATGCAGTCCTGTCGACGTCAGAAAGTTCAGACCACTTGTCAGCTATCTCGAGCATTATCTGGTATGTTGACTTAAATGTCTTCCCGTCAATCATTATATCAACACCAGTAAGTTCAAGAATACGCTTTCTCATTGCTAAGCTCATATCAGTATTGATATAGTAAGAACCATTCTTCATAAATAAATTTCCGACTGGTATATTTTTTAATTTGACTGTTTTACAACTGTTTCTGATTCCAATTTGTGCCATAATATCACTCCTTATTTACATATCCCATTTCCACTTGCCAACAAAGTGTTGCCAGGGCATTACAAGCCTCGAAAAGTCCGGCCTTATCATCAAGAAATAGGTTATAATATATCTTCAAACCGTCTCCATATCTGCCAATTTCCGGGATATTCTCGTTGATAGTATCGAATGGAAGGTTCTCATCATGAAGAAACTGGATATTCTTTTCGTTGTGAGGATTGGCTGTAAACACGATGAAATAGGGGTTCAAAACCGCTTTTGCTTTGCGTATCAAGTTCTTCGTGTGATCACAGCATTCGCTTTTATATGGCCTCACTGTATCGTCAAGGTCATATGCAATTATCAAGCGGTCATGCTCCACGTAGGCATCTCTGAGACGCTTATACAGAAAACCATCTACGAAAGCATCGTCTTCTTTTACTGTTGGTGTCATCAGAATCCTCCTTCGTAAAGCGTATTACGAACGTCAGCAAGCGTCTGAGTATTATAGCATTTACCATCCTCGAACACTGTGCGGAACAAGCCATTGACAGGAACTGTCTCAGCTGTAAAGCCGTCCTGATACTTTATCTCGCCGTGCTCTTTATAGATAAAGCACATACCCTTCTGGGACTTCTTGAATCCCGTATCTGTCTTGGGATTCTTAAAAATCATTATGGGCTTACCATCTACCTCACCATAAGTCGCCTTAATAGCTATTGAATATGTATCACGGGTAAAAGGCTTGAGCATATTGTCCTCTTCAACGCACATCATTGAGAAGCTGCCGACACCGAGGATTACATTATTGCAGGCAAAACCGTTGTCAATGAGCCTCTGGTATATCTGCTGACAGCGCTGAACGGTGATACTGTCCCCGTAAATCGCCTTAACGTGAGGGTCGAGTACCTTATAACCCTTGCTGTTGACTGTTCCGCCGAATTCTTCCCAGAGTGCAAACACAGTTTCGGTCACTATCTCAACAGGGTCTCCGCTGTCCCCTCTTATCAGCATACAGCCGTTGTGAGCCATAATTTCAGGCTTTAGCTGAGGCAAAATATTATTGACTACATTCCAGTAATCATAAGAATCGCATACTACACTGAAACTGTTATTGGGATAAAGCTCAGTCAGCAGCTTACGGAGAAATGTAATCTCATCGCCGTCGATAGAGAAGTTGCTGGTCATCACTGAATGTTCGGTTGATACCGCCCCGTAAGCTACGGGCTCCTTGGTACAATCGCAGTGATAATATTTTTCCAGCCAAGGAATTGCGGGTACTGTCGCTGTATTCAGAAACGAAGTACACCAACCGGCAGAAGAGGCAGTCGCACTTTCAAGACTATGCTGACCTCTGAATGAAAAGTCTCCGAGAGCCTTGGCTCTGGGCACGTCATCTTCAACGCTGATGTCGTAGAACTTATCAACGATCTGACGATACCAATAACCCACATTTGCAGACACCATTGGATGCCAGAGTGAAGCACTCATAAGACTTTCAAGGAACTGTCCGACCCATATAAAATCAGGGTGTGTGCTGCTTATTTCCAGCATAGGAACGTGCATGGGGACACGGGTTCCCTCGGGAAGTGCCGATATCTTAACAGGCAAATAGCCCAGCTCGTGAAGAGCTCTGATTTTTGCGGTATCATATGTACCCTTGCCGAGAGTGCTGCCGAGAACTCTTTCATACTCGGCGCAGACCTCATCGACAGGCTTATTGAAAAATTCGTTATTGAAATATTCCACAAGATACTTCTCGATAAACGCCTGAAGTCCGAAGAAGACGAGTTTGTCATCGTGTACTCTGGACATTCTTGGTGTCATATAGGATACGAGCTTAGTGAGCTTAGGGCTCTGCTGAACCATCATACACTCTTTGTAAAAATCACAAAGAAGCATTGGCATTATTTCATTCATATGAAATTACCTCTTATTTCTGTTATTTTGTCGTTTTCAATGGGGATTTCCAGTGTATTGACTGTATAGATATGATCAATCCAGTCTGTCGTGAGCAGTATTCCTTTATACACAGCCTTTTCAAGATGAGTTACAAACAAATCTACCTTGGCTGCACCTGCCGCTTTAAGAGCCTGAGCTGCAAGAATAAATGTGCCGCCCTTAACACAAAGGTCATCGATTATCAGAATGTTTTTGTCCTTAATATCGGGGGCATTAACCAGCTCATACTTTTCAATCTTTCCGGTTGAAAGCTCACGCTTCTTGTTACCGTAAAAGTAATTAGTATATTTGAGATGTTCTCCAAACGACTTGCAGGCTCCGTTGTCGGGATAGAATACGTAATCGGGGGAACTGTATTTATATGCCTCATTAACGCCGATATCGTATATGGTTCTGACATTGTTAATAAGTGCCGGAGTTACATTGGAGTGAGGTGTAAGTATTGTTACCGAATCAAAATTAAGAGAATTGATGATATCGGCAACATATCTGAGGCTGAACGCCATTGAAGACATCTGCCTATCCATTCTTGAATATGGCATATATGCAATGGTCAGAGTTATGATTGCTTCATCCCAACCGTAATCAACTCTGTTTTCCTTTGACTGTTCATCAAGACACTTCTTGGCCACAATGAGCTTAAAGATATCAGCGTCCGATTCATATACAAGCTTGATTTCATTTACTGCATCCTTGACATAATAAGTTCCCATATCAAAAATGGTTTCACCATTAGGAAAACTTTTATCTCCAAAAGGTGCATTATTTATGTAAATCATAGTTATACCTCGCTCTCGTTTATGATATCAATCTGACAGCTCTTCATAACTTCGAGTGCCGCCTTATGCTTTTCAGGTGTTGATCCGGCACAACAGGAGGCGTCAACAACGATTGGCATATCAGGAAGTGCAGCTCTCACCATGAGGGCATTGGATACAACACAGATATCGGTGTCCAGCCCGATAAATTCAATTTCGTCGAACATTTTACCTTCACGAATAAGTAAACTCATAAGCTGGGTACTGCCAAATGTGTTCTTAAGAACGATGTTCCCTTCTCTGACTTCGGGCTCCAATATTGCATATGTATTGGAGTGATACCATGCGTCAGCGACATCATCATTTATCATCCAGCCGAAAGAACGAGCGAGACAGTGCTGAACAGGAAGTTTTCTCCCCTCAAGAGTTTCAGCATAATCGTTATAATGAGTATCTTTTGTGAATAAAATTGCCGTGTTTTTATCAGCAGATTTGATTTTTTCAACTACATTAGGAACGATTGCCTGTGCTGCATCAGAACCGAGAGACCCATCGATAAAGTCATTCTGCATATCAACCACTACGAGAAGTTTCATTCGGCCGCCTCCTCTGTCTTTTCAATCTTGCGCTTACCCTTACTCTCATAATCCTTGCAAGAAGAGGGCTTTAACACGTTGATAAAATTGCCCTTTGAAGTTGTTTCGGTATATGTAATTGGCATCATGGCAGAACGAACAAAATTGCCTTCCTCAGTCTTCTTCGTACATTTGTAACCTCTGAACTGAAAATATTTACAAGTATTACACTTACCGGAAGCATTCATTTCCTTAAGATTTTCGTCATTCAGCTTTGCACCATCGGAGCCTTTGGCATAATTCGAAGCATTATAATTATTTGTCATTTGCAGTTATCCTTTCTAATATGTTTTGGGGTCAATTTTAGCCGCACAGCCAAAAGAATTAAGCAGCTGTACGGCAAATACTGTAAAAGATTACCTTGATGGATTTCACAACCATCTCTCCTTATGATTTGATTTGTATATGTAAATCGCCACTATGGGTGAACGATGAACTCTGGGCACAGTTGACTTCATCACAATCTCCAACCCAATCAAACAGAATTGAATACTGCTTGTGAACTACCGACCGTCTAAAGCCAGTCGGCTTCTTGCTTCATCGTCCTCGTAACCTACTAACTTCACAAGCGTAAATTCCGATAGTTCCTACCGTACTACATTATTATTTAGGCTGATTTAATCAGCCTTAATCCTTCATACAAAATATTTATAGCAGCGTTTATATCTCTGTCGTGACGTGTATTACAACAAGGACAAGTCCACTCTCTTACAGATAAATCCTTAGTTTCCTTATTAATATACCCACATACACTACAAGTCTGACTACTTGGAAAGTAAGTATCAATCTTGATATACTGTCTACCATTCCAGTGAACCTTGTACTGTAACTGCCTTGTAAGTTCATACCAACTACAATCAGAAATACTCTTTGCAAGATTATGATTTTTAACCATATTGCTAATTTTTAAGTCCTCACTCACTATCAGTTGGTTTTCCTGAATTAGTTTGTGAGAAATTTTATGCAAATTATCAACACGGATATTTGTTATCTTCTCATACAGTCTTGCGACTTTAATACGCTGTTTGTTCCTATTATTGCTACCCTTTGTCTTTTTAGCAAGTTTTCTTTGCTCCTTTACAAGTTTCTTTTCATACTTGTAAAGAGTTTTGGAGTTTTCAAACTTTTCACCATCAGATGTGATGACTAAATCCTTGATACCTAAATCAATACCAACCATAGCACCAGTAGACTTCATCTGAAAATTCTCACAATTTACAAGAATAGAAATAAAATACTTGCCACTTGGCGTTTGAGATAAAGTTGCAGATTTAATTATACCAACAAATACTCTATGAACTTTTGCTTTTACCCATTTAAGTTTTGGAAGCTTAATTCTGTTCTTCTCGAAATCAACCTCTATGTTGTTGTTTGTACTGTTAGTAGAATAAGATTTATGATTATTCTTCTTACTTTTGAATTTAGGATAACCAGAATGTTCTTTGAAAAATTTCTGATATGCGCTATCCATATTATAAACAGAATTAGTAAGAGCAAATTTGTCTACCTCTTTAAGCCATTCATATTCTTTTTTAAGAACTTGATTAACATAGTTGTTACAACCTATCTTGTTTATAGATTTCTTTTCTGCTTCATAAAGATTTTTCCTATAAGCAAGCGTCTGATTATAAACAAATCTACAACAACCGAATGTTTTCTGAATTTGTATTTCTTGTGTTTTATTTGGATAAAGCCTATATTTGAATGATTTAAACATTGGTTTGTTACCGCCTTTCTACATCACTGTTATATCACAGCGAGCTTAACCCATCGTCTAAAGCCAATGGGATTGCGGCTGGTTTATTTTATTTCAAGTTTTAACATTGCAATAACCTCCATATCCAATATTTCTACGCTATTTTGGTACGAGAGATGGGCTTCGAACCCACACGCATTCTTGCAGCAGTTTTTGAGACTGCTCTGTCTGCCTATTCCAGCACTCTCGCATATTTCGTTAATAATATAGCAACTGACGTTAGCTATTATTAACATCTGGTGCGGGTGACAGGACTTGAACCTGCACGCTTGCGCAATAGATCCTAAGTCTATCGTGTCTGCCAATTTCACCACACCCGCATGTTGGTCTCCCAGATGGGATTCGAACCCATCCTGTAGGGATTTTAAGTCCCTTGTCTCCTGCCTCTGGACTACTGGGAGTTATGTGCCCGTCTTTCCGGGCTGCCACGATGTCCAGCTTCGACATCTGCCGATTCGGGTCTTACGGCGTGACAACATTTCTTATGTTGCGCAACGAGCTGGATCCTTGCTCATCACACCCTCTATACGGCGGTATTAAGGAACCCCTGCAAAACCTGTTTTTCACATTTCTGTTTTAACGTTATCTTGTGAGTTCTGGCTTCTGCACCCGTAGGCGTCTCCAATAAGCCGAAGCTGTATTTAAACTTGCCAGACCTATCCCTCGTCAGGGAGTCGATCTTATCAGGAACTAAAGGCCGCGTTTAAATCATAATGGGCAGCGGAGCACCCGTGCGGTCTTATATCGGAATCGGTAATGTCCGAACCTCAACCACTCAGACAGCTATATCGCCATACCGCAAGCTGATGTGGATTTTACAGTTACAAGGGTGACACTAAGATAATCTCCGCCACGTTTTACCCCTTGCTATCATCTGTTATGCAGCACAGATGACCTTGGCCACTGAGTTTTCACCTACAAGCTTCAGTCTGCATCTGCTTATCGGTATCATTGGTGAGCCGCTCGGGTACTTACCCCAAGCAACGGCTCATATATGCACCCTGACCGACCTTCGATTATGCGTACTGCTCCGAGATTATGTTAAGGTGTAGGGTGCTTTATTGTTGTATCCATATCCATCTACGGGATTTGCACCCAATGCCTTCGTTTTAACGACGTCTTAACTCCTTGACTAAGAGGGTATGGATATTGGTTGGGATAGTGTGATTCGAACACACGGAATGGTAGAGTCAAAATCTACTGCCTTCCCTCTTGGCGATATCCCATCAAATAATAAATAAAAAAGGATTTAGTGATTGGAGTATAACCAACAATTCCGGGGTGGAAGACCGGCGTTATGTAATTGGCTCTTTGCTACTACTTTTCCCCAATCTCATGAATAAAGGTACTTGCACAGTGGTTCGCTTCAGATTTCATTTTACCAATTATTTATTTTTTTTAATTACACTAATTCCGTTGGCGCAACAACCGAGACTCGAACTCGAACACCATCATACGATGATTACTCAGAGGTTAGCAACCTCCTGCCTTACCAAATTAGGCTTATTGTTGCATTCGTGCAGCTTGACGTACTGCACATGAGATCTTCAACGCTAAGAGGAGCTTGCCATCGTAGGGGGTATATAAATGTTTATCCACCATCAACCAGCCCCGAGGATCACACACAGCCGATGGATTCGCCGCTTTAACCTATATCGGGGATTTCTATGAACTTTATGATTTACAATTTACAATTTGAACTTTGAAGTGCAGCAAGTCTGCCATCAAGTACGCACGTCTGCTACCATAAATTCTGAACTTTAATGTTTAAAACAATTAAGCTTTGAATTTTAAACTTTCAGCTATTATTCGAACTTTAAACTCTGCCCGAAAACATCATAAATACTCGATATTCTTATCTGAATAATATCTTTAGCATTTGAAAGCTTTTGCAGTTTCAAATTGTTTTGTTCATCATTTTAGACTGTTGATGTTCAGTTGAAACCAGTTAAGTATTTTCGGTTGACGATGGATGATTAACTTAATCAGTAACTGATTTCAATTTCGGTGGTTGCATTTGCCACTGTAATGGCTGCATCCACCTCAGCTTCGAAAGCGTCGATCTTATTCTTCAGATCTTCGATTGCTTTTTTTGTATCAATACCTTCGATGAGATCAAAAGTATTCTCATCAATATATTTCGCTCTTGCCGCATTTATGGTCTCCACCATTTCGCTGGAAATAGTGTTATTGCTGCTGTTTGTTCCATAAAGGCTAACGATATAGGCCTCACAAGCCCTTGTTAACTTTTCTCCATTATTATTCTGGAGCAGGCTCTGTGTATTTGTATATTGAGTTGTCATGGTATTGAGCAGAGCCTTCATATAATCAATACCCGTCTGCTTCATATAAATAGCTTCGGCGACAGTCATTTGCTCTCCACCGATAGATACGATTGTGGAAGCGTTTGCCTTATTCACTGCTTTCTTGATGGCATTATTCCTGTTGATGAGAGCGACTATTTTATCATAGCTGCCCTGCATCTCTGCCTTTACGTCAGTGATATTTTTGCCGTTTAGCGTGCGCATTGTATGCTTGCTTACGTTACAGAATGTCGCACTGCGAATCTCTGCTGTGATTCTGTTACCGAGCACCTTCAGCTCGGAAAGTGCCTTTGTGATTGTCATTTTTTCGTTGGTCATGATGACTCCTCCTTAATTTTTAAATTGTAAAATATCCAATATGTTTTCGCACCAATGAATAATAGTATAAAAAACATATATTTGGTGAGCCATTGGGGATTTGAACCCCAGACCAATAGTTTAAAAGACTACTGCTCTACCGACTGAGCTAATGACTCATAATTTTTCATACTTTGATTTTGCAATTTATACCTGACAAAAATATAATTATGAACATTTTTGTAACTTACAGTTACAGGTTAAATAACATCTCCGATATTCCACCCAGCAGCCCCATCAAGAGTTGAGGAAAGATTGTTCATTATATCCAATATGTTTTGGGCTTCTTGGAATAACGGCTCATTTCTGAACCGTTCTCCCTTGACTGTATTTATATTATATCAGATGAGTTTAAACTTGTCAAGCGATTGTGGATGTTGCTAAAAATTTTTTATGTACTGCCATATCACAGGCAGCGGATCATTTATAGAAAACGTTTTTCCAATTCTGATAATCACGATATGTGCTATAACCAATTTTTTTCTGATTTGAAATAGCAAACACTCTAAAATAATCCGATATATTGTTTGATGTGATTTCCTTTCCCTTCTGCTCGTCGAGATATGCACGATAAAAATTACCGGATCTCATTATCCAAGTGGGGACGAGAACTTTACCATAATACTTATTATCAATATCAACCTCCATTCTGTCCCATGCTCTTCTGCGCTGAGCATGGAAATTATCGTTGATCTGGCCAAGGGAATTCTTTTTATTCTTAGCTCTTATCAGATAAATAGACTGAGCAAATGGCATAACACTATCGTTTATTACGACACTATCCATGTCCTTATACTCATTAATTATTTCAGCAAAACGATCTGATACTATAATAGTATCGTCTCCAACTTTTATACGATTGCCCTGCACGTCTGATTTTTTCAGATTATAGATTTCTACATTGCATAATCCATTCCAATACAAACCATAAAAAGCCTGATACCAAATTATCATCGAGGAATCCTGTTCCATCATAACACTGCTGATACAATCCAACAAATCATTTTCGTCTGCAAACATTTCAGTTATGATTTTCCATCTTGGATTTATGTCTTCGCTTATAACTCTTTTAAGTTCATTTATGGTATCGATTGAACAGTATCCCATCTTGGTTGCCCATTCTATATACCTATTTATAATACTCTTGCTGTTAAGCATGGTATTGGTGTTAATGATTTTATTTCTCTCAAACAAAAGTTTAAAATCGTTATAATTAAAATCATATAGGTCTTTTTTAAGAAGCTCTTCAGTGTCGGAAAATTTTTCGAACTTATACATATAGGTATTGCAAGACATGTCCGTATAGCTTCCTTCTTTCATGCTTGCCAAGAATTCCAGCTTTTTTTCCTCGTTATACATTCTTCTCCCCCATTTCTTTATTGATTATTTCTATACTCTTTTTTGAATTTAAAAAATCCAATTTAGGGAAAACAGCAGCAAGTTCATCTTCCCAGCCTGAACGATTCTGAAGTTTACTACTTAAATAAACATAGATCGGAAATACAGAATTTTTGGCAGAGATACTCTTTTTATAACCTACAAACGCATCATAATTGATACTTGCAAGCTCATTAAAAAATTCAATAAGCCATTCTGCAACTTTACTCTGTTCCTTGACCGTTCTTGCAGAATAATACTTATCAATAGCAGCTGCAAAATCCGATTTAAGAATAAAGCCCTGACCGACCTGAATTCCCTGCTGAGTATCACAGAACTTGTAAATGCCGTCAAGCTCGCCGCTGCCAATAATCTTTTTCAGAACATTGTTTCCCATAGTATATTTGTATTGAGCCACTACGCTCTTATTGATGGGGGCACGTTCTTCGTCTTGATTGATGATTCTCTGAGCAGTTGCACGAGAGCCTATTGTCAGAACAATGGGCATAGTCATTATAATATTCGGGTTATTCATAAGAGCATACTCGCTGCCTTTATCTCGATGCTGACCATCGATCTCGGCAATATACCCTGATTTCAATATAACTCTATCATCTTTTACCTCATAGTCAGATTCGTCCGCCACGATATGCCAACGAAGAGAATTTGGAAAGAACGTTCCGTCGCTCATAGACTTTCCGATTGCTCTGGCACGGTTGTCATCATATTTGATATGACTTATAAAGTCATTATCGGAAAGCTTGGTAATGACAGTTTCTCTTTGCATTCCTTCTTTCCACTGTATAATGCCAACAGATTTCAGATTCGCAATATCCTGTATGGATAATGCCGTCAGATAATTATCATTGTCCGTAAGTCTTGCCAGTATCGGAAATGCTATTGGCAATTTAGAATAGCTTCTTTTGATATAAGCAGAATTAGCCTCGGTGATTTCCGAGGCGGTAAAAAAATGTGAAACATCAGGAATTTTCAGTGCAGCACTGTGTTTCGACACAGCTTCATACAACCAGCACAGTACAATATCTGATACGTTTTCTAAGTCGAGATTAGACATAAGAGGGCCAAGTTCTCCCCATGTCATTTTGCCGGTATCTATAAGCTCAGCGGAATAAATATCTTGGCACACGTTAAGCTTTGTCGAAAATAGTCTTTTTAATATCGCTATGGCTTCGTTTCTTTTTGACACATTCATGTTATCACACTCCATGTATTATGATAAAGTAGTATATGCTTGTATTTGCTTCATTATAACACACGTTTTCAAATATGTCAAGAGAAATTCAGGATTTTCTGAAAGCGCTGAGTCTTATGCACATTGCTCTCAAAAGCTTTTAAGACAAGAGGAGTCGCCATTATCATGGCTGTCGCAATTCTTTCAAGCTGTTTATCGCTCAGATGCCCAACAATTTCAATTATCTGAAATTTGTTAATGACCCATTGGCTTTCGGCTTCAAAAGTCGTATTTCTTGGCAGTCCTTGAATTTCTCCGGCTTTAAAGTGTGCATGAGTTGGAAGAGTGCTGTCATCTCTTTTTGTAGTTCCCGGAAGAACCTCTACTGTAGGAGAAACTTTATTTCCAATGTTGTTTGAAACAACGACGGCATATCTTTCTCCGCCCTGCTGATGCCCGATAGCGTTTGGCAGTGTTATTCTAATTACATCTCCTGTTTTAACATTCATTGACAAGTTCTCCTTTCATAGAATCAGGCGGGCTTTTTCATATTTTTGCTTGGCAATAAAGCCGAAGCAAGATTAACAACATCTATTATTTCAACAGAAGCTTTAACGAAGCCCGGAAAATCAAAATTTGTTTTTACAAACTCCTCGTACATCTGTTCGTTGGGAGCATATTCATCTATATAATAGTATGTATCTCCAAAGTTTGGTATTCCATTAAGCAGTGGAACAAATATGCTAAAGTAATACCACTGGTCATCATAGTCAAGTTCCTTTTCTAAGGTATCAATTACCAATCTCTCCCGGACTGCAAGCGGAAGCTGGAACCAGTCCAGCTTCATTTCTGCAAATCCGTTGTGAATATTCGTTGATGTGATGATATTCTTGCTGAATTCAAGATTGAAGTTATCGATTAATTTCATACTTGCTCGCTGCCTTTCTGATAATTTCTATTCCATGTGTCGGGCGGAAGTTCTTCTGCCAGCATATCTGCATTTCTTTCCAGAATTTCTTTGCTGTCAGGGTGAAGGCACTTGGGGTTATTGGCTTTTTCATCCATTCTATATTTGGAACATTCCGCATGGCAAAACTCTTTTGTATCCAGCCAGTTTTGCATATATTGTTCATCGTAATAATAACCAAGACAATTCAGCAGCTTGCACATGAATCTCTTTAAATAAATAGGATCTTCAAGACACAATACGACTTCCAGCACTTTGCAAACGTTTTTAAAATTTTGATTTATGATTTCTTCTTCCCTTGAGTAAAATAAATGCTTTTGAGGCTGTCCAAAGAGTGTTTCGATAAATAGGTTTCGAGCATTATTGGGACGACGATTTGCAATTCCGTAAGTAATTCTTTCCAGAACATCGCTGTCGTAATATAACCCAACGGCTTTTGCTTTTCTTAATTTTTCTGCTTTTCCCAATGGCAAAAGATTGTCAAGGTCGGATTGACGATAATTTATATACAAAATATGATATTTATCAAACAGTTCCAGATACCCGGGACGAGGTGAAAAAGGACCACTTTTATCATAGGGATCATAAATACATTTAGTCATAAGCCTAAATTCCGAAGTATGAGTAAGCTTTTCCATCACAATTTCATCATAATAATACCCCAGAATGTTAAGGATTCTACATGTAAGCCCCTCAATGTATTTTGATTCATCACTGTTCTTTGCAACATATGCCATGATCCTAAAATCATGATAATCAAAAAAACGACGAACAGTATCTATTTTTTCCTTATCGAGTAAAGGAGATGGAAATTGATCTCCATTAAAAAAAACGGTTCCATTAAACCTGTTAATATCTGAAGAAGAGATATCTTCATCACGACGTGCCGCAAACTCAAGAATCGTCAATGTTATACTTATTTGGAATTTTTCATCATAAATAAGCCCCAGCTCTGTCGCCTTGTTAATATTTGCAATCTTTTCTTCAATGCTACCGACTCTGGCATATTCAGCTGCGGCTATTCTGGATTCTTTAGCGGCTTCTAATTTTGCATCTACACATGTTTCTTTAACCTTTTCATGCACCACAGCACCACCAATGCCAAGCCATGCGAAAATGGTACTTACCAATCCAAGCATTATTATTCTCCTTTCTTATTTCGCAATTCTGCATTGCGCTTTCTTGCTTCTGCAAGTCTCCTCATCAAGTCTTCACGAGCAGCCTGTTCGGCGGCTTTAGCTTCTCTTTCATCGTCGGCTTCAACTGATTGGACAAGAAAGAAAATTAAAGGATATGCAAAAATGATAATTAGTATAATTACTTCCATATATACACCCTCTTACACGTCCATTTCTATAGCTTCATTCAGTTCGGAAAAGGCTTCATCGAAAGCGTCAGCAGCGGAATTGAGATGATCGATATATTCCTGCATTGTTTCGCCCGTTTCGCTCTCCTGAGTTTTTTCGGACCACTTATCAAATCTTTCCTGTGCTTTGTCTGCCGCTTCTCTTACGACCGTTGCAAAATCGACTACATCATTCATCTGGGAAAGTGCCATAATTCTATTCATATTTTCCATTTGTAAAATCCTCCATTTAATTTAATATCAAATTGTTTTCTTTAATAATTCTCAGAAACAGCATTTTATTAACTGTCTTTTTCTGAGACGGAATTGAAACGCTGCAATTACCGTTTGAATAAATACGATGACTGCCGTGAGTTCTAAGATATGTAAACCCATTCCGTGATAATATATCCTGCACTTCTCGCACAGAATATTCTTTTATAAGCATCTTTAGACCTCCTTATATATTTTGCCATACTAATTGTAGCACACGATCTGGTCGGAAAATCGGACAGCAAATGTGTATGACAAGAAATAATTAGTTTACTTGACTTTTATCACGAAATGTGGTATAATAATACTAAAGTTGAGAATATTCAACTTATAATATGATTATATACGCTTTTGAACGTAAAGTCAAGTGTTTTTTCAAATTATATTCATCTTTGTTTATTATCGACAAAGATACAATTAAGAAACTATACAACAATTTACGAGGTAATATTGAAATATGGAATACAGTGAAACCATAATACAGAAAATAGTAAACAGCGGAAAGACTAAAGCTTCCGTTGCAGCTGCTATTGGCTGTAACAAGAGCTTATTCAGCCAGTGGGAAAAGAAACCGACTTCTAAGATAACTCTTGATATTGTAGTTAAAATCGCAAGATACCTTAACGTTACCGTTGACAACCTATTGTTTGATAAAATATCATTATCTGAGAACGACAAAGCATTATTAAATGTCTTCCACTCGCTGCCTGATAATGAACAACAGCGTTTTATCGGTCGCTGTTCTGAAATATCCGATAGACTTGTAGAATCTCAAAACAAAAGACGAAAAATCTCTATGCGCAAAATGGATGTTGCGGTTATCGCTGCAGGCGCAGGTGTTTCTTTCCCCTTTACGGAAGATGATTCTTTTGAAAAAGAGTCGTTTCCTATTGACGAAATCCCTGTCGGTGCAGATTGTGGAATTCCGATTGACGGAGATAGCATGGAGCCTGAATATCCCAATGGCTGCATTGTTTGGGTAAACCGTAATTGTGAGATCCGATATGGAGATGAAGTTATTGCCATAGTTGATGGTTGTCCCCTGTTTAAAGTTTATCAGGAAGATGGTCTTCATTCTTATAATTCCAAATATTCGGTTATAACTACAGACCATAAGATCGAAATTTTTGGCAAAGTCATCGGGTACTATATGAACGAAGAACCTCAGATGCTCGCTGCTCGCAGTTACAGTTTACGCAACATCTCCAAATCTACTAACAATTACTAACGCCCCTCCTTAATAATCACCCCGGCAGTTACAAACAATAACTGCTGAGGTGATTTTTTTGTATGAAAAATACAGACGAGCCAGAAATGCAGCGTGGCAATGTTTGATCAACTGCAACATTAAAGCGCTCCCTGTCAAACTGTCTCAGATTTGCAATCATTACAATTCCGAAGTAATAGAAGATTCTGTTCTGCCGACTGAAAGTCCTTATGTTTTGGCCGCCGAGCAGAGAGGAAAAACAGTTATCGAGAACAACAGATATTATATCATTATAAGAGACACCGAAATATACCAAGCACGACGATACACTATAGCTCACGAGCTGGGCCATATTATCATCCCCACCGACGATGAGTATGAGGCAGAAAGATTTGCGATTGGCATTCTTGCTCCTGCGTGTGTGCTTTGGGGCTGTGATATTCATTCGGCAGATGAAATATCTGAGATTTGCAATATATCCAAAACGGCAGCTGAAATAAGGGCAAAGAGAATGGCAGTGCTGTATCAACGTAATGCTTTTCTTAAGTCATCTTTAGAGCGCCGGGTCTATGGACAATTTGCAGATTTCATTTGGGAATATAAGCATGACCGCAGTTAATCGTATGTACCGTCGGCGCACATTTCATCAAAGGTTTTGACATTAAGATAAACGCCGTTCCAAGGAGTGCCAAAGTGAGTCACTCCCCATACATAAAGATCAAGTTCGTCGCAATAGTATACGATTTCATCGGTTGCTCTTGCCAGATAATCGGCAAAACTCTGGTCGATAAGATAATACTGATAGATATCGCAAGGATAATCATCTTCTTCATCGTAATCATTACCGCAATAAAGCTCAAGCTCAAGATTCGTGATGTTATTGCAGAGAATAAGATTTTCATTTTTAACAAGTTCAGCATAAGATATCTTTTTCATATACGACACTCCTCTTTTGTGTTATCAAGTTTCTGAATTGAGGTTATACAATCTACCTTAACGGACTGCATGAGTTTAACAACAGCATCGGCAGGAGAAATTGCAGTTATGGTTTCTTTGATTCCGCACTTAAACGAGGGGGCTCCACTATCAAATACGATTACATATTCATTCATCATTACTCTTCCTCCCATATTAACATTTCCCAATTAGGGCAATACTTGAGATAGAACATCAGACTAAAACAGTCCGGCTCCAATTCCTGACCATCAAAACAGAATTCCTCATGCTGAATCAGTTCGTCAAGAATAGCCTCGGCATTTGCTGATATAGCTGTCTTACTTGTTCTGAACCTTTTTGCAAGATCATCAAAGTAAAATATGTAATTGCCGGATGTGGTTTTTGCAGTTCCTGTTTTTATCATGTAATTTGCGATTTCCTTTATGAACTTATTATTCATGTTGCTGCCTCCATTTCTTTTCTGTACCTCAGCTGGTCATAAGCCTCGCCTTTTGCAATCAGCTTTTCGTATTCCTGCAAATCATAACTCATCGGGCACTCTTTAGTGAATTTCAACCGGGTACCCGAAACTGAGCAAAAGTATTCTCGATACTCCTTGCCTGTTTTGGATTTCATCATAATAATGGACCGATTCATGCACTCGCTGCACAGTTTCATATCCATAGAAAACATCTCCTTATTTAAACATATATTTTTTAATATGCTTCGTTCACGATTTTACAGTTGTCGGATCGAGAAAGTTCCTCGTTCCGAGCCGTTATCCACAGTCCATGGTGGGCTGTGCAGAATTTGGCGTGATGATTACTCTTCTTTTATTTCTTCAATTACGATGCCGTACTTTTCAGCAACGGCTCTGTTTATTGTAATCTTCCTACCTTCGACTTTGAGTATCTGTACCTGACTGAACCGTCCGACGGTAAAAACTTTTGGATCGGTTACGATAGATTCTGCATCTTCGTAAATATAATTATTGTAACGAATGTCTTCTTTTTTGATATAATATGCCGTTTGATTCTTGCTGTTATATCCGTAATAATCGTAATACTCAAAACCAGTCCAATATCCCTTTGTAAACTTGCTCCTGCAATACTCACGAAGTTCCTTATACGAGTTACAGCGATGGTCATATATTCCGGTAGGGGTTACACATCTGACTTTATATCTTGTTTTCATTTTTATTCCTCCGATTATCATTTAGTGTATCTCGTCTTCGTAGAATGGAGTGCCATCCGAATGAAGAACCTGATATACATGTAAAGATACAGGTTTATTGATTTCAAATAACCGACCATTGATGTTTGCATATATTTTTGTAAATGCTCTTCCTTCTTTTTCTCTTACACATTCGTTGATAAGAGTTTCGGCTTTCTTCGCAGCTTTACTAAAATTAAAATCATATACCAGTTTCATTTCTACTCCTCCAATTATCAATCGTTCCAGTCAGGCTGGTCGTAGTATGTAGTGTTTTCAAAAATCCTTCTCGCTTTTTGGACGGCTCTTGTTATAGATATCCTTTTTGGAATTTTAAGCTGAACAGGAGCAAAGCATCCGTCATAATGGAAGTCGATATTATATATCCACTGTCCGCTTTCGTCTTCGAAGTAGTCATAGCTATGAAGAGTTCCGTTCGGCTGATGGCTCCACACATCTGTCAGTTCCTTCATTATCCATTTTGCACCGGGTTTTATCATAGGCTTCCTCCTTGTTTAATCCAGCTTTACACAATGCGTACCATCGTCTCTGAGTTCCCAGTCGCCGATCTGGGCAATAGTATTACACGCAGCTGTGTAAAATTTTATTTCGTCTAATGGATTATCAGCATAAAAAACTGCTTTCCATCTCGTATCCAGATATTGAGCGAGTTTAATTTCCATTTCAGATTTTGTCATTATCACCACTCCTCTTAAAATCATTGTCAGTCAGTTTTCTGCCGCACTCTGGAAAGTATTTAAATCTGTTTTTGCTGTTAGAATCATTCAGGTTTCCGCCGAAGCAAATCTCTGTTCCGCACAAAAAATCAGCGATCTGCATTTTTCGGAAATCGAAATTTCCATTGCAAAGTTTACATGTGTTCATATGCCTCACCCCTTATTTAACATCATTATCGTTTGCTTCTTTGAGAATAATGACACCAATATACCAGTTATTTCCTCTTAAATAAATATTTCTGCCTTCATTGTCCGCAGTATTAATATCCTTTTCGGTAATAAGATCAATGCCTAAATCGTATTTTGCAATTAAGCCATTGATATGCTCGGCTACTTTATCAGGGCCGTCAAAATAATCGCCTTCGTAATCTTCGTCTTCCCCAATACTCCATTTAACATGGTAATAATCAGCGCCGAACCAATCCATATCATCGGTCATATACAGCCCGCCGTCCTCCTCCTCGGCTATCCAATGTATGGAAATACGATTATCATAATGCCTTGCAATTATCTCACGCCACATTTTGATCATTGGTCTCCATGCTGTTTCGGCAAAGATATTAAAACTCGACTTATCCTGTCTGTCGGTTACATTTCCGATGTCGTCGATCCATCCACGGCAGCGGATAATGTTTTCGGGATTATCGATTCTGTCGCCGAAGCCGAACCCGATGAGCACATTACCGAGCCAAGGTTCACCAAAGCCTGAAGTTTCTGCATTTGACGATGTGTACTGTACTATTTTATTGTGCAGATCCGTAAGGTCTGCGAAGTTTCCTGTAAATTCTATTTTAGTAGAACACCAATTAGGCATAATGTTTTCTCCTTTCAATCTTCGAGGTCGTACCCAAAATGGCAAAATCCAATTAGGTCTGAGATATAATCCCCGATATCTTCTTCGTCAACGTCGTCGGGAATTTCAATTTCTGAGGGCAATTCTTCAAAAAGCTTTTTGTCTCCGTCAGTGTCCCACATAATATTTACTGCTTTCATATCTACATCTCCTTTTTCAGTTGCGAAGTTCGTTGATCAGATCCTCATCTCCGTTTTCCAGAGCGTCGATCGTCTCTAAGTCAAGGCCGAAACAGAAATCGCTGTCATCCTCAAAGTAGTCGTAGTTTTCGTTAGTATCAATATCGAGCGTCTCTTCTATATATTCCAAAACTGCACGTCTCAACTCCTGCGCTCTGTTAAAGCAGTCATAGAATTCTTTTATCATACCATTAAGCTTTGCGTTATCCATAATAAAATCTCCTTTTCAAATTACAATTTACCAAACTTATCGTCGCTGTTTATCTTTACTCTGAGCTTACCGCCGCTTCTGAGAATGTATTTCCAATTACCCATTACAAACTCCTCCTTAATCAAAATCGCAGGTATCAAACAGTTCAAGCTTGTGAACTGACATAAACCAGTCTTCATTGACCTCAACTGCCACTTCCGCTTCCGCAAGAGACTTGACAGGCTCAAGTCCTGCTTTTTCAAAAACTCTGTTAACCTCTTTGAGCACCTCTTCTTCTGTGGCGCCGTAGAGGTAATCTGCATCGCTGCCTATATTATAGTCAATACAATAAGCCATGTCGCCAAATTCATTCATGTCGTTTGTGCAGTAGATATCGCAGCCGAACTCCTCGGCGCACCAGCTGAATGAAATGAGCTGCTCGTCATCTTTGGTATAGCATTTTGCAATTATCGCACTCCATATACCAAGGCGAGGCGTCCATGCGGTTTCAGTATATATTGTTGCGCAATCCCTGTCATATTCGATATCTCCTCTTAATGAAACCTTATCAGGATCGATTCCGAATTCATTGGCGATGTTGCGGAAGCTGCGTCTTTCGCAGTAGCTCATATCAGGGTGTGCTTCATCTGAAATAGCGTGCTCGATCCTGTTGAAAAAATCCGTAAGTGCATCATCATTTCCAAAAAATCTTATCTGTGTAGAGCAAATGTTAGCCATAATTGTTACCTCCAAATTCCAAATATCCTGTTAGCTCCAGTATTCTATCATGTTTTCTCTTGTGAAAATTTCGAGGTCTTCTTCGCTCCAAGGCTCACCAATAAAATAGGCATTCTTGCCGAAGTTAGAAGCCTCGTCATCCATATAGCTTTCATAATAAGCTATTATTTCCTCGGAAATTTTTTCAATCGGTACAGTCTTACCGTCGATCACGATGTTATACTGCTTTGCCTTTATAGGTTTTGCGTTTACTTCCCAGCCTTCAGCTTCCGACGTTGTAATACTGAGATTATGCTCTCCACCATAGGTTTTCACATAATCAATTATCGCATCACAAACTACATCATAGTCGTTCTTGTTCGCTGTGTCGGGCTGATACAGGTAACTGCCTGTCCATTCGCAGACCATAATCATTCCTCCATTATGTATTATTTGGCATCATGGTATATCCGGGGATTTGACGTTACGTTATAGATGTAACTTCCGCACCGTACAAGAAGTGCGTCTTTGCCGTAGTACAGCTTTTTCATACCCTCAACGCTTCCGCTCTTATGAAAGTTTGGATACTCGGAGATATGATGGGTCTCCCCTTTTTGAATTGTCAGATATCTTACTCTCACAATTATTCCCCCTTTATTTAAACCATTCAAACTCTCCGGAAATTAACATTTTATCTATTGCATGCCCCTCTCGAATTTCTCGATTAGTTCCAACACAGTTGCCCAGTGTTATCTGATGAATTTCGCCATTGAGATGTACATACAATTCTTTAGCGTCACGAAACGTGAGAAATATTGGCTGAGTTGAATGAATTACAGTTTCTGAATTACCGTTATCAATAGCTGTTACTGTCTCAAGATAGGTTGTAAAACAGTCTTTGCCGTCTTTGTCAAGATGAAGGTGATACTCTTTTATCATGTTGCCACTTCCTTTACTATAACTGTGAAGGTATCTCCCTCATCGACTACGCAGGGCATGAAGTATTCGCTGGGCGTTGACCAGCCCAGCAGCTCTCCATCATCGTCAAGGTATGGTTCAAGTTCGCAAACGCAGTTACCATACCGGTCTTCTATGTAAGCTCGCTTCATTTTTAATCCTCCTTATCCGATGACTGATTAAACTTTACATACAGTGTATAACCTGTGCCGTAATATCCGTTACCATCGTCTCCATCAATCTGTGCAAGCTTAATATGCTTATCCTCGGCGTAAACGAAGATCTTGTACGATGTTTCGTCATCATACTTGTTTTTCGTATCATTGTCACAAACGAACTCCACGTTCGTAATGACGTTATCACATTCGTTAAGTTCAGTTACGGAATACCATCCGTTGCCGCAGCCTGGGCAGCCTTCATTTCCTTCAAAGGTAAGCTCTGTTCCGTTGTCAAGAACAAGTGTATTACCTCTGACTTCAACGACTTTCCTGTAAAGCAGGAGCTCTCTGATTTCCTTTTCGTTGTATTCATAATATGTTTTATCATAATTCATTTTTATTTCTCCCTTTTAGCCGTGTCGAGAAGATGCTCTGCATACGTTTTTACAGCCACTCCAAATGAAGTACCGTTATTAAGCAGATAATCATAAAAACTTTTATCAGTGGTTGAATTACCATGTAATGCGTTTGGGTATAAATTCAATTTCTGCATTGCAATATGCAGTTATACAGTCTATCGGTGTATCAGGTTCGCCATCAAAGGCATTTTGATATTTTGTGCATATTTTTGGCTCATGATCTTTGCGAGGATCAACATCAACAAATAACTTTCCGTTTTCGTTTTTATAAACGGGTCTGTTGTAACTGTCGTTTCCAATAAATGTGAATTTTATTATCTTTTTCATTATTTATAACCTCCATTAAACAATTATTTTGTTTTGCAATTAGCATAACAAGATATTTTCTACAAAGGTTTAGATGTATTGGAGGTGAGTGTCCGTGACACCCGCTGATAAGCGGAGTGTAACTGGACTGATCGCCTCCTATAGTACAAAGTTATTATGCTGATTGCAGCTATCAGAACCGAGCCTGGCGGCGATTTACTAAAGCAGTTTAGATATGAGGGATCTGAAACGTCGGGCACTTGTCAGGTATGAATAGTGCCCGTCGGTGTAAGATCCCGAAATGCAGTTTGCCAAACTCGGTTATGCGGCCGGAATATCCATGGTATCGCTAAAGGAATTTAGATATGAACCTTCTGAAAGAAGAGTCATCGACGCTTCAATCAACGAAGTTGATTGAGGGTCATCGACTCATCTTTCGAAGGTGCAGTGCATATTGGATATCACGGTTACTGAATTTAATTGAAGTACCTATTATATCACTAAAAGATTTTAGATACAATGTCGTGAGGCGCACCGAGAAGTTAGCCCGCAAAGCGGGCTACTTTTCGGTTGCTCCTCAATGACCATTGCTGCATTTGAGGCACTGCAATTATTGATATATATTTCCTGACCGCCGAATTTTCGCTAAAAGCATTTAGATAATATGTATCACGGAGATGAGAAACATCCAGCAGTGTGCTGGATGGTTCTCATCTGAGGGATTACATGTTTGCATTAGGACGGACAGAAATCAGATTGGCTATTCCCGACAGCAGTTGTTCACTAAATTGATTTAGATAATACCATCTTGTCTGAGGAAGAGTTCAGGGAGTATCCCTGACACTCTTGCTTCAGACCAGATGCGTAATTTACAGGTTGCCGCTGGGAATTAAGAAATCATAACACCAAATTGTCGCTAAAGTAATTTAGATATGAAGAATCACGACAGCGGCGTGAAGCGATGGGTGACGCATCACTGAGCGCCGAGGGAGAGATTATTGATTGCATTTTGTGTTATGAATTAGGAATTATTCGGCTTGTGGAAACATATGTTTACTAAAGATATTTAGATAAGAGGCAGCATAAACGATCTCGAACTCTGGAGGTCTCCAGAATGAGAGATCGTGTTGCTGCAGACTTGAATTTTGTTTTCACAAGTCGGTTTGCAGTTAGTAATTTGCCGCTATAGCGTCCAGCTCAGAGCGGAATTCGGACACAACATATTCGGCGTCGTAATGCCACTGCTCATCGTTGTTTCTGCAGTCCTCATACATATCCAGTATGTCATGCCAGAGTTCTTGATTTGCAATTACCTCTTCCTCTGTCTGAGCACCATACTCTTCTTCGATAGTCATCGCCATATCTTCTGCGTTGTATTCACTCTTGACGAATTTATAAACATCGAAAGCATCGTAAGAACTGAGCACTGTGCCGTTGACAACGTATTCACCATTACTGTTTCGTGTTACCACATGTATTCCTCCGTTACAATTATAATAGTATAACTCTCAATCGCAGCGATTTACTAAAACCATTTAGATCAAGAATCCGTGATTTGGCAGGTGTTGAGGGGACGAAAGTAGCCTTCTACACCTGCGAAATCCGGATGATGTACAGATTTACCGACTGAGAGTTTGCAGTTATTTTTTTATTCCATATTCGCAAAAGGATCGCTGAGGCTGATGTAGTTTTCCGCCATAGAAACCTTAAGTGCCTTATAAAAATAGTAGTCAGGAGCCTGAATCTCAAGTCTGAGTTTTCTGAGAGCATTTTCTCTGGTATAGACTTCATCGAACCAATGGAGGACAAATCTTCTGTCGAACATAATGTAGTTCTTTAAGGTATAATAGGCACCAGCCTTCTTGAAGCTGCGAATAAACGCATTAGCAAGCTTGTGGTTCTTGAAGTATCTGCCGCCCTTCATGCCTGTGCCTTCGGGGATATCAAACGCTCTCTTTGCAATTACCAGTTCAATAGCCTCTGCAATTACAGCGAAGTCTGAGTATGACCAAGCGGTATTTATAAGACTCTGAAGACTGGGCTGGAACTCCTTAGCGAAGTTTATAAATATATCGGCGATGCTATTCACATCAAAGAAATGCTTGCGCTCTTCAAATGCAACGGGGTCGTTATCTTTGAGGTGAGCCAGCAGCTTAGCTTCCTTACAGGTATAGAGGATACTGTACTTATAGGTATAGAAATTTGCGATTACCTGATTGATATTTGTGGTGACACACTCCTGTCTCATAAGTCTAATGAACTGAGCGGAGATCCAACGTCTTGTTGTTCTGGGGTTATAGACTTCGCCGCAGATCGTCTTGCCAAAATACTTACCGTGTGCAGGAACTGAGTTATCATTGTCGGCAGTAGGGATTGGAGTATTGGCCATATCGAGCATTGACTTTGCCACCAGTTTTGCGAACTCATTCATATCGAGGTTGCTGTTGTTAAGGTTAGCGTTGTTCATATTGCTATTAGTCATAATAAATTTCTCCTTTTAATATGTATGGTTTATGGTTTTCGGGTTACTGGATATAGCTGCGATAGATTATGAACCTATCGGTCAGTTTACGGAACCAGCCGGGCGTTTCCCATTTAAGGGTACCGTTAAGACTTCCGATTATAATAGCGGCACAAAGCTTTGCGTGCATTACGTCTCGGCTATTGTTACGGTAAAAGTCGGTCATGCTCAGCTCATCGGCAGACAGAGGTTTAAACAGGTAAGTCTTGCGGCTGTTCTCACTGCTCGGTGACGAATGAATAAAGTTCTCGTAAAGAGTTACCAGATCGTCATAGCCGGACACAGGAGACCCCAACGAGTCGATAACTTCGCCGCCTATCATATCAGCTACAAGCTTGCCGTTTTCCATTACGACACGCTTATCTATTCTGATATTCTTTTTGACCAGATCGAACCTGAGCTTATGCCCCGATTCTGATTTTGCAATTAACGCATCATACAGCGTCATGTATAACACCTCCTTTTATTTTGTTTATCTCGCTCAGCCAGAGTTCGTGGTCGGTATGATAGACTTTGTACATATGATTAAGGCTGTACCAACCGGCAGCCCTTACCATATCTATTCCGTCTGCCACGGTCCTTTCCCTGTTAGCTTTAACGTTTATTCCTTTCTGGAACTGGATCGTGTAATTGGAGTTATTATCTGTAGAACCGAGACCCCAAACCTTATTGCGACCTGTTATTACTGCTCTTAAACAGTCTTTGCAATACCTGTCTATCATGTCGATATCGTGTTTGCAGTTAATGGTTCCGAACAGATACTGACACATGCCGAACTGGTTGCTGTTCTCTTCATATGCAAGGAACAGATACTTCTGGAGCCGCCTGCATATCCGCTTGGTCTCTGCTTCGGTAGCCAGTCTTTTGTGTTCTCTGCTCCACTGTATCGTTTCAGATTTTATATGCTGCTCGATACCTCTGAGAGTTTTCGCAGACACAGTTATCAAGTCGCCACGTATCTTAAAGCCCAGAAACTCGAACCAGTCTTTATCTGCCTGCAACGCTTTGACCTTTTTAGGATTAAGAGTTACACCCTTTGGTTCGAGCATCTGCTTTATAACTTCGAGGGCGTGGTCAGCTTCCCTGCCGAGGATTATGATATCGTCAGAATAGCGATAATAGATAACATCCATCTTGCTTACAGCTTCATCAATATCTCTCAGGCACAGGTCAGCCAGCAGACAGGCAATAGGGTTGCCCTGACTGAGCGACTTGTACCGGTATTCGGGTTTTCCGTTTACGATTATAGTATCGTCATGATAATGTTTAATTACTATGTTATCGATACAATCCTTATCGGGAGTTATAATATCGAGTGTTCTGTCAAGCGTTTCACGATTTACGGTATCAAAGAACTTGCTCAGGTCAAGCTTGTATCCTTTGTACCATTTCTTACGGTTCATCTCGCTGACAAGAGCTTTTACGGTCTTGCCGGCTGACAGTCCCCTGCGGTAAGAAACACAGTTAGGATGTATCAGGTAGTGAAAATCGTCGTAATACATCTTATAGAATGTATTACACAGAACTCGGTCAAACGTTTCGAGAACTGCAAGCTTGCGGACTTCTTCAAAGTTTCGCTTCTCTGCTTCGGCGAATGTCAACCAGTTGCCTGTAAGCTTGTCAATGTACATTTCTACAGGGGCTTTGAACTCGATTTTGCAATTAGCGATAAGGTCGCCTGCAAGAGCCCACGCTGCATCTTGCGAAAACGTGGACAGCACGCACATATCGAGTCCCTTGCGGTCGATGTGCGAAAGCGCTCTTTCATGCAGCTCTCGGTCGTTCACAAACCGTTCAAGTTTATTCGGTTTCATTTATCTCTTCTCCTTTCCGATTATTCTTATTACAGTTATCAGTTCATCGTCATACAGATAACATTCGCAGTCATCTCCATGACGGCATGATGTTGTCCCCTTGTCATCATATACAGTTATTCTTCTTCCACCTCCCAAGTATCTGTTTCTGCATCGTCAAGATAGAGATTACAGTTATTATAAAATGATTTCTCTGCCGCTTTCACCGCTGCATCTTTATTTTCAGCTTCGATGTGAAGCGTTGTATATCCAGTTACTAAAAGTGTTACACTGTACTTCTTCATTTATAAGCCTCCTCTACTGTATATGTAACGATGTTACCGTCGGTTAGACTTATTGTTTTCAGATTCTCCATTTCGTCGTACGTTTCATCTACGGGTATGTGAAGGTTGTCATATTCCAATAAGTCAAGGCAGTATTCTTTCTGCAGTTCTTTAACTGCGGCATCATAATCATCGCAGAGCCGAACAAGAAGTATGCCGTCGTAAGCGCTACGAATAATTACAGCATAACCTATCAATTCCATTATGACTTCTCCTTTCATAATCCGTTAACGCTGTTACCATCATCAACGCATACCTTTTCAATATGCACATTCATTTCCGCATCCCAGAAATGCTGAACGGTCTGCGTTATTTCAAGATACTTCATTTGCAGTCCTCCTTTTATGCAGTTCTTATCAGTCCGCCGAACATTGGGGTCACTCCGATGCTTCCCATATCGGAACACCATTCGTCGTCAAGATTTATGACCATTGCGATCGGGGTGTAGTTCCTAATGTCCTTTCTGTCGAGTTCCCACTCATCTTCATACTGTCCGACAAACAGCATAGAAAAGCAGCGCCCGAAATGTGTCGGGGTATAAATGGCGTGATAGACAAGGGCATTATGCTTGGCTTCGAACTTTGCAATTATCTCCTTCTCTTCTTCATTTGCCCAGTAGAGAGCACCCATCTGCTTGCTGACGTTTACTCTCCCCTGTTTTAAATCTTCGATTGTGTTTTCATGAAGCTTCAGCGCCTTCATTCTCTTGATTGCTTCTGCGAGCTGCTGTTCTCTTGTTACCATAATAACTTCCTCCTTACTCAGTTTCGATAAGATTTACAATGAGCACAATAACTGCAATTACAAAACTCAAATTACCACTCCCTTGATAGTACATCTCCATGAGGCATTCTTTTTCTTCGCCTGCAGATATCTTCGGCTATCTCCCGCATAAGCTCATAACTGTAATTCTCGGGACAGCTTTTTATATATTTGACAGACGACTTACAGATAGAACATCTGCCTTTTGTATTATAAGCACACTCAGTGCAGATGCCGTTATCAAAACCCGACTTCATTTACGCAGCTCCCTTTAATTTCCGTAATAGCTGAGCTCGTCATTTACTACATATACAAGCTCAGCGCTGCTTTCATCATACTGATAGTGATTGCCCGCTGAGGTATATACGCTTGCTTCAATAGGAGCTACGATGAAGTTACATTCGCCCTCTGCGATATCATCATCCACCCAATCAACGAGTTTATATATCTTGTTGTTCTCGTCTATATAATAGTAATAGTCGTTGTTAGTGTCATCGATCATTGTTCCATCTTTAAGAATGATAACTGCGGTATCGTCGATCTGAGATGCAAGTATCATTTCGTCGCACGGAGTTTCTTCATTTGCAGTTGTCTGATATTTCTTACTGTCTTTATCGAACTTATCGCTCCAATAGCATCTGCCGTAACTGTAATCATCGTATCCGGAATCACTGTCGTAACCACACCACTCTTTGCCCCAATAATTCTTATAAGAATACTTTGCCTCGATGTATTCATATTTTACGGTTTTGCCATTGGCTGCATCTATGACTATCTGATTTACTCTTTCAATGATATTGTAAAGCTCATCGAGGACAATATATTCACTTGTTGTATGCGCATTATAATATCCGCTGCTGAAATTAACAGCCGCAATACCGAGAGCAGGTGCGACCTCAGAAATATCGGAACAGCTGCCGTATGCGGTCTTGAAACCATAAGTGTCTATAAACTTTTCAAATTCGGGATTATCGCAGGAATAATACACGCTGTCGTTTGAACCTCTACGGTCGATCTCGATTATGAAATTGATATTTATATCCTCTGCTTTGATGATATTATAAGTAACATCGTCTGCAAAATAGCCGGCGCCGATGCAACCTATCTCTTCGTCTTCGGTGAAAAGAATATACGGTCTGTTGCCGTCTCGGACTGTCATTAACGCAGTATAAATACCGCATCTGTCGTCGCCCCCGATGCCCTGAGGAGACCATATGCAGCCGTTATCGGACATATAAATATCCTTGACAGGATCTTTATGGACGGTATCCATATGAGCACAGAGCATTACGGGAACATTGCCTTTTGCAAACAGATATCCATCGGCGTAGATCACTTCATAACCAAAGCCTACAAGTATGGAATAAAGAAAATCTTTAAGCTCGTACTGCTTAAGTCGGATTATCTTTTCAAAAAGGGAAGAAAGCGGTCTGAAACTTCTTGTTTCGCCGATAATAGAATTGTAGTTATCAATGATAGCATTGACTTCGCTGATGTTGGGAGCCTTGGGCTGGAAGTTTCTCGTATGCTTTACAGGTTCGATTTCCTTTATCGAGGATATTGTGGATGCGGTCGTCTTGGTTGTGGTTTTGATTGTATCAGTCATAATTTTACCTCCGTATTTTACCATGAACGAAGTATCTCGAAGATATCGTCATTATAATCTTCGGAATCGTCGTTCTCATCGGTACTGTTATCTTCATCGCCGGGTTCTATTGTGGGATCACAGTTTTCGCAATAAAGTGAAGAGCACATTATATCGTTGACATCTGATGTTGAACGATATCTCTGTTCTCCGCACTTGATACAATATGTTTTGTCGCCCACTGAAATCGTGTTGCTCTGTTTAGGAATGTTCGGATTGACATATCTGAGCACCGTATAATATTTCCAATCGGGATACATAAAAGTATCGGGCTTATCTTTGATGATCGTGTTATAAGGCGTCCATCGATTCTGGACTTCTTCGCATTCCGAAATGATTTTCCAAACGCAGTTACGATATACGTAATAGGGATTGTTTTCGCTTTCACAATAATCTATCGACTTCGGATATATTCTTTCGTGAATTATATGGGGAGAGCTGTAGAATATCACCTGTCGGGTTATCTTAGGTATTTTCCACAGCTCGGCAGATTTAAAGCGGTTATCGTCAAGCGTATAAAACAGGAGCGAAACTCCGTCCGTCAGATATGACATACACCCTGCTTTGTGTTTACCCTGATATTCAAAGCCGTCGAAATTACGACTGGGGGTAAGACACATGCAGTTACTCCACGAGTTGCCGTTGCTCATTGTAAGATAATCCATTGGATTTACCGAAAGAACTGCAGTTCTTTTGAAGTCTCGTGGGGATATACAATCGCTTATCTTTGCAAAAATGCAATTATATTCAGGATGCTTTGTAAATCCCAGATAATCAAACACTTTGTTGAGGACTCGTGATGATTTCTGACCACCTTTGAATTTAAATTCGGGAGCTATCAGGTTGATTATTTCTGCTACAGAATCGGTTATGGTTTCGGAAAAGCAATTTTCAACAACGAAGCGGAGACCGCTGTCATTATTATACGATAGTGAGAAATACGTAAAGAAATTCTCGGGAACATCATCGTTGTAATTTGAGGTTATGTGTGCTCGAAGCTTTTCAAGGATTACATGAGAGACGACGCTATTTTGAAAACACAGGCTGCGGAGCTGGTCGAAATAGTTAAAATAGCTTGAGTCAAGTTCTCTTTTTTCGGTTATGGTAGTTACGATTGCCAGCTCATTCTCACGCCACATTGGATGTTTGCGCAGCAATTCGAGAAGTGGCATTTTATTTTTATACCACTCCTCTATATTCTTTTTAACGCCACGTTCAGAACAAGAGATGCCGAGACCGCTGAGATAGCTGATGGCAGTTGCGGTTATTGAATCTATCATCATGCAGTCACCTCCTCGTCGTCGGAACTATTTTCGGAATCATCAGAGTTCTCCAGTCGTCGGTCATAGCAGTCACTGCAAAGCCAACAGGATCCGAGTGAGTGAAGGTTTCTGTGATTGAAAAATTCGCCGCAGTCGTCGCAGCTCGTATAAAAATTGCTAAGGCAGTTATTACAAATTTCAACTTCCGATCCCCATCTGTCGGTTGCGGTTGTTGTGGGTTTGCAATACCAACCTTCGCAGTGGTCGCAATGGTAAAAGTTTCCATATTCAAGTCCATCTGCGCAGACTACTCCATAGCCTTCAACATATTCGTAGTCGCCTATTTCATATTCTTCATGATAATCGCAATAGAAGCAGCATTCGTCACAATAATAATGACCATTGATCTCGTGCATATCCTCCAGATCGTGATATTGACCACATTCATAACATTCCGAATTGTTTTCGTCCGGATGACAATTTGCACAAAGTAATCCATTATGGGAATTATCTCCATCATCGTAATCATCTTCACATTTCTGCTCACCGCAGTTGATACAGAAACTTGGACCGCCAACCATTATTTTCTTAGATGAACGAACAAGGTAACGGCTGTCGTAAGTTTCCATATCTGCGCCTTCCTCTACTTCGGTATCGGAAATTGCAGTTTCCTTTTTAATATGTACTATGTAGTTCGGGAAACAACTCCAATCATGATACATAAATGTATCAGGGCGACTATAAATGTTTGCCCTATTTCTGTTTTCCTTGACCCAGAGATTTGGAGTTTCCAAACAAGTCGAAACAATATCCTCGACCACAGTTCTGTACTGCTTTACGAGAGCCTTGCCCTGTTCGCCGTTATCATTACACTGAGGATAGAGACGCTCCTGAACGAGTACGGGATAATCCCAAAAGAAAACCTGTCTGGTTATTTTTGGCTCGAAGCACCAGTCTGTTCCCGTATAGGACTTATCAACAGTATAGAGAATAAGAGATTCCGAATCATTGGCGTAACTCAGAGTGCCACCCATATAGCAGCCGCCGTATGTGTCTCCGCATTTTGAAATTATCGTATGGCAGCTTGCCCACGAGTTTCCGTTTGACATTAAAAGAAAATCTATTATGTTTGCGGAAAGGACTGTGATACGCTCGACATCAAAGGGATTTATACTATCCGCCAGCTTCGCAAATGTGCGGTTATAGGACAGTGTTTTATCAAAGCCGAATTTTACGAAGAGCTTATTCATAACACGGCTTGACTTCTGACCGATGTGTATTTTAAGGTCGGGGAAAATAGTATTTATGCAGTTTGCAACAGGCTCGGAGATGCTATTCATTTTTTCCTGCTTGAAAATAGCTGTAAAAAGAGCACTAAAGAGCTGACAGCCATCTACATAATCCGGCACATAACAATAGTCGAAAATTTTGGATTTTGAAACAAGGGTATTCCAATCCTCTTTTGTCATATTGTCAAAGAAATTCGTTATATTGCGTATAGGGGTTTCTTGCGACTGCGAATCTTCATAACAGCAAATATTCCACAAATTATTAAAAGCCGATCTGGCATCGTCAAAAGACGGGATACGATGTTCCGTATTCAGATATACGACTGCCTTAGCCTCTTCGTTCCAATTAGGATGCTTGCGCAGTAGTTTGAACATTTCTGTCTTATTCTTAAGCCACTCCTTAACATTCTGACGGATGCCGTCTTTAGTATATTTTCCGGCATTTCCCAGCAGTTTGCCCTCGCCCGACAGACGCTTGAACATATTGTACACCTTATCGGTGTAATAGTCCTCGTTATATTCGCCAGATTCCTCGGGTTCGGGATCCGGATTTGCAAGCTTCGCCGTTGCCTCATGGTCGATCATACCGTCATCCCAGCTCCAGCCACCACCAGCTCTATTGGGATCATTCTGATCTTCAACCATCCTATAAGGAAATATGGGACTCGGACTTATTGACTTTATGGTCATTATCGTGCCAAGGTAACGATCCATTTCCCCGTCTTCATTCATGCGAAGAGTTCTGCTGTTTACGATTACCACTCTGTCACCAACATTGTATCTTGTACTCATAATAGTACCTCTTTCTGCCTTTCGGCAATTTATTATTTGATAGTTCAAGCTATCAGAAAAGCCCACCAGACAGGCTGATGGGCTTATGCTCATAGTTTGAAGTTGTGTATGATTATCAGAACCACTTGGGTCTGTTTTCGGTGAGCCATTTTATTTCGTCACCGAATTCCTCGATTGCAGCTTCGGCAAGTTCTCTGGTTTTAAAAAACGCCTTTCCAAAATCAATGCTGTTAATGTTGAAATATGCTTCAACTGTTTTAGTTTTGATATTCCAAGTGAGATACCATTGGGGTTCAGCGTCATACAAATAAATGGGTTTGGGGTTATGCTCCGCTGCCCAACGCCTCATTCGGCGGGTAAGATTGTCGCTGCGGCGGCACCATTGGGCAAGGGCGTTATCGGTGTAGTAGTTTGCTACCGCATAATGACAATCGGAATTTATATCATCTTCGTCATAACCCAACCCTACGTCGCCCTCGGAGTCGATATACAAATAACTATCGGCTCTTTCAAAACCTGTGACTTTCTCGGATGCAGTCAGCTCTTCCACCTGCTCGTCTGTGAGCTGGACTTCGATCTCATTGCCGTCAATGATAAGTTTTGCAGTTTTCATTACTGAACATCTCCTTTCTGGAAATCTTTATAATTTGTCGGACAATTATTGTCCGAACAGAACTTCAACAGCTGGAGAAAAGCGTTGAAGTTAAGTTTATACTTATCCAGTCCTCTGAGTTTGCCTTTGTTAATGCAGGTCAGAGTCTGCGATTGGACAGACTTGACATTTTCAGTTATGTAGCTGTACTTGAACCTCTTCAGCATTGGAGCAAAGAAGTGCTGAAGCGCCGATTCATTCATTGCTTCAAACAACCGGCGCATTTCCATATACGCCTTAAAATTACTGTCTTTCTCAGCTGCCTCGTTCATAGCGATAAGGCAGTCTATCGGAGAGGTGTATTCGGGATTTTCGGGATTTGCGGTTACGGGTTCGGGAAACGTGATTTTGCGTTCTGTGCCGTCACGATAAGCATTGAGGGTTGTAACGCTAAAAAGATTGGGGCGCCTGCGATTGCCCCGAAAGTCAGGGGTAAGTTTGCCCTTACGGACAAGCTCTTTCAGCTGATAATAGGTAATGCCGAGATACTCGGCGGCTTCGTGAGAGGTAAAGAAATTGAAGTTGTTGTTTGTCTTTTCCATAATAATTTTCCTTTCTAATATGTTTTGGCTTATGCGGTTTCTCTTGCAAGATCACACTTGCAAAGAGATATCTCCGCCTTGACGGTTGATATGGCGTCTCTAATTAGAGCAGCTTCGTATTTGCTATTTGCGGTTATAAGGTCAGCACTAAGGTCGGCGAGCTGTTTTGTTAGCATCGCCAATTCCTGCTTGTAGTATTCAGCCAATGTACTTCACCGTCCTTTTTAATATGTGTTCGCAACCGTATTTTACAGTTGTGAAAATGACTGTCTTCACAACGAAAACCCAGTCGCATACGCACCTCATGATTATTCCGCAGAACAGTGCGGGGAACACTACTATTCCTGTCATGTCTTTTTCCCACGGGGACATGATGGAAATAAGAATTGCTGTTGCCGCAATAACGGCAATGGAAATTATATGCCATTCTGCGGGGGCATAATGGTGTTTACGCATTTGTTTACGCATTGCGGTTCACCTCCTCGTCAATGGAGTCGGACAGCTCACAAAGACGGAACCAGTAACGGACACCCGTAGTATGGTAAAGGGCGAACTTGAAACCCTGGTTTTCGAGAAGCTCAATAACATCACCGTCATCTGTAATATCAGAAAACAGTTTTGCAATTGACTCGACTGAATCGATCATATTATCGCCGTCGATCATAAGATTGATAAGTGAGGCAAGAGCCTCGGCAGTTGTGTAAAGATGGATTTTTGTATTCATTTGAATACTCCTTTCAAATATGTATTTTGCAGTTACCTGCTTGGGGTGGGGTGATTGATAAAGCAGCACCCCACTAAGCTGCTCAGACTAAAGCATTGGTATCACGTCCTTTCGTTGATTTCGGGTTTTGTTCAGGCAGTTCCCGAAACTGCTTCTACAATTACTGACATAACTACCTCCAAAGTCCACCGTGGGATTATCGGTTCGCAGTTACCAAGTGCGAATCGTACATCCTACGTACAGAGCTGTCGGATGTCAAGTTCGTGCCGCCTATTTCCGGTCGCTGGCACTTGGACCCTTAGTAGCGCATTGGAAACACTTACTTTCTAATATTGCTTGGCAATTAGACGATGAGTGTCAGAGGACACTCAAAATTTTCAACAGCAAACCGTTTCCAATCGGTCATGTAAGTATGACCGTTATATTTGATGAAGGCGATATTGCTGTCGCATTCATCACGGCGGAGAATGATATCGCTCCGTGACTTGCAACCCAGCGCAAAGAGATTGAGTGTAAGATTAGACATATTACTCACTCACCTTTCTTATGATGGAAATTGTACCGTTTGAAACGGCACAGGTATATTTGGACAGCGTATGATGAATAGTCTCATCTACGATGTCGAGGTCGTAGGTTTTCCACTCCTTCCCCACTTCTCGATACATTATATCGCCGAGGTCGGCGAACTGCCTGTATTCAGAGAATGCTTCAAAATAACCGGCGTCATTACGGTAGTACGAATCTACCATATAGACGTAGCTACCCTTGTCGTCAGTGAACACTGGGATTCCCTTGAGAACACTTCCATGTTCAGGCACAACTCTTGTGCGTCCGCCAATATTGGCGAACTTGCAGAATGTTACCTCCATCTGATATGGTCTTCTCTTATAAATAGCTTCTATAGCTTCCATAGTAGTTTCCTTTCTGCTCGGTTTAGTGACATGAGCTGGTCGATAACCAACCTACACTGTTGCGTAGGTCTGGTGGTGAAGGGCAGTGTAACCTTGCCCAAGAAATTACCTTCTGTCGGGCTTATATCCGCAGAGGTATTGGGTCGGAGCCATTTATTTTAGGTCGTTGACCCCAACAGGACGACCTGTGCCCGTCGTTGAGGACGGTGATATTTGGGCATAGTATCACCTACTCACATTTAAAAGGATGCCTTGGCAGCTCTTGCTTTGGCTACAAGCTCCCTCGCTACTTCGGGAGTAAAGCCAAAATTGACTATATATACCTGCTCAAGCTCATCGAATGTCGATGCCTTGGCTGTAGATTTGGTTACTTTTTCAAGGTTCCAAGAGCCAAGCTCAACCGCAAGGCACGTCACTTTGAGTACGTTTTTCTGGAACGTTGCCCTACCTGTAGAGGTAGGCACATAACTGTCTGTACCCTTGACTTTTGATGCTTTGAGAGCGTCAATGGCATAAATAGCCTTGATACAGTCGGGCGTTGTGGGCAGTTTGAGAGAGGAGAGGTATTCCTTGATACAGTCCTCTGCTTTGATGTCGTTCTGCACGGCGGTATCAGAACCCATAGGGGCAGTCCGTGACTTGACAATGAAGTCGTAGGCGTTGCCTATTGCCTTGAATGCCTTGACAGCGGCGTCATCGGCGATATCGGAAGGCTTGGGCAGGTGCTTAATGCCGTCCTCGCCTACAGTGGTAGTGTAGGGAGTGCCGTTCTTTGGTTTGATAGAAACAGGCGCAGTAAGAATTGCGGTGAGAATTGCGTTTGTAGATGTGTATGTCATAAAATTCCTTCCCCTTGCTTTTGCAAGGTATGCTTATAGGGCGTTTTTACCCAATTATTTTGACGTTTAGCACGTCTTATAAGGTACGAATACCCACGGTGTCGCAAGACGTTGTGGCATACTCATACCCTATTGGATATGCTAAAATTTACAGATGTACAGCAACACCCCTTGACAAGAGCCAAAGAGTGTGCTATACTAAGTGTTGTATAGTTTAGTCAGCGAATACGGGGTCGTTGGGATAATCCCACGCCTCTTCATCGCTGACATATTCGGTTACGTCACTGTCGGAAGTGACGTAACTATATGAGGAATACTCATCCATAACAAACACCTCCCTTCTGTAGGGAGTCCGCCTACACTTTTGGTGTGGGCGGTTTTTTGCTATGTAATTGGCTTGCTTATGTCACCAAAAGCGCCATGTTACTTTTGGGGCATATACGGCGTTAAAACACTCAAACATCACGCTATAGCGGACTGTTTTCTAATAAAGCATATCGTTTCATAGAACTATGCTTATGCCAAAATTATACTAATTACAGCAGACCTATAGCAGGCGTGCCTACACTCTTATGCACCATTTTCCCGACTTTTGGCGAAGGGACTCTGCGGAGTAACAGAGACTACAACGTTCATACTTATTTTTCAGCATGATTAAACCACATTGACCGACTTTTCCTTCCTCTCTTGCGGTCTGCGCTGTAGATTTTAGGCGTGAGTGCCTACACCTTGCAAGCGTATAGGGGCTTGCATACCATGCAACTTTTAGTTAGCTGTCAACTCCGTGGCTATGGCTTGCGGTACCTCTTTTGATTATTTCCTTGCGGACTGGCTAAAAGATAAGCCAACGGTCAAGAGCTTTATTGTCTTTTTCTTTGTTGTCGTTCCCTTGACTGTAGCTATAATATATCTCATAATATCCAATATGTCAATAGACAACTGCAAAATTCCCGTTTTTGGCTTGCCTACGTTGTCCCTCTACTCGAAAAAGAGGGACAACGGGGTGTATTTTACAAGAAATTTTCGGTTAAAAATTCACTTTTCTCCGTAGTCACTTTTTGCTCATCACCCCTCACAAACCGCCCCATCAAACCGCTCCGCACGGCCCCGACTCCACTCAAAAATCCCGCCCAATCGCACTCAACCAGCTCCGATCCGCAAATCTCATTTTGTCCCTCTTTTTACGTCCAACAGCTCACACCTCTTTCGTTACAATCCACAAACTCTCCCCACATTCCTTGTCACATTCTACAATAAATTCACACTCAAAGAACTTCGTCACATTGCACAAAACGCAAAAAATCCCTTGCAATATCCAAAAATGCTTGACAAATCCAGTAAAAAAGCCTATAATTAGAGTATCAAAACATATTAGAAAGGATTGACCAATATGTACGCAATAGCCAATTCACCCGTAGTCCCACTCGCCAACATCATCAACATAGATCGTCGTCCGAAACCTGTCCCCTCTAATTACACGGCCCGAGGAAAGCGCAAAGCAACACCGGGAGACCCATTCCGAGAGCTCTCAGACATTCAGCTTTTCAAGAACTACTTTCACGAGCACTCCCTCCGTAACTATGCACTCTTTGTCCTTGGCATTTCAATCGGTATAAGAGGTAAAGACTTACTCCGCCTGCAAGTTCGTGATGTAGTAACCAACGACGGGTTCGTTGCTGATGAGATATCAACTTTCGAATCTAAAACTCACAAGATGAACCACCCAATCATCAATGCCGAAGCCAAAGCAGCAATAGCTGAATATTTGAGCAGTCTTTCCGTAGTTCACCCCGATGACTATCTCTTCAGAGCCTCATCTGACGAAAACAAGCCTCTTGAAACTAACTCTCTTCGTCGTCTCCTGGTCAGAGCAAAGGAAGCGCTTGCCCCTCAGCTCTCATGCAACTTCAGTCTCAACGTTCGTTCACTTCGCAAGACGTTCGCATATTGGATAATTGTCCAGCATTATGATGATCCCCACGTAATGGCTTCACTGCAGGAAATGCTCAACCACGACTCAATGCTCACAACGCTCCACTATTCCGGACACACTCGTGATCATCTGTCCGTCATGTACCAAGACATGGGAAACGTTGTTGCTGGCACGGCAACCAGAGCTCTCCCTCAAACAGAAAGCGTCGAAGCGATGCTCGAAAAGCTGCTTGATGCCCTTAAGCTCGATGCCGAGTAACCCCGGGGTACGATTAACACGAAACACAACGTCACACACTCCGCATTGGCGGGGCTCAAAATTCCTGCTATGCAATATTAGAAAGGGTTAGCAATGATATACACTATATTCCAATGCCCAGTAACGATTCCCTATTGTTTCATGCCTTATGATGAAACCGAATTCTCACCTGCTGATTATATTCCAGTTTACGAAGGAGAAATCTCGGGCGATGTCAACAGTCGAACGCTTGAAGCGCTCTACGAGGCTCTCAATATACACCATCCGAATGATTATCACGCCCGTTCTCTCTCGGTAAGCGATGTTATTGTGTTTGATATTGCCGGCAATCGCAAGGCATACTATGTTGAACCTATTGGCTTCAAAAAAATCGATTTTCCGACCGCTATTTCATTCCAGAAGCGCCACTAACTATACTATATATAAAGGAGTAATTAACCATGAACAAAATAACCATCACTCTCACGTCCGCTGAAATCGAAACACTCATTTATGGTTGTATGGCTGCTATTTCCTACTACTGCCACGAAGAAAACGAGGCTCTCCCCTATCAAGAGCTTATACGTAAACTCGAAGCATTACAGCAGACAGATAATATATATTTAAAAGAGGGCATAACAAATGAGTAAGTTTTATATCAGTGACCTTCATCTGGGTCACGAGAAAGCGATTAAATTCGACGAGCGACCATTCAAAGATTTGCAGGAAATGCAAGAAATCATCATCAGTAACTGGAACAATGCCGTTGGGTCAACTGACGATGTTTATATTCTAGGAGATATGTTCTGGAACAACAACGAAGCTCCCGAAGTCCTCGGAGCATTGAACGGCAACAAATTCTTAGTATTAGGAAACCACGACAGAATTAATTCCGATATGAAAAAATACTTCATATGGACCAAGGATTATGCCGAAATCAAAGACAATGGAAAACACGTTGTACTTTGCCACTATCCCATCGCACATTGGAGAAATTGTGACTACGGCACGATTCATCTATACGGTCACATTCACGCCGGTCGTGATACCCGTCCATTCGATGATTACAAGGCCATGATAAAACAGCGTGGCTTCTCATACGAATGTTACAATGTTGGCTGTATGATGCCGCATATGGACTACACGCCAAGAACATTGACAGAGATTATAGAAAGGTCAAGGTAATTTAAATGAGTATGTGGACATATATTAACGGCACCATCACGGTCGATGCGATCGGCAGAACTCAGGCGGAGAAAGAATATATTCTCCGCACAGTTCTCGATCATCTGCCATTGGTCACAGGTTCCGAGGAAGATATGAACGTATATCTTATTCAAGCCAACGGGCACGATTGCAGCAGGTCGGTCGATGAATTTGAGAACCATTCAAATCAGTTGGTCGATTCTTACGGTGCTCACAGCCAAAAATACGGTTGGCTCAAAACACAGAGCAAATATATCATCGTAATTGATGGAGCACTCCGTGACCGAACGTTTGACACAACTTTTGCTGAGTTTAACAAGTGGCTTTGCAGACTGGCCAAAAGAGTTCGTATTGACAAGGTTCTGGTTGAGCTGACCGGAGAAGACAAAATCTATGTATTTGACGACCACAGCGGCATTTACAGAGACATGTTTGAGTATCCATCGTGGAGCTGCCTCAATGATGATGGCGAACCCGCCTGGTGGGAATATTTGATGTGGCAGCCAGATTCAGACGGATTTCCAAGACAATTGGCTTACAAATATTACATTGATCCCGATAACGACAAGCGTGTCGAGGATTGGATAAGGAGAGATGAATAATGAATAAAAATGATAGTCTTGGTGACAGAATGAAAACATATGAAAATGTAACCCGTACACATCTTACTCGCAGAACGCCTGTTATCATCAGGATTGACGGCAAAGCATTTCACACATTTACAAGGGGCTTTGTTAAGCCGTTTGATGATATTCTCGTTGAGACTATACAGGACACAATGAAATATCTTTGTGAAAATATCGAAGGCTGTGTTCTCGGCTACACCCAGTCTGATGAAATAACTCTTGTACTTTGTGATTATAAGAAGCTTACATCTCAGGCTTGGTTTGATAATAACATTCAGAAGATGTGCAGTATTTCAGCAAGTATGGCAACATTGGAATTTAACAGAAAATTTTGTGAAAATAAAGACCGATGGATTATGAATACTCATAGCTGTGCGTATTCAAACGAAGATATGCTTGAAAAATGGTTCAAGATAAGAAACGCTTATGACGATGCAGATTTTCACGGAGCACTCTTCGATAGCCGAGTATTCAATATTCCAAAAGAAGAAGTCAATAACTGCCTGCTTTGGAGACAGCAAGATGCGACCCGTAATTCTATTCAGTCTGTAGCTCAGGCAAATTTCTCACACAAACAGCTGCAAAATAAGAACTGTTCAGAGCTTCAGGAAATGCTGTTTCAGGAAAAAGGCATCAACTGGAATAATATTCCCACTCATTTAAAGCGTGGTTCTTGCTGCATCAAAGAGCAGCATGAAATCGAAACGGAAGATGGTGTGGCACTGCGTTCTCGTTGGGTCATTGATAAAGAAATACCTGTTTTCTCACGGGATACAAGCTATGTAAATAGTAGAATAATGTTTGAATAAAAGAGAGGTTAATAATGATTGCACTTGTGATTATACTTGTAGGCATTTTTGTTACAGCTTGGATAGTTATAGTCTACTGCGCAGAAGACCATTTATGGATATTTAGCCCAGATCATTACGCCAAAAATAGAGTATTAAAAGAGATCCAGCAACTACGTAAAGAGATTTCAGAACTCAAAGCAATGGTTGGCGACAACGGATTTTTTCAAAGGAGATAATAAATAATGAACATAAAAGCCAAATATAAGTTCTATATTTATCCTTATTTCAAGTGTCCTATGGTGAAAATTTCTTTTATTTATAATAGACATATTTTTAAGATCAACAAAGACATTTCCCGTGACCTTACATGGATTAACTGTCTTAATAAAGATATATATAATTTTACATTCTCAAATGGGTGTACGTTAAGATCAAAAGTAAAACTGCGAACAAGCTTTTATAATTGCTTAACCTTGGATGAAATATATCAAGTATTACAGCACATAGGATTGGAGACGATCGTGAAAGAATATATAATTGATACCCTGAAAACATATATTGAAGCCCACAGAGACAAGGTAATAATGTCTGAACAGATGTCTTATCTGAAGAGTCTGACCACAAAGAAGTGGGAAACGCTCAATATTGAAATAAGTAGTATATTGGAGGAAAAATAATGAATAAAACAAATATGCTCGGCGCTTATGACATATACCGCCAAATGTTCAAGCAGATAATGTGGTGGGATCTGAGCCCCAAAGAAACCGGCAATACATATTTCAAAAACGGCACCCACCAAGTTCTTGGCAATGAAGACGGCCACTATCTTTATGACCTCGGCTGGTCAATGGGCGATATGGGGTATCATGGCTGGTCTGGTTCGGCTGCTGAAAATGAATGTAATATTTACAACAAGGTTGAAACTGCATATTTCTATCTGCTTAAATCTCTTGCCGAAGCTATCGGTTTTGAATATACAGATGAAGACGTATGGAATTACTACCTGAAAGATATCGACACGGATGATATGTTGAAGCTGTATGAAGCCAACAAGCAGAAAAAGGGGTGATGGCAATGACTCCACAAGAAGCAATAGATATGCTCAAGATTGCTATAGCTGGGGAAGAATAAAGATTATGTGAGCCTAAATACGAATATACGGTTGATAATTTGACAGAAGAAGAATATATCTTTTTAATAGAATTATTAAAAGAAAGTGATGATAACAATGATTTATTACGAAGTGCCAAAAGGTATGTTTCTCGAGACAGCTATTAAAACTATCCGTAAAATAGCCGAGCAAACATCTGAGGCCGTTAAAATGAAGTTCAACGGTGTAGAGCTTGATTCTACTATGACTAACGATGAAATAAATAAAAGATGTCCGTGGGGTGATCGAGATGATTGAAACTGATATCAGGTCACAAATTAAAAATAAAATACATAAAATCTGCATAAATAGACTGCCTGCGTATAACAGTGACGGAAGAGTTCAACTTTATATGCGACCAGACCTGTCTGAATGGGCAGCGAAAGCAGCAGCCGATGGTGAAAGATACTTCTATGTTGAGGCTGTAAGCCCTAATATCAATGGTGGTAAGCTTAGACTATGCTGTCCTAAGTACGAGTACAGAGTTGATAGTCTCACGCAGGAAGAATATGATGTTCTGAAAGAACTGTTAAATGGAGGTAAATAATAATGACGACAGAAGAAAAAATTGCAGAACTTGAAACCAATTACAAGGCAATGTCGGCAGAGCTTGAAAAGCTCAAGGCTGAACTTGCTGAAACGCAAGAGACAATATGGACACCAAAAATAGGCGAAGAATATCTATATCTCGCTACTGATGGCAGTGTTTCTACAGAAACAAATGACGAAACGGCTTACGATACTGGTATACTTAATATGAATAGTGTATTTAGAGTAATGAAAGATACAGATAAACATCTTGAATGGTATCGAGACAATATTCTCCGTGTTCAGAATAAGCTGATGCAGCTTCACGAGTTGTTGTGTCCCGATTGTTTTCCTGATTGGGATACAGGTAAAACAACATGGGCTATATATTATGATAATACATATAAGTGTTTTAGTTATACTCTTCAGTGTTCTTGTAATTGGTTTGCCGTTTGTTTTACCAGAGAAGCAGCAGAAAAGGCTTGTGAAATTCTCAACAAAGAAATACTTATGATGAAAGGATAATGACATGGGCGAATTGGAAAAGGTGGTCGCAATAAAAGGCAACAATTGAAATGGGGCAGTAAACAATGATAAATAAAATAGATGTAATAAAATGGTTAAGCGATAACCATAGGTTTCTGCGTATTCAGAATAAGCTAATGTATCTTCACGAACTGGTGTGGCTTGAAGATGAGGATAAAGACGAATGGTTTGTCTATTATGACAATGATTATAAATGTTTTAACTGGACTCGTTGGTATTGCTTTGAACATATTCTTACTTATTTTACCGAAGATAAAGCAAAAGAAGCTTTGCAGAATTCTCAACCGAGAAATTTATATGGAGGAATGATACTATGACAATAAATGAAATCAAGTCTGCGCTCCGCAGCTCTGAATACAGCTTCCTGTCGGATAATCCACATCTTGGCTCTAATGTCATCTTGTTGACAGTCGGCGGTTCCCACGCTTACGGAACGGATACTCCCACCAGTGACTTGGATATTCGTGGCTGTGCCCTGAATACTCCAAGAGAGCTGCTTACCAGCGAAAACTTCGAGCAGTTTGTAAATGAAGAGACCGACACCACGATATATTCGTTCAACAAGTTGGTCTCACTGCTCGCTAATTGTAACCCCAACACCATCGAGATGCTGGGAAACAAGCCAGAACATTATTTCTATGTCTCCCCTATCGGGAAGGAGCTTCTTGACAACGTTAATCTGTTTCTTTCCCAGAAGGCTGCATACAGCTTCGGTGGGTATGCAACCGCTCAGCTTCGCCGCCTTGAAAATAAAGCCAACCGCCTTGTTGGTCAGGAACAGCTGGAACAGTATATCTATAACACACTGTCTCACGTTGCCGAAAACTTTGAAGAAAAATATGGTATTCCTGCTGGTCAGCTTCGGCTATATATTGACAAGGCTGTAAGTCCCGATATGGAAACCGAAATTTTCATGGATACTAACCTGACCCACTACCCTATCAGAGACTACGCCGGAATGTGGGATGAAATGAAGAGCATTATTAAGTCTTACAATAACATCGGATACCGCAACAACAAGGCTATCGAAAACGGAAGGCTTGGCAAGCATATGATGCACTTGATTCGTCTGTATCTCATGTGTATTGACATTCTTGAGGGACGAGGCGTAATAACATACCGTGAAAAAGATCATGACCTGCTGATAGACATCCGCAACGGCAAGTACCTTGATGAAAATCAGCAGCCCACTCCCGAGTTCTATGAGATGATAGACGAATATGAAAAGAAATATCAGTATGCGAAAGAGCACACCGAACTCCCACCTAAGCCAAACTACAAGGCAATAAATGATTTCGTTCAGAGCATCAATGAAAGAGTGATAAAAAATGAAGTATAAAATTGATATGCCACCCAATGCAAATGTAATCATTCATGCACTTCAAGATGCAGGTTACAAGGCATATATCGTTGGTGGCTGCGTCAGAGATAGTCTAATGAACAGAGTTCCTCACGACTGGGATATATGCACTTCTGCGAGACCGGAGCAAACGCTTGAAGTGTTTAAAGATTACCGTGTTATCGAGACGGGGTTGCAGCATGGCACGGTAACAGTAGTTATTGATGGCGAGCAGTATGAATGCACTTCGTTTCGTATCGACGGGGTGTATTCTGACAATCGCAGACCTGACAGCGTGACGTTTATTGACGACCTTACTGAAGACCTAAGACGTCGGGATTTTACAATCAATGCAATGGCATATAATGACGAAGAAGGTCTTATCGATCCGTTTGATGGAATGGGTGATATAAAGCGTGGCATAATCAGATGCGTTGGGAATGCGGCAGATAGGTTTAACGAAGATGCTCTCAGAATACTTAGAGCCATTCGATTTGCCGCACAGCTGCGTTTTGTTATTGAAGACAACACGTCTTCTGAACTAAACAGACAGAGGGATTCTTTAGCAAATATATCCACTGAAAGAATTACCAGCGAATTCAATAAAATCGTTATATCCAATCGATTTGTCACAATGTTAGTCCTATATTTTCACGTATTCACACAATTTATTCCAGAGCTTAAGGATATGCTTAAGTTTCCTCAGAATAATCCTCATCATATGTACGATGTACTTATTCACACACTTTATACAGCAGTATCCTGTCAGAACGATCTTATCCTTCGATTGGCGGCATTATTCCACGATATCGGGAAACCTCATTCATACCAAGACGAACCTGACGGTATCAGACATTTTGTGGGACACAATATTGTCGGGGCGGATATGACAGATAAAATCATGAGGCGCTTGAAATATGACAGCAACACCCGAAATGCTGTTGTTCAGTTGATTTTATATCACGATTCTTCGTTTATAGCAAAGCCATCAGCTGTTAAGCGTTGGCTAAACAAAGTGGGAGAAATTCAATTAAAGCGTCTCATCGATCTTCGCAGGGCTGATATTAGGGGGCAGAAAATTCCTTATGATAGGGAGAAAATGAGGAAAATTGATGATCTTGCAGATGTTTTAAATCAAGTCCTTGAAGAACAGCAATGCTTTTCTATGAAAGACCTTTCAATCAACGGAGATGATCTTATTGCCTTGGGTTTTGTCCCGGGCAAGGAATTAGGAGAAGTGCTCACAGGGTTGTTAAACTCCGTAACAGATGACGCTCTTCCAAACGATAGGGAAACGCTTTTAAAGGAGGCTCAGAAATGGCTCAAGTAACCACATTTGACAACATTTATATCACGGGTGATAAGCACGGGGATTTCTCGGGGCTTATGCGATTCTGTGACCAGCAAGGCACCACCCGTAACGACCTGATGATAGTTCTTGGAGATGCGGGCGTTAACTATTACCGAAATGGACGTGATCAGAGGCTAAAAGAAATGCTCGCCCAGTCCCCTATCACACTGCTATGCGTTCATGGCAACCACGAGGAGAGACCCGAGAACATCTCTACATATACCGAGACGGAGTTTTGTGAGGATACGGCTTACTACGAACCCGAATACCCAAATCTGATCTTTGCCAAGGATGGCAGTATTTACAAGCTTAACGGCACTAAGACGCTGATTCTCGGCGGTGCATATTCGGTGGACAAGTATTACAGGCTGATGAAAGGCTGGAACTGGTTCGAGTCAGAGCAGATCACAGATAAGCGTAAGACTGAGATAGAGCAAATACTTGACAAAGCCGGATGGAGCGTTGACTACGTGCTGTCTCATACCTGTCCTTATAATACGAGACCCACACACCTTTTCCTGAGAGGTATCGACCAGTCCCTCGTGGACAGCTCTATGGAAGTCTGGTTTCAGAAGATTGCCGACAGGCTTGACTTCAAGCACTGGTATTTTGGACATTATCACGACGACTGGGATAATGGAAAATATTCAATGCTTTACGGCGATATTGAAAAGTTTCCGTATGAACCGGCGGATGAATGAGGTAAGATTTATGCGCACGAAAATACAAGAGTTATTAACGGAAAGGAGTGGCTGTATGACAAATAATGAGATCGACAATCTCATAAGCCTTTTGCAGCGAGCACAGGCCACTATAAATCATATGGCGGCTGATCTCAATGAGCATGACCTCGACTGTTACTATTGTGCTCATTTCCCAGATGGCGGAGACGGCAAATGCCCTATGTATTCAGACAATGGCAGCAATGGTTGGTGTCATTTCAGATGGAGACTTGACGATGAGATAGACAAAATTATCGAGAAGCTTCAGGCAGAATTGTAAAGTCCCATAGCAACACTACAGTAATAAGAAAGGAATGATTTTATGGCTATAATCGGAGCAATTTTAGGAGATATTGCAGGTTCTCAGTACGAGTTCGACAGACCCCAAGATCTTGACTGGGAGCATTGTGAGCTTTTTACAAACAGATGTTATTTCACAGATGATACCGTTATGACACTGGCAGCAAAAAAGGCAGTGCTTAACGAAGAGTCATTTGCAAAATGCTACAGAGAATTGGGTAAAAGATACCCTTACGCCGGATATGGTGGTATGTTTGGCAGATGGCTAAGACACGATGACGGGGGTCCATACGGTAGCTTCGGAAATGGTTCAGCAATGAGATGCTCTTACATTGGGGAACATTATAAAAACGAAAACGATATAAAAGAATTTGCAAGGCTCTCAGCAGTCTGCACACATAATCATCCAGAGGGCATAAAGGGTGCGATCGTAACGGCTATGTGTGTCAATATGGCAAAAAGCGGAGCATCTAAATCGGCAATATACGATTATACACTTAAGCATTATCCATCTTACATATACAAATACGGGGTAGATTTGAGTCTTAATAACTACAGGAACATATACGAATGGGATGTGACTTGTCAGGGCAGTGTGCCGGTAGCAATCCGATGCTTTCTCGAAAGCGAGAGTTATGAGAATTTCATCAGAAATGTTCTGTCACTGCCTTGCGATACCGATACACTATGTGCGATCGGCGGAGGCATTGCCGAGGAATTCTACCACGGAACAGGTTTCGATGAAGATACACTACTGAGAAGATATCTTGACGATAATCTGTATAGGATCGTGAAAATGTAAAAGAAACAAATAATACACTACTATAGTAGGAGATGATTAAATATGGGCAACTGTCAAAGGCAATATACTAAAACCGAAGGTCATATACAAGAAGCCTATCAGCACATCAAGCCTTATCTTGACGATGAGACCAGCTGTAAGGCATTACACGATATGTGCCGAAACTGCGAGAGATGGTGCGGCGAAGACCACGATTATGGCGAATGTAAGAATATGAATTGTTTCAAATTTTATCTCGCATACGAATACTTATGCTGGTGCGAAGCGTGGGATGAATATTGATAAGCCGTATCAGTACGCCAACGGAGGTGATTAAATGTTCTGGATAGGTTTTGTAATTGGGATGTTCGCAGGCAGCTGTGCGCTTGCTGCTATAGCATGTGTAATTGCATCAAGTGACGAGGAGGATAATAATGAGACACGTTGAAAATATTGTCATCGGGACGCCTATTGTAGATCCTGCTGAAATATTTGCCGCAAACAGCGACGATTGGATCGGTAGCGAGTCTGAGAAAACATATTATACCGATGAAAGATATTTGCCTAAAATCCTTGTAGAATTAGGCATTTATCCATCGGTCAGCGAGATAAGGCGCAATAAGCCTGAACTGATTCGAACTTTAGACACCGTGGACTTTATAGAAATAAAGCCCAAGAAGAAAATTCCTTTATGGATATTGATAGGAAAATAATAATGATAATGATAACAATTAACTCAAAGAATGATATGACGTTTGGGACAGAATTTTCCACTTGGATAATAGCATTCTGCCCTGACTCTGACTCATGGTTTGTAACTAATCAGAGATTTTGGTGGTATGAATATCCTATAGAGTTTCAAAGCGAACAAGAGGGTATTTACTACTTTGTTAGTAATTATCAACTTTTTGACAAATTAGAAAACGAAATGGAAATACAAAGATATGAAAAAGGAACTGTATTTCTTGAAAATACAAGAAGCGTTTATGGTAAGCCCAAGGAAAATGGAGGTAAAAATGAAAATTAATTACATATTGGCAGGCTGTGTGCTTGCGGTGGGAATGTTGGCAGTAGGAGCAATAGCACTGGGAATATTTACAGAGCGCAGTAGATCACAAAACAACACCATTGAAAATCCTATGGTAAAATTATATGAGGATTCTAATAGCACTATTTGGTACGACAAGGATACAATGGTAATGTATTATGAACGTAACTGTACTTATTGCGTCGAAATAACCGTTATGGTTAACGCCGATGGAACTCCGAAGCTGTATAAAGAAGAAAATTAAAGAAAGGTGGAAATAACAGTGGCATTATCGGTTTATAAGGATCATTCATTCTTAATTTTTAATCAAGACGATAAGATTTGCAAATATGATTTTGCAACAAAGACTACATACGGATGGAGTGGAAGAAAAGTCAATTCGCTTCAAACACAGCTTCGTAATATTTCAATAAAAGAATTAATTGATGCCTGCTCCGATAAAAATTATGGTTTATTTTTACAGTCTATTATGGAATGGGAAGTAAAGGGCGGATCCAATATTTCAAATATAGGAACAATTTTAGATCGCATTCCTTTATATTCCAATCTTGAACAATATTACAGCGCAGGAATAACAAATATAAGTAAAAATATGTACGCAATACCCTTTTCCGATATTCCTAAAGGATTAAAAAAGATATGTAAAGAAAATAACATCTGTTTACAGCAAAACACATATGAATCCTATAAAAAACACGCAGATATATTTAATTTTGCAGCTTCGGAGCAATTTACGTCTCTTTCGTTTGGAACTATCGTAGAATATATACTTGCTCAACATGATTATCGAAATAATGATTTTTATATTGATTCTTTTATCAGATATAATTATCAGCCTAAAGCTCTCCTTAGATACATAGACAACCTGATAACTTACGAAGCGTGTAATTTAAATATCATAAGAGAAGTGCTCGATTATGCAACTATGATGTCAAAAATCAGTCCTAAATTTGATAAATACCCTCGACATTTTCTTACTACTCACGCTATCGCTTGTCGAAACTATAATCGTTTAAAACAGCAGTTTCAAGAAGATCAATTTGTAGCAAGAATAGATACTACTCTTGAAGACAAAATTGATGGGTATGTATTCATATATCCCAAGAGCATTCAAGATATTAAAGATGAAGCTGTACAGCAGAACAACTGTGTTGCTTCATATATTAGTAGGGTTATATCCGGTGATTGCCATGTCATGTTTATGAGATATGCTGCTACTCCAAATGACAGCTTGGTAACTTTAGAGATCCGAGACGGTTATATTGTTCAGGCAAAGCAGAGATTTAATGATCCTATTACTAAAGAACAGCAAGAAGCAATCGACAAATGGAACGTGAAGCATCAACAGTCCAATATATTGACACAGAGAGGTTAAACAATAATGAACGAGATAACAATATGTGATACTTTAATCGGTATCAAGGAGTACAAAGGACAGCGTGTTGTGACATTCAAGGATATTGACGCCGTACATGGCATTCGTACATATAGTATTGTCTATGGAACAATGGGTACTAAAGCGAGCTGGAGCCAGCTTATGAGAAGATGCGGCGCAAGAACCAAGAAGGAAGTTATTCTTGCTCGTCCTGATAAATATGAGCTTTTCTGCGAATGTATAGAAAAACTGATGAATGAAATATAAGTACAGAAAGGATAATAGTAAATGTATTACATAGGCACAGGCAATAAGTACATTGCCACTAAATCTGATGGATATATGTTTGTAACAGAAGACCTTACCAAGGCAAGAAGATATTCTACTGCTCAGAGAGCAGGACAGACTCTTGTAACGTTACCTCGTAGATTCTACAATATTAGCACTCAGTGGTCTGTAAGACAGGATATTACAGAAGATAATGAGCCACAAGAAGAGACTCAGAGTAAGGCAAAACAGCAAACAGTTGATCATGAGCTTAATGAAACAACTGATATCATAGAAACATTTGATAACGATGAGATTGATTATCTTACATTGTTTAATGAAATGGCTGAACTAAAGGCAAGAAAGAACGGATGTTTATCAAAGCTTCAGGGAAGACTATCTGAAATAAACGAGGAAATAACAGACATAGAACATCTGATTGAATTTAGCAAGTTTAATGTATCTGATGCTTATGCTGCCTATAAGATGCTGAGAGATACACTGCAGGAGAGACGTAAGATCAAAGATAGCATAATGGCTGTGAAAAGCTTGTATGACAACTGTAACGTAAATAAGTTGGCTGAAGATCACAAGCAGCTTGAGAATAGAGTCTACAAGCCAAGAAGACTGACCAAGTTGTTTGATGAAATCAGTGGCGAGTAAACTACTTTGCAACAGAAAACAAGTTGCAGTGGGAAAACAGTGTAATGAACTTACGTTCATTCCACTGGTCGTGACGTTTCCACGTCCCGACTCTTAAAGATTCTTTTTCCCCCAACGACAAGAGAGGAAGTGATCCCGATGTGGTAGCTGACCGTATGAAGTAAGGTATAAAGAACAATGTAATTTCACCTCAAAAAAGTGCTTTTTTGCCTGTTCCTGCCTAACAAAAACGCAATTTTAAAAAGGCTCAAATTTGACGAGAAATCGGGCAAAAAAGGCTCAAATTTGACGAGGTGAATCTGTCCATGATTATTGAGGAGGGATTTTTATAGGATCGTATATAGATGCAAACACAGGAGAAATATTTGATGATGCAACATTGATCACCAAAGAACAGAAAGAAGTCAGAAAACAATATGCTGAAAACAATGAGCAGGTAGAATGTTTTAAATATCTGACAAAAAAAGAGCAGTTTGTCATGTATTTATTTAATATTCATAAGTCTATGACGGACTTGTCTCCTCAGACGGCAATCAGATTGGTATATCTTTCAACGTTTTTAGAATATGATGGGAAGTTCCTGAAATCAAATGGAAAATATATAACCCGAGAAAAGATGCAAAATTTAATGGTGTTAAAGCCGGCAACATTTAAAAGATTTTTAGCTGAAGTAGTATCAGCAGGATATTTGATCAAAGAGAAAAAGCTTTACAGACTTAATACCGACCATTTTTACAGAGGAGAGCTTTCAATAGATTCGTCTGACAAGAAGCAGAGATACGTTCGTGTTTACATAAATAATTTGAGAAAATTATATTTGTCCGTCCCCCAGAACAAGCACGTATATCTTGGGTATATATTTCAGCTTATTCCCTACATAAATCGTGAATGGAATGTAATTTGTTATAACCCTGAAGAAACAGATGAAGATGCAATAATCCCTATGAGCGTTGGAGATTTTTGTGAATTGGTAGGATATGACAGAACTAATGCGGCTCGTTTCATGAGAGAATATCGAGACATTAAGTTTGATTGGAACGGTTATAATCAAAGTTTCTTAGGATATTTTTATAATTATGAAGATGATAAAGCCGATATGAGGTTCTTTGCCAATCCGAATATCTTCTTTGCAGGACATGATTATAATCGTGTAAAAATACTGAAAATAGTCTTCACGCAAAAAAAAGATTATATAGAACCTACGCCGGATCCTATTCAGTTTGTAGATGATTTTGATTGTCCGGATAGATGGGATCTTTATTAAGGCTTGCTGAACATATTAGAAAGGAGATAAACATCTTGGAAACATCACCATGTAAAGACTGTTCTGAGCGCTGTTATAATTGTCATTCTGCTTGTGGTAAGTATCAGAAATATTCTGCTAAAAGGAAGACTATATTGGCAAGGACTCGTTCAGAAGACCTTCGGGCATACTATTGTGAAAAATATGCTCGTATAGGGAAAAGGTAAAAGGAGGTTATTTCTCTGTCAAAACAAAAGACATATCAGAAGTACATTTTTAAGCTACGTAGTGGCAGGATATTATCTGCCCCTCGTAAGAGCTTAACTTTGTCTCTGGAAGACGCCAGACGTAATGACGAAATAATTGCTCTGGGAGATCGTGAAGTCATGCGCTTCATCGATGAGATCAACGGACTTGACGTTCAGGCGACAGAAGAAAAAATCAAAACCATTCGGCGTGAGATACGAAGCATACAAAAAATGCCCAAATCACTGGCAAATAAACGCCGCATAAAAGCACTATATTCTGAGTTGGATCGGCTTCAATTTAAACCTGATTATGTTGCGGTCATAATGGATAGGATGTCAGATTTTAAAAAGTTAAATACAGGATTTAAGATTAACGGATTGTCTTATAAGAGATTGATAGGAACGACCAATGGTGTAAAGAAATCTACGATAATATATGCAAGCGAGATATCTAATCAAGGAAAAATAATACATAAAGAGCTTGCCCGTAGACTTGATAACGACAGAGACCTTAGTATCAAACTGGTTCCTGCAAAATTCGAGGCTTATAAATCACTTTCATGCAGTACGTCTACTTCGGTTTCGATGCCTAAAGGTATTCTTGTGGTAGATGATGTTTTTACTCATTTTCGTGAAAGGGTAATAAATCTTGATGATGGTAACAGTAATGAGCCGGTAATGACTGTTGCGGAGCAGGAAGTGGAGTTAAATACTAATGATGGATACGGACTTATTTGTCCCGCTTTAGCTGAAAAATGGAGCTCCGAAATGGGAGAGCATTATCTTGTATCTGGGTTCTGTACAAGAAATGCCTTTTTCAAAGGAATGATGTTTACTTTTGATTTTCATAGTTTTTGCGAAGAATATGGTGGAAACAAGATAATCAAAGATGTATGGGGAAATGAACATCATCTTGATGATGTCGAAATGATAACAACCCCGTCGATGCTTAAACTTTGGGATTCATATAAGAGTATAGATGATTACATAGAAAAAAGCACAGCTAATCATTACGGATTTGCGGTAACTAAGGCTTTGCCCGAGAAGCTTGAAAACGAAAGAAATCTTAATTACCAATTTATTCAAAGCTACGAGTTGAATGATAAACAGATCGAAGAGCTTATCTCCCCTACTGTATCAGAAATTAAAGATGTTATCAGCGGAGATGTGAATAAGACGATTTTATTTCTCAAAGGCATGGGCTTAACTGCAGATAATATCAATTCTGTCGAAAATGATTTCGCTAAGGCAATAATGATAGATCCTCGAATGCTTAAGGACAACTATGTAATAAACAGGCTTAATTATATGCTTAAGAAAAAAATAGATGAAGCTAAGATCGGCGTACTTAAAATACATGGCAATTATGCGACAATTTCGGGAGATCCTGTTGCTTTATGTCAAAAAACATTCGGTATTGAAACAGATGAGAGTAAGCTGGGATTGTTAAAAGCTGGGGAAATCTATTCGGAGTATTGGGCTGATCTCGGAGTGAAAGAAATTGTGTGCTTTAGAGCACCTATGTCGGCGGCAAATAATATAAGAAGAATGAAGATAGCTGACAATCCTGAAATACGTCGATGGTATAAATATATGCACGTTGTAAACGTGTTAAATGCTCACGACTCGTTCTGCCATGCGCTGAATGGGTGTGACTTTGATGGAGACGCATTGATAACAACAGATAATAAAGTCCTTCTTGAGAACACAAGAGATTTACCTGCAATAATGTGTGCTCAAAGAAAAGCAGAAAAAAAGATCATAACCGAAGAATTACTCGTAGAAGCTAATCAAAACAGCTTTGGTGATGAAATAGGTACGACAACTAATCACATAACAGCTATGTATGATCTCTTACCTTTGTTTGATAAAGATAGCGAAGAGTACAAGACGCTGGAATATAGGATAATGTGTGGACAGTTATACCAGCAGAATTGTATAGATCGTACAAAAGGCATAATCTCCAAACCTATGCCTGATTATTGGTATAATATGTCCAAAAACAAAGTCAAAGATAATAGCACACCTGAAGAAACATTGAAAAAGAAATTCAACTCTTCTATCTGTGCAAATAAAAAGCCGTATTTCACGAATTATATATATCCGGACCAGATGACAGAATACAATCAATATATAAAAAGCACGAATCAAAAATGCAGAATGCTTTATCAGATGGATATTGCGGAGTTAGAAGTTCTGCCCGAGAAGACAGAAGAGCAAAACGACTTTCTTCATTGGTATTATTTGTTACTGCCCGTAAGTGATAATAGTTCGACGATGAATAAAATTTGTCATAAAATAGAACAGGAATTTGATGGATATATATCATCTGTAAAGTCATCGTCTGATTTCGATTATAGTATAATGAAAAGCGGCGTAGAATATAGCAAATACGATTATACAAAAATCAAACAACTGTATGACGAATACTTAAAAAGAACAGTCGATTTTCAAATTAGATCGAAACAGCAAAGATTAGATAAGGAAGAAACATCTATTCAATTTTTAGTGATGAGGGATGAGTTCAAGAGGGAATGTCAAGCTATTTGCCCTAATGAATGCGAATTGTGTGATATTATCCTTGATATGTGCTACAAGTCCTCACATTCTAAACAGTTTGCATGGGAAATATGCGTAGATACGATTATTCATAATCTTCTTGCTAAAAATAACAATGAAATTTCATATGTATATAAAGATAAAGACGGCGAGATTATTTATTGTGGAGAAAGTTTTAGCATCGGGAAGGCAAAGGTGGAGACAAAGAATGATAATACTTAATGAACGTACAGAAGCAGAGAGAATTATTGAGACGGGAAATGTTGGCGAAAAGCCTTCTGAAACCTTATCATTGCTTGCGAGATACTATTACAATGTTGAAAAGCTCACAGGGAAAAAATTATACAATAAGCTGAATGAGTTTATGCAAAACAATTATCCTAAGTACGATTCGAAATTATGGGAGACTGCCTTACAGAACAAAGTGAAAAAGGCAGATAAATACCCTCTTACAGAGATAAACGATGTCGTTATTACGAGGGCGGAAATGGAAACTATAAAAAATCTTAAATCTCCTCCTCTTGAAAGACTTGCTTTTACGTTGTTGTGTCTTGCAAAATTCGGCGATAAGAGGAATATGAATAACAATGGCTGGGTTTGCCGTTCCCATGATGAAATATTTAAAATTGCTGCTGTGCCGGCCACTATAAAAAAGCAAGCTGCAATGTTAAATAGTCTATATCAAGCCGGATTGATTGGGTTCAGCATGAAAGTTACTAATACAAACATTCAGGTTCTATATATTCAGGAAGAATCGTATATGGCGATAAGAGTATCTGATTTCAGGGAGCTTGGACATGAATACATGAATTACTTAGGCAAGCATAAGTATATCAGATGTGCAGAGTGTGGGCGCTTGACAAAGTGTAAAGGGAATGCCCGCACAAAATACTGTAAGAACTGTAGTGTGAAAGTAAATATTGAACAGACAAGAATGCGCAAATTGCAAGATAAAGCTTGATATTCAAGTTGATTTGTAATAGTAAATTGAACACGCTCGAATGGCTATAATACGTTATTTGAGCGTGTTTTTCTTTCGTTTTTGATTGTTGTTTATATAGTAGGAATTTATGCCTTCGGTGGTACCGAGACTTTTCCTAAAATACGATTAAAAGGATGAACAAAATGATACAAATCAGTAAAGACGAATATTTATTTATCTGCAAGTATGTGCATGACCCTTATATTACCATCTGCTCGAAACGTAAACATGGAGCAAAGGGAAGTAAGATAAGCGGCAAGACATATTATTGTCCTGAAAGCAACAGATATCTCGGACTCATCAGAGAATATCGCAATATACGTGAGGGCTAAAGCATGACAGAGAATAAACAGACTGACAATATTGAAGCGGTAATTTCTGAAGAGAAGAGCTGCGAATGTGGTGAAATGAATGTTCTTGAATGTGCATCATCAAATAATTTCAATTATGGACTCGAAGAAATGTTTATTATGTCGGACATTGAGGATAGAAAACTTTTTATCAATGGAGAAATCACCCCTGAGACCAGAGCCAATATTTCATATCATATCATGAGATATAACGCACTTGATATTGACGTACCCGTTACAGAGAGAACTCCAATCATCATATACATATCATCTACCGGAGGTTCTACGTGGGACGGTATGGGAATCTGTGACTGCATCAAAAATTCAAAGACACCCGTAATTGGTGTTTGTACATCATATGCACTGTCCATGGGATTCTATATCTATATTTCGTGTCACAAAAGATATGCTTCTGAAAACGCATTCTTTTTAAATCATGAAGGAAGAGACGGAGATTATGGCAGTCCTTCTAAGGTTGATGACTATTGGAGATTTGGTCAAAAATATAAAGAGCGCTTGATGCAGTTTGTTGTGTCGAGAACAAAGTTTTCTATAAAAGACCTGAAAGAGATAGAGAGAATTGAAAATTATTATTTTGCAGATGAAGCCAAAACACTTGGTATTGTAGATTCAATCATCGGCGAAGACTGCGATATTGATGAGGTCGTGTAATATGGATAGTCAGTATTATATAGATCTTTACAATATTCTCTGCGAAAAGCAGCACAACGAGGATATTGAATGGCAGGATGTTGCCGATATGAGAGCCAGATATGGTATAAACGAAACCAGAGACTGTGCCCGTAAAGGTGCAAAGTTCTTCTATGAGTTTATCAACGGTGGCTGGGAAATCAAGCCTAAAACCAATGCTGCGACTATATCCACCAAGGAAACCGTTACGATAAACGCAGACAGATCGGAAACAAGCGAACGTACATTCTATATTGAGGATGAAAGTAAACTTCGTGACGTTGATTATCTTTTGCGCTTACATAATTATGATCCACGTTTCTTTGATGTTTCATCTGCTAAAAACAGCAAATGGAACAGTGGAGACAAGACACTATATTCAAGCAAGATAACTGTAAAGCCCAAAGTCCCCGAACTAATGGACTCTGACATGAAGCAGTGGCTCGATGATTTAGATAGAAGATACAGTAATATTACCATTCCCGTAGTATCATCAGATTACGGAACGGGTGATAATCTGCTTATTTTACCCATATCTGACCTTCACTTTGCTCTCAGATCCAGTATGCTTGAGACCGGAAGCGAATATAACTGCGAGATTGCTGAAAATCTATTTTACTATGTCATTAAAGATGTGATGTCTCGTGTGAAATATATCAAGCTTAGCAGGATTATATTTACTATAGGTGGAGATCAAAGTAATTTTGATAATCTCGCCGGAACAACCACTAAGGGAACGCCGCAAGATAATGCCTGTGGCTATTTTGATATGATGCAGAAGCTGTTTGATATGACTATTATAGCTATTGATATGCTTGCAAATATCGCACCTGTAGATGTTGTCTTGGTGAATGCTAATCATGACAAGACTGTTGGATATTCTCTTGCACAATATTGCTATGCCTGGTATAAGGATGACAAAAGAGTAACGGTAGATATATCCCCTGCTCCTCGTAAGTATCGTGTTTTTGGTAAGACACTTTTCGTGTTCGCACATGACGCTGATATTAAAAAGCTTCCTGCCCTCATCCCTGATGAGTGTAGAAAAGTATGGAGCAGTGTAACTAATACTGAAGTATTTTTACAGCATCTACATAGTGAAATGGTTCTCGATGAAAACAATCACATGAGAATTCAAAGATTGCCCACTATCAGTGCGCCATCAGCGTGGACTACTGAGCAAGGATATCGTTCAAAGAGACAATGTAAGTCTTTTATTTTCGATAAAGAATATGGACTTACGGATGTTCTATACACAAATATTAAAGAATAAAAGGAGAAATTATTATGACTAAGAAGGAATTTATCGCTGCTATCGCAGCAAACGCTAACATGACAAAGAATGATGCTGAGACTGCGCTTAATGCGGTTGTTGACACAATTATCTCAGCTCTGGACAAGAAGGACACTGTAAAGCTTTATGGCTTTGGCACCTTCTCTACTGCTGACGTAGAGGCTTGTGAAAGACAGAATCCCCGCACCAAGGAAAAGTTTGTTTCCCCTGCTCATACTGTCCCCAAGTTCAAGTTCAGTTCTACTTTTAAGAAGTCGTTTAAGTAATAAGGGGGCGATATTATGTCGTCTTCCAAGAAAAATCAGCCTGAAATGATCACTAAGACAGAATTTATAAAAAGGATGTCTTATGATACTGGCTTCACTCAGGCTAATTGTAGAATTGCTTATGACTCCTTTGTCAATATAATGAAAGAGACTTTGCTTGAAGGCAGAGGTCTTTATTTCATTAAGCTTGGTTGGCTTGAGCCCTATATCAAGCCGCCCAGAAAAATGTTTCGTCTTGACGGAAACGGAGTAATGCTCGACGAAAATGGTAACAAAGTTGAGTATATTTTTCCCGAAACAAGATGGGTCAAGTTCCGTATCACTCAGAAGTTTAAGAGAGATATGAACCCCGGAATATATGACAAAGACGAAGAAGAAGATTAACGATGGTGCTGCCCCAATAGGGGCGCACTATTTTGGTGCGATGGTCAAGTGGTTAAGATGGTGCCCTTTCACGGCGTCGGCTCGGGTTCGAATCCCGATCGCATCCCCAATGAGCTTTCAGAGGCTTTGTGCTCCGAACAAGCCTTCGCCCTTGTGGCAAAATAATATATATAATAGTATATCAGAATGAAAGGAAGATTTATAAATGTCATATTCAGGATACCGCACAATTTATTTACCATCTGATCCTGAAGCTGATAAACGTGGCTTTGTCCCCGAACACAGAGTTGTGGCAAGGAAAATCCTTGGCAGACCTTTGAAGCCGGGCGAAGTAGTTCACCACAAGGATCAGAATCGATTAAATAACAGCGAAGATAATATAATCGTGTTTGTTTCCCGAGAAGCTCATACGAGATATCATCAGGGAGGCACTTTGGTTGAGACCGATGAGCCTAACGTTTACACGAGCTATTTTTATCGTCCCGAAATTCCCTGTGCTTATTGTGGACAAATGTTTAAACCTAAGAGAGCCGATGCTAAATTCTGCTGCTCTGAATGCAGCTCTTTAGCGCAGCGTAAAACAGATCGTCCAAACAGAAGGGAACTTAAGAGATTGTTGTTGGAATATAACATTACTCAGATTTCTAATATGTATGGTTTGACTGATAATGGCATCAGACGTTGGTGCCAAGCAGAAAAGCTGCCGTATAAGAAAAAAGATCTTGATAAAATGAGAGAAAAGGAAAGACTTAAAGCCGAAGAAAAGGCTTTAGAGAAAGAAATGAAGGAACGCATTGCAGAGCGTGACAGGATGATTAAAAAAAATAGCAAATGACATTAGTTCCTTCATAAAAAGGAGGAATTATGCCGAAGCAAAATTTAGGACGTAAAGCTCCTCAGCAGCAAAAGAAAAAAACTGTAGATACTCGTGTTGAGATGCTTAAACAAATTGCTGCTGGTAACGAGAATGTCCCATTTATGTATCGCTGCGAAAAATGCGGCAAACAAGTTATGGACGATGACAGAGAATTTATGATCAGCTTCAGCAAGCTTCACGTAGGACACAGATGCAGACTTCCAATATGCAAAGACTGTTTGGATTCGTTATATGAGGAATATCTCGAAGAGCTTGGCAGCGAAGAAGAAGCGGTTCGCAGAGTGTGCATGAAGTTTGACATATATTATAATAAAGAGATCGTCAATTTGATGAAGAGCGCTTCTAAGCCTTTGAAGCGAATGACATACTATGTTGGTAAAACTCATACTGCAAAGTATGCAAACAAAACATATGACACTACTATATTGGAAGAAAAGGCAGAAGAGGATAAAATAACTACATATGAAGATATGTATTCTTCAAAAGAGATAGATCCAGATACGGTGTCTTTCTGGGGTTCCGGATTTAAACCTGAAGATTACGAATATTTGGATAGCCGATATTCTGAATGGATTCTATCCTATCCTGTACAGGCGAAGGCTATGGAAGCAATTATTCAGAAAATATGTTTGCTTGAGCTTCAGATCATGAGAGGTATTCAAAAGGGAGATAAGGTCGATAGTTTATGTAAGGCTATGAATGATCTTATGAATTCTGCGGGTATTCAGCCTAAACAAAGCAGCGAGAATACAATGAGTGACACTGCTTCATTTGGCGTCTTGATAAAACGTTGGGAAGATGAAGAGCCTATACCCGAACCTGAAGAAAAATGGAAAGATATTGATGGAATCAGACGTTATATCAGCGTCTTTTTCTTTGGGCATTTATCTAAGATGTTCGGATTTAAAAATAACTGGAGTCAACTCTATGAAGACGAAATAAGAAAATATACTGTTAATCGTCCCGAGCTTGAAGAAGAAGATATCAATCAGATCACATATGAAGATATTTTTGGGTCCGGTGATGAGCCTTGAGTAAATATAGACAGTATAATACAGGAATACAGGACAAGTCTGAGAAGATGATGACTACGATAGCAAAGCGTGCAGCATTCTACAGAGAAAATCCTAACAGATTTGTAAAGGATTATCTGGGAATAGAGCTGAAATTATTCCAAGAGATTATTCTTGTGATGATGAATTACTGCACGAACAGTATGTTTTTGGCCGCAAGAGGCCTCGGAAAAACATACTTAACAGCTATTTTCTGTGTTGTCAGATGTATCCTGTATCCCGGCACCAAAATATGCGTAGCATCAAAAACACTTAAGCAGGCCAAGGAAGTTCTGAAGAAGATAACGTCAGAACTTATGCCCAGCTCTCCTAATCTAAGATTGGAGATAAAACAAATAACTCTCAACAGTGTAGATGCTCAAATCGAGTTTAAGAATGGATCAATAATTTTTGTTACAACCACGACTGATACAGCTCGTGGCGGCAGATGTCATATACTGATAAACAAAATTGTCTGGACATATGGAAACATATGTCTGTAATCGAGTAAAATCGGTGAAGATTAAATAATGTGTTAATTAAATAAAGGAGGTGAGTAGTGATGGCACGAAAACTTCCTGAAGAATATGAAAAAGAATTTTATGAAATTCACGGCGATAATCTGACTCTATTGGAACCATATACTATAAGATCAGCAAAACTTAAAGTCAAATGCAATAAATGTGGTAATATCATATATAAACAAGCGTATAAAATGATAGGTTCTGCCTCGGAAGGATGTTATATTTGTAGCGGGAAAAATCATTTTAAAACCAAAGAAACACTTCAAGAGGAAGTAGATAAATTATACCCAGATAGATACATAATTATTGGGGAATACGTGAAAGCACGCCAACCATTAGAGATAATCAATAAAAAATGTGGACATTCATATTACATATCGCCTGATAATCTTTTACGTGGTAAGGGATGTGCTCAATGTACAATACGACAATCTTCTTATATGGATTTAACAGAAGAAATTTTAAACAAGTACCATATTAAATTTCAAAAAGAAAAACGTTTTGAAGATTGCAAAGATATAAGATGTTTACCATTTGATTATTATTTAGAGGATTATAATTTATGTATTGAAGTTGATGGGCAATTTCATTACCTGTCTGCTAATGGTAACTTTTCCACAAAATATATGAATTTACCTGAAGTTCAAAGACGAGATAAAATAAAAACAGATTATTGCAAAAATAATAATATTGGTTTATTGCGTTTGCCTTATTTTGAAAAGGATAATTTTGAAAAAATGATTATAAACACATTACATATTAATACCGAGGTAATTAACGAGATTTCGCAAGGTTCGTTAACACCGTAACGCATAGGGGTTGAATAAATATAATACCCCCAAGAGTGCTCGACACGATTATATATAGTATAATCTGAGTTGGAGTAGTACCCAACAAACCTAACGTTAAACGAGGGTGAAAATATATGCTGGACTGGTCTGAATTGACAGACGTATCGAGAAATCGTATGAGAGAAATCTCCAGAACATAAAGATAAAAAGCTTTATGGATAACAAATCGACTTGATGAGTTCCGTCTGTGTAAAAAAGAAGTTATTGAAACTGTTCTCAGACCTTTTATGCGTTCGGAGCGTATGCCTGGTTTTTTCAAGAAGAAAGAATATGTTAACTATCCCAAGGAACGTAATAAAGAAATTTACATGTCTTCGGTGTGGCTTAAGTCGCATTGGGCATATAAAGAAGCGCAGAGCTATGTTGTCGATCTGATGAATCAAAAGAAGAAAACATTTATATGCGGACTCCCCTATCAGATGTCTATCAAAGAAGGACTTTTGAATCCAGAGCAAGTATTGGAAGAAATGATGAGCCCGACTTTTAATGAAATTTCATTCAGCATGGAGTCCGGCTGCTTATGGTGGGGCGAAAGTGAAGATTCATTTTTCAGGTTTGACGACTTGATGAAAGCCAGAAGAATCAAAGAAGCTATATATCCCAAAGAGATATATACTCAGATCTCGAACAAAATCATTAAGTATCCCGAAAAAACACCGGGAGAACTTAGATTGCTTTCTGCCGATATTGCCGTAATGAGTTCGAAGCGCAATAAAAATGATGCAACATCAATTTTTGTTACTCAGCTGCTTCCTACTAAGGACGGTCAATATATCAGAAATGTTCTTTATTCTGAAAATAAGGAAGGCGGGCATACAGAAGATCAAGCTCTGACTATCCGACGAATTTTTGAGCAAATGGATTGTGATTACATGGTTATAGATACTCAAGGTGTTGGCGTTGGAGTATTTGATAATCTTGTTAAGGATATGACTGATGATATAACCGGAGAATTTTATCCTGCTTTCACTTGTATTAACGATGCTGAGATGGCTGAGCACTATAAAGGATCAAGCACTAATCCTGCAAAAGTTATATATAGTGTAAAAGCTAATACAAAATGGAACTCTCAATGTGCATATGCTCTAAGAGACTGTATTCGTCGTGGTAAAATGAGACTTCTTCTTGATGAGGAGGAATTTAATGATGAATATGAAAGCAATAAGGCATTTTATAATTTGAGTGCTGAAGATAAGCTCACCATTAAAATGCCTTATATCCAGACATCGTTGTTAATCAATGAATTAGTTAATCTTGAATATACGACTGTTGGAGCAGAAATAAAGATCAAAGAGACCGGAACAAATCGAAAAGACCGATACAGCTCGCTATCTTATGCAAATCAGATTGCAAATGAGCTTGAACGTAAATTGAGTAAGCCTAAACTTTCCCAGAGCTCATTTAGGCTTCAATGCAGAAGCCCTAAATGTATGTCGATAGGAAGGTGATATAAAATGGCAGAACAAGTAAATTACAATGAGCAATGGAAGAATGCTATGAAAGATTTGCGATTTTCTAAGTTGACCGACGTGCAACTTTTAAATTTAGCAAGCAATACTCATACTTCCGTTATTTATACCAAATATACAAAAGAAAACATCATTAAGTATCTTAAAAATCCTGAAACTAATGCCAAACAGCTGCGCAATGCTTCGATATACTTATATGAAGTTTCGCCACAGTATCGCACAATAATCAATTATTTTGCTCATATGTGTCCGCTTAATTATATAATGTATCCGTTTAAGTTTGACGCCACTAAGGAAATAAATGATAAAGCTTTTAAAGCTTCATATAAAAAGGCTACGGATTTCATGTCGATATTCAATCTACGTCATGAAATGAGCAAAGCATTGACTATCGCTTGGAGAGAAGATATTTTTGCAGGATACATTTATCAGACAAAAGACTCGTTTTACATAAGAAAGCTTCCTGCTGATTATGTCAAGATAGCCTCAATAGTCGATGGCTGTTATATTGCAGCTTTTGATTTCAGTTATTTCCGTGGAAAAGAAGATGAACTTGAATCGTATGGACAGGAATTTATTGATAAATACGAAATTTATAAGAAAGATTCCTCTCAGCGCTGGCAGCTTCTCGATGAAAAGAAACAGTTTTGCTTAAAAATTTCTGAAGATGTTACTTACCCTCTTATTCCTCTTGCCGGCTGTTTAGTGGGCATTTATGACATTGAAGATTATAAAGATCTTCAGAAGGGCGCCTCAATCCTGAGAAATTACAAGGCTCTTGGATTGAAGCTTCCTACTGATGAAGCCGGAAATCTTCTTATTGACAAAACGCTTGCAGATCAATTTTATGCTCAGCTGACAAACATTACGCCTGATAATATTGGCGTTTTTGAAACCCCGATGGATGTACAAGTATTTGATTTCGAGAAGTCCGGAGCAGAAGATCCGGATAAAACCTATGAAGCTATCCGAAATTTTTATAACGATGTTGGAGTTTCTTCATTGCTTTTTGGCAGTGATAAACAAACTGCAGCATCGTTGAATATTTCAATAACAGCAGATGAGTGTCTGACGTTCGCTGTCAATCGTCAGATCGAACGTAATGTAAACAGGTTACTTAAAAATCTTAGCGGTACACAGAAATTCCAGATAACCATTTTGGATATAAGTGAATACCACAGACAACAGTTTCATGATTTACTTCTTAAAGATGCTCAATACGGAGTGCCCGTTAAGTCTGCTATTGCAGCCTCAGTGGGCATCGATCAACCAGCAATGAATGCTATGCTATTTATGGAAAATGATTTCCTGAAAATGCACGAAAAAATGATACCTCTAAGCTCTTCATATACTTTAGCTTCTGGTGATGAAGCAGGTCGCCCAACCGCCGAAGAAAACGGAGAAGAAATTTCCGATTCAAACGAAAATACAAGAGAACACGACAGTAACGCATCGAGGTGACAGTATGAAATTTATTATTACACAAAGTGAGAGTGTTGCTGACGCTTTGATTAAATCTGGATATGAGCCGTTACCTAATATGGGTAGCGGTTTTTTCATATTTAAAAACGAACCATCAATCAAGAAGTTTTGTAAAGAAAATCTCAAAGATGGCGCTTACGTTTTTACAGACAAAATATTTCTTTGAGAAGGGCGGTGAAAAATTTGGCATTAAGCGAATTAAATAATGTTTCTCTCGCAGTAACATATGACCTTGATGAAAGTTTTGACACTGACCGATTCATTAAGATGAGACTCAGAGTATGTCATGATGGAGTAAATCCTAATGGTTCAAATTTCAACGTTGATGATATGAACTCTGCGAAAGATACACTGAAAAACATTCCTATTCTTGCAAACGTTGAGTTTGACGAGAATGGCCAGCCCCAGTTTGGCTCTCATGATATGTCTATTGAAAAGGATAAGGTCAATGAGGGAGAATATCGTATGATTTACAAAGAAGTTCCCATTGGTGTTATTCCTGAGACGAACAATTATGAGGTAGCTGAATATGACGGCAAAAACTATGTATTTGTAGATGGATATGTATGGCGAGGATATTCAAATTACGCTGAGGATATTATCGAGCGTGATAAAAATATCAAGCTTTCTATGGAAATTAGTGTTAATGAATTTACTTTTAATGCTGCCAAGAAAATCTATAACATAACCGACTATAAATACACCGGTATTACTTTTCTTAACAATGAGCTTGGTACAGGCATGAAAAATGCAATGGGTACTACAGACACATTCGCAGAAAAAGATAATATCAACGAAAAAATGCTTATTATCATGCAAGAGCTGAATGAAACTCTTGTCGCATTTAATAAGAAAAATACTGAAGAAGGAGGTAAAAAACAAATGGATGAGAATATTGTAACAAACGCTACACCCGAAGAGCAGCCTGCTGTTCCTGCGGAAAATTTTGAAGGAGAGCCTGCTACACCCGAAATTCCTGCTTCAGTTGAAAGCGGAGCTCCCGCAAATGATAAATTTGTAAAGACTTTTGAGCTCTCTCATGACGACGTTCGTTGTGCTCTCTATGCTCTTCTTGAACCTATCGAGACAGAGAATAATGATTGGTACTATATAGACGCCGTATATGATACATACTTCGATTATGCTTCTTGGTCTGGCAACTCTCTGTACAGACAGAAGTACACAAAGAATGGCGAAAACATTACTTTTGAGGGCGATCCCTATGAAGTATTCGTTGAAAAACTGACTTCCGATGAGAAGGCGGCTCTTGACACAATGAGAGCAAATTATGAGTCCATACAGGCAGAGGTGACTTCACTCAGAGATTACAAGGCAAAGATTGAAGCTGAATTTGCTCTTGCAGAAAAGCAGGAAATTATTGACAAGTGGTCTGAGAACCTGAAAGATTCTGCTGAGTTTGCAGCCCTTAAGGACAAGCTTAATGAGTATTCCAAGGAAGACCTTGAAAGGGAATGTAAGTGTATTTTTGCTGATGCGAAAGCAAGCTTTACATTTTCAGCAAAACCTAAAGATGATGGAGTAGTTAGAATACCTATCGTAGAAAAAGATTCCGTACCTTCCAGTCCTTATGGCGACTTGTTTGATTTGTACGGTACAAAGTAATATTAGAAAGGATGAATAATATGGCATATACAGTTGTAAATCTCGATCGTATGAGCGGCACAGAAGACAGCACCCTTCTTGTATCTCTCAAGTATTTCGTTTCCGAGAACCCTGCCGAGATTGAAAATGGCGGAATTGTTGAAATTGGCGATCTTATCGACAATGAGAGAGAAGTGAGAAAGGCAACAGCTCCTACAGCTTCTACTCCCATTACCAAGCTTGTACTCGTTGCAAATCCTGAAATAATTTATGATGAGACCAGACATCATGGTCTTGAAGAGTATGTTAACGAGGCCGGCAAGGTTATACGTGGTTATCGTTTCCACAGCGGAGATGGTTTCTCAATGACTGCTGAGGGCTTTTCCGGCACACCCGCTAAGGGCAAGTATCTTAAGGTTGGTACTACCACAAAGCCTGTAATTGCAAATGATACAAGCACTGGTACTATTATCGGTAAGATTACAGATGTGTACACCCTTGGTGCGCACACTTTCTATTACGTTGATGTTGCACTTTGATTTGAGAGGAGTGATTTTTAATGGCTACAGTAAATGATATTGTAAAGCTTGCAGTCGATACATATAACGGCGCCCCTGCCGGTCAGTATTCCCTTGATGAATCCCACGAGGTTGTTTATAACGCTATCGTTGCTGCAAATAATGGTAAGAAATATCTTGATAGGAAAGATATCCGTGACGGCAAGTGTGGCGAGCTCTTTGCTATCATCGAAGAGACTATTGTTAAGACAGTAATTGATGGTCTTCAGGGTAATGAGTTCTTTATGAATATGGTCGAGTACAAGAACCTTGCTCTTGGCGATACTAATGAGTTTTATATTCCTGATGACTCCCTTTTCTATGTTGACGAGGTAGCTCGTGGTACTCAGGGTCTCAGACGTCAGAGACTTGGCGGCGGTAGTCGTATTTCTGTCAATATGAAGACTTACGGCGTAAAGGTTTACGAGGAACTTGACAGAATGCTGTCTGGAAGAGCTGATCTCAACAATATAATTGATAGGGTTGGCAGATCTCTTGTTAAGAAGCAGTACGATGATATTTTTACTGCATGGACAGGTCTTGTTAACAATTCCGGTTCTACTTACATTCCCGCATCTGGTTCTTATTCTGAAGCAGCTCTTCTTGAGCTTTGCGAGCATGTTGAAGTAAATAATGGACAGACACCTGTAATTATGGGTACTCGTGCAGCTCTCAGAAAGGTTACTACTGCTACTGTTTCTGAGACCGCTAAGGAAGATATGTATAACATGGGTTACTATGGCAACTTCAATGGTATTCCTATGGTAAGAATCAACCAGATCCATAAGACAAATACTGATTCTTTCCTGCTTCCTGACAATCAGCTTTATATCATAGGTATTAACACTAAGCCTATTAAGTATGTAAATGAAGGCGAGGCACTTATTGTTCCTCCTACTTACGGTATGAATGCTGATTTCTCTGAGGACTATCTGTTCGTAAACAATGCAGGCATTCAGGTTATTATTCCTGATAAGAAGTTTGCTGTTTACACAATGTCTTAATTACTATTGAGAATTTAAAGGAGAAGAATATATGGCATATTCAAAAGCTAAAGCTGCCGATATTGAGAAAACACAGGATTCGGGTACTGCTGAAACAGTGCCCGAAACTGTTTCTACCACTTATGTTCCTCGCAGAAAAATTCCCCTTGACGCTCAGGTTATGGTTAAAAATCTAACCGGAGGCAAGCTTATTTATGTAAGTAAAAGACTTGTGGGTTATTCCGAGGAATGGCATGAGTTTGGTGAGGAAATTCCAATGGAAATGGCAGAACTATATTCTATGAAGAATACTGATAGACGTTTCTTTACTGAAAATTGGATTGAAGTTGACATGGCTGTTCTGCGTGATTTGCAGATGGATCGTTTCTATGAAAATACTATTACTGCGGACGAGATTGAAAACCTTTTCAATATGAATCAAGAAGAACTTATAACCAAGATTAAAACAATGAGTCCTGTTATTAAGAATTGCGTTGGTATTAAAGCTATGGAGATGATTAAAGATGGTCGTCTTTCCAACATCAATACTATTGCAGCTTTGGAAAAAGCTTTAAAGTGTGAGCTTTATGAAAGATAAGGAGGTGGGCTATGGCTACCCCTTATTCAAAAATTTATGAGGCATTTGTTTTCAAGGTAAAGGCCTATGACCTTTTAATGTTACTCGAAGAAGACAGAGAAGATATATTATATTTATATATGATATCTGTATGTCGTAAAGTGGCAAAAACCGTAAAGACATATGCCAATCTCACTGACAGAGACGATGAAGTTAAAGAATTTCGGACAGAACTGGACGATGACATGATAGATATTATTGCTGAATGTATGATTACTGAATGGCTAAAACCTCAAATGTATTCGGATGAACTGCTTGAAAGTCGTTTGAACACTAAGGATTTTACCGAATACTCCCCTGCTAAGCTTATTGAACAAATGCGATATGTATATGAAATGAGTAAAAAAGAGTCGAGAGTTGCTATCAATAATTATACTTTTTCTCATGGCGATATTGCGGAGTTGAATAAATCATGATAACTACAAAATATAATCCAATTCCTGATGAACTATGCGAGAACTATTTTAATATTCTTATCAATCGTCTGTATAAAATTCTCCCTTTGAAAGAAGAATATTCCCCCACTGTATCAGTCTATATTGAGAGCTTGCTTTCAGAAATGACTGGTGGACAAGATGTAATTCTATTTATTCGTAATGACGGACAATATCTTAGTATCATCAATTCATTGGAATACATAAAAGACTGTGAAGATATCTCAATTTGTAAGCGAGAAATTTTTAGATGTATTCGAATCGTGGGAACATTGAAGAGAAAGTATTTTGAGGTGAAAGAATGAATTGGTCATTGTATAATCAAAGTCTCACTGTAAAAGGTGATACTCGCAGAGACCGAGCAATTTTTGAAACTCAACGTTCAATGAATAAAAGAATTCCAAGGTCTCCCGGGTATAAGAATGTTCTTATCGATGGAGAACAGCAGAATGTTGTTATTACTTCTTCTACTGAAAAGTATCACAAAAAAATAAATGCTATGCCCGGAGAGCATATTTATGCCGGAAGCATTGTCGAATGGAATAACTCTCATTTTCTCATTACTGACACAGATGTCGAAGATGAAATATATCAAAGCGGCGAAATGTATAGATGTAATATCTATTTAAAATGGCAGAATGAAAAAGGAGAGATAATCGGGCGATATGGATATTCAGAAGATATCAGTCAGTTCGCATCTGGTACAGTTGAATCTAAGGTTATGATGTCTATCGAACAGGTGTTTGTTGTAAAATTTCCTTGCGATGAAGAAACGATTAAATTAAGAAGAGATAAACGCTTTTTAATTGATATTATCAATGATAAGCCCAATGCTTATATTTTGACCGGCAGAAATGTTCTTAGTGGTAACTGGACTGCAGGTGATATTTCAGGAAAGGAATTTAATGGAAAAGATAAGGTTTTGACGCTGACATTCTCTCAGACACAACTGAGTGATGATGACAACTTAGATCTTATGATTGCGGATTATTTTGCCCCCAATAAATTAGGGGAACAAACTGTAAAACAGGGATCCTGTGTTATTTCCTATACGGGAGAGCCAATCATAAAAGTTGGTGGAAGCTATAAAACTTTTTCTGTAAAATTCTTTGATTCAGAAGGCAATAAAATCGCTATAGACCCACAATGGAAATTGACCACTGTGAAGCCCGAATATGATGGTAACTTCAAAACAATAATTGCGGACAACAAAATAAAAATAAAAGCTGACAATGTTCTGGCTATGATAGGCGACCAAGTTCTTTTGGAAGTCTCTGATGAGACAGGAACGATATCAGCTCAACTTTTTATAAAGGTGGTGAGCCTATATGGCTAATTCATTTGAAATAATCAAATATAAACAGCAAATAGGCTCAATGCTGATTAACTGTCCCGAGATTGTTGAACTTATCAATAATGATGAAATCGAAGAACCTGAAGACTTGATAGGAAAAAATATTTTCAACTTTATCAGATATCCGAACGCTCCGGAAGAAGAGATAACATTTATTGCATTTGAAGTCGATGTTCCGGAAGTTTATAGCGACAGAAACTATCTATTCAAACAGTTAATTATTACATTTTATATAGTATCACATGAAAGGCTTATGCCGACAGATGATGTGTCGGGTGGCGTAAGAAACGATCTTATTGCCGCTTACATAGATAAGCTTTTCAATGGATATGAAGGTATAGGCAAAAAAGAACTGAGACTTATCAGTAATACTGCTCAAGCCATAAGTGTAAAACATCGCTGCAGAATAATGAAATTTGTTGCTGATGACTTAAATAACAGCAGGTGTAAAATATGAGTGATATAAGTCTGTTAAACAAAACTAAGTTTAAAGTTAACGATAATATTACAGTACATATTCCTACGCTGGGGGAAATCAAAGGTGACTCACCTAAGCTTTACGGAACAGATGAAGATGAAGCAAATTTTTATTCTTTAGTTAGCTTATTTACTTCGACCTCTTCAGATATCATGCTTGAATTGGATGAGGCAGGAATGGATTTTACAAAAATAACTGATTTTCAAACTTTTTTGATACTTTTTGGCGGAATGCCTAAAAAGGTTTTAGATGAAAAATCTTCTTTAATGTTTGAAAATATAAATCTTGCTAATTTCAAAGTTAGTTTGAGTACAATAAATGATTTACCTATACTGTACGATGAGGAGCATGATATCACGATTGACGAGTTGATGTATATGCAACTTTCAACGATCTTTTGTACCGTGTATTCGATTGAAAAGAGACATCGCAAGCCTGGAGACACAACTGCTAAAGAATATATCATAGAACGTCAAAAGGTAAAAGCTAAAAGACGAAAGAAGCAAAAATATCATTCTCGACTGGACAAGCAGGTAATTGCGTTGGTTAACAATTCCAACTTTAAATACGATTTTGATACAGTTGAGAATCTTACGATATATAACTTCATGTGTAGCTTAAAACAAATCGTTAAAAAATATCAAGTCGATAATTTAAACTCCGGAATATATGCCGGAACTGTTAATGCTAAGGGCTTAGGAGATAAACTTAATTGGCTTGATTATGAGTAAAAGACGGCAAACGACCGTCTTATTTTTTTTATAAGGAGGAAAAAACATGGCTGTTACAATCAATGGATTTACTATTACTTCCCTTGAAACCATTCATGCTTACAACAGAACTACTGGTGTTTGTGAGCTTTATCTTGATGAGCTTCAGGAAGCAACTATTGACAACTCAGAGGATACTAAGGATATTACAGGTAAGGGTGACAGACTGCTTAAGCAGATCAAGAAGAATAAGGCAACTACTGTAACCGGTACTTCTGCACTTATCTGTGGCGATCTTATGGCTGCACAGACTGGCTCTGAGGTTGAAACTCCCGAGGGCGGTGTAAAGGTAAGAAAGCCTGATATTCTTGATGTAGCTAAGGGAGCTAAGAACGTAAAGACTACATTCAAGGCTGTTGGCGAGACTGGCGCAGAGATTTCTTCTCTCTGTATTCTTACTTCTAATGGTGCTCTTGGTAAGAAATTCACACAGGGTGCGGCTGTTTCTGCTGACGAATTTACATATGATCCTACTACTCAGGTAATCACTTTGCCTACAGATATTGCAAAGTCTGGCGACCTTAAGATCGTAGCATTCTACGACTATCTTGCAGATGGCTCTAAGGTTGTAAATAAGTCTGATATTTTCGGCAAGACTCTTAAAGTTTATGTTGATTGCATTGGTACCGATGTTTGCGATAATGAGTACAAGTGTCAGTTCGTAATTCCCAGAGGTCAGTTCTCCGGCGAATTCTCCATTTCTATGGGCGGAGATCAGACTGTTGAAGAGTTTACTATCAACACACTTGTTGATACATGTCAGACTTCCGCAGCTGAGCTCTTTGAGTTTATTGTATATCAGGACGCAGTTTGATTTTAAATCTATAATCAAAGGAGAGGGCTTTAAGCCCTCTTTCTTTGTACTTGTGCTTAGTGGCTCTGAGCCCGAGTACAAGGAAATTATTGAGGTGATTATATGAGTGAGATAAGAAAACCTAATACCATATGCCGCAATCCTAACTGTACTCATGGAGAAGATGGTGGCAGAAAGCATTTTTATGCTTGTTTGGCTTGTTTACGAACTGAAAGCTGGAGAGCGTACTGTTGTTCAAGAGAATGTTATGAAGAGTATGTTCAGCTCGTTCTTTTTAATCGTAGTAAGTCTCGTGAAGAGAAGTTCCCCGAAAGAACAGATATGACTATCCCTGAAATAGAAACCGTTTGGAATAAGCCAATAAAAGAGGTTGAAAATTATACCAAAGAAGTTGAGCTGAAAGATTATTTTGAAGAAAATCCTGATATGCCTCTTGGTGATATCATTGATAAAGTTAATGAGGATATTGATTCCGCTCGCAATAAATCAAATAAGAAATATAATCATTAACATAAATTAGGAGGTAAATGTCAAAGTTTATCTCCTATTTTTTTCAGAGGTGAACTAATGAAAAAATTAAAACTGATTTCGCCGATACCTCCTTCGGTCAATCATTATCTCGGATATAGAGCAATTATGAAAAGCGGCAGACCAATGGCTGCAAGCTATGTTACGGCGGAGGCTAAAAAATACAAGACGAATTTTACTTTGTATGTAAAAGATCAAACTCGGAAACAAGGATATAAAATGTCCGAAAACCCATATCAACATTATTATGTGGACTGTGTGTTTTATTTCGACAGAACAGATCGGGATAGCAACAATTACATGAAAGTAATGCTTGATGCCATCACTGAAAGTGGTTGTGTCTGGATTGATGACAACGTTGTATGTGAACGAGTACAGGCAATTTATTATGATAAAATCAACCCAAGAATTGAGCTTGAAATATATCCGGTGGACTATATAGGTATTTTTGATAATGCCTCAGCGTTAAAGAATTTTGAAAACCGTTGCGTCGGGTGTGTAAGATATACACGAAATTGTAGTCTGCTGCAGAAAGCAAAAGAAGGCAGAACTCAAGATGAAATTCATGATGGATTGTGTTTATGCTATAGAAAGAAAGGAAAATAATTATGATAAAAGAAAGAATAACATTCGCAGAAATGAAAATTTGCATAGATGAAGTAACAGATCTGTGCTTTCCCAATGGAGAATACTTGCCATATATGAAGGATTTTGCTATTTGGTATGTTCTGATGGAGCATTTTACTAATTGGGTAAAGCCCGAAATGAGTCTTGATCAGAAGTATTCTAAAACCCTTGATTTTACTTTAAGAGAAGAACTCTTTCAGAATATTCAGGTAACTTCAATATACGAAACAATGGAAAATACTATCGAAACAAAACGTCAAAAAGAAGTACAAGCCGAAGCGCACAACACTAAGCTAAATAAGCTTATTGAAGAAATTTTTGAAAAGCTTGATAATCCTGAAACTGTAGAATTACTTTCAAAATGGGGCGAAGAAATAGGAGTAAAAGAAAATGAGCAAACAAATTGATTTGCAAAAAATAATGAAAACAGCAGTAAAAAAAGCTTTGAAAGAAGATATTGAACCTGCTGTAAAAGAAGTTTATAAAAAACATGCTGAAACGTTGAAAGATATAAAACCGGGGAAAAACGCCGAAGGAGTTACAAATGCTGCTGCTAAAAAAGCACAGAAAAAGACTGCAAAGCATATAGCTCGCAGAATGTCTGATGAAAAATACATTGTAAGTAGTGATAAATACTTGGCGCCAGAATTCAAAGATACTGGCGCCTTTAGTGTTTATAACGATAAGCCGCTTGAAACTTTGATGGGCTGGAAGGATCCTTATTCAGGACAAACCGATGAATTGTCCTTTACCAGATTAGTAGTTGATGGTAACATTCTTATCCACCCTGCTCTTACAGATCATAGAAACAAAGAAAGAATGGATGAAAAGCAATGGGCAACGTATCGTGAAAATAGTCGTTTTGAAAAAAAAGCTTTTATCAATCGGGCTATGCACGATCTGAAACAGAATTATAAAGATGAATTTCAAGAGATGATTGCTAAACGCTTATTGGAAGAATATAAAAAAAATAAATAAGGTGTGTGTTTTATGGATTACAAAGGTTATACAGAATATACTTTTGCAAACGATGTCGAAATGGCAAATTTTTACGAGAATATGGCAGAAAATTCTTTAGGTTTAATGGTTAACGAATATTGTTTATTGTATTCTCACGATGGAGTTTTGGTTGACAAAATTAAATGGGACGGTATTAAGAATATTGCTGTTACATATAAAGCCATCAATAATGATTGGTTTTCAAAAATTAAACCGATCAACATAGAACAAGAACTTGCCTTTGATATGCTTCAAGATAAAAATACAACAATTAAATTAGTTACTGGAAGGATGGGCAGCGGTAAAACATACTTAACTGTTTGTCATGCTCTGCAGGCATTAAAACAAAATAAATTTGACAAGATTATTTACTTGAGGAATAACGTCTCGGTCAAAGATGTCCCTGAAATAGGATATCTCCCCGGTACAGAATTGGAGAAAATTTGTAATTTTGCTCTTCCTGTTGCTGATGCACTTGGTGGTAAAGATGGTTTGAATATTCTTATGATGCAAGGGAAACTTGAAATTGTGCCTTTAGGTTTTATAAGAGGTAGGGACTTCAAGAACTCTGCTATTATTGTATCGGAAGCCGAAAACCTCACGGCCCAGCACGTTCAGCTTATTATAGGACGTGTCGGCGAAGGTTCTACGCTTTATTTTGATGGAGATATCAAGCAGGTTGATAAGAAGATTTTTGAAACCAATAACGGAATTACAAAGGCTATAGATGTTTTAAAGGGCAACAGACTTTTTGGATATGTTCAGCTGCAGAAAACAGAACGTAGTGAAACCGCTGCGCTTGCAGATCTTTTTGATTGAAGGGCGGTGAGCAGATTTGAATATGATAAAAACTAAAATGACTTTACATAACGACATAACAGGAAGAAAAGCAGCTAACTTTGTTCATGGAGTTACAAGCAAACCTTACAATATATGGATTTATAAGAACGACAGAATGATAAACGCCAAAAGCATTCTGGGATTACTTTCGCTGAATTTACAGAGTGGAGATGAAGTTGAAGTACAAATTAGTTGCGACAACGAGAATGAGCTTTCAATTGTATGTAACGAAATTAATAATTAAGGGCAGATGACTGCCCTGTGTTGAAAGGAGTAATAATACATGGCAGGAAATATGCTTATGTTAGATGTCGGCATAAATTCTAAGAGTGCCGAAGATGGATTAGAATCTCTTGAAAGGACTCTTGAGAAAATAAGTCAAAAGAATGATAATCTTAAAATAGGAGAGCAGTTGGCTAATGATGCAAAACTTGCTCAACAAAGATATAATGATTTAATTCAACTTGTTGAAAAAGCAGAAAGCAAAACCAAACAGGTTTTTGCTATGGCAGGTTTAAAATATGTTATTGAAGATATAACTGCGCTAAACCAAAAAATTAAAGAGACCGGCGCAGAGATAGATCAAATCGAGCTAAAGTCTATTAAATTCGATGGTAAGGAATTATTTGATATAAAAGGTATCGACAAGTCAATAGATAAATTCGCTAAGGAAATTGATAAGTCTGCTAATGATTCTTTGAGCAAAATTTTGAAAACTCAGCTGGGTGATAAATTCTTTGCGGAGCAGAAAAAGAATTTACAGGATCAACTGGAATACGACATGAAACAGCTTGCTAAGAATTTTTCACAAGATAAGCTTGAAGCATATATAAACAAATACTTTAAAACGAAAGCATTTTCTGCGGCAAAAAATGGAAGCGACACAATCGCTCTTAATGGCCGTTTCCCTAAAGAAATCGAACAGTTGCTGAATAATAAAAAGATCTCTGAGCAGCTTAATGCTAACAATATTGATGTTAAAGCGATTTTGCAGCAAAAAGCAAAGGACGTTGCTTATGTTAAGGATATGAAAGAACAAATAACTAAAGAATTCATAAGTTTCTTAAACAACAATACTGATGCAAACACTTTTGGTAAGAGTTATACCGACTCTGACATTAAGGCTATGACCAGTGGTTCAAATATTTCTGAAATAACAAATGAAACGCAGAAGTTAAAAGATGAACTTAAAGAGTTAATCGACCTTTATAATAATTTTAATCATAACACAGATGAAAACGAAATATATGATACCGTTGCGCAAATAGAAGCTCTCCGAACAGCGTTAAAAAGTTTGGGTGAAGAATCTTCAAAGGTCGGGAAAATTGACGATATGGAGATGTATAAAAAGTATCTGAAAACTGTTAAAGATACTCTATCTCTTTCAAGAGATATGAACGAACCGAGTAAGACTGATGATTATAGCGAAGAATATGCGGCGCATGCACAAGCATTATCATATGACATTGATACGTTAAACGAAGTAAATATGCAGGCAATTATTGATAGTAGCGCTAAAGCTGAAAATAAAATTTCAACTTTAAAGGAACGCTTGTCTGACATCGATATGCTGATAGCAAAAATAAATAGCTATAATTCTTTAGCTCCGGGATTCGTTGAAGCAATATTTAATACGAAAGATATCAATAAGCTGAATGAACAAAGAGAAATTATTATTACTGGGTTGAAAAAGATGGGGGTTGACACATCAGGTATTGGTTCTATTTCAGGAGCTTTAACTGGCGGCAACGATAGTTTGACAAGTGGTGCCGGTGACACTCCAAATAGTGATGAAATGCTATCATCTGAAGAAGCTGAAAAACTTAAGAAAAATTATGCCGATATTACCGCCGAAGTTGAAAAGTATAAGCAGCAGATTACGGAATTGACCGCCAAAATAAAAGAGTATCGCACAACTGCTGATCAGCCTGATGATATCAAAAATAAACTTCTAACTACTGAACAGGCTCTTGAATCTGCCAAGCAGAAGATTGATGAACTCAATCAAAAAATAAGTGACTTAAATGATAAATTAGAGTTTGATTCAATAGTTGGTTCTGATGGTTTTGTGATAAATCAAGAAGATTATGATAATCTTACCTCTGCTCTTGAAAAAGTAAAAGCAGAGGCACAGAGTGCCAAAGACGAGCTTGAACAACTTAAAGCTACTTCTGTACAAGTAGGCGAAGGAGAACAAGTTGTTAAGGCTGGCAGCCCTGAAACTATTAAGGAACTTGGAGAAGCCGTTAAAGCACTTCAGGAAAGAATGAATAAGGCAGAGGAAATTTTGAAAGATATCCCCGAAGGTATGAGTGGGTTAAAAAGACTTAGCGGACAAATTGAAAAAATGTCAGGGAACTTCAATGAAGATGGCAGTCTGAAAAATCTTGGCACCACTGCAGAGGAATTGGCCGAACAGTTTAAGCAACTTGAAAATCAATTTGATGCAAAGATAGATAAAAAAATTGCTGAATTTGAAAAGAACTCATATAAAGGGAAGATGTCAAATAAAAAGTTTAATTTGGCAGGATCACTTAAAGACTTAAAGGTCGGAAACAACAAGCCTCAAAACGATATTGCTGATGATGATCCACAGAAATCAACTGCCAACACTCAAGAACTCTATAAGGAAACTGAAGCATATAAAAAATTATCTGAAGCAGTACAAGCTTTTAATGAGCTTACATCTCAAAAAATAGATAAAACCGATTTCGATGCAAGAATAAAAAGGCTGCAAGATATGCAGTCTTGTGTCAAGGATATTATTGCTACTGTAGAAAACTACGAGGGTAAAGCTAACGAACTTTCTGCTCTTGTTTTAAAGAGTAAAAATGGAGACATATCAATTCAGGATAGCACAAAACTTGACGCATTGATGAATAAATTGCAGTCTGGAATCGGCACGAATACTGAAAAGAAAAATCAAATGGCGCAGGCCAAGGAAGATGCAAAGAAATATGAGGCTGTAATTGATGAATATAATCAGAAATTCCAGAGAATGATTTCGCAGAAAGTAACGTCTGGAAAGCAATTCAATGTTTTAAAGCAAAACTTAAAGTCGATGTCTAATAGTGTTGATGCTATTATGGAAAAGTATGATACATTTAAAGGTCAAGACTTTTATTCATCTGATTTTGCAAACCGTGGAGAAGCTGTTCGTGGGAAGATAAAGGATGCTTCTTTAGATTTGAATGAGATTTCTAAATATAAAAATTATGAAGAAGATATATTTAATATCCAAGCAAAATACTCAGAATCTTTGAAGAAGCAGAAGCAAGAGCAGGATGCTATAGCTGAAGCAGCTCGTAAAAGAGCCGAAGCTGAAAAAGAGGCATCCAATGCAGTTGAGCCAAAAGAGGCACCTGTCCCTGAAAATATATCAGTTGCTGAAAAATCCAGAGAAGAGCAGAAACGTAAAGCTTTAGAGAGGCAAGCGGCCAATAACAATCAATCAGAAGTTGGATCTCCGTCATCTAATATCTTAGCTTCAGAGGCTCAAAACTTTGATGAAATTGATAAGGCTGTAACAAATTTAACTCAACACATCAATGAAAAGACCGAATCAATCAAAGCCGAAGCTGAAGAGATGACTGTGGCGTCGGCGTCTGAGGTTGAATCTGTAACTTCAATCAGTAATGCTGTTGATGATCTAAAGGCAAAAGTTGAAAAGCCATTTAAAATCAGTATTGGCAATACTCCCGTTGAAAATAAACCTTCTGAAGACACAACTAACGGCACCTTGACAGAAAGTTATAATGTTCTGAATGAAAATCAGGTTGCCTCTATTCGTGAGCAAATTGTTGCTGCACTCGGAGAAAATAATCCTATTCCAATTTCTTTCACGCCTAATGTTGAAGGACTAAAAAAACAAATCGCCGACGAGTTGAAAAAGGTTCCTATTGAAATAACCAATAACAATATTAAGGAAACTCTGAACATACAGCATTTAAAAGTCGATCCAAAAGCATTTGGTCAGGGCATTAAAAATGTTAAAATCCAATCATTTAAACTAACTAAAGAAGCCAAGAATGGATTGAAAACTGATCTTGGCGAAGCAATGAAAAACGTTGGATTAAGCTTAGATACAAAACAACTTCAGGCTGATGTTGAGGCCGCCATCACCAATGCTCGTGAAAAGGCTGCTCAAAGAGCAGTAAGAGAAGCTCAAAGACAAGAAGAACCGCAAGTTCCTAAGCCGTCTAAATCTCAGCTAAATGAATATGACAAGGTTCAAAAGAGCATTGAGGACGCTTATAATGCTGCATCTAAGATGAAAGAGAATGTTTCCGGGGCACTTTCCAATATTTCCAGAGATCTCTCATCAGAACTTCAAAATACAGTTAACACATTGGGCGAAATAAATCCATTAGAAAATTTTGATGATGCAAATGTTTTGGGAGAATGGTTAAATCAAAATAAAGCTATTATTGATAGTTGGAATACTCTTGAGAAAAAAATACAGGACGTTCTCAAGTTAAGCAATAACACAGCAGAAACTTATTCGGCTACAATGTCAAACACAGACTTTGCCTCTAAGATGAGCAAGGACTTAGACAAAATAAAGAATAAGTTTAATGACACCTTTAGTGGAGACCAGCTCGTAGCTTATAACAGTCTGAAAGAAGCACTTGATAAGAAAATTCAGAATATTAACAGTGGTTCATCGAATTATAATATCGAAAATATTCAAGAAATCATCAATGCAATGAAGGCTTTGAATGAAACTACCGATAGGTTTACCAATATCAATAAATCTGTCAATAATCTGGATAAGCTTTTAAATACACTTGAAGCCGCCAAGAAAAACACAGTTAATCGTGGCGGTCAAGGTGATGAATATTATAATAAGATAACAGATTTAATTGCCCAAATTGAGAAATTAAAAAATGAACAAAAGGATCTGACAACCGGCTCTAATAAGGAAATCAACGAATTTCTTGGTAAGGTAACATTAATTTCTGAAGAAGTAGATAATCTCAAGAAAAAAGCTTCTGATTTCAAAGGTATGGATAATATCGCTGGTTCCGCAGAGAAACTCAGCTCTAAATTTGATGATTTAATCTTTAAAATTCAGGATTTTATAGACAAAAACAGTAGGATCAATCAAGACGGTGGTCTTTCTGCCGAGTTTAATAAATTAATGATATCGGTTCAAAATGCTGATAGATCAGCAAAATCATTGAATGAACTTACTGCGAGATTTAATTCTCTGAAATCTGTTGTTATGAGCAAGGGCTTGACTGGAAGATCTTTAGGCGACGAACTTAGCTTTATCGCTTCAAAGATTGGGCTTAAAGCAATGATCGGTGGAGCTACGTATCAAGCATTAAATTATCTTAAACAGATGGTTTCTGTGGTCAAAGAACTCGATACCGGGATGACGAATCTTAAACGTGTAAGTGAAGAGACTGAATCTACATATCAAAAATTTATGACTTCTGCGGCTAATCAAGCTCGTGATCTTGGATCAACTATGCAGCAGGTAATTGATGCAACTACTGATTTTAGCCGTTTGGGCTACAACCTCAAAGAAGCTTCTGAGTTGGCTAACAATGCTTTAATGTATTCAAATGTAGGAGATTTGGATATCAATACCGCAACAGATGACATAGTATCATCAATGAAAGCATTCAATATTACCGCTGAGGATAGTATTAAGATCGTTGATACATTTAATACTTTAGGTAACAAATATGCTCTTGCTTCTGCGGATGTAGGACAGGGCTTAAGAGAATCAGCATCGGCATTAGCAACGGCAAACAATACAATGGAAGAATCAGCAGCGATGATTACAGCCATAACAGAAATTACACAGGACAGTGCAAGTGCGGGCAATGCCTTGAAAACTTTGTCAATGAGGCTTCGTGGAGCATCTTCATCTCTTGAGGCAGCAGGCGAAGATACTGACGGAATGTGTAATTCTGTTTCTAAATTGCGAGAAAAAATCAAAGGACTTGCTGGTGTAGATATCATGCTTGATGAAGACACGTTTAAATCAACATATCAAATTATGGGTGAAATAGCCGATAAGTGGGCTGATATGAGTGATATTAACCGTGCAAGTTTACTTGAAACTATCGCAGGCAAGACAAGAGCAAATCAGGTTTCAGCTTTGCTGAATAACTGGACTACTGCGTCTTCAGCTCTGGTAGATTCTTTAAATTCAGCAGGATCCGCATTAGATGAAAACGCAACATATGTAGATTCTATTGAGGGTCGCATAGCACAACTCAAAGCATCATACCAGAAATTAAGCAACGATGTCATTGATTCTGGTCTTATAAAATTCTTTGTCTCCACGGGAGACGCAATCGTAAGAGCTACCGATTCACTTCTGTCATTTAGTCAGATATTCGAAAAAATTGCTCCAGATAGCAGCTGGGCGGAATATTTCGATGAGATCAAAGCTCTTCCCACTATAATTACAGCTATCAGTGCCGGACTTTCAATAAAGAATAAGGGCCAAAAGGCTGATGGCATTTTAGGTATTAATATGCCCTTTGTTCAGGTAACTGAGCAAATGCACAAACCGGAAAATTGCTGGAAATCACTAACGCCGTTCTACCAAAGCGCAGCTTGAAAAGGCATTCGTCATGGTGAGGAAACTCAGAAAAAACAGAACGGCTCCCCTATGCCAAAAGCTAACGGGGTTAATAATGTGAAATCAGCAGCCAAACCGCTAAGTCCATAAGGATAAAAATTGAAGGGTGAGACCTTCTGCGGTCGGTTCAGAGACTGTAAGTCGGTTGGCAAGTAATCTGTTCGTTGGATACTTGTCTGAGAGACAGTCCAATCTCGTTCGCAAGAACGTCCATGCTCAAGTGTAAAGACACTTTCAGAAGTAGTATGGAGTTATCAACGTTATCTATCAACGTAAAAGATAGAGAAATGTCTTGACATTTTACCTTAAATATGTTAATTTCGTAGAAATCACTCCAAGAAAGGAAAATATAATATGATTGAAAAAGATAATATGGTTATTAACGAGAAACCATTAAAGATTATCATTGAAACCAACCCTGATATTACAAATTATGAGACACCATTTTCCATTACTGTCAATGGTAAACATTTGGAAAACGTGAAACGCTTTTATCTTGATTGGGATAAAGAAAAGTTAAATGAAATAGTTAAGAATGGTGGAAGTACAATAATTTACCCACATCCCTTTAACTTCGGTGTAGAATATTCGTGGGATATTGAAAATGAGAATTTTTCAATGGTGCAAGAAGAGTAATCTTTACCATTGATATTTACAATCATCATATTATTTGATATGTGTTATATCATTTTATAATATTAATAAAAGAAAGGAATTAATCAATGAGTAAAAAAAGAGTCGTATTGACGAAAGAAAACAGTAATTATATTACAGCCATATCTCCACCAACTCCAGATCCAATAAAGATTGTGGAATTTGAAAAAAAGGAAATCAATCTACGAGAGATTTTAATAATTGCTATTACTTCATTTATTATTGGATTTATCCTTTTAAAAATTATCTTCCTTTTTCTGTATTTAAGGTGGTGATAAAATGATTACAGAATAATTTCTTCTTCATAACAGGCAAATCCTTGATATGCCTATGGATATAATAAATTTATTTCACGACAATAATATAACCTACGGTGAAGCCGAAACAATTATAGATGTTGTGCGTGGTATGGTAAAAGATAAACAATGTAAGAACAATGTTATTCTATCTGCCAACAAAATAGATTGGGACAACATTTAAACATCTATAAGTTTCAGCGGTGTTTGATTTTATTATATTTCAGGGTAATGGATCCAATGGCTACTTTTTCGGCATTGATCTTGTATTCACGAATAAATTGCAAATCCGATTTCCATTTATGAATGGCAACGCTCATATTACTCTTTCCGGAAGCCATATTGATGCAATAATCTAAATGGGAAATAATTTCACTCTTAGAACACACACCATTTTTAAGTATGTTAAGTAGAATATTTCTACGATCTATCGATGAAAGTCCATTCCCAGCTCGTACATTATATCCATATGAATGAAGTACTGATTCGGTGGAATTAGAGTCGTATATATTATAACCTTTATTATATATTTTACCAGTGATTTGGTCCCTGACTTCACAAATTGGAGACCCGTTAATTTTGATATAATCGGATGTAAGCATAATATATTTATTACACTGCTTACAATAGCCAATATTAATTTCAAGATTCTTGCATTGATCGTTGTGATACACGGGTAATATTCCAATGTAATCAACAATCGTGTGATTAAATTCTGAGCATTTTTTCGAAGTGCTTAACACAATTACATCAACAACGGATATCTTCTTTTTTTGCATTGATAGACTTGGCGAAGATTCGATCTTTTTCTGAGAAGATTTTGTTGAATCAATAAAATCGCTGTGATAGGCAAACTTGTAATTTTCTATCAATGTTGATTTGAAAATATGCCTTTTCTGTTCGCATTCTGTGCATTGTATATCTACTTCGTATGATTCAACACTTATTACCCTATAGAAATGATGATTACAGATGGATTTATTTTTTGAATAGAATACATCTCCGAGTTTAACATCAATCTCTGGGGTAGATTCTATAGGCTCTGAGTCCTTGGAAACTTTCTGTGTTGTTATTTCTAACTTGTTAGAATCTGCTTTAATTTTATGAAAATTATCTATCCATTCAGGCAAGGTATTTTTTATTTTTAAGTTAGCGTTAAGACAAATCTTTGCGCTTAATAAATCATTTTGAGATTTTGAACTAAAAATACGAGCTGTTCGTCCTTTATATTTAAAGGTGATTCGATTTGAATCGTCTACATTGTGTCGAAAATTATATCGCAATGTTTTATCAGGGAAAAAATGATAACTAATTCCACGAATTCCATTAAGTGAAAAATGTGTTTTACAATCGCAAGATGTTTTTTTAAGTTCGTTTATAATCGCAACGAAATCAGGCACAAAGGTATATTTGACTGAGATAAAATTAAAATTTTCTTTTTCGCATTTAGAACATTTATACATAGTGTAAAAAAGAATAATACCGTTGTTGTATATTGGTGCAATATGCAGATCCCACTTATTTTCATTTAGAAATATAGGAATTTCTGGAAATATTTCATCTGTTTCATTAGATTGTGCGAACATACACTCTTGATCGTTGACGTAAGAAGCTGTCATTTCTTTAAGGAAACTATTGACAAACATAATGTTTTTCCGATTTTCATCAGTCGATCTAAATGCGTGAATATGCTCATAGATCTGCACAATATTTTCATATAGCACATTCGTTTCCTTTACGCATAAAAAAGTACATATCTGTTTAAATAGTTCTTTTGAAGGAGCTTTAAAAAAATTTTTAATTTGTTTTATAATTTCATAAGCGTTTAAATCTTCAAAATATCCCAAACGTTTGAATTTTGCTTCATAAATAGAGGTTACTTTTTTAACACGATTTCCTTCTTCATCTGTGATAAATATGTTCATTGGTAATAAAATAAAATCAGATATAGGAATAGGAGTAATATTTAATGAATTAAATTTGAAATCATTACTTGAATTCATAACGGTTCTCTCCTTTTCCGAATCACTACCACTTATATCCGCAATCCTTACAGTGCATAGTCTTACCCAAGTTACTACTAAACAATCCAACCAAAGCAAAACCAATAGCTTTTTGAGCTGTGGATATTTTTTCTACATTCGTACTTCCACAGGTAGGGCATTTGGGAACAGACGTGCCCTTTTTCTGCTCGGCAATCTGACTGCGCTGTAATTCTAAGTGGCGCATTTCGATAGCGTGTTCGTCTCTCAGACGGCGCTTGTAGAGCTTTTCGGAGAACTCAGGGTTTCCGTAGAGAGCATCGGAATTAGCATGACCGTCTGCATCTTCTTTGCTCGACCAGCTATCATTACGAGGTGCTTCAAATGTATAAGTGATCAAATGTTCATAACGACAATAAATACATCTTTTATAAGCACCTAAAGAATGATACTTTAAACACCTTGGGCATATTTGATATTCTGCTTTAAATATTTCCATATTATCCCCTCCCATTATAAATCATAACACTGAAGAGGCTTTTTGTCAACACTTTAAGTAAAATAATTTCTCACAATTATTTTACTATGATAACAGATTGAATATATTCCAACCTGCTTCGGTTATTAAGCAATTAAAAGAACGATGGAAAAATAAAGATAATATATTTGATATTATTCTTGATGAAAAAGAGATCAAAACTAAACTTGACAAAGCTAAGGAGAAAATTAAAGACTTTTCTTCTGACTCATATAAATATTGGAAAAGCATTGCAGAAGGCACAAACGAAGCAACTGATTCCGTAAACGCTTACCTTGCAACATGCGTTGCCGGCAACAAGGCAGTTTCCGAAGAAGGATATCAAAAATATATTGGCTCTACCTATATTGATTATGCTCAGAACAATACCAATATTCAAAAGATATTTGACCGCTATATTGAGCTTAAGGGTAAAATAGACGATGCGCAGGCAGTTCTGAAAGAATCAGAAAATAATCTGGGGCTGTTTAAGCCGTCTCTCGATAACAATGCCTACGAACAGGCTAAGAAGGCTGTAGAAGATAATAAAAAAACCGTTGAGAGTGCCCAGAAAGCATATCGTGAGTTCGATAATTCTATACGAACCGTAAATACCGGCATAGCAGATTTTGCGCAAAAACAAACACTCGGTGCCAAGTCCGGTAAAATCTATGAACATCAGGCTCGTGCTACCGCTGCCGCCAAAACAGTAGAGGCAGCGGCTATGACAGCTGCAAATATTGCTCTATCGTTTGGAATCAGTTTGATTGTTCAGGCGGGAATTTCTGCGCTTGCTGCGTGGATAAACTCTGAGAAAGACGCAATCAAAAAGGCAAACGAACTTGCTGATGCTTTTAATACTGAAAATGATTCCATCAATGACAACATAGATAAAATAAAAGAACTCAAAGATGCTATAGAGTCTGGGACTTTAACCGATTCAGAAGCTTATGATAAGAAAAAAGACCTTCTGGAAATTCAGAATGATTTATATGACACCTACGGAGAAGAAGCTGCAGGAATTGATCTTGTTAATGGTAAGCGTGACGAAGAAATTGCTAAGCTTAGAGAAATCCAAAAGCTTAAAGCTCAGGAAATGTTAAATAACGGAGGATACGCAGGAGAAGAAGCTGCTGAGAAATATCTTACACAGACAAATACAACCGGCTGGAATGCACCTCTATCAAAGGGTGCAATGTCAAAATTTTCTCTTGCAGGTTTTACAGAAGCATTTTCTACAAATTCAGACGTAAAGAAAGAATTACGTCAAGAAGCTGAGAAACTTGGCGGACAGCGTGATCTAATAACTCGAACTACAACATTTAATGATGTTACATATGAAGAAATGATTGAAATTTATGATTCATTGATTCAATACATCAACGATAACTTCGAGGCCAATGATAAAGAAGCTGCCAAGTGGAGAAATAAACTTTCAGAACGCAGACGAGGTTTAGCAGAATCCGAAGATTATAAATCAAGCAAAGAAGTTTATGAGAGTAGTGCAAAAGAGCGAATTATCGCAAATGATGATGCCTACAATTATTATCTCAAAATTCAGCAAGCCATCGATGATTACAATGAAGCTGTTGTCTCCGGTGATACTGATGAAATAAATAAGGAAATTGAAAGCTTAAGTAAATTAAAAGATGGAATTTTAGACATCGAAGAAGCTGCAAATCATCAGAATGTTGCCGATTATTTCAACGAGATGTTTAGCGCATTTGACCAAGATATATCTGAACGAAAACTTCGGGATGCGATTACTGCCGGCATTAGCAATAACGGAAAGTGGGGAACTATATCTGAAGCATTTAATGGTAAGACAGACGTAGAAGCAAAAGCTTACCTAAACAATGCTGAAAATGGTCTTACTGACTTTTTAGCTGTCGCACAAGAGACATACGGTACTACGATAGATGGTATCATTTCGGCATTTGCAGATCTCGGTATTATTGAATCTACAACAGCCAGCGACACTGACGCTGTAACCAAATCGTTCTCTGTACTTGTAGAGCAAATGGATACTACAAGAGACAAAGTTGATAAATTCGATACAGCTATGTCAAAAATGATGACCGGCGAAACGATGGATAACAGCGAAATAAATGAAATACTCTCACTTTCTCCTGATCTTTTAAGTTCAGTTGAAAAAACAGCCAATGGATATGTTATAGCATATGATAAAATGGCTGAGGCAAGAGAAAAGTTTGTTTCTTCCGAAAGAAAAGATATTTCAGATGAAATAAAGGCAAACAAAAAAGAAGAAACAAAAATCAAAGAAGAAATAGCTGAACTTCAAAATAATTTATATACAACTGATGATCCCGAGAAAATGTTGACATTCTGGGAAAGCAAACTTAGTAAATACACTTCTTTAAACGATGAAGTAGGCATAAAACAAGCTACCGAGAATATTGATAAATATGAAAAGATCATCGAACAGAATGAGCAAATCAACGCTAAGATTGACGACAGAAAAAATAAAATCAAAGATATAAATGCCGAAACAGCTCAATACCAATTCTTGCTCGAACAACTGGAAAACTCTACTCAGAACTGGGTGTCTATACTTGATAGTGCGGCAAATAAATTTGAGACTATAACAAGTAAAATACTTGAAATGCGTAATCAAATGGCTGCATATAACGAACTTGATCTAACTACCGCCCTTGATTTTATGCAGCAAGTTCCTGATTGGCAGAAGTATCTCAGTGTTAATAACGGGAAAATAGTATTAAACGATCTGGATAACGCTACTCTATCTGAAATGATAAAGAAAACCAGCGGACTGGACAATGCGTATAAAGCACTGAAAAACACTACTGATAAGCTTTCATCTGCTCAAGAAGTATTCGAGACAAAACTTAAAGCCCTTAAAGAAAAGCTTGGCGGAGCAAATAGTGAAGGAAAAAACTCTGCTCAGATTCTTTCTGATATGCAAGCGAGTGGAAAATATACAACAAAACAACTTGAAGAAGCCGCTATGCGAATGGGCAAATTTGAAAATGGAATAAATGCCACAGGAGATGCTATAGAAGATAGTAAAGAAGAATTGACGTTCTTAGATGAGATTTTAAAATCCATTATTGAATCGTTCAAATCTTCTGATGCTGTTAATAAGTTCAATAAGACGGTAAAGGATCTCAAACATCAATTAGCTACGGGTGAAATAAACCAAGAAACATATGACCAAGGTTTTGCAGCGGCTGTCACCACTTTAAAGAATACAGCAGCATCTAATGATTCAGAAGCTCAAGATCTGATCGACAGTGGCGAAGAGGAAATATATAATGCTAAGCTCACTCGGCTTCAGGAAAACTTTGATGACGCAAAACTTATCATTGACAATGCTCGTGAAGACCTGCAGATAAGTGCCCTTGAATATCAAAAGCAATTTGCTGCTCTCAATGAACAGTATTACGCTCCGGGTACAAAGATTGGCAATACAGAAGATGGTAAGAAACAGTATGAAGCTAATCTTCGTGAAATTGAAAAGCTCGCAGGAGACGCATTCAGTGACATTACTTCCAGAATTCAAAGCTCTATTGATTTTGGTAAAATAATCGATCCAAGCATCATTGATGATATCAAAGAAGTATTTGAAGGTCAAGAACTTCCCAATGCAGTTGCTCAATCAATTCAAAAGGGCATAGAAACAGGCACATGGGATGCTACTGATTTAGCAGCTATGGCTCCCTATCTCTCGGAAGCCCTGCTTGGCAATTCTAAACAGTTGACCGGCGCACTTCAAGATGCTCTTGAACAACAGAAGAGTTACGTAACATCGGCATTTGAGTACGAAAAAGAGCAGCTCGACAATCAGCTTGAAGCCGGACTTATCTCATCTGACGACTATATTGACGAATACACTAAGCTCTGGGAAAAGTATTACAAGGACAAGAAAGAATTTGCAAAGGAAGATTTGCAGACACAAAAAGACATCCTTGAAGCCTACAAGAGTGAAATTCAGAAACAGATAGACGGCTTAGACGCAATGTCCGAGTTGCAGACCCAGCCTTATCAGGACGAGATCGACGCATTGAACGATGTCCAAGACGAATACGACAAGATGATGGACAAGCGCATCAAGGCTCTGAACAAGGAAAAAGAGAAGCTCGAAGAGCAGAACAAAGAACGTGAAAAGGCAAACGACATACAAGACAAGTATCTTGCGATGCAAAAAGCAAGTGTTAAAAAGTATATCGTACTGACCAATCACGGCTGGGAAGCTCAGGCAGACAGTGAAGAGTATGAACAGGCTAAAAAGGAATACGAGGACGCAAAGCAGGACTCCGTAACAGATGCTATTGAAAAGCAGATCGACGCCCTTGAAAAAGAAAAAGAAGCCCGTGACGAGTCTATCCAGACCGAGATCGAGGAACGTGAAAAACAAATCAAGCAAATCGAGACGCCTATCAACAATCTGACAAGGGTTCTGACGGCGCTCTTAGCACAGCAATACAATCTTGATCCTGACTTTATAGCCCAGCTTTTGTCCAGCGCCGATGGTACAACAGCGCTCGAAGCTTTGAACAAGAAGATGTCTTTCAGTCAATCTCAGGCTTCCGCTGCCGGCGTAGATGTTCCCGACGACACGCTTACCACTTCCGATGCTCAAAGAATGGTCGATGAATTGGCGGAAGAGAACAACCGTACTACGGAAGAGGCTGCCAAGAACATTGGGCTTGACCTGAACAGCAGTAATTCTACAGCTGCAGAGACCACTAAATCGAGCAATGCCGCTGCGCCTCAAAGTGACGAGGTGACAAAACTCATTGCTGAGTGGAATGCGTTCTATGCAGAGCTTCAAAAGGTTCCTTCCAACTATGGCGAAAAGGGACACGAGGGCAATGTAGATATTAACCACAGGACATCGGTTGTACATGATACCGAGGGTAATTACGGTACTATTTACGGCTCGACATTGACATACAGCGATCTCGCTGACTTGTTCGAGCAATATCTTGTCAGTCAAGAAAAGCAAGGCAAAATAATAAGCGAGGACATCTGGGCTATTTCCGAAAGCCTCTGGCAAAAGGCTGACCAGCACCCCGATGGAGCGTTTAATGTATCTCCCTTTAAGCCCGACGGAAAATCCGTAGTTGATCTTAACAGCGAAACCTATGAGGACGACCTGTATAATTATCTCATAAGCCAGTTGGCTAAGGGTATCAAGCTTGAGAATATGGATATCTTCATGGGCGGCGACTATACAACCGTTGACGAAGCGGACGCTGCTGCTCAGAAGGCTCACGAGGACAGCGCTGAACTCTACAAAAAGGGTGCGGAGATACTTACTCAGCTCTTATTGCAGGGCTATGACATCAACCAGCTCCAAGGTGCGGCTTATGATGGCGAGGCAATAAAAACGAACACCCAAGCTACCGAAGCTCTCACGGAAGAGATGAAAAAGTCTAACGACAATGCCGAAAAGCAAAATGCCGATAGTAAGAGCGACGACAATAAAGCTAAGGGCAATACTGTCGGAGGATATAACCTCGTTGCCGACCCCAAGACGGGTAAGATTACAAAGAAGCTTGTCACGATCAACGGCGAGCCTGTTGAGGGTCTGGGTCACAAAGTCAATGCAACCACAAAGGCTGAACATGATAAGCATAAGTCTGACTATCAAAAGGCGCTTGAAAGCGGAACATTTACCGGCTCTTTCGCAGACTACATGAGGCAGCAAAGGGCTCGCAAAAAGGGTATCGTTCCTATAACCGAGGCAACCGGCGGAGAAGCTAAAATTGTTGCCCAGGCAATTCAGGCGTTTACGAGAAGCGCTGATATTCCTATCAACTCGAATATCAAGACCAATCAGATTATCGAGCCTGCCGATGTGGTTCAGGTCAACACTCAGCCTGCGTTTAACTGTACGATAAACATTGAGGGCAACGCTGACCAAAAGACAATATCCGCTATCGAAAACAAGCTGGACGAGCGCTTTATCGAATACACCGATGCTTTAAACAAGTCAATCACTCTGGCTTATAACAAGCAAAGGGGCAAACGCTAATTTTACAAAGGGAGCTCTTTATGGGCTCCCCTATTTCTGTCTGCGAGACTGCATGAGGTCAAGTAGGCACTTATGATAAGAAAGGAATGTATTTATGAAGAAGGATTTGAGCAATCGAATTAGTGCGTTAGGCACAAACATTATACAAAAACCTAATTCTTTGTCTGCCGATTCACTCAAAAAGGCAGGCTATGACAAGACTCTCATCGGTTTTGTTTCAGATCAGCAAACCAAAGATGACGGCACAGTTCAGTGGGAAATCCAGACCGAGGGCGCCGCTTATATGATAGATGCAAAGAAAAGCAATATTACGACTGTGGGTCAGAGGGTAAGGCTGTATCTGCCGAATCATGACTATAGGAATAAGTATGCAGAGGTTATAACCGACTATGAATTTGATCACCCATCGAAAGCGGTATATGATGCCGAAAAATGCACAGTAACGGAGACTTGGCTGCTTTCCGACAAGACAGAAGAGACAAGGGTATTTACTTTGACTGTCAAGGATAAGGGTAGTTCATCGGAAGAAGTCACGGCAATTACTTTCCCCGATGGCAGTGTTATGAGCTTGGAGGGATTCTGATGGACGTTAAAGAGACTTTGACAAGATGGGCAAGAGCTTACACTGAACCGAGTTTGTTTTATGTACTTGTGAAAAAAGATGAATTACGTTATGCTACTGTAACTATATATTTTACTGAATATTTCATCAGTAATAATATAGAAATGGAACACACTATCACAAATAATTATCGGACTTCAAGTATAGTAGGAGCTATTTTTTCTGTTGATGGCACATTTATTGAACGTGTCACCATTCCATCAAATTCTTGTTGTTATGTTATGAATACCAAACTTAAAATAGAAGATACATATATATTTAAAGAAGCGATATCTCCCAAGGGATGTTTATTAGCAGAAAATACTGTTTTCAGAATAAATAATATCCACAGTTATGATAATAACATATTTTATGGCTCTACACACATAAAACACAAAATGAACGGATTTAAGGTTTTACCAACATTAGAAGGAAGCGTCGATCACAACACTGATATTAAACGAAATATTGAGACAAATAGCACCGTTGTAAAGGAAGAACACACAATAGAAAAAAGATATAATATATACTATAATTTTTATAGTCTTTATGACAATAGCTTAATACGAAAAATTGAAGATGCGTTTTTTGTAGGAGCATTGTGTTTCAATACGAGTCATACTTATAACGGTTTAGGATATTATTTTCCCTGTATGGGTGAAGGTAATAATATATATTGGCTTTATACTCAAAATTCTACAGATGATTTAAATGCGTTTGGTAAATTTGAATATATTCAAAGTTCTGGTTATGATAAATATTATAGATGTCTTGTTGAATTATTTTTTAAGCACTCATCAGACTCACCCAGATTATCGAACGTTTATTGGGGAGCTTCAGCAGATGATAGCTTGAGCTGTCAATATAAATTTCTTCAATCTTTGGTTAGAATAGAGGATTGTGCTACTGGTTTATATCGAGACGATACCGTTCTCAATAATAGTGACTCTTTAAAATTTGTAACAAGTTTAACAGAAGAAAAAATGATGAATATTTATCAATTTGCATTGGAAAACGTCTCGCCTCAAATAATTAATAATTATAACAAAACTGGGTACGTACTCTATCGTCGTGTTGTGTGGATAGGCGAAGATGGTACATATTCAAATAACGGTGCAGATGTTAATTATTATCACTCTATTTCTGTAGATATAGTAGGAGGAACGCCGAAATACGCAAACACAAAACACATTCCAAATAAAATTATGTTTTCAGATTCCAAGACTATAAGTAACGATGATTTATTCGCTATCACAGATTGGATTGATGGCTCTTCTCTTACGTATCAACGATATTTTTTAACAGATTACAAAGAAGATACATCAATTTATTTTCATGGTATTGATGGTATATCATCTTATGAAGAAATAAAAAATAATCCATTGATTGAAGTGAATAGTAACACATTTCAAGTATTTACACAAGAATTTGTTGATGAAAAATTGCTTACGGAAATTAACTTAAATAAAAAGGACGGTGAATAAAAATGTCAGAAACCCTATGGGGAATAAAAATATGGGACTCGACAGGTATATACTACTATACCGAAGTCGATACCTCTCAGGATATACAACATAATCGCCCCACTGAGTCTCAGGTGGGCTTATATAACAAATACCCTTTCCATACGCACAATGGAGAGGGCTTTTATTTTAGCGGCAGCTGCTCGGGTAATTTCTCAGACAACCAGTCGGGAGAATGTTACGAGGATTATAACTTCGACTACCGTATTGACGAGAACGGAAACTACATATATAACACGGTATATCTCGTTGGTTTTATGAAATGGCTGCACAATGACCATATCAAGTATCTTCAGCTTTCAGAAAATTTCGTAATTCCCGTAGGCATTCTCGGTGAGGTATCGACTTCAACAGAACACACTATAGACGATGGCTACACTTGCAAGGTATCATTCAACTGGGAGCAGCTTGACGATGATTATTCGCTCATTGACAGTTCCGTAAAATATTGTCCCAAGTGCAACAGTATAACCGCCCCGACAGCGGTTTACTGCCAGAAATGCGGAACCAAGGTAGGTGGCACATAATGGCTGTAAGTGACTACATACCTGCCGGAAAGTACGATATTGCTCAGCCAATACATGAGGGATATCTGACCAAAATCCTGTATCCTCACGCTGTAACGGTCAAGCTTAAAGTTGAGATCTGTACTTACACGCCTTATGTGGTGCAGCCATTGAGAGATATCTCGGACAGCGTTCTTGACTTTAACTACGACTGCGACTGCGAGTCCAATCCTCGGCAGACCGCAAGCATTACTGTTAAAGTCGATAAGGATGACCAGCATTGGTTCATGCGCCGTGAAAACAAGAGCCGTGAATGGTTCGATGGTAACGCTACTCGTTCTATAACGTGGCAGCCGCTTTTATACAAGATATCAAAACAATATTTCGTAGAGAACGACCGCAGCAATCCGCAGAAAGTGAGCTTCGGGTATTTCGTACCAACAGACGATAGTTACACGTATGATTCCACTACAGGAACTATTCAGATAAATCTGTCGGGCATGACTATAAGCTTCACGAAGGAATACGGCGGCGGTATTACGATGGAGCGAGAAGGTAAGACATTTATTGACCCTAAAACGCATGAATATACAACAGTGGTGCTCCCCCGCTGTTACAAAATTCCTGCGGAGCAAAGCATTGACAACAAGCTGTTCTATAAGATCGCTATGGGTTCTTACACAAATGAAGAGCCTAATCTCAGAAGTGAGTCAATGCCCGTACCTGTAACATATGCCTCGGTTGAAGGTCAGCAGCTTTATGATATCCCCTACGACCTTGAGTTTGATGCAGACATTTGTGTCCAAGATGTATTTGATAAAGTCCTTGAAATAGCATATCCTGCGAGCAAGGGCAATCTGTGGATAGATGAAAACAGGACGCTGAGAGTTAAGCCGAAGCCCACTATACGTGGCGACCTCGTTATGTACTGGCGTGATTACAAGGACATTGTTATCAGCGAGAACATCAGCTATAATGATTCAGGATTCTATAACATCACTGAGGTTTACGGCAAGGACAATATCTATGCGGTATGCGAGCAACATCACCTTGATATGGGTTTATATCCCAGAAAGCAAGTTATTACTGATGACACGCTCCAGACAGAAGAACTTTGCCAGAAGAAAGCTAACTGGGAAAACTACAAGGCTCGCTATGGTCGCATGAGCATTTCTGTAAGTCTTCAGGACAGGTACATGGCTGCATTCCGATATCCATCGCTCGCTGTTGGCAGGACTATTGAATACACGACCATTGACGGCGATACTAATTTGTACTATATAAATAAGATATCAAACGGTTCTAACAACTGGACTATTGAGCTGACATTGTTTAAGCCACTGTATGAAGTTGATGACGACCGAATCAAGCAGACGCTGGCCATACCCGTGATATTTAATCATGAGATAATCAACGATGATTACAACTTTAAGATCAGGCTTTACGTCAAAGGTGCAGACATCGGGCTGGGTGTTGCCAAAATTTATGACGGCGAGGGTGGCTCTTTCGTCGGGGAAAGTGCAAACACTTTGGGCACATATAAGCTAAACTGGGGCAATGTCGGTGCATACAAAATCGTGGATATACCTATCACGCAGAATGGAAGGTACAGATTTGCTGCGGCGCTGTACAGTCCATTCTATGAAGACTCAGGACTGAGCGATTGGTATTATATCACGGTGGATGAAGTGACTACTCGTCCAATAACCGAAGATCCCGATCCTTATCCTCATCCCAATATGTTTGAGCCTGATGGACCCCACGATCCATATCTGCTTACAAACGATAACAAGCATCTTATTACAGATAACAACAAGCATGTTTCGCTATAAGGAAGGTGATTAAATGGCGAATGATATAAAAACCACGGCGCTGCCAAAAGTAACGGCGCTGTCGGGTTCCGATGATATTATAGTTAATGCTTCGGGCAAGACATCTCGTATCAGTCTCGACAGTTTTACCGCCAAGATATCAAGCTGGGATTCGATTGCAGACAAGCCTTTCGGCACGATAGACGGCAGTTATTTCAAGGTAAATGTAAATTCAGGCAGTTCCATGCTGTCATTATCGGACGAACTGGTACAGAATATATCTGATATTCAGAAAGCAGAGACAGAAACGAGGGCAAATGTTGCGGAGCTTCAGACCGCATCACACACCCATGCAAATATGCAAGTTATTGAGTTATTCGGTACGAATAGCGAAGGAAAATTAACATGGGAAGACACGGTAGTGGGCAGCGATTATACTCTCCCAGCAGCGACTACATCTGCTCTGGGTGGAGTTAAACCTGACGGCAGTACAATAACTGTTGACGAAGATGGTACTATCCACGGAGCAACAACTTACACGCTTCCAACAGCAAGCACTACAGTCCTTGGCGGTGTTAAAGTCGATGGAACAACTATTACTATCGACAGTAACGGCGTTATAAAGGGCAGCGAAGCGCAGCCTTATACGTTGCCTGTAGCAACCACTACGATTTTGGGCGGTGTTAAGCCAGACGGTGAGACCATTAAGGTCAGCTCGGAGGGTGTAATCACGTGTATTAACGATAGTGCTATCCCAAGCTGGGTCGCAAATACAGCGTATGTTGTTGATAATTTAGTTGTTTACGGCACAATTATTTATCAATGTACCGAAGCTCACACATCAGGAACAGAGTTTGATGCTACTCATTGGACTGCTTTGACAGGTCAGCAGGGTGAAAAGGGAGACAAGGGCACCGATGGTGTCTCCCCTACTGCCAAAGTTACACAGACCGACCTTGGAGCTACCATAACTGTGACTGATGCTAATGGCACTACGACCGCAAATGTATCCAACGGTACATCTGCTATGTTGTCGGTATCGCAGACGGAAACGGGCTGCACGGTAACTGCGACTGATGGCTCGGGAACCACGAGCGCTACTATCACCAATGGTACAAACGGTACTAATGGAGATGACGGAAAATCGGCGTATGAACTGGCGGTAGCAAAGGGTTATACAGGCAGTGAAGCTGACTGGTTATTATCACTGAAAGCACCTGTACCGTCTATCGACTCAGACACAAAACACTGGCTAATTGGAGAAGAAGACACAAATGTAATTGCCGAGGGCAAGGTCGATATCAATACTGACTGTGCTGTTTTATACGCAACGCTTCCTGCATCCGGCTGGAGTAATACTGCTCCTTATACGCAGACTGTAACAGTAACATCTATCAGTGCAGACAATATGCCTATTGTGGACTTGAAATATTCCGACACAGAGGATAACTGGGACAGTGAGGAAAAGGCATTTGCCTGCCTGACTAAGATAACAACTGCTAATGGCAGCATCACGACAGTTTGCCGCAAAGAAAAGCCGACTGTGGATTTTACCATACAGATGAGGGTATCAGGTGATGTATCGGGTATCAATTTCGCTTCTAAGAGCGATCTGGAAGCTATAAAGACCAAGATATCTCAAAGTATTACGCTGAGTGCTGCAAGCTGGGACAGTGAGACTAAGACCAACACAGTATCTGCAACAGTGGATACGAGCAGGCTAAACACGCCTATTCCTGACGCTGCGTCTCTCAAAGCGTATGCCGAAAATGGTGTTTATTTATCGGCGGAGACTGATACAGCGTTTGTATTTTCTTGCAGTGAGATACCTACGGAGGATATTACAGTTAAGATAAAAAGTGAGGTAATCGCATGATAGGAAATAATACATATGGCGGTGGCGGTGGAAAGCAAAAAGGTATATACCCCATTGACAGTTCAGGATTGCCTACAGGTGATGTTATTGTACCTGATGGGGTGACAAGTCTTAATCCAAACATTTTTTACAACAATAAAAACATCACAAGTGTAAAATTGCCTACAACCTGCGTAAAATTTGATGGGTCGTGTTTTTCTGGTTGTACTAAACTAAAATCAGTCAATATACCGGATGGTATGCCAAGCATACCGAGTAATTGTTTTTATAATACAGCTGCTCTATCTACGGTTTATATCCCTGCAAGTGTTACATCTATAGGTGATAGTGCTTTTAATTATGCTGGCGTTTCTAATATCACACTTGCAGAAGGAACGAAGATGTCGTTAGGTTCAAGTTGTTTTTCCCGAACAAGTGTTACTAATGAAGATGTGACAAATATACTCAATCATGCCGGCTCTTTAAGTAGTTATGTGTTTGATTATACCACCACAATTACAGAGATAGTAATTCCAAAATGCTGGTTTGGTATGTTCGGTAATTGTACGAACTTAAAGAAAGTAACTTTGACTGGAGCTACAAAATCCAGCAGTGAAACATTATATCATTTTGGACAAAATGCTTTTCAGAATTGCACTGCATTGGAAGAATTTATCTTTGACATACCAGAGGATAAACAACAGGTTCAAAAAATAGCGTATGGAGCGTTTAATTCGTGTACAAAATTATCTTCTTTTACTATTCCTAACACGGTGCAAGAAATCGGCGATTATGCTTTTTCGGGATGTACCTCTCTAACAACTTTAAACATTCCAAGTAGTGTAACTAAAATTGATATATACGCTTTTAGACAAAGTGGGGCATTAAGTAATTTAACTATTGACGATAATGCGTTTTACTCTCTTGGAGGTTATTGCTTTAGCGATAATAAAAACATTACGTCTGGAGAGTTAGTAAAAAAAATACTTACTCACGCTACTACTCTTGGAACTAATATTTTCCAAAGTTGCAGTTCACTTCCAGCAGAATTGGAAGTGCCTAAAATTTCAACAGGAACTTTTTATAGCTGCACTTCTCTTGTAAAAGTGAATGTAACAGGTTATCTTGATACACTTAGTATGGGAAATGAAGTATTTAAAGGATGTTCAAAGCTGGAGGAAGTCACTTTGGCAGAAGGCGTAACTACAATAGGTGTGCAAGTTTTTTATGACTGTAAGGTCTTAAAGAAAGTATATTTACCCTCAAGTATTACAACTGCAACTAATTCAAGCTTGACATCTACAAATAATTCTTATTATGTATTTTATAACTGCACAGCTCTTGAAGACGTTCAGGTTGGCACGGACTGGAACATGAGTCTTCGCCTTAACGTATCCTCTAATCTTACGGTAGAAAGCATGGTTGCTATGTTTAACAACCTGAAGAATCTGACCGATGAAACGGCAAAGACACTTACTCTTGGCAGTACAAACCTTGCAAAGCTTACAGATGAACAAAAAGCTATAGCTACTAATAAAAACTGGACATTAGCGTAAAGGTGGGATAACATGGATTGTTTTATTACACGAAGAGGATATGTAAACAGTGGAGGCAGTTCAAGCAAAGTTACCCCTGAAAAACTGGGTTATGTATCGGGGGCAAATGCCTTTTTTGACGGCAGATGGAACACGCCTTACGGACACGTTTCCGATGGTGCATCGTGGACTGATTTGGTGCATGAAAAGAGTGCCTATCGAGTTTCTATGGGAGACACTGAAGCCAAGGACTACATTGATATAGATTACTACATTAAGCCAGCCGTAGCCAGTGGCGGTATTGTCTTGCCGATAGATATGTCAACTTACAGCAGTTTTACCGTAGAAGCTGTGGTGAAGATTGTTTCTTTGGATAGTTACCAGAGCGATATAATCAATACCTATGCAAGTGACAATTACGGCGGGTTCGGTATTACAGCGGAAAACTCTACAAAAATTACGCTTCAGGCATACTCAGGCGGTTGGAAAAATATGTCTTCGACCTATACTAAAGGTGAAATTGTCTATGTGGCAATGACATTTGACGGTAGCTCGCTGAAGTCCTATATAAATGGAATTTATTTATCTGAAGCAAGCTGTACAAATAAGATAACAAATACTTTATTCCCGTGTCTTGGCGTTAAAGCAGGAGGAAAGAATGAACACGCTGGCGGTCAGAGTTATTACTACAGAGCTGCTATTTATGATAAGGTACTAACAGCTGATGAAATTACTCAGAACTACAACAGGGACGTATATAGGTATGTTAATGGCAATGCGGATGATATTGATGACAGTGGCAGTGGGGATAAACCATCTGCTACAGTTGAAAAATCAACTGTCTCTTTCACTGCAAATATAACTTCCACATCAAAATATACCGTAGAATATAAGACATTGTATGATACCGCTCCTGCCTTTGAATTATACATAAACGATGAGTTAAAAGGTACTTATAGCGCTATAACTAACAATACCGTAGTCATAGATTTGGCAGACCTTGCTTTGTCTATTTCTAAAGCAAAAGTAGTCATTAAATCAACATCTTACTATGTTGGAATTTCACAAGTATATTCCGATGGTTTTATGAGTATGACAGCTGACACAATAACAACTGACGATGGCGATATAACAGCCTCAGCAGATAGTTATCGTTCAGGCTGCAATCCGTATTATGCTTTTGACGGCTCAACGGATACAAGTAGTTACTGGTTGGCAAACACTAAGACTACTCCCACATGGCTACAGATACAATTTCCAACGGCAAAGGTACTGAAAAGTTTCGTTATGTATAAAGCTCATGCACAATATGACGATTGCGTAAAAGCCTTTACTCTGCAAGGGTCTAATGATGGTTCTTCTTATGTTGATTTGGGCAGTTATGTTTTCTCTGAACAACTCATAACAGTATTCAGCAAGACATTTGAAGTCAATAATAGCACTGCCTACACGACTTATAGATTCTACATCACGTCTGCAAATAACTATCCTATGATAAATGAAATATCAATGTTCTTTGATGAAGACATCAATATCACTAATGAATTGTCTATTGTTAATATGGGAGATGGCAGTGATAACAATGATAGCGGTCGTGTTTTAATCGGCGGCACTGTTTACACGGGTACGGAATATAATGAGCAGTCCAAACCGATAAGCGGTCTGAAAGATGAGCTGACAGAATATTGCGGTTTCGGCAATGACGGCGATTTTATCCCCTGCAATGCAGACGGCACATTGGGGTTTACCATAACTTCAAGCACTATCCAGCAAAATTATGGAGAGAGCAAAACCAAAGCCGATGAGTCCGACTTAGTATCAACGTACAATGTTATTTTGAAAAATGATAAAATCTTTGCATTTAAACATGGTGAAAAAGAATTTCATATCATTACAAAAGATACAAATGGAAATCCTGTACTGTTTTGGTGCTGGAATAGCCAGTATATTATTACCAATTCATCGGGATCGACAGGATATATGAATTATGTTGCCAGAACCAATGCCTCATACCAGCATTATATTGTACCTATGTGCGATTTCCTTGCAGGAAATAGGATAGACGGATTATATCTTGTAGCTGCATCGCCGTCAACAAGCTACACTGATTATTTTGTCGATTTTGGCGGAGATATTTACCGATTTTTTGGACAGGGTGGACATCAATTTGCGGTGAAGGTGAGTACATAATGAAGAAGCGTAAGATGGAATTTTCTAAGAAATGGCTTATAGGCTGTATTTGCGTTAGTTTATTCTTTACGTTGGCTTCATACGTTCTGGCGTGGTTTGACAAGAACGCCGTGGAAACACTCAGTATAACGATCATAGAGACACTGTGGGGAACTTCCGCAGTGTCCTTTGTATTTTATGCGGGACTTAACGGCGTGAGAGCCTACACGGGCAGTAAGTGGGGTGTTCCAACTGATGAGACGGATAAGGTAATTACAGATGAAGAGCCGGAAGAGATAAACTATTCAAACCGATATGGCACCGATGATATGTCGGTGGAGGATATTTTAAACGAGTACGATAGGCGGTGATTATATGGAACTGATTGCAAAAGGTGCGGATATTTCTAAACACAATGGAAATATTGACTGGAACAAAGTTAAGAAGACTGAGGTTAACTTCGTGATCATCAGAGCAGGATTTGGATTTAATACAGTTGACCCGATGTTCAAGACCTACATTGAAAATGCTATAAAATGCGGGCTTGATATCGGGATATACTGGTTTAGCTATGCAGGAAGTGTGGCTGATGTAAAAAAGGAAGCAGAGTTCTGTCTCAAGACGATATCGCCCTACAGAAAAAGCATAAATTATCCTGTGTTTTTCGACTGGGAGAGCGACAGCTATAATTACGTAAAGAAAACATACGGCATAACTCCTACCAAAAAGCTTGTATCTGATATGGCTGTAGAATTTATGGACACCATCGGACAGGCTGGTTACAAGGTTGGCAACTACAACAGTGTAAGCTACCTGAATACATTTTTCGATGACAGAGTTAAAGAGAACTATGACACTTGGGTGGCTCACGTAAGAGATGCTAATGGCAATCCTTTGGAAAAGACGAGCTACAAGGGTAAGTATACTATGCACCAGTATTCTTGGGTCGGACGACCGAGCGGCTTCCCCTCTAAGACCGACATGGATTACTGTTACAAGGATTATATCGGCAGGGGCACGGCTACAAAAACTGAGACGGTTAAATCGTCAAAGTATGTTGTTCCCGATAATATCACATTTAAAGTACCGACATTTAAGAACGTGATAACGACTTATCCGCTGAAGACTTATGGCGAAATCAAGCTTTCTGACCATTTCAAGGTCAAGGAGTTTACCAGTAAATTCGGCAATAAGGTCTATTCGGATAAAGTCAAGATACATAACAAACTGATTGAAATTCTGGAGGCTCTGTATGCCAAACTGGACTGCTCGATGATTATAGTCAACAGTGGTTACAGGACTGCGGAGCACGACAAAGCGGTCGGTGGCAATGGGTCGGGATATCATGTTCTCGGAAGAGCGGCGGATATTATCTGCTATGACAAAAACAAAAAGATAATCGACGCTAAGACCGTATGCGTAACGCTGGAAGAGATGGGTGGAATATACGGTATAGGGTATATCAACAGTCGAGCTATCCATGTGGATACGAGACCCAAGGCTTCTCAGTGGTATGGCGACGAAACCAAACGTGGAGCGCCCAGTATCACGAAGCTTGGATACAAGTCTTTCCGTGATTATTTCAAGATGTAACAGAAAGGAAGTTTTATTATGACAATCGACATTACAACTATCATTGAGCTGGTCATTACCCTGCTCGGCACAATTATTACCGTCATTGTAATACCTTGGATCAAGACTAAGCTGAACAATGAGCAGTGGAACACTCTTAATGAGTATGCGATCGTATTTGTAAAGGCTGCAGAAATGCTCTTCAATGGAACAAATCTTGGCAAGGATAAGAAGAAGTGGGTAATTGAGAAGCTCACTGCAATCGCAGAGGAGCATCATCTGAAATTCTCGGCGGATGCAATAGAAGCTGCTATTGAAAATGCGGTCAAGAATATGAACGACATACTGGAGATCACGGACTATAAGCCTGAAATCTCGGAATGAGGTGGGTTATGTCTGTTGAATTTAATGAGAATTATCTCACAGCACTTACTCAGGTTGATGAGAGAAGCAAGAGCAACTCGCATCGTCTGGACGAAGCGGAGGCTGATATTCGAGACCTTAAAGAAAAGAATACCGCCTTGATCGAGATGTCTGCGAGTATAAAAAATCTCTCAGAAGGTATAGTTGATATCAAAGCCGATGTTAAGGACATAAAAGTAGAACAGGGAGCATTAAAGAATGAAGTTTCTGACTTAAAGAATGCTCCCGATAAAGTTCAAGCCACATGGTTCAAAGACATTGGCAAACTTATAGTCACTGCTATAGTGACTGGCGTTGTAGCTTTCGTTCTTGGAAGCTGCTTCCCTATTATTTTCAAGTAAAACAATAAGAGGCTACTGCGTATAGTAACCTCTTTTGATATTATTTGTCTTTTTTGCTCTTAAGCAATTTGCTTACGTAAGAAGGTGACATACCCAATTCATAGGCAATATCTTTTTGAGATTTGCCACCTTTAAGCATCTCTTCAATGAATGGCAGATTATCTTTTTTCTCGCTCTGGATAGGGTTCTCTGTTTGTGTTATTTCATAACCTCCGTTTGAACGAGCGGTGTAATTGATGGTAAGAATACCATCTTCTGACATCTTACGCATAGCAACAGATTGATTGCGGATAACTATCTCATTATCGCAATTATCTTGTAACAGTTCCCCTATTGTTTTTTGCGCAAGCACTTCTGGAATTGGAGATTTAATATAATTGGTAATTTCTTGATTAGAACAAGATTTCTTAGCACTCATAAAAGTGCGCCTCCTTTAAAATAAATTACCAGTGAATATATTCATTTTCCCATTCACTTGTTAATCCTATTATATCTTCATAATGCGTAAAAGTCAATAGCTTTTAAGAAGAAAATCATTTTCAGCACTTTGCACAAAATCTCATAGAAAGGATTGATAATATGGCTGGTATAAAAAGTAAATACGGCAACGATTATAATACCCCCATTAGCGAATATGTCTTGACCGACAAAGCCGAAATAGCCGATCTCCCCACAACTACATCTGACGCAAAGGGCAAGTTTGCCAATGACGTGAACTTCAAAAATCGCCCTGCAATCGGTTCAATAGCACAGGTTATTGACAGTAATTCGCTTACAGTCTATATGCTTTCAAACTCAGGTTGGGTAGAAATATGATAATCAATAACAAGAAAGGAAGGTGACACTATGGATATGGTAACTTATGGCATACTCTCTAAGAGAATCAATGGCATTTTAAGCGGAGTTAAGTCCACTGAAGTGCAAGGCTCAATCTTGATTTTCAATTTTACAGACGGAACTTCTCAGGCCATGACGTTTCCTACTCCCAAAGACGGCGTATCAATCACGGACGTTGAGGTCGATGCAAACAAACACTTAATCGTTACGCTTTCTAACAATACCACTGTTGATGCAGGACTGATCTCCACTGTTAAGGGCGACAAAGGTGATACCGGAGCCAAAGGCAAAAACGGCATAGATGGTAAGGACGGCATTGATGGAACTAATGGCGTAGACGGTATCTCCCCTACTGTAACTATCACAGAATCGACAGGCAGGCATACTGTCTCTATAACCGATAAAGACGGTGTAAAATCTTTCGTCGTCAAAGATGGTTCTGCTCTTGATGTAGATAATTACTATACTAAGGACGAAGTTATTGCGGAGCTTGCTACAAAGGCAAACATAACCGATATTCCTGTTGTACCTGTAAATGTATCTGAGTTTACTAACGATGCAGGATACCTTAAGAATACCGTAGATAATCTTGTTCACTATTATAATAAGGCTGATACTTATACTCAGGCGGAGGTCAATACACTGATTTCCAACATCAATAAACTTACCTCTCAGATAGTTGACCAGCTTCCTACAGAAGATATTGATACAAGCGTTATTTATCTGATTAAGCAGGAAGATACTAATACTTATATGCAGTATATGTACATAAATGGCGCTTGGGCGGAGCTTGGTACAACTCAGGTTGACTTATCTGATTATTATAAGAAATCTGAAGTTGATACGAAGTTGGCTGATAAGGCTGATAAGACAGAGCTTCCTACGGTTCCGAGTGTGGTTTCTGCATTTACTAATGATGCAGGTTATTTAACTGAATACACTGAGACTGACCCTACTGTTCCTGCTTGGGCTAAGCAGGAAAATAAACCAACCTATACTGCGGCGGAAGTGGGTGCGCTTCCTGAAGACACTGAAATCCCTATTTTCACCAATAAAGCCGTTCTCGATAAAATCAGCGAAGAGAGAGTTGAGAGCTGGAACGAAGCAGTAACCTCCGCACATACTCACGATAATAAGATTGTTCTCGATAAGTTTACGGAGTCCGATGAAGGTGAAGTTCTTTATAAAGGCAAACAGATAGCAAGCGGTAATCTCTGGAATGGCACTAAGGAAGAGTTTGATGCTATTGAGGATAAAGACCCTGATACTACTTATGTGATTACTGATGATAAAGATGAGGAAGTGTCTCTCAGCGACTTGGTTATTGATGACAGTTCTACTACGTCTGAAACAAAGTCTTGGTCTGTGAAGAAGATAAATGATACTGTTGTTTTGAAAAATACTGGAATATTATATAAAAACGCTCCGACATCTTCAGGAATGACAACCTTTACATTAGACATATCCTCTTTAGGACTGACCCACGGTATATATCATTTTAAATGTTATATAGTAGGTAATGGCAATGTCGCTCATTGTGCTGAAGGCAGTATTGGACAATATGATGGTAGTTATTACATATCTATTGATTATAAATCATCTCACATTTCCAGTATTGTTACAAATGGAACAACAATTACAGTTACAACTTCTGCAGCTCATTATAATCTTAGTTTTTCTATTCAATCAATATATAATTGGGCAGAATCATAAGAAAGGAGAGTGAAACAATATGTCAATATATCAAGGCGACCAGAAAGTTGCAAATAATATAACTATCGAGAATACTTCATATTCTGTGCCTATTGGTACAATCATCAGCTATGCTTCCACTACTCTCCCTGTTGGTTTCTTGCTTTGTGATGGCTCGGAGATATCAAAGACTGACTATGCTGATTTATATGCTGTTGTTGGCAACAAGTTCGGCACGGCTACGGATACTACGAAGTTTAAGCTCCCTGATTTGAGAGATAAATTTATACAAGGTGCTAATGGTAATTTAGGTGCAAGTAAAGACGCTGGATTACCGAATATTACTGGTAAGTTTTATCACGATACAAATGCAAAAGCTGGACTATCGGGTGCATTTACATATGAAGGTACAGGCCGACAAAATTTAGCAAATGATGCACCGACAAATTCTGGTCTAATAACATTTGATGCTTCAAAATCAAATGCTATTTATGGTAATTCAGACACAGTTCAGCCGCCCGCAGTTTGTCTTCATTATATTATAAAAGCATCTAAGGTTTCAGACCAATCTTCTGATATCATAGACGACGCTGCTAATACAACAGATAAGACTTGGAGTGCAAAGAAGATAAGTGAAAGTATTCCTACTACTTTGCCAGCCAATGGCGGAAATGCTGATACAGTGAATGAGCATACCGTAGAAGACAATGTTCCCGCAGGTATTTTTGCATCTCTTCCATTTCAATGGGAACTAATAGGTACATCTACTCCTGAAACCGGTGATACTTCAACTAATACTTTTAAACAAACAATGTCTGGCGGTAGCCCTTTCTGTGTATATCATAGTTCTGGAATATTCTGTTTTGGCAATGGTGTTCCTGCTAACAGAGGTAAACTTTATGGAATGACCTCTGGAGCAGTCGCTTCTGTTACATATACCTCTGCTGGACTACTTACTGTTGAGGTTGGTTCTGGTACAGCATATATTTATGAAATGAAAACAATAAACTGACCCTCTAAATATTGAAAGTAGGTGATGATGTGTTTAATATTACTACTCGCAAGGATATTGTTAATATTCAGCTCACCCGTGGAGACACTGCAGTCATTGAAACGATACCTGTAATCGACGTTGACGAAGACGGCAAGATAACAGATGTGGATCAACCTATTACGCTTAGTGGGGACGATAAAGTTCTCTTTTGCGTAGGCAGTGCCACCGGAAGAATTTATTTAAAGAAGGTTCTGACTGCCAATGATTACGATGATGCAGGAACTCTTGCTGTAATACTTAAACCATCAGATACCATCCATTTACAGCCTTTCAACTACAATTTTGATTTTACTTATTTGCCTGAAAGCGGAGATGCTTACACCTACGCTTCGGGTATTTTTAGTTTGATTGATACAGTTGGAACTATTGAGAATGTAGGTGATAACAATGGTGGTTAAGGGTATTGTAAAGACCGGTTCTGGTGGGACAACTACGAGCAAAGAACTATATTTTAATACACGTCTTGAATTTCCTGCCGTTGGCAAAGAAAATATATTGTATATTGCAACAGATGAAGACCTGATATACAGGTTTGATACTGAAACAACATCATATGTTTGTCTCAGCGGCGGAGACAGTGATATAAATAGCATAAAGGTAATTCAAGGTATTTTATAAGAAAGGATTGATTCAAATGACTACGATGAATGTAAAGGTACTGCACGTATCCAAGACTACAGCGCAGTGGGCTGATGTAACTGATGTAATATCTAAGGGCTTGCTTTGCGTAGAGTTTACTGCTGACGGCAAGACCAAGCTCAAGGTCGGTAACGGTACAGATACATATGCTGATCTTCCCTATGCTGGTGGGGATATTGACATCACAAAGTATTCTACTACTGAGGAAGTCAACAACGCTATATCTGAGGCTGTTTCCGCTCTTGGAAATCTTATGACCGTTAAGGGCATCGTTGAAGATACTACTAAGCTGCCTACTACCAATAATAAGGTAGGAGACGTATATCTTGTTGGTGTCCAAGGTGAAACCACTGATAGTTTTTCCGAGTACGTTTGGACTGAGAACAACAAGTGGGAATTTATGGGCAGGGTTGCTACTGAAGTCAGCCTTGATGCTTATGCGACCAAGGTTTGGGTAACAGAACAGCTTACCGGTCTTAATGATGCAAAGCACACCCACACCAACAAGGATATTCTTGATGCGACCACTGCGTCTTTTACAACTGAGTTGGAGACAAAGCTCAACGGTCTGAAGAATACAACGGTAGATGGCGAGATCTCCGACGTCTCTGAAAATCCTGTACAGAACAAGGTCATCAAGACTGCACTTGACGACAAGATTGACAAGACAGATACTCTTGTACTTAACTGCACATTGTAAAAGGTGGTCTTATGGCTGAAAGAATTTTCGATAACGTCAAGATAACAAGCAGCTTCGAAATACCTGAAGCCAGAGAAAATTTAGTTTCAGGAGAAACACTTGGAAAGCTATTTGGTAAGATAGCTAAAGTAATTGATGATCTTGATCCGAGTGCGTTTGAAGGGTTTCCCGTTTACCAAAACACGACTGCAGAGTGGGACAAGCAGAAATCTCTTATTGCCGAAAATGGTGTTATATACGTTTACACTGACTACTCTTTTACTGGCAGTGATGGAAATACCTGCGTTGTTCCCAACATCAAAATAGGTGACGGCAAGGCGTATTTAATTGATACACCTTTTATTACAACCATTACTTCGGAGCTATTAGCAATTCATGAGAATGACACTATTAAGCACATTACCAATGAAGAAAGGCTTAAGTGGAATAATATAGCAAGTTCGTCTGACTTTGGAATGGTAAAGACCACTTCAGCAGTGACCAATACAACTGGTTTTACAGCTTGTCCGATAGTTGAAGGAGTTCCTTATTACTATGACCATACATATTCCATTATGACTGCGGCAACTGAGTCTGCAAATGGTAAGTACGGTTTAGTACCCAGTCCCGCTGCGGGCAAACAGAACAGTTTCCTTCGTGGTGATGGAACATGGGCAGATGTTACAGCAAGTGATTGTCTTCCTCTTGCGGGCGGAACTATGACAGGTACAATAAAATCTAATGCTCAGTATCCTCTTATTGTCAACGATGGAGATAGTAAGGCTTACGGTTTCCCTCTTAGGGTTAATAAGTCTGACGGAACAGCGATGTGTAACATAGCAACTCAGCATACAGATGCCTTGAACGCTTTGTTATTCCAGATTTACGAGCCAAGTGATACCTCAAAGTATGCTTATTTTAATATTTACGCAGATCCCTCTACTGGCTATCGCATGGCGACTAACTGTACAATGCCCAAAAACTACACGGCAGGTACTGTATTATACGGCAACAAAGCGACAACCGTAACGCTAAACTATAAACCATCTGCTGTTCTGCTCTATTGTGAAGCAGTAAACACCGGAGGCTGGGCTGTTATGGGATTAAATGCTTCTCATTTGACATCAACAGGATTTACTATTCCTGCCGGAGAAGCAGACAATAGCTCCGTGTATTGTTTTGCGCTGAAGGGTGGTTCATACTCGCCTTTTCTCGGTTCAACAGTCCATTATGTAGCATTTAAGTAATAAGGAGGGATAAGTATGATAATCTACAAAAATAAATGGTTCTGCACCAATTCAGATCATCCAAACGACGACTGGGTTGGAGACGCAGACTATGTTGTCGATGATAACTCTGAGATAGCGTCTAAGATAATGGCTTATGCTCCTAACTATGATTTTGTTATAAAAAATGGAGTGTTGGTCGATATAGTTCAGACGGCGATATCAGAGGAAGATCTGAACGTTTATAAAGAAAACAAGGTCGCTCAGTCTAAGATATTGTTGTCAAACTGGCTGGCAAGTCATCCGTATTTGCACAGCGACGGCAAGTATTACAGCTGCACCGAGGAAAAGCAGTCACTCCTGAATGGAAATTTAGCATCTTACGAAAGAGCCAAAGCAATAGGTGTTGAGTATCCTCTGAAGTGGAACGCAACTACAGCAGAATGTACGGAGTTCAGTTATAACGACTTACTTGCTTTGAGTCTGAGCATTGCCGCTTATGTTGCGCCCAAAGTAAGCAAACAGCAGTCAATAGAAGTTCAGATAAGGAATTGTGAAACTGTTGAAGCTGTAGATGCGATAGAGATAAATTATGATTAAACTTTTCACAAAATATCTGGCGCTGTTTTTTATCGGCGGAACAATATATGTTTCGATTGAACACATATGGCGAGGATGGTCGCATTGGACAATGTTTATACTCGGAGGTATATGTTTCATAGCTCTTGGGTTAATAAACGAAATCTTGGACTGGGATACGCCGATGATATTGCAAATGGCTATCGGCTGTGTCATAATCACAACGCTGGAATTTATCACAGGCTGCGTTGTTAATCTTGGGCTTGGCTGGGACGTATGGGATTATTCCCAATATCCACTGAATTTTCTTGGACAGATATCGGTCAGGAGTTCGGTGTTATGGTACTTTTTAAGTGCTGTCGGCATCGTACTCGATGACACGATCCGTTGGAAGGTGTTTGGAGAGGATAAGCCTAAGTATAAATGGATCTGACGGTATTTAAGGTCGGAAAGGCTCCCGACGCTCCTGAATAGGAACCTGAGATGATGGATACGCCGCCCATCTAAATATTATAAGGGTAGTAGATAAAATCTACTACCCTATTTTTTCGCCCATAGATATTGAAATAAATTTCAGTATCATTTTACAAGTCATCTATTAAATTTACTGCATCGCTTTTTTGGTCTTCGATTAAATGAATGTACGTGTTTAAAGTAAAAGCTACGTTTGAATGACCAAGTAGTTCGCTTACAGTTTTTGCATCTACCTTTTTACGGAAAAGCATTGATGCAAATGTATGGCGAAGTGTGTGTAAGCCTTGTGGATTCTCAATCCCAGCTCTTGCACAAATATGAAGATAATTATTAAAAAGATTATGCACAGCTAAAGGTTTGTTTTCGGGCGAAATAACAAAGCTATCCTCGCCATTGTAATATTGGGCTTTGAGTTCGGTAAGAATAGAAATCGCTGTCTTACTAAGATCAACGTATCTATCTCGGGATTTAGCAGAATCTTGTTCTAATATAGTATATTTACCAGGCTGCTCTTCATCATCAGCATCTTCGTTATATTTATATATCGTTACAACATTAGATGCTACAAATATTCTTTTTTTATACCAGTCAACGTTCTTCCATTTTAATCCGATCAATTCGCCTGCACGAAGTCCTGTGTACATGGCAAATATGAGCGCTTTCCCGTATTTGTATTTTGGGGCAGCTTCTTTAAACAGAGCAATTTCATTGTCATTGAAAAATCTAATTGTTTTTCGTTTAAATTTATCTTTTGATGGAAGAGAAACATCATCACAAGGATTGGGCATTCCTTTAGGAAGATAATATTTGAGACCAGCCTTTAAATAAATATATACTTTTTTTATAGTGGATAACGATTTTCCCTCTTCGAATAATCTGTTTATAAGTTCCGTTTGAATGAGGCTTGGAGTTAGAGCTTCAATGGTGTAATGACCAATGGCGGGGTTGATATTTTTTTTAATAATATATATAATGCTATTATATGATGTAGGCTTGACTTCTATTTTTTTTACGTTTTTTGCCCACTGAAGCAAACATTGGTCTAAATAATTTCCAACAACCTCTGGACTTTTCTGCTGTAATATAATTTGAAACTCTTCCATTCTTTTTACGACATCAGCCTTCTTTTTGCCTTTGAAACGTTTATACTTAATACGTCCGCTTTCGTATTTTCCAATGGCTATTTGTCCGATAAAAATATTGCCCTCTTTTCGAATTGTTCCGTTAATCATATTCATCACCTCGATAAGTATATTGTATCATTAAAGTAGAGGTGTGTCAATAGGCATACGAAAAAAGTGTGTTTAAAAGTGTGTCAAGACGGTGTGAAATGGCGTTAAAAGGCGGTGAAACAATACATTATATGTTAATATTAGTATATTTGTTTCTGCGTGAAGAACACACTTTAAGTCTGTAAATCACGCATTATAGCCATTTTAAAGGTATCTGGAAAGCATCGCAATTAATAATATCTATACATATTGAAATATACGTGTTTGATTTCAACTCACACACCCGTGAGGGTGTGACCTATGACGCTCCGAGAGACTCCGAGTTGTTTTCCAATTTCAACTCACACACCCGTGAGGGTGTGACATGTGAGTTCAATGGACAAAGAACTTATAGAAAATTTCAACTCACACACCCGTGAGGGTGTGACACAACAAAATGTTTGATAACGCAAATACGCGTCACATTTCAACTCACACACCCGTGAGGGTGTGACAACCTTATCGCAGGACAGAGCGCCCTATTTGTTTATTTCAACTCACACACCCGTGAGGGTGTGACAATCTTGATAATTCCAGTAATAATGAGCCTGAAAATTTCAACTCACACACCCGTGAGGGTGTGACTTCATTGCGGCTCTGAGCACGGCGGTGTGGGACATTTCAACTCACACACCCGTGAGGGTGTGACACACGTCTTGTGGTTCAGGATCAGCTGAACAAAATTTCAACTCACACACCCGTGAGGGTGTGACTCAAGCTCTGCCTTTTCGTCAAATATCTTCTGCAATTTCAACTCACACACCCGTGAGGGTGTGACATGGACGCAGGAAACGGCATGGAAACGCTGACAATTTCAACTCACACACCCGTGAGGGTGTGACACAACGGTTTATTGGATATCCGTACAGCGAAAAACATTTCAACTCACACACCCGTGAGGGTGTGACAAAATTTCGCCGAATATTATGTCGGCGAATGTAATTTCAACTCACACACCCGTGAGGGTGTGACCTGCTTGTAATTGCTGTAGTCAAACGGAAGATCATTTCAACTCACACACCCGTGAGGGTGTGACTTCACGATCTCTGCAATAACACGCTTTCCGTCAGATTTCAACTCACACACCCGTGAGGGTGTGACTATTATGCAGGGTGTACGAAACGAAACGCGGAATTTCAACTCACACACCCGTGAGGGTGTGACTTTCTTCTTTTTCAGCCAATTTTTTCACCACCTCAAATTTCAACTCACACACCCGTGAGGGTGTGACAAGAAAAAATAGATAAAATAATCAACAAAATAAATTTCAACTCACACACCCGTGAGGGTGTGACAATCACCCCTTTGTAACTGTTTCTGCCGCTCGATATTTCAACTCACACACCCGTGAGGGTGTGACAGAATATAGCCGAATTTTACCCTTTGAAATATTAAAATTTCAACTCACACACCCGTGAGGGTGTGACCCTACATATAGACATAAAAAGGGTCACACGCACTACATGGGGGACTATTGTGTCTCTGTTCAAAAGATGTCAATCAATTATTTGCTGTATATTGGCATTTACACAGTGTTTTTTCTGCGAAGTGCACGGAAATTTCAGAACATTGAGGGTTCGCTAAACTATCAGGACACCCTCGGGATTATATGTCTCCTTGATGCCGAAATGCTCAATGTGGCGCTCCCAGTTGTTGCCAAGATAATATATCCGCAGGCTGTCTTTATTTTCGTCGATTATCTTCAAGAGTTTATCCTTGACTTTAAGGAAAGTGCCATAGTCCACGTCGATCTCAAAAACTGAATTCTGGACACGCTGCCCATAGTTCCGGCATTCCTTTGCCACCTTGCGGAGCCTTGTTTTTCCGCCTCTGTCCTCGGTGCAGACATCATAGCACACAAGTGTCATCATTATGACCGCCTCATTTCATCAGAAAGCACGGATACTCATCTATCTCGCCTCGTATATACTTTGCGAGCAAAGAGCTCTGTGCATAGGGAATAAGTCCCACGGGTATCTTTTCCTTTAGATATGTGTGAACTATCACGGTGCGCTTCTTTTCCTGCCACTGGGTTATGACCTTGCGTTTGCCGTCCTTACTGAGATAGACCGCTCCCCCGGGCTGTACTTCAAAATCATCTGCATTTACCATTTTGAGATTTATCATTGTCAGCACCAGGCGTTCGATTATACATCTTATCTCCTCGACCATATCACAGGCAAGGCTGTTGCGTCCGGGACGAAGAGCATGATAAAATCCCGCATAGCTGTCAAGTCCCACCGCTGCCAATGCTGATGCGCATGTACAGGTTGCTATGGTATAAAGATACGACAGCATTGCATTTACCCTGTCAAGAGGCGGACGCTTTGTTCGGGAAGTCATGACAAAATCTTCCTTCTGCCTGAGTATCAGCCTGTCAAAAATATCAAAATATGCTTTGGCGGCACTGCCCTCTATGCCCATGAGAGCATCTCTGTCATCGGTTTCATATGCGCGGTCGATACTGCTTTCAAGATATGCAATACAGCGAGATACTGCGCCGTCATCGTCTATCTGCGGATTATCCCTAAGCGAACGCTTTATGACATATCGGGTGTTTGCAAGCTTTGCTGCCACTGTGTTCTGCATAAGCAGTGCAGGCGGGTCGGCAAACATATCAAACTGGGCCTTGCGCAGATAGACATTGCCCTTGACCTCGCCCTCTACTCTTGCAAGGAACTCGCCCTGCGGAGAGATGAAATTCAGCGGTATCTTATATTCCACACACTTGCCCATAAGTGCAGGAGAACAGCCACGGTAGCTGAAGCAATAGATATCCTCAACATTTGAAAAAGGTATCCTGAATTTTTCACTTTCATCTGTACGGCAGACGATATTCTCGCCATCAAGTGAAAGATATGCCGTTTCATCAAGCACGTACAGTGAATTAAGCAGCTTTCTTATGACATCTCCCCCTTTATCCCGCTCATTATTTCATCTCGGACATTATAGTGCACCGTTTTCGGGAAGCACACATCGTACAGCGAACAGCCCGAACATTTTACGCCTCTTGCCTTTTGGGGAATAACGCCGTCAGCAAGTATCTTTTTCATTCCCAAAAGATATTCTTTAAGCATTTTATCCCACTTTTCATACTCCGTATCAAATGGAAGCTTTACACGCCGTCTTGTTTCGGAGTAATAGATATATGCTTCGCTGTCGCATTTCCACATACTGTCGGCGCATATCTTCTGAGCAAATACCTGTATGGCATCACTGTCATGAAAATCCGCTCCCTTAGGCGGCTTCGGCTTGTATTCCACTATGCGCACCTTGTACTTGTCATCACTTCCGTCAATGCTCACTCCGTTCCTGCTTTTCACAAACTCCATGCAGTCCGTAACGCCGAAAATATCGTACTCATCGTTATACACCGCAACAGAGCTTCTTACAAGCATTCTGTCATTGGAAAACTTATGGTCTCCGCCGTGGACGTTTTCGTGCATAAGGTTTGCTTTTACCACAAAGGCATTTTCAGCCCAGTCGCAGTTAAGCTCAAGCAGAGCAAACCTTCTCGGGCAATACATATAATGCTGTATTGCCCTGATGTTTATGGTCTGCTCTTCGCTCATATCTTCTCGATAAGCTCAACGCCTGCGGGCATTGTTCTGTCAACACTTATCTCATAGTCGGAAAACTTTCTGGGTGCTCCGTCGCACTTGCTTTCTGCGGTTATCTTATCAAAAAGGACAGCTGCGAGAGCATTGCCGAGAGCGCTTTCATGCTTGAAAACAAAAAGCTTTCTCAGGCACATTTTTCCTCTTGCGGCACTTCTGTCGTTTTCAAACATATTGATAATGGCAGTCCAGAGCAGCTCCAGGTCCTCCTCGCTGAACTGTGTCACATTCTGCGCCAGCATTGCGGAAACATAACCCTCGGCACGGTAGAGAGCATATGGGATTATGCTCTTCCTGCCGATCTCAGAATTTCCTGACTTGTTCTGGCGATCTTCGGTCGTCTTTGCCTGTCTTGTAATGGTGATATCCTGGATAAGCACGGGATCTATACTGCGTGCAAAGTTTATCTGAACAGGTCCCCTTACTATTCCGCAGGGGTCATTGCCTGTGCTCATTACTGCGCCGAATGTTCTGACATCATAGTAATTCTTGCAGATATATTCCTGCGCCCTCTTTTCGGCATCGGCAGGCTTATCGGCATTCTTGCCTGTAGGCATTCCAAGCTTTTCATAAGCTTCGGTGAATTTGGAGTTGAGGGAACGGTCACCCTTGATAAGAATGTTGTAGCCTTCCTTGCCGTTCATGGTAAGCTCCACAAAGTTTCTTATCTTTCTCTTGATGCAAACATCGGTAACGATGCCGAAATTGGTTTCGGGGTCGATTCTGGGTGTATTGCCCGCATCGGGGTCGCCGTTGGGGTTGCCGTTTTCTACGTCAAAATACATTACAAATTCATAGCGGTTCTTGATAGCTTCCATAGTTTTCGTTCTCCTTTATTATTCATTTACTGTTTCGGGTTCTTTATTGTCATTGGCATTTTTGTATGGGTTGAGACGTGTACGCTGCTGATAATAGCCTATCTGAAATTTTCCCTTATCAACAAGTGAAAGATTAGATGGAAATTCACCGTCAAGTTTATCGATTATTTCTTTCATGATAGCTAAATATTTATCAGCGTTTGACTTATTGTTTTTTTCAGCATTTCGAATATGATAATTGGAAAGGTCAATAAGCCTTGGCATTATGAGTGCAGGTCTTGATGATGCCGAAGAAAAATAAACATCTTTAATAGTGCGGTTAAGCTTCTCTTTTGAAGTTGAAGCTTCCTGCTGTATCTGTTCAAGCACGGCAAAAAGCCTGCCGCAAAGATATGCGGGATTTTTGTTTTCTTTATCAAGTGACATGGTGATTTCCTCCTTATCTCCGTTAAGTCTTGCTTTTCTGTTTATAAATGCCTTGATAAGCCCTGCACGGACTGCATTTATTTTTATTTTATTATTGCTATCGGTATCACTGTCGGTGCAAACCCTACGCACAACAGTTTCAAGCAGAGTATATGGGTAATTTGTTCCGTTGAGAATTGCCTGAAACATATCTGACTGCAACGTGGGCGATATCGGAAGATCAGACCCTTTAGCTGCTCCGGATTCATCGTTATCCTTTTTCTTACGTGCTGACGCCTTGGGCGAAACCAGCTCATTGTTTATTCTCCACAAAGGTATCTCGCCGTTTGAACCGCAAATAGCCATATCCTGCTGATGCTGCTTTACGTTGTCGATTATTTTTCCGAATTTGTTCCTTACCATAAACTTCTGGCAGATACGTGAGCTGTTTGGCGTGAAGCCTGCAACAAAAAAGTCAACTCCGTTATCAACATCGTCGTCAAGTGCCTGAGCATTTCCCGTCTGTCCCTTATGATAAATATTTTCCGACACTGCCTTGACATCGGCTTTTGTCGAATCTTCGGTAACTGCATTACTGCTGTTCAGGTAGCCGTTAAACAAATCGCATTCAGCCTTATCATCATGCTTCATCGCAAAGAAAACGACTGTCATATCATCGGAATAAATATGGTGCATGGGGTCGGCAAGCAGCTTATTGAGAGACGATGTGTATTTTTTCATTGCCTTTTCGGAAATGCCGCTGTTCATTGACTGGCTCTTTCCGTATGACTCAAACGCAGAGCTGTTGAAATTTACAAGCACTGCACCTACGGAGTTGCCTCCCTTTATGCCCTTTATTTTGTCGTGTATTCTTGCGGCACGAAGCCTTTCCCCTTCTATGGGGCACATCATAATGCCGTCATCGCTTTCAGCAGTCTCTGCCGCAGCCTTTGCCATAAGCTCTTCATACTTGGCAAGCACAGCTTTATCTTTATGGAGCTTGCATTCAGGTCTGCCGTCAAGAGCAAAAATATAGTAGCTTCCCTGATATTCCTTGCCCAGCTTTTTCAGCTGCTCATTTTCCGTTTCATTCTCGGGGACCCAGTTCTTTATAAAATTAACATATGCTCTTGCGATCTCCGAGTCAATGCCGTCAAAAAACTCAAGATTTTTCTTTACAAATGCTTCATGGGATTTTCTTGCCTTACCGGTCTTGTCATCGGGCGTAAGACCGATTTTTGCATCATAATTAAGTCCGAAAATATACAGCGGTCTGTGCTCGATAATATTTGCGTCAATTCCCGTTTTCTGTGTCCTTTTGGGCAGAGAAACCACAATAGGCTTCTTAACGATCTTGACCTTGCCGTTCTTCTGAGGAACAGATTCTTCAATACGCTTATCTATAATGTCGGCCACCCTGCCGTCGGGAGTAAGCATTACCATCCAGTGGACGGGCTGCTCGGACATAATGTCCGAGGCAGCTTCGCCACGTGCTGATTGAATATCATAATAATCGCACAGTGACCTTATCAGCATTTAAGTCCCTCCTCCCTGTACTTCTTCACATCAATAACACCATTCACAATATGAGGGTGATAGTAAACCGCATCAGCCGCATCACTGAAAACAGGCTTGTCCCAGTTACCGTTCAGCGGCTTGCCGCCGTCCCTGAAATTCATCTTATAGAGCATGATGCCCAGATCCTCATCACCCATAAGCTCGTCCGATACCTGAGAATAGTCGAAGCTGTCAACAAGCTCTATCTTTCTGACAGAAAACTCCCTGTTGCCAAGCACCGGCTGTCTGAAGCACTGACCGTTCCTCAGCCTGCGCAGAAGAATATTGTAATGCTTCTCCTCGCCCTCGTCCGCATGGTCGGATTTAAGCCCCGTCAGCTCAAAATGCGCCGATATGCCGTATTTCACGTTCCTCAGCACCATTGCCGACCTTTGCGTCCTCTGTTCGGAGGCATACATTATCGGGTCTCCCCTGCCGTTCATCTGCTGCTTTACCGCCTGATAGGATACCTTCTCTTTCAGCTCATTCCTGCGGATATTCACATAGGTTATGGGGTTGAACACGACCAATTCATCAACCACATAGCGTATTGCAGGCTTCCAATAAACGCATTTAAGAATACCCTCCACTGCTCCGGGCGTGGGAACTTTGTAGCTCACTCTCTCCACCTTTGAAGCAGGATCGGTAAAGCAGGCATAATCGCCTTCAACTATTATTTTGATTCCGAAACTCAATTTAGATCACTCCTTTTGTGTTAAGCTCGTATACGTATTATATCAAGTCGCTGACCTTGATTAAATTATATAACAGCAATACGCAAAATTCAATAGTTATTTTACATAAATTTACATTGCTTTTTTTAGACATTTGTATTATAATAAACATAGATAGTCTGTACTTTGTGCAGTGAGTAGAAATGTATAAGTATTCTATCACACAAACGGTAGAGATGAGACCCTGCGGGCTGCTGCGTAGTCCGCAGGGTCTCTGTTTATTATCATACAATGTTCTGTGCATCCAGATCAGTATTTATGTCAAGACCCATTTCATCAGTATAATATTTTTTGTTTGTAAGCAGGCACACGCCATTGCACTCGCTTATAAGTCCGCTTTTCATCAGCTCATTAATATATTTTTTGGGGACAGGAACACTGTAATGCTGCAGCTTGCGCTTGACCTTCATATCACCCGCTCTCAGTCTGGCGATAAGCTTGGAAGCATTTTCGTCATACTCGACCACTACTGCAATGCTGTCATCATCATTTATCAGCTGAAAACTTTCGGCATATTTTCGGAAAGGTATTGACATAAAGTTCTTACCGGTGCTGCATTCATCAATGCTGTTCTTTTGGATCAGCTCATCATAATCTTCAAAAAGCCTTGAAAAATAAGTTTCTATACACTCAGGTGCTGTAATGTCGCTAAATTTTTCAAGCAGTTTTTTAGTTATATTCCTGCGTGTGTCAAAATCACCATCATTTTTATGGGGTGTGTCATCTGCATCAAAAATATAAACGCAGCCATCGGAGCGGCTGCCCTCACGGTTGCATCGTCCGCCTGCCTGCAAAATGCTGTCAAGCCCTGCAAGCTCACGGAAAACTGTCTGAAAATCGAAGTCAACGCCTGCTTCAACAAGCGATGTGGAAACTACCGTCAGCTTCTCATCGGTCACGTTATCCGCAATATCTTCAAGGTGCTGACGTATCTTTTTAATGACCGCAGAACGGTGCTCGGGTATCATATATGTCGAAAGATGGTACTTTACGCCGCTCAGCATTTTATACACCTGCTGAGCCTCCGCCCTTGTGTTTACTATTATAAGGCTGCTCATACTTTCGGAGGCCTTCATTACCACATTTTCAAAAGATGTTTTGCCAAGGTCTATATATTGACACTTTTTAAAGTCCGCAAAATGGGTCTTGTCTGTAATAAGCTGAGTAAAATCGTTTCCAAGGTATCTGCCGAAAAGCCCCGTATAATCGGGCATTGTCGCTGACAGAAATATAGCTGTGCTTCTCAGATACTTTGTGATGTACCCCACTGCACGGATACATGGCTGAAGATATTTTATCGGCAGCAGATGTATCTCATCGAATATTATCACGCTGTCTGCCAGGTTATGGAGCTTTCTCAGTCTGCTGCCCTTATAATGATACAATGACTGAAAAAACTGGACGCTGGTAGTGATTATAAGCTTGGCGTCCCAATTTTCGGCGGTATGCTTCATTTTCAAGACAGTGAGATCATTTTCATCATATTTATCGTTTTTGTTGTCCTTATCAACGTCAAAGGAAAAGTTGGAATGGTGCTGGAGTATCTCAACGCTGTCACCCAGAATTTTCTCAAATTCTTCTGCCGTCTGCTCGATTATGCTTGTGTAAGGTATTACATATATAATGCGCTTTTTGCCGTCTTTAACAGCCTTTTCAAGGGCAATTTTAAGACTGCACAGCGTTTTTCCGCTGCCTGTGGGCATATTCAGCAGCTCAACAGATGAACCGTTTTGCGCCAGCTCATACGCCTGATGCTGCAGCTCTCTTCTGGCGGTCCTGACCTTGGTATCCGCCTTAAAGCCTGACATATGAGCGTCAAGGCGTCTGAGAGCCTCCTCAAAATCGCCTGTCATGCCTCGTTCTGCCTGCATATCGCAGAAAGTCTCGGTATCAATGAAATCCGCATCGGTAAGGCACGAGAAAACATATCTGGTCATAAAAGCATATAACTCCATGTACTCACGATTTTTCTCTTTGTCACTCAGGGAACTGTGCATAATCTCATTCATGCAGGCGATGATCTGTGAATCATCAGGGGCGGAAATTGTTATCTCATTTTTATACGCCTCACCGCTTTCAAGCTTTTTTGCACGGCTGAGCCGTCCCTGCAAAGTGGGTGAATCAGGTCCGTCCGCACTTGCACCGCCGTCCGGAAGCCCCGAATGATGACCTGCGATACAGTATTGCAGCAAGGGCGTCAGCGGATTGCGGCCAAAAATCCTTGCACATTCTGCCGCACCCTGAACAGCGTGCTCAGTTCTTGCGCCGCCGTTTATCCGCTTCTGGAAAGCCAACGTATATTTTCCGATGTCGTGCGTAAGCCCTCCTGTATAAGCGGCTGAACCGAGAAATCCTGCGGCATATTTTTCGGCCAGCTTCGCAACATCTTCAAGATGATTTTTTACTGACTGCTCCCTGCCGTCATCTGCCTTATGTGCTATGTACTCCAATAACATCGCCTCTTGATAATTTTTAGTTGTTTGTCAACGCATATATCAGGCAAAAGCTGTAGTTACGCAGTTTATTACGTCATAATATACACATTTATCAAAGCAACAGTTGTGTTTTTATTCATATTATAACACAGTGTAGTTTTGATTGCAAGCGTTTTTGGCAATAAATTTCAAAACATTACATTTCTTATTAAAATTTGCAAAGGCAAAAAAATCCGCAGGACTATTATCATAACAGTTCTGCGGATATCATACAAAACAAAAGCTCCTGCAAGGATCTTGCAGGAGCCATTGGCGGAGAAGGAGGGATTCGAACCCTCGATGCGCTATTAACGCATACACGAGTTCCAGTCGTGCGCCATAAACCGGGCTAGGCGACTTCTCCATACTGGTTTTCTTGTTGTTTTCTGTCGTATCTCTCAGCGACTTTTATATTATAGCAGATGCTTTCAGGTTTGTCAAGCGTTTTTTGCAATTTTTTTTGAATTTTCTCAAATTATTTTTCTGAGGGACGAAAAATCACGTATTGAAGCTACTTTCTTGGATAAAAAATTTTTTAGTGTGTCATAACAAATCTGCTTCCTTATATATTGACTATTTATGTATAGATGTAGTATAATAAAATATAACATAATGCTTCTGCTTAAAATGACAGCTTAAAGCACACTTAATAAAAAATTGGAGTGATAGATCTTGAAAGCAATCTTACTGGCTGCCGGCCGTGGAACAAGAATATCAAGAATGGTAGAAAACATCCCCAAATCCACCCTGCCCATTGACGGAACACCTCTTATCAGAAGAACAGTCGTTCTTTTGCAAAGTGTAGGCATAGAATGCGTCGTTTGTGTAGGTTATCAGAAAGAACACATATATGCTGCTCTTGAAGGCTTAGATGTTACATACTACGTAAACCCATTTTATGATATAACAAACAGCATAGCAAGTCTTTGGTTTGCCGCTGAGCAAATAAATGATGACACGATCATTCTCAATGCCGATGTTTACTTTTCAAGAGAGATTCTTGATCTTGTACTGAGCAGCAATTACGACGCTGTAATGGTAATAGACAAAACCAGAACCGAGGTCGGCGACTACTTTTTCGCTACCACAGGCAATGGCTGCATTATAGAGTACGGAAAGGATCTTCCTTTAGAGAAAAGGACCTGTGAATACGTGGGCATCTGCAAGATAAAAAAATCCTTCTGTGCAGATTTCGTTGACAGAATGAGGTCACTTGTGGACAGCGGTCAGCACTCACTCTGGTGGGAAAATGTACTGTATTCCTTCACCGACAATACCGACATTCACACTATAGATGTAGATGGCAGATTCTGGTCAGAGATAGATTATTTTGATGATTACGAAAGAATACTGTCTTACATAAAATCGAAAGGAACTATGCCAAATGAGCAGCCACAGAATATATGAAGAAAAGCACGATATCGACACGGACAACACCAAAAACTTTTATGACCAAAGAGCCAAGAACATCGGCAATATGTCCAGCCCTTATGTAGCTGTGCTTCTCGGAGATCAGGACCCGCAGCACGCAGTAGATTGGAACACTTTTGAGAAGACCTTTATCCTTCCTCAGCTCAAAGTTAATAAAAGCTCTTCTGTACTGGATATCGGATGCGGAATAGGAAGATGGGCTGAATCCATTATCCCCGAGGCAGGCTATTATCTCGGAACGGACTTTTCGGGCGAAATGATAAAGATCGCTCAGCAGAGATGTTCTTTTGAAAATGCCGACTATGATTTCATAAACGTTTCTTTTCAGGAAGCGTGCAGGCGAAGCAGCGAAAAGCTCCAAAGGAAATTTGACCGTGTAGTAATCGGCGGAGTTTGTATGTACATAAATGATGCTGATCTGAAAGACTGCATAGCGGGACTTATCGACCTTCTCGACGAGCACTGCATAATGTATCTGACAGAAACCGTTGCTGTTGAAACCAGACTTACCCTTGACGAATGTCCCTCAGATGCGCTCAAAACCACTTATGACGTTATATACCGCACCCCTTCCGAATATAACGCTTACTATGAGGTCTTTAAGAACGCAGGGTTCAGGATCGTTAAGCAGGACTATCTGCCCCACCTTAACAACGAAGCAAGCTTCAGTGAGACGGACAGATGGTACACCATTCTGGAAAGGTAAGTTGTATTTATGTACTATGTTAATGAAAATATAAAAAATCTTTATAGAGTTAAATTCCACGATGAACGCAAGGATTATCTTCGCCTTGATATGAACGAAAATCCTGAGGGACTTCCCGCAGACTTTGTGGAAGAAATAAAAAAGAAAATCACACCTGAATTTATTGCTTCATACCCTGAAAAGGACAGATTAGCAAAGCTGTTATCAGAACATAATAATATTCCCGCTGAGTGTATCTCCATAACTTGCGGCTCGGATGAAGCTATGCGGTTGATTTTCCAGTGTTTCGGTGAACAGGGAAAAGAACTGCTTACCGTTACTCCGACATTTGAAATGTACGATGTATATTCAAAAATGTTCGGAATGGGTCATGTCATGGCTGAATACAATGAGGATTACAGTTTATCTGTTGACAAGGCTTTAGATCTGATAACAGAGAACACAGGGTTGGTAATACTGCTCAACCCCAACAGCCCAATAGGTGCTTGCTGGAATGACGCTGACGCAAGGGCAATAATCGAAAAGGCAGCATCTGTCGGCGCTGTAACAGTTGTTGATGAAGCCTATCATTATTTCTATCCAAATACTTTTATGCCACTCATAAATGAATATGACAATCTTCTGGTGTTAAGGACTTTTTCAAAGCTGTTTTCCTGTGCAGGACTCAGGATCGGATATGTTTCCGGCAATAAACAGCTTATTCATTACATAGAAAACGCAGAATCAACATTCAATGTGAGCAATGTTGCTATTCTCTTTGCGGAAGAGCTTATCAAACGTCAGGACATGATAGAAAAGCTTCAGGAGATTGAAAAAACAGGGCGTGAATACCTTACATCAAAGCTGAGCGAACTCGGATATAAGGTTATTTCCAAAGAAGGAAATTATGTTTTATTTATGCCCAACAAGCCATCAACCGATATTGTTTCAGCCGCCAAAGAGCATGGAATACTTATAAGAGACTATTCTAAGGGCATACTAAAAGGCTGGGTGCGTGTTTCCACAGGCAGTATCGAATGTATGCAGAGATTTGTTGAAGTGCTTATCAAAATCGACACGCAAATAAAATGATTTTTTGCCAAAACTCCGTATTCCGCCTGCAATTTTCCACATTATACACCTGAGCATTTAACGCTCATTTGATTGACCTCCATTGATTTTATTTCTACAGCTTCCATGCCGTAGTTGTATTATATCAATGGAGGTTGTTTTTTGATAAAGCCTTACTTCATAACTGCATATAATGATAAGCCAAATATAAGAACCCGTCTTCACAAGCATATGCGCACACATTTCTTATGAAGACAGGTTCTAAAAATAATAGATCTCTCATCATTGACTAATCCCCCAAAATATGATATACTATTAAGGATATGTCTATCACAAAATACCGCAGGGACGGCATTATATTATACAGGAGGTCACTACCTTGAAAGAAATGAAAAAAAACGCAAAGCTTGAAACCAAATGCCTGCACGCAGGCTACACCCCCAAGAACGGCGAACCCAGAGTTATGCCTATCGTTCAGAGCACTACATATGTATATGATTCCACCAACTCCGTTGCGGACGTTTTTGACGATCCCACACTGAGCCTTATCTACTCCCGCTTTGAGAACCCCACCACCGATGCTGTTGAAAAGAAGATAGCTGCTCTTGAAGGCGGCGCAGCTGCAATGTGCACCTCCAGCGGTCAGGCGGCTTCCCTGCTGTCTATCCTGAACATCTGCGAGGCAGGAGACAGCTTCATTGCTTCCTCTTCCATTTACGGCGGAACTATCAACCTTTTCGGCTTCACCCTCAAAAAAATGGGCATTGAGTGCATCTGGGTAGATGTAAATGCCACCGAAGAAGAGCTGAATGCCGCTTTCAAGCCCAACACCAAGTGTGTTTTCGGCGAGACTATCGCAAACCCCGCTCTCACCGTATTTGACATTGAGATGTGGGCAAAGGCCGCTCATGCGCACAATGTTCCCCTTATCGTTGACAACACCTTTGCTACTCCCGTTCTTTGCAGACCTATCGAATGGAGCGCTGATATCGTTATTCACTCCACCTCAAAATATATGGACGGCCACGCTGTTCAGGTAGGCGGCGTTATTGTTGACAGCGGCAAGTTCAACTGGGACAACGGCAAATTTCCTTGTCTCTCCGAGCCTGACGAGAGCTATCACGGCACTGTTTACACCAAGCAGTACCCTGTGCCCTACATCACAAAGGCAAGAATGCAGCTCATGAGAGACTTTGGCTGCTATCCTGCTGCTCACTCATCTTTCCTGCTCAATCTGGGACTTGAAACACTGGCTGTACGTATGCCCGTTTACTGCTCCAACGCAATGAAGGTGGCTAAGTTCTTCCAGAGCTGCGACAAGGTGATATCCGTTTCCTACCCCGGTCTTGAGACAGATAAGTACCACGACCGTGCCAAGAAGTATCTCCCCAACGGAACCAGCGGTGTAATCTCCTTCTCCATCAAGGGCGGAAGAAGCGAGGCTGTAAAGTTCATGGATAAACTGGAGCTCGCTTCCAACGAGGTACACGTTGCCGATATCCGTACCTGCGTTCTTCACCCCGCTTCTGCAACACACCGTCAGCTCAGCGATGAGCAGCTTGTGGCAGCAGGTATCGACGGCGGACTTATCCGCTTCTCTGTAGGCCTTGAAAATGTTGACGACATCATTGCCGACATCAAGCAGGCATTTGACAGAATGTAATTGTATTGTGATTTGTGAGGTCTTTACTATATGAACACAGTCTATGAAAGCCGTTTTGACAAAATATCGGGAATGATCGGCAAGACTCCCCTGCTGGAGATCCATTTAACCTACAAGGGCGAGCCGAGGCGCATTTTTGCCAAAGCCGAATACTTTAATCTTTCGGGAAGCATCAAGGACAGAGTTGCTTTTCACATCATGAAGAAAGCTTATGAAAAGGGTGAGATTGCCCCTGACGACATAATTGCGGAAGCCACCAGCGGAAACACAGGCATTGCCTTTTCCGCTATGGGCAGCTATCTTGGTCACAAGGTAGTCATTTATATGCCCGACTGGATGAGCGCCGAGCGCATAAATCTAATGAAGAGCTTCGGTGCGGAGGTTCGGCTGGTATCCCGTGAGGATGGCGGCTTCTTAGGCTCTATCGCCATGACGGAAAAGCTTGCGGAGGGCGGCGGAGTATTTCTCCCCCGTCAGTTCTCCAATGAGGACAACACCGAAACCCATTATCTCTACACAGGTGAGGAAATATCCCGTCAGCTGGCGGCTATGGGACTTAAAGCGGACGGGATCGTGGCAGGTGTGGGCACAGGCGGAACTGTAATGGGCATCGGCAGACGGCTCAGGAAAGACAATGCCGACTGCAAGGTATTCCCTCTGGAACCCCTTAACTCCCCCACTCTTTCCACAGGCTACAGGGTCGGCAAGCACCGTATCCAGGGCATTTCCGATGAATTTATCCCCGATATACTGAAGCTTGACGAGACTGACGCTGTTGTTTCCGTGGACGACATAGACTCTATCATAATGGCTCAGATGCTCTCACGCAATTTTGGCATTGGCGTAGGAATTTCCTCGGGCGCAAATATGCTGGGCTGTATCCTTGCGCAGGAGAAGCTTGGAAAGGACAGCACTATAGTGACCGTTTTTGCGGACGACAATAAGAAATATCTGTCAACCGATTACTCGGAAGAGTTTGAGGTGAAGGAGGAATATCTCACTCATGATATCGTCCTCACAGATGTTATCGCACACCGCTATGAATGATATTTTAAAAAGCTGCGAGCTTTGCCCCCGCCGCTGCGGAGCCGACAGGACAAAAACTGTGGGATTCTGTGGCGGCGGAGTTCTCCCGAGGCTTGCAAAAGCGTATCTGCATATGTGGGAGGAGCCGTGCATTTCGGGCACAAGAGGTTCGGGCACGGTGTTCTTTTCGGGCTGCAGCCTTAAATGCTGCTTCTGCCAGAATTACAGGATATCCGCCGAAAATTTCGGCAAAGAAATTCCGGTAAACCGTCTTGCCGAGATATTTCTGGAGCTTCAGGACAAGGGTGCGCACAACATAAATCTGGTAAGCGCCACCCATTATGTTCCCCAGGTCATCGAGGCTCTGGATCTATGCAAGGGCAGGCTGAATATTCCCGTGGCATACAACAGCGGAGGCTATGAGCTGCCCGAAACTATAGAAATGCTGAGAGCGTATGTGGATATCTTCATGCCCGACTTCAAGTATTATGACAGTGAGATATCGGAAAAATACTCTGCTGCAAAGGATTATTTTTCATATGCTTCGGCGGCCATCGGCAAAATGATAGAAATTGCGGGCAAACCTGTTTATGACGAAAACGGACTGATGAAAAGCGGTGTTATTATCCGCCACATGGTGCTGCCCTCCCACAGAAAGGATTCCGAAAAGATACTGCGCACCATTGCCGAAATGTACCCGAAGGACAGCTATCTGCTCAGTCTGATGAGCCAGTACACGCCGTTTTACAAAAGCTGCGAACACAAGGAAATAAACAGGCGCATATCCACCTATGAATATGAAAAGGTGGCTCAGGTGGCGGCAGAGCTGGGATTTGACGGATTTATGCAGGAACGTTCCTCTGCCAAGGAGGAATACACTCCCGATTTTGACCTGTCGGGAATTTGATTTGGAGGTAACAAATTGGAGATAAACGTACAGCTTCACAACGAATTTAACGTAAAGCAGGAATACATAGACAACATCATAAACTTTCTGGACAGCGGCTGCACCGTTCCCTTTATCGCACGATACAGAAAGGAATATCACGGCACTCTCGATGACCAGACTATCAGGCTTATTTCCGAGCGCCTTACATATCTGAGAAATCTGGACAAGCGCAGGGAAGAGATAACAAACTCCATCACCGAGCAGGGCAAGATGACCCCTGAGCTGGCGGAGGCTATCTCCAATGCGGCGGCTCTGGTTGAGCTGGAGGACATTTACCGCCCCTACAAGCAGAAGCGCCGCACAAGGGCTTCCATTGCAAAGGAAAAGGGTCTGGAGCCTTTGGCGGAGCTTATCATGGCTCAGAACACAAAGGCCGAACCCTCTGCCGAAGCTGAGAAATACATCAGCGAGGAAAAGGGCGTATCATCTGCCGACGATGCTATTGCAGGTGCCTGCGACATTATTGCGGAAACAGTTTCAGATGACGCTGACCTGAGAAAGCGCCTGAGAACACTTTTCAACGTCCGTGGCTCAGTTTCCGTATCAGGCAGCGAGGAAAAAGACCCTGAAGGCACTTACAGGAATTACTACGAATACTCCGAGCCTGTGAGCAAGATAGCAGGTCACAGAGTGCTTGCCATTGACCGTGGCGAGCGTGAGGAAAAGCTGAAAGTCAGCATCGTGCTCCCTGAAGGCGACGCTGAAAAAATTATCCTCGGCACATATGTAAAGAACGGCAGCCCATGCGGAAAGCTTGTGGAGGCTGCCTGCCTTGACAGCCTGAAACGTCTGATATACCCCTCCGTTGAGCGTGAGATACGTGCGGAGCTTACCGACAAGGCAAGCGAATCGGCTATAAAGGTGTTTTCATCAAACCTCCGTCAGCTCCTTATGCAGCCCCCAGTAAAGGGCGAGATAGCACTGGGCGTTGACCCCGGTTTCAGGACAGGCTGCAAGCTGGCTGTAGTTGACAGCACGGGCAAGGTGCTTGACACGGGCGTGGCATATATCACCACAAATGAAAAGTTCAAAGTGGAGCAGGGCAAGAAGAAGATCACGGAGCTTATAAACAAGTACAACGTTTCCGTTATCGCCATCGGCAACGGCACGGCTTCGAGAGAGTCCGAGCAGATAGTTTCCGAGATAATCAAGGGGCTTGACCGCAAGGTTTCCTACATGGTGGTATCCGAGGCGGGAGCTTCCGTTTACTCCGCATCAAAACTGGCAGCGGAGGAATTTCCAGATTACGATGTATCGCTGAGAAGTGCGGTCTCCATTGCAAGGCGCTTGCAGGATCCTCTGGCGGAGCTTGTAAAGATAGACCCCAAGTCCATCGGCGTTGGTCAGTATCAGCACGATATGCCCAAGGCACGGCTTGATGAAGCGCTGGGCGGCGTTGTGGAGGATTGTGTTAACTCCGTAGGCGTTGACCTGAACACAGCTTCACGCTCACTTATGACCTACATTTCGGGCATAAACGCTACAGTTGCCAAGAACATAGTCACATACCGTGAGGAAAACGGCGAGTTCACCGACCGCAAGCAGCTGATGAAAGTCCCCAAGCTCGGTGCAAAGGCATTTGAGCAGTGCGCAGGCTTCCTGCGGGTAATGGGCGGCAAAAATCCTCTGGACAACACCTCCGTTCACCCCGAAAGCTACGGTGCGGCAAAGAAGCTGCTTGAAATATGCGGCTTTACTCTGGCTGACATCGGCAGCGAGAAAATGAATACCGTTGCCGAGGCTGCCCGGAAGCAGGGACTGGATAAGATATCCGAGGAAATAGGCATAGGCGTGCCTACTCTCCGTGATATCATCAAGGAGCTGGCAAAGCCGGGACGTGACCCCCGTGACGAGCTTCCCCCTCCCCTGCTGAGAAGCGGCGATGTTATGGAGCTTAAAGACTTAAAGCCCGGCATGGAGCTTATGGGCACTGTGCGAAACGTTATCGACTTCGGCTGCTTTGTTGACTGCGGCGTTCATGAGGACGGTCTCGTTCACATCTCCCAGATATGCAACAGATTTATCAAGCACCCTCTTGAAGCGGTAAAGGTCGGCGATGTGGTAAAGGTATGGGTACTGGACGTTGACCTGAAAAGAAAGCGTCTCTCCCTGACCATGCGCCCCGACAGAGCGCCCAAATCCATAAACTGAGCAACTGAAATCAAGCAAAATACAGCTTTCTCCGATATAATAAGATTACAGCAGCTGTAAAAAAGTCACAGGAATGAAGGGCGGTAAAATGTACGAGTGGCATAAAAATATGCAGACCATTGTTGATGAAATAGACATCTGCATAAAAAACAAGGACGATGAAGCCCTGACACTGAAACATCTGGCGGACAGGCTTGGGTATTCGGAATTTTACTTTTCAAGGAAATTCAGTGAAATATCGGGCATGAAGTTCAAGGATTATCTGCGGTACAGGAAGCTTGCTTTTTCGCTCATCGACCTGCGTAACACTGACTGCGGCATACTTGAAATTGCGCTGAACTACGGCTTTTCCTCTCATGAAGCGTTCACCCGTGCTTTTAGGGAAGCCTACGGCATCACGCCCAGCCAGTACCGCAGAAAGCCTGTTCCCGTTGTGCTGCGTACAATTATCCGCCCATTTGACTGCTATCTTACAGAAAACGGAGGAAATGATATGCCATATTCAGACGGAACGGTAAAGACCTATTTTGTAACTATCCCCGCACACAAATTCCTGCATATCAGGAACTACGAAAGCATCGGCTACTGGGATTTCTGGCAGAAGCAGAGCCTTATCAAGGGTCAGGACTTCGATACGATATGTGGCCTGCTGAACAGCATAAAGGGCAAGCTTGACGATGTGGGCGGCGACGAAGACAACAGCGGAAGCGGTCAGCTCATGGCATTCCTGAACACCCCTGAGGGCAGGATATGCAGCTGGGGCATTCCACTTGCGGAATGCTACGGCGTGCGTCTGCCTGCGGATTATAACGGCCCTGTGCCCGAGCAGATGATACTTTCGGATATTCCTGAGGGAGAGTACATAGTTTTCGAGCACGGTCCCTTTGATTTTGAGACGGAAAATGCCATTGTGGAGCAGCACATCGAAAAAGCTATGAAAGAGTTTGACTACCGGACCACGGGCTACTGTCTTGACACGGCTCCCGGCAGGATATTCTACTTCTATCACGACTGCAAGCGCTTCTGGAAATATGTAAGACCTGTCAGAAAAGCATAACAAAAACGACCCCGAAAGCACGAAACTTTCGGGGCTGTTTTATACTAATCACCAATAAAACTATAGACAAAAAATCATCGCATAATCCATATACGCAAGATTATGCTCGATTTTTTGTATAGTTTTTAATTGGTGCTTAGTATTATATTCCGCATATTGTGAAAACCGTGTTATTTTCAAAGCACTCCTCTGCCCATGGGGACAGCTGAGAAATGACATTCTCCCACTGCACCGAGCCTTTCGACAGCTCTTTAAGCTTTTTAAACTCGTCGGGGCTGACCTCTGTAAGACCGTAATAAGAAAAATTTGGCAGGGCTTTTGTAAAAAGCTCTGTCAGGCTGAGGCTGTCCCATATATCCGCATGGATACAGACAGAATCATCAAGCCAGCATTTGTTGTGATAATGCCCTTTCTGAAGCTCAAAATAAAGGGTGCTTCGGGAGCTTCTGCGTTCAGCTTCGCTTATAAAATATCTCATATCATCACCGTATAAAAAAGGTCATCTCACTATGCTCGGAGATGACCTTTTGATGTTTTTAAATCAAAGATTGATGAAGTAATCAATAAGAGAGGGACCCTTTTCGATGAAAAGTCCTGTTTCCTTTGCAGACTCCTCGTTGAAAGAGGCTACGCCCTTTACAGGTGCGCTCTTCTTGTAGATGAGGAAAGGAACAGGGTCGGAAACGTGAGTTCTCAGAGCAAGAGGTGTGGGGTGGTCGGGAAGTATCATTATCTTGTAATCGTCATACTTCTTATCAAGCTCGGGGAGCATATAGCCCAGAACATCCTTGTCGATTATTTCAAGGGACTTTACCTTGTTCTCGATCTCGTGTCTGTGACCGCACTCATCGGGAGCTTCCATGTGAACATAAACAAAATCACTGCCGTTTGCAAGAGCGTCAAGAGCTGCCTGAGCCTTGCCCTTGAAGTTGGTGTCTATGTAGCCTGTTGCGCCCTCGACCTCGGCAATATCCATGCCGCCGAACTTTGCAATGCCCTTTAAAAGGTCAACTGCGGAGATCATTGTGCCCTTGAGACCTGTCTTCTTGGTGAAGTTCTCCAGCTCGGCACGTCTGCCCTCGCCCCAGAACCATACGCAGTTTGCGGGGTTAAGACCTCTTGCGATTCTGTCCTTGTTGATGGGGTGGTCTTTGAGAAGCTCAACGCTCTTCTTCATCATATCATAGAGCTTTGCGGCATTGGGGTGCTTGGGAACATAGTCTCTTACAACTCTGCCTGTGATGTCGTGAGGAGGTGTGAGAGGAGCAAGGTCGGTAGTTCCGCCGTGCCAGATAAGGCAGTGACGGTAGCTTACGCCGCTGTAAAGGTCAAATTCCTCGTTGTTGAAATGCTCTGCAAGATAGTCAACGAGAACCTTTGCTTCTGCGGTTGAGATATCGCCTGCGCAGTAGTCAACGAGTGTCTTGTCCTCGAAGTTTGGCTCATCGGAAACAGTAACAAGATTGCAGCGGAAGGAAACGTCATCAGCGGACATATCAATGCCAATGGAACCTGCCTCCAGAGGGGAACGGCCTGTGTAGCAAACAGCAGGGTCATAGCCCAGAACGGAAAGGTTTGCAACATCGGAGCCGGGCTTAAGACCGTCGGCAACGGTGCGTACAAGACCCACGGTAGATTTTGCAGCAAGCATATCGGTATTGGGTGTAACGGAGCGGCTCATGGGAGTGCCGCCGTCAAGCTCGGGCAGAGGGTAATCTGCCATGCCGTCGCAAAGTAAAACGATGTATTTCATATAATTCTCCAATCCGCCGCAGTGCGGCTGAAAATAAGGGCAAAAGTCCTGTTTATCTTATTTTAGCATATGCAAACAAAAAATGCAAGAGCAAATAGCAATTTAGCGTCAGCGAAAAAGAGATAATACTAATCTTTAATCGTTCTATAGACAAAGCCGACAGATGAAATAAGACCA
>ERZ824473.58-NODE-58-length-183119-cov-14.055183_pt1 | contig 183119 bp, 165 predicted proteins | sample MGYA00519874_ERZ824473 | MGnify/ENA primary metagenome ERZ824473 (study PRJEB31778, sample SAMEA3449151) | human gut metagenome | biome: human gut; feature: human-associated habitat; material: faeces | place: United Kingdom | collected 2010/2012 ...
GCGGCTGTTAACCGCAGGGTCGTTGGTTCGAGTCCAACTTGGGGAGCCAAAGAAAGCCGATACGCTTATGCGTATCGGCTTTTCTTTCGCTATTTTATTGACTCGGACCAACGACAAGCTGCTCCAAATTTGTTTGCAAATTTGGCAGAAACAGTCCGGTGGATTGTTTCGTAGCAGGTTGCACAGCCTTTGGTGATTGATTATTACAGTTATTAACGGAGATATAGTGGGCTGATGTTGGCATCGGCCCCTATATTTTTATGTTTTTTATTGAACATGATTATAAAAAAGCGGGCGGATCATATCCGCCCCTACGGGTACAGGAACAATTTATTGGTGGTGTTCCTCAGGAAAGTCCTCTGTAGGGGCGGCAATCTGCCGCCCGAATGTTATAGAAACATAATATTGTCTGACTATCGTACCATAATTCGGACGGTTGGTTGTCAATTCTGCTATTTCTGCTACATTTATTCCAAAATATCCAGGTTATAATCGCTTAGGAGTTCGTTGACTTCCATTAAGCCGGCTCCTTTATGTAGGCAATAGATGAGTACGCTGTCCCGCGGGTTGCGGGCATACAGGTCACAGGCACCGGCGATCTTCAACAGCTTGCGGGTTTCCAATACATTCAGTCCCATACCGATGGCAAGGGCAATCATCTTGTCTCGGGACGGGTGGGTCTTGTTGCCGTTGAAAATCTGGTAGGCATAGTTTTTGTCCATATTGCTGCGCTTGATGACATCGCTTTTGCGCAGTCCTTTTTCGTTAAGCAGCAGTTCCAGGTATTCAGCTAGAGACGCGAATTCCAGTTCGTCGATTTCTTCCGTAAAATACGCATGTATAGACTTTTTCTGTTTTAGGATCTCCATTAACTCTTCGGTGGTTTTTTTCATCATCTTCTCCTTATTTTGGCAAAAATCGCCAAATGCCCTTGCATTTATGATATAATAGTAACACTTTAAAAGCAAGGTAATTTTTATGCAGTATGAAATTTTAAAAGAAATGAACCCGCGCATGAAGCTGGCTATGGCCGACGGCAGCTTGTATGTGCTGAAGGAAATCGGGCTGGAAGATACAGAAATGTATCAAAAGCTGATCCGCCTGGATTGCAAGAACATTGTGCGCTTTTACGATACAGTGGCCCAGGACGGACGCTTTTATGCAGTAGAGGAATTTATCAACGGCGGCAGCACACTGCGGGAGTATATGGAGCGACGGGATTCGCTAAGCGATTTGGAAACCAAAAATATAGCACTCCAGATCTGTAATGGGCTGAAGCAGGTGCACAAGCTGGGTATTGTTCACCGGGATATTAACCCAAACAATATTATGCTGGCGGCGGACGGCACGGTGAAGATCATCGACTTTGGCATTAGCCGCACCGTCAAGCGCAATCAGAGTTGCGATACGGAGATCCTGGGCACCCAGGGCTTTACCGCGCCGGAGCAATTCGGCTTTCACCAAACCGGACCCAAAGCGGATATTTACTCTATGGGCGTGCTGATCAATGTAATGGCTACCGGCTGCCTGCCGGGTGTGCAGTTGGTGAACGGCTGGCTGTCTGAGATCGTTTTGAAATGCACCCAGATTGATGAAACCAATCGGTACAGAAATATGGACGATCTGATCCTGGACTTGGAGCGGCGCAGCAAGCTTCAGCGGCTTTTGCGCACCGTTCCCGGCTTTCGCAAAGGGATCTGGTGGCACCAGTTGATTGCCGTCTTGTACGATATCGCCCTGCTGTTTTTCCTGATTGTTGCGATGTCGACTGCGCATTCTCGGTTGGACGCCCTGTGCACCTTTGGTTTTTTCTTCTTCGGTTATGCCGTGCCGGTGCCCATCCTGACCAACTACCTGGACTGGACCCATCGGATCGCCCGGTTGCAAAATAAGACCAAATCCCAACGCATTTGGATCCAAATCAGCCTGACTGCCCTGGCCCAGGTGCTGTCAGTGCTTTGTATTATAGCATCGCCGGCCACCTGAATGTTGTGCTGGCAGCACACCAAATCCCCTTTTTGCTGTTGTATAATGAGACCATCAAAGTAAAGGGGGTTTGCGAAATGGCAAACGATGCAGAGGTGCAACTGGCTATTGACCAGGCAATGAAAGATCAAAAGAAACAGAAACGAAAGAAGAAGCTGATTATCTTTGGGGTGATCCTGGCGGTGATCGTGGTGATCATCGTGGTCGCCAATCGGCCAAAGGACTACAATTTTGACCAACCGGCAGCACGAGTAACGGTGGACACAGTAATGACGGACTTCAAAAACGACGCCGCCAACGCCAGCGAAAAATACTCGGACAAGGTGATCGCCGTTACCGGGCAGGTGGGCACCATTCAGGACGAATATGTGACCCTGCGGGCTTATGATGACGACCTGTGGCTGTATAATGTGAATGTCTACATGGAGAACAACCAGGATCTGAAGAAGTTTAAGGTAGGCGACACGGTGACCATAGAGGGCGTGTGTGACGATACGGACCTGTTTGGCGATGTGGATGTGAAAAAGTGCGTGATCGCCGACCAGTTTGCCACCGTGCCGGACTATGACGGCGCCCAAAAGGTGAAAATCAACGATTTTGTAAAGCGCTACAAGGAAAACCAGGTGAAAGCCGACGAAAAGTACAAGGGCAAGACCGTGCAGTTCACCGCCAAGGTGACTCATGTGGCAGATGAGTACGCCGTGGTGGAGCCGTTCAATGCGGATGTGTGGGACTGGGATTGCGATGTGCAGATCTGCTTTGAGGATATGGACGACCTGAAGAAAGTGACCGAGGGCAAGATGGTCACTATCGTTGGTGAGTGCTACGGCCAGGCGGATATGTATACCGCCAAAATCTGCCGCGCCATTGTGAAGAAATAAGCGGTTCGTCGAATTGTCATACAACCTAAGATACACTGTTCAAAGGCTTCCCCTTAATGTAAGGGGTGACTCCCCGCAGTGCGGAGATATGTCGCGCAGTGACAGAGGGGATTGGCACCGGTTAGGTGCTGTCAACTTTGTTGACGGAGGGGACAATACAACGCTCTACGGTGTATGGACGCCAATATAAAAGGCGAGCGACAGGTTGCCGCCCGCCATTTAGAAAAAGGATAAGCATACAAAGGAAGGCACAGCCATACGGCTGTGCCTTTTTGCTATGCGTATGCAGTTGGGGGTAGGTAGAGCTACACCACAAAACAAGGAACCGTCCCCTGTTCTATGTTTACCTTTCCAATGGCCCTTTCTCTTTATATTTCCTTTAACAACTTTACATATTTTCCTTGGTGATCTTCACCTATCAATAGTATTTTGTCAAATCCGGAATCCGCATACAGTTTTAACGCCGAATAGTTATCTAAATCCACACCGATTGACATTTCGGAATACCCCATTCCTTTTGCCTTATCGGTGGCGTATTCCACTAACCTTTTGCCAATTCCATTTCGTCTTTTCTCGGGTTTAACAATCAGATGAGAAACATAGACACGCTGCTTATCTATTGTATAGTCCGAATCATTCGTATCAAAGACTAAAGAAATTTCACCGATAAATTCATTGTCTTGTTTACATACATAGGTGACGCGGTTGCTGGAAATGAGTTCGCCATAGAATTGATTAGCCAACTTTTCTTGTTGTTTCATATTCCAGATATTGCCGCATTTTTCAAATTCGGCAAGAGATAATTCGATGATTTCAAAATCCATTGGAACACCTTTTTGCAGAACAGGGGCCGATCCCCTGCTTTTTCTTCACTTTGCTTTGGTGCAAGTGCTTATTCCGTGTGCAGAATGTGGGTGTGGAGATAAGCGGCGATGGTGTCGGTATCGTTGGGGCCGATGGTTATATCGGCTGCGGCTTGCACAGCCGGGACGCCATTGCCCATAGCGACGCCGGTGCCGGCCAGCCGGAGCATTTCCAGGTCTGCAAAATCATCGCCAAAGGCGGTGATCCGGTCTATGGTCAGGCCGCAGGCGGCGCAGATGGGCGCCAGGGCATTGGCCTTGGTGGCAGTGGATTTGGTGATCTTGTGCCAGTTTTCTTCACCGGAAAAGCAGCGAATATCACAGTCCGGCAAAGCCGCTTGCAGCGCTTTGACTTGCTTATCGGTGGGTACTTGGGCACAGATCTTCAGCGCATACAGGGAAAAGTCCCGGAAATCCGACCAAATGCTTTTCGCCCAGGCCGGGTCCGGGGGCCGCTGGTTGCGGTCATAGTTCCAAAAATGGCCTTGCAGGGTATCTACGGTTATTTCCGTTTCTGCCCCGCAAATGTGGCGAATACAGGCAAATACCCGCTGCACATCACCGGGGGCAAACCCGTCTTGATAGACTGTTTTGCCCTGCACCTGGGCCAAGGCGCCGCAGCTGGTGACCAGCACATCCGGCTGCACTTGGCAGACATACGCTTGTGCGCTGCCTGCGTAGCGAGCGGTGGCAATGCCAATGCCGCAGCCTGCTCGGCGGCAATTGTCCAGCGCCTGCAAATTGGTAGGCGAAATGGTCTTGTCCGGGCGCAGCAGGGTGCCGTCTAAATCAAAAAGTAGCAGTCTGTTCATTGAATGACTCCGCGGCGCTCTAATTCCGCCAGCAGCTTGGGCTGGATCTGCGGATAGGTCCATTGGGTGGGCAGATCGGCGGTGAGGACGATCTTTTCCATTTCGCTGTCTATGGGGCCAAAGGCGTGCACTTGGGCGGTGCAAAGCAGACCGTAGGTCTCTGCGCCGTCGAAATTGTCCGGATCCGTTACGGAATACACGCACACCGATTGCAGGTCAAAGGCGGTGGCGCCGGTCTCTTCCTGCAATTCCCGCCGGGCCGTGTCCAGGATCGGCTCACCCGGCTCCCGATGGCCGCCGGGCATCTCAAAGGTGGTGCGGGCCTTATGCTTGCAAAAGACCCACTTGCCCTCTGCGCGGGCGGCGATCACGGCGAATTTCAGCTTTTCATCTTCCACTTGGTCATAGAATTTTACGATCATGGTTTACCTCCCGGTTGGGGCGAATGATTTTATCTATTGTTGAACAGTGAACCGTCCCCTGTTCTACGTTAATTTTTAACAGTAACAGCAAATATCAATAGCAGAAGTAACAGAAATATTGAAATCAAAAAACTATGTTTGCAGCCAGAGGCTTCCAGTAAATATAACAATTCCGACCACAAAATCAGGCAGAAGATTTTATCATTAAATTTTGCCAGTATTTTGCAATTAAATACCAGCATGAGAAAATATGCTGCTGAAATGACTAGGGTTGTAATCATAAAACCGATTTCATAATTAAATAAGAGATAAATTATGATAGGAAATACAACACACAAGAAAGCTAAAACTTTATTACCAATAGATTTGACCATTTTTCCCTGCCTTTGTGAATTTCGTAGGGCGGGGGCTTGCTCCCGCCGTCATACTCTACCGCTATCATACCAAATGGGGCGGGGGATTGTCAATGGCGGTTGCGGGGGCGGGGCGGACGGTGTATAATGGAAACAGAACGCAAGGAGGTGGGCGGATGATACTGGCGTTTTGCATAGACGATCAAGGGGGCTTGGCCTTTAATCACCGGCGGCAGAGCCGGGACCGAGCGCTGGTGGCGGATCTGCTGGCGGCGGCCGGCGGGCGGCCGGTATTTTGCCTGCCCTATTCTGCCGGGCTGTTTGACCCGAGCGCAGTAACGGTGGTGAATGCGCCGGGCGCTGTGACTGCCGATGGGATTTTATTCTTAGAAAATGCGGACCCGGCGGCGTATATTCCACATGCGGAGGAACTGCTCCTGTACCGCTGGAACCGGCTGTACCCGGCAGACTTGACCTTGAATGGCATGCCGGTGCAATGGGGCTACCGGCTGCACGATGCCACGGACTTTGCAGGCACCTCTCACGAAAAAATCACCAGAGAACGGTATGTGAAAAAAGAAAGGGCATAACATGGCTAAAGGCAAGAAAAAAACCACCCTATGGGTGGTACTGGCGGCGGTGATCCTGGCGATTTTCGCCCTGGGCAAGCTGGGCGGCAGCGAGCCGGGCACCACGGCACGGCAGACCACGGCGGCGGTGACGGAGACCACGGTGCAGACCACGGCCGGCACCACAGAAAAGCAGACCGCCGGCACTGCAAAAGCCAAGACCACTGCTAAGAAAAAGCAAACCGCGGCGAATGTACCCGCCTTTAGCGAAAAGTCCTATGTGGTGCTGGACGACAACCAACCGCGCTTTAGTGCCAAGGACAAAAAGCGCCGATCGGCCTATGAGTCCTATGCGCCGCTGGACAGCCTGGGGCGCTGTGGGGTGGCCTTTGCCTGCCTGTGCAAGGAGACCATGCCCACGGAAAAGCGAGGCGAGATCGGTCAAGTGCGGCCCAGCGGCTGGCACACGGTGAAATATGACACGGTGGACGGCAAGTACCTGTATAACCGCTGTCACCTAATTGGCTACCAGCTGTCTGCGGAGAACGCCAACACCCGCAACCTGATTACCGGCACCCGCTACCTGAACACCCAGGGTATGCTGCCCTTTGAGAACCTGGTGGCCGATTACATAAAGGAGACCGGCAACCATGTGCTGTACCGGGTGACCCCCATTTTCAGCGGCGGCGATCTGGTGGCCAAGGGGGTGGAGATGGAGGCCTGGTCCGTGGAGGACCGGGGCGACGGCGTGTGCTTCCATGTGTATTGCTACAACAACCAGCCGGGAATTAAAATCGACTACGCTACCGGCGACAGCCACACCACAGATGGCCGTACCGGCACCACTCATTGTCAAAAATCCAATTAAAAAACACCCCAAACGGTGCCGTTGCGGCCGCTTGGGGTGTTGTTTTGATTGATTCTACTATATGAAGTCACTCATATAAGTCTTTTATATCTTTACAATCATCTATTTTATCTAACCAATACATACCAGCCACTCTAGGCCATTGGTTTGTGTTATAGATCGTTGTTGCGTTTATATTGCCCATGTGGCAATGAAAGTGCCTAAATTGACCCAGAATTAACGATAATCTGTTATACGCACACCCATCGGGCTTTTCGTATAAATCCGCATCGCTTAATGAGCCTAAATATTCCATGATTTTCTCTTGGATCGATTCAAAATAATCAATTAACAGTTCTCGTGATAATACCTTTTTATTATCATAATCATCAAGACTATTCAAATTTGGTTCATGAAAATCCGGTTCAGTATATATTTCAGGATTGATGTACCATTGATCCAAAGAATGTAAAGTATGGTACACATGTTTCCATATTGGCATATCGCATAAGATCGTATCCATATCACATGTCTTTAATGTGATCGAAAAATTATAAAACATCACTTTCGTATGCTCAATAATAGTATGGATTAAAACATCATTCATAGCGTATCTCCGATTTTATTCATGCGGTACAGGGAACCGTCCCCTGTTTTTTTTGGATTTACTGTTTTGCGTCTTGCTGCTTGTCCAGGTCAAACATTTCTTCCATAGTATGCCAGCCCAACACGGCGCACTTCACTCTGGCGGGCATGTGGGCCACATCTTGCAGCGCCGCTGCCTCGTCCAGCTCCTCCATTTCCTCCTCGGTAATGGAGTCTTTGATCATCTTTAGGAACAGTTCCGCCAGGTGCAGGGCATCTTCTTTCTTCTCGCCGATGATTAGGTCCAGCATAATATCCGCCGAGGCCTGAGAGATGGCGCAGCCGTCGCCTACAAAAGCGCCGTCGGTGATCACGCCGTCCTCCACTTTCAGCTTTAGCACAATGTCGTCGCCGCAGCTGGGGTTGACCCCCTCCAGCACCAAGTTGGCGTCTGCCAAATCGTGCTTGTGCTCCGGGTGCAGGTTGTGCTCCGTTAAGATCTGGTTATAAAAATTTCTATTCTCCATAGCCCATTTGCCTCCTTAGGGACGCCACCGCGTCTAAAAATCGCTGTACTTCTTCTTCTGTATTGTAGAAGAACAGGCTGGCGCGGGCGGTGGACGGGGTGCCCAGGTGCTGCATCAGCGGCTGGGCGCAATGGTGCCCGGCACGAATGGCCACATCGGCCGCGTCCAAAATGGCGCTGATGTCGTGGGGGTGCACGCCGTCAACGGTAAAGGTCAAAATGCCGCAGTGCTCCTCTGCTTTTTCCGCGCCGATCACATGCACATACGGCATGGCACGCAGTCCTTGCAGGGCAAAATCCGTCAGCGCTACCTCCTGGGCGTGCAGCTTGTCCCACCCAATGGCGGTCAGGTAGTCAATGGCGGCGGCCAGACCCACCGCACCGGCAGCGTTCACCGTGCCGGCTTCAAATTTATGGGGCAGGGGGGCGTAAGTCACCTTGTCCCTTGTTACATATTCGATCATCTCGCCGCCGGATAAGAAAGGCGGCATTTCTTCTAACAATTCTTCCTTGCCATACAGCACGCCGATGCCCATGGGGCCCATTAGCTTGTGGCCGGAAAAGGCCACAAAATCCACGCCCAGTGCCTGCACATCAATCGGCATGTGGGGAGCGCTTTGAGCGGCGTCCATCACTACCACGGCGCTGTGCTTGTGGGCCAGGTCAATGATGGCTTCCATAGGATTGGTGCGGCCAAATACATTGGACACCTGCGCCACAGCCACCAGAGCGGTTTTGTCTGTGATCTTCGCTTCCAGCTCCGCCATAGGCAGGCTGCCGTCCGGCGTACATTCCAGATAGCGCAGGGTAGCGCCGGTTTGCCGGGCAACCATCCGCCAGGGCAGCATATTGGAGTGGTGCTCCGCAATGCTTACAACGATCTCGTCCTCCGGGCCGATTCGGTGCAGGCCGTAGCTGTATGCCACCAGGTTCAGGCTCTCTGTGGCGTTGCGGGTAAAGATAATTTCGCTGTCGCTTTTGGCGTTCAGAAAACGGCGCACCGTCTCTCGGGCGGCGGCGTAGTCCTCCGTAGCGTCCATACCCAGTTGGTACAGACCCCGCAGGGGGTTGGCGTTGTGGGTCTCGTAAAATTTGCGCTGGGCGTCCAGCACGCAGTCCGGGCGCTGGCTGGTGGCGGCGTTATCCAGGTAGGCCACCTTGCTCTCCCGCAGCAGGGGAAAGTCCGCTCGGTAATTCATAATTTCTTGCTGGGTCATTGGGCATTCTCCTCCAAATAACGGTGCACCCGATCGGTGAGCCCCGGGTCGTTTGCCTTGGCGCAAAGCGCCTCCAGCTTGGAGCGGGTGATCAACAGCTCGGCCTCTGCCCGGCTCAGCCCTCTGGAATTCATATAGAACAGAATGTCCTCGTCCAGCTGGCCGATGCTGGCTCCGTGGTTGCCCTCTACATCTTCCTCGGCGCACAGGATCAGGGGAATGGTACGGTTCACTACATCTTCACCCAGCAGCAACACATCTTCCTTTTCGTCGCCCTTAGAGCCGGCGGCGCCCTTTTGAAAGTCAATGGTGCCCCGGAACAGCTTGGCGCTGCGGTCTTGCAGCACCCCGTCTGCGTTCATATTGCTTACGGTGCGGCGCCCGGTTTGCAGGGCGTCATAGTTAAAGTCAAAGGTGCGATCCCCGGTGCCCAGGTAGCCGATGTCTGCCGTAAAGCGGCTGTCGTCTCCGTCCAGGTGGGTCTTGCACCCGGCGTAGGTGGCTTTGCCGCCCAAAAACAACTGCACCAGCTGAAAGTCTGCACCGGCACCGCAGTGGGCGCCAATGTTGTTGACCACCGTGCAGTCCGTGCCCGGCAGGCTCAGCTGCACCAGTCGCACTTTCGCACCGGGGGCCAGTTCTACCCGGGTTTCCAGGGCCAGGCAGGGGGCGTCCGCCGTGCTTTGCAGGTCCATTACCACAGTCAAGTGGCTGTTTGCTTCTGCGGTCAGCTCCACTCGGCGGGCGTTCTTGGCGCCGTTGGCGCACAGGGTCAGCCGGGCGGTGGTGTCGGTATTCGCTTTGGCGGTGATCCGGTCCGGCTCCAGGGAGGCAAAGGCCGCTTCCGCTTCTTGGCCCATACCGGTGGAAACCACTGTGGCAGGGGCCGGGACGGCGGTCACTTCCGCACCGCTCCAGTCCGCTTTGCAGGGGCCGTCCAGCGGGGGTAGGGTCACCGTGGTTTCGTTCATGTGCAGTCGGTTCCAGGTGGGGGACGGCAGGGGATTGACTGCAAGGGTATTTTCTTTTGTCATACTGCTACCTCCCATCAGCCAATGCTGCCTTTCATTTCTAAGCGAATTAAGTTATTCATTTCAACGGCGTATTCCAGCGGCAGTTCCTTGGACACATCGTCTGCAAAGCCGCTGACGATCATGGCGCGGGCCTCTTCCTCGCTAAGCCCGCGGGACATGAGATAAAATACCGCGTCGTCGCTGATTCGGCCGATTTTGGCCTCGTGGCCCACGTCCGCGTCACGGGTGCGAATATCCATGGCGGGAATAGTGTCTGACCGGGAAATATCGTCCAGCATCAGGGACTGGCAAGACACGGTGGACTTGCTGCCCGGTGCGGTCTTTTGCACCTGTACGCTGCTGCGGAAGGTGCTGATGCCCCCGTCCTTGGAAATGGAGCGGGCGTTCATCACAGAGGTGGTCTCCGGCGCAGCGTGAACCACTTTAACGCCGGTGTCCAGGTTCTGCCCCGCCCCGGCAAACGTAATGCCGGTGTACTCCATGCGGGCGCCCTTGCCCTTTAGAATACTCATGGGGTACAGGTAAGACACATGGGAGCCAAAGGAGCCGGACACCCACTCAATGGTGCCCCCCTCCTCTACCAGCGCCCGCTTGGTGTTCAGGTTGTACATATTCTTGGACCAGTTCTCAATGGTAGAGTAGCGCAGCTTGGCGTTCTTGCCAACGAACAGCTCCACGCACCCGGCGTGCAGGTTGGCTACATTGTACTTGGGTGCGGAGCAGCCCTCGATAAAGTGCAGATACGCCCCCTCGTCTACGATGATCAGCGTGTGCTCAAACTGGCCGGCGCCCGGCGCATTCAGCCGAAAGTAGGATTGCAGCGGAATGGTTACGGACACCCCCGGCGGCACATACACAAAGGAACCGCCGGACCAAACGGCGCCGTGCAGGGCGGCGAATTTGTGGTCCGTGGGTTTTACCAGCTTCATAAAGTGCTTTTGGATCATCTCCGCATAAGGGCCGTGCATAGCGCTTTCCAGGTCTGTATAGACCACGCCCTGGGCGGCCACTTCCTCTCGCACATTGTGGTACACCAGCTCTGAGTCATATTGGGCGCCCACACCGGCAAGGGACTTGCGCTCTGCCTGGGGAATGCCCAGGCGCTCAAATGTATCTTTAATATCTTTGGGCACATCGGACCACTTGGCGCTCATTTTGGTGTTGGGGCGCACGTAGGTTACAATGTTGTCCATATCCAGTCCGTCAATGGGCGGGCCCCACTGGGGCACCCGGCTCTCATTGTAAACTTGCAGGGATTGGAGCCGAAACAGCTGCATCCATGCCGGATCGTTCTTCTCATCGCTGATCTTCTGTACGATCTCCGGGGTCAGGCCCGCTTGCAGCTTGTAGGCATCTTTTTCGTCGTCTTTTATGTCATAGACCGTGCGGTCAATGTCTGCCACATAGGTTTTTTCTTCCACAGGGAACACCTCTTTTACATCTGCTCGTAGGCTTCAAACCCACGGGCGTTGATCTCGTCCACCAGAGAGCCGTCGCCGGTCTTTACGATCCGTCCGTTGACTAAAATATGGGTGTAATCCACATGCAGGCTCTCCAAAATACGGGTGGAGTGGGTGATGATCAGCAGGGCGCCTTTTTGCTCTTTTTGATAGGCCTCCACGCCACGAGATACGGTGCGCACCGCGTCCACATCCAGGCCGGAGTCCGTCTCATCCAGGATTGCCAGACTGGGGCGCAGCAACAGCATTTGCAGAATTTCCGCTTTTTTCTTCTCGCCGCCGGAGAAGCCCACATTTAGGTCCCGATCGCCGTAGGCCGGGTCCATTTGCAGCAGCTCCGCCGCCGCATTAAACTGTTTTTCAAAGGCAAACAGCTTCACCCGCTTGCCGGTGCGCTGCGCCAGGGTGCTGCGCACAAAGCTTTTCAGCGACAGGCCGGGCACCTCCAGGGGATTTTGGAAGGACAGGAACATACCCGCCTTGGCCCGCTGGTCGGCGGATAGCCCCTGCTGCTCCTTGCCGTGGAACAGAATGGAGCCGCCGGTTACCTTGTACTGGGGATTGCCCATCAGGGCGTAGCCCAGGGTGGACTTGCCGGCGCCGTTGGGGCCCATGAGCACATGGGTCTCTCCCTCGTTTACCTGTAAATTCACGCCGTGCAGGATCTCTTTATCCTCTACGGCAACGGTCAAATTCTCAATATCCAGTAAGTGCTGGGACATGGTTTTGAACTTCCTTTCCGTGCACAAAAACCGTGCTTTTACTATTTTCTGCATAATAATATAGTCCGTATTTCCTACTCTGTCAATAGGAATTAAAAAACTTGGGTTGCTTCGTACAAAAGGCACAAAAACAAGGGGGCAAAATTGTCTATTTTATACATATATAATGCAGGGGCTTTTTACGCCCAGTCCACCCGGCGGCGCCGTTGCAGCAGATCAAGCGCAAATACCACAGCGCCTGCCAGCAGCAGCGCTGTCAGCGTGGTGCTGCCGATACCGGGGCGAGGCAGGGTTTCCGCTATATTGGAGAACACCGCCGCCGGTTGGGGAAACAGGCGCAGCAGCCCCCGGCAGTAGCCGTCTGCCAAAAGTGCAGCCCCGGCGCGGCAGGCCAAAAAGGTCGGGTAGGGCAGCCCGAACCGCCCGGCCCAGCCCAGCAGCTGCAAGTGCACGCACAGTCCGCCAAAGGCCAGGAATGCCGCCGTTTGGGTCAGGGTGTAGCCGGTGCCGGTACACAGCCCGGCGGTGATCTCTACCAGCGGCAGCAGCCATTTGGGCACCGGCACCACAGCGCACAGAGCGGAGAAGAGAATGATGCAGGCAGAAAGGTGCAGCAGGCTCTCCATGGCGCCTTTGGCGGCAGCGGGCAGCGCTTCTCCCGCAGACAAGGGCGGGGCAGGCGGTACTTCTTTGGCAGCGGGCGGGTCGCTGAGGGGGACAGTCACCGCCGCCACCGTTAGGTTAGCCAATATATTGGCGGTCAGCAGCAGCCACCCGGCAGTGCCGCTATGGAGCGCTGCCGTTCCCACAGCTGTGCAGATAAAGCCCACCCCGCCGCACACATTAAAGCACAGCATACGCCGGGCGGTGGGGCGGTCGATCACGCCCCGATCCAGCAGTTCCCCGGTGAGCACCGCGCCGGTGGGATAGCCGCCGATTTGGCCAAACAGCAGTGCTCCGGCAGCCTGGGGCGGTAGGCGCAGTGCCTTTGCCGGTAAGGTCAGCGACCGGCTGAGCAGTACCCCCGCCCGGGTGTTTTGGATCATTAAGAACAGCATCAGCAGCGGCAGCAGACTGGGCAGCACGGTATTCTCTGCCAGCGCCAGCCCGGCCTTGGCGCCCGCCCGTGCCGGTGCGGCAAACACCAGCAGAATCGCCGCTGCCGCCAGCAGCAGTGCCAGCAAGGGCAGCGCTTTTTGGTTCTCTTTTTTCATATCATCACCAATAATTCCTATGCATAGTATGTACAGGTGATACAATGGAGCACATACCAAAAGAGAAAAAAAGGGCAAAAAATCGTCGGGCATGCCCCTTGCCCGGGGACGAAAGCCAGCTGCCGGTGCATTACAGTGCAGGGGAGCCGCGGCTGGAGATCATCGGCGATCGGGTGCTGGTGGACGGGCTGCGCCGGGTGCTTAGTTACACTTCGGAGCGCCTGGTGCTGCAAGTGGGCAAGCGCCGGGTGACCCTGGTGGGGGCGGATCTTTGCATGCTGGATTATTCGCCTTTGGGCGTGCAGGTGATCGGCACGCTGTTGGCTGTGGAGTTCGGCGACCTATGACCCGATTGTACTGGTATCTTCGCGGGTATGTGCAGTTTGTATTTACAGGCGGGTTTGCAGAGGATTTTATCAATGCGTTGGGAGAGCTGGGCATTACGCTGCCCGGCTTGCAGCGACAGGGGAGCGACCTGCGCGGTGTGTGCAGTGTGGGAACTTATATGCAGCTGCACAAGGCGGCGTGGCAGGCCGGCGGACGGGTGCGTATTACTGCCCGGCGAGGGCTGCCCTTTTTCCTCCGACGACTGCGGGGGCGTTGGGGATTGCCGATGGGGGCGGTGGCTTTTGCACTGGTGCTGTGTGTGCTCAGCGGGTTTATCTGGGATGTGCAGGTGGTAGGCAATAACCGGGTGGGCACCGGCACACTGGAGACGTATTTGGCGCAGAATGGCGTGGCCGTGGGCAAGCCTTGGCAGGGGGCGGCGCGTAGTCGGCTGAACTATCGACTGCTGCGGGATTTTCCGGATTTGGCCTGGGCGCATATCAACAAGGTGGGCGCCACCGCCCGGCTGGAGGTGGCAGAGCGGGTAGATACCCCTAAGACGAAAAGCGACAAGGAGCAGAGCCAATGGGGCGCTGCCCGGCGAGAACTGCGCTGTACCGTCCGTCGGTTGCAGGTACACCGGGTGCAAACCGGGCGGCAGGTGTGCCGCGGGGTGTATTTTTACGGCTTGACGCTGGTGCCCATGGGTAAGGACGCACCGCCTATGACGGAGGTGACGGAGCAGCGCCGTCTGCTGCGCCTAAACGGTCGGGCGTTGCCTATGGGCAGCGTCACGCGCACCCGTACCGCTTACCGCCGAGTGGAGCAACGCCTAACGGTGCAGGCGGCCACGGCGCTGGCTAAGGCGGCACTGGAGGAAAAACGGGCGCAGGAGCTGCCGGGCGCCACCATCATCAACGCCTATGTGACGGTGGAGGTGACCCCGGATACGGTCACGGCCGTAGGCGCCTACACCGTGCAGGTGCAAAGCCTGCAAACCGATCGAGATCGGGCATGAAAACCGGCGGAAAAACTTGCCGATTTGGCCGTTATTTTTCATTTTTGGAAATTTGCCAAATTACGCAGCGGATACTTGCAAGCGCGCCACCCTTGTGATAGAATAAAAGCGCAAAAATCTATGAAACAGGAGGCGATGCTATGCAGATGACATTCCGCTGGTTTGGCAAGGAAAAGGACACGGTCTCTCTGGAGCAGATCCGTCAGATCCCCGGCGTGACCGGAGTGGTGCCTGCCTTGCACGACCTGCCCGCCGGTGCGCCGTGGACCATGGACCGAGTACAGGCCATGTATGACGAGATCACTGCTGCCGGGCTGACCATGGAGTGCATTGAGAGCGTCAATGTGCACGAGGATATTAAGATCGGACTGCCCAGCCGGGATCGGTATATTGAGAATTACAAAACCTCGATTCGCAATCTGTCCAAGGTTGGGGTCAAGGTGATCTGTTACAACTTTATGCCGGTGTTTGACTGGACCCGCACGGACCTGTATATGCCCCTGCCGGACGGTTCTACCTGCCTGAGCTATGACGGCAAGCAGGTGGAGGGCAAGTCCCCGGAGGATATGTTCCGTGAGATCGACGACAACTCTAACGGTTACGCCATGCCCGGCTGGGAGCCGGAGCGCATGGGCGAGATCAAAGAGCTGTTCGCAAAGTATAAAGATGTGACCGCCGAGGATCTGTGGGCCAACTTAAAGTATTTCTTGGAGGCAATTATGCCCGTTTGTGAGGCATGCGATGTAAAGATGGCCATTCACCCGGACGATCCGCCATGGGGCATCTTTGGCCTGCCGCGGATCATTACGGACAAGGCGGCGGTAGAGCGGCTGCTGACCATGGTGCCCAGCAAGTATAACGGCTTGACCCTGTGCACCGGTTCTCTGGGCGCCAGTCCCAAGAACGATATGGTGGAAATCATCCACGCTGCCGGGGATCGCATTTACTTTGCCCACCTGCGCAATGTGGCGATCAATGACCGCTGGTTTAACGAGACGGCACATGAGAGCGCCTACGGCTCTTTGGATATGTATGAGATTGTAAAGGCCCTGCAAGAGGAGGGCTTTGACGGCTATGTGCGCCCGGACCATGGGCGTATGATCTGGGGCGAAGTCGCCCGACCCGGCTATGGTCTGTTTGACCGGGCACTGGGTGTGTCTTACCTGAACGGCTTGTGGGAAGCGGTAGAAAAATCCCGCAGGGCGTAAATAGAGAGGAAGTAGAAACCATGTTTAATCACGAGAACTTAAAGGGCCGCGTGGCCGTGGTCACCGGTGGCGGCGGCGTGCTGTGCGGCGGCTTTGCCAAAACCTTGGCGGCGCAGGGCTGCAAGGTGGCTGTGCTGGATCTGAACGAAGCGGCTGCCCAGGCAGTGGCCGACGAGATCAACGCCAACGGCGGACAGGCAATTGCCGTGGGCTGCAATGTGTTGGAGCCGGCGTCTATGCGCGCCGCGCGGGATGTGATTGCCGAGAAGCTGGGCACCTGTGACATTCTGTTAAACGGTGCCGGCGGCAACAACCCCAAGGGCACCACCACCAAGGAGACTTTGGAAAAGATTGATCTGGCTCAGCAGGATCCGGAGGTCAAGACCTTCTTCGATCTGGATCCCCAGGGCATCAGCTTTGTATTTAATTTGAACTTTTTAGGCACCCTGATCCCCACGCAGATCTTTGCCAAGGATATGGCAGAGAAGGGCAAGGGCTGCATTGTGATGGTTACCTCTATGAATGCGTTTCGTCCGCTGACCAAAATTCCGGCGTACAGCGCTGCTAAGGCTGCGGTAAAGAACTTTACCGAGTGGATGGCCGTGCACTTTGCGGATATGGGTATTCGTGTTAACGCCATTGCGCCGGGCTTTTTCTCCACCAAGCAGAATGCGACTCTGCTGTGGAACCCGGACGGCACTCCCACTGCCCGCACCGGCAAGATTTTGGCTGCTACGCCGATGAATCGCTTTGGCGAGCCGGAGGAGCTGGCCGGCACGCTGCTGTTCCTTTGTGATGAGGCGTACAGCGGCTTTATTACCGGCGTGAACATTCCTGTGGACGGCGGCTTTAACGCCTATTCCGGTGTGTGATTGAAAAAAGTCCCCGAGTATTCGGGGATTTTTTGGGTGTGTGCGCCCCTTTTGCGCAGACTATTTGTATAGAAAAGAGTGTTAAGATGAAGCCTTTTATGGACAAGGACTTTTTGCTGGATACCCCAACGGCCCGGCACCTGTACCACGACTACTGTGAGGCGCTGCCCATTTGTGACTATCACTGCCATTTAAGTCCCAAGGAGATCTATGAGAACGCCCAGCCTACGGACATTTCCGCCCTGTGGCTGTCCGGCGATCATTATAAGTGGCGGGCTATGCGCTCCTGCGGTGTGGACGAGCGGTACTGCACCGGCGACGCCAGCCCCAGAGAGAAGTTCCAAAAATTTGCCTACACCCTGCAATACGCCATCGGCAACCCGCTGTATCACTGGGCGCATATAGAATTGCAGATGTATTTTGGCATTGATACCCCTTTGTCTGCCGCCACGGCAGATGACATTTACGACCGAGCCAATGCGGCCATCGCTGCCGGGGATTTTCGCCCCCGCACACTGATTGAAAAGAGCAAGGTCAAAGTGCTGTGCACCACCGACGACCCGGCGGACGAACTGGCGTATCACAAGAAGATCGCAGCCCTGCCGGACTTTGACTGCAAGGTGCTGCCCACCTTCCGCCCGGATAAGGCACTGAACATTCAGGCGCCGGACTTTGCGGACTATATGGGCACTTTGGCTGCCGCTGCGGGTATGGAAATTCATACGGTGGACGATGTGATCGCCGCCCTGCGCAGTCGGGCAGAATACTTCCATTCTGTGGGCTGCCGGGTGTCTGACCAGGCCTTTGATGTGCCGCCCTACGCCCCCGCTGCACCGGAGCAGGTGCAGGCTGTCTTTGCCAAGGCATTGGCCGGGGCGCCGGTGACGGAGCAGGAAGCGCAGATCTATAAAACCCCGGTGCTGCTTGCACTGGGCAAGCTGTACCATGAGCTGCACTGGACGATGGAAGTGCACATTGGTGCCATGCGTAACAACAACAGCCGAATGTTCCGCGCCCTGGGGCCGGACACCGGTTTTGACTCAGTGGACGACGGTCGGGTGGCACGGCCCCTGTCTCGCCTGCTGGACGCCATGGACAGCACGGACAGCCTGCCTAAGACCATCCTGTTTAATTTGAATGACAAGGACAACACGGTGCTGGCGACCATGCTTGGTAACTTCCAGTCCACGGAGGCGGCGTCTAAAATTCAGTATGGACCGGCTTGGTGGTTCCTGGACACCATGGACGGTATGACCGCCCAGCTAAAGAGTCTGGGTAACCTGGGCGTGCTGGGCAAGTTTGTGGGTATGGAGACGGACTCCCGCTCCTTTACTTCCTACGGTCGCCACGCCTACTTCCGCCGCATTCTTTGCGCCCTGATCGGTCGCTGGGTGGAGCAAGGCTGGTACGCCAATGACGACGCGGTGCTGAAAGAGATCGTACAGGGCATTAGCTACAACAACGCCATTGCCTATTTTGATTTTGCATAAGGAGAGATAAAAATGGATTTGAAATTAAGACCCAAGGAAGAATGTAAGTTCGACGAGATTTCGTTGGGCGAGATCATGCTGCGCCTGGACCCGGGCGAGGGACGGATCAAGACTTCCCGCACCTTCCGTGCCTGGGAGGGCGGCGGCGAGTATAATGTGGCCCGCGGGCTGCGCCGCTGTTTTGGAATGCGCACCGGCGTGGTCACTGCTTTTGCAGAGAATGAGGTGGGTTACCTGTTGGAGGATCTGATCCTCCAGGGCGGGGTAGATACCTCCCTGATCCGCTGGGTGCCCTTTGACGGCATCGGCCGCAGTGTGCGCAACGGACTGAACTTTGTGGAGCGGGGCTACGGCATTCGCGGCGCTGTCAGCACCTCTGACCGGGGCAACACCGCCATTTCTCAGCTGAAGCCCGGCGATGTGGATTGGGATTATATCTTTGGCACCCTGGGTGTGCGCTGGCTGCACACCGGCGGGATTTACGCCGCTTTGTCGGAGAATTCCGCTGCCGTGGTGCTGGAGGCAGTAAAGGCTGCCAAGAAGTACGGCACCGTGGTGTCTTACGACTTGAATTACCGTGCCTCTCTGTGGAAGGGCATCGGCGGCCAGGAAAAGGCCCAGAAAGTGAACAAGGAGATCGCCAAGTATATTGATGTCATGATCGGCAATGAAGAGGACTTTACCGCTTGCCTTGGTTTGGAGGTTGAGGGCAACGACAAGGACTTGAAGAGCCTGAATATGGACGGCTATTACAAGATGATCCAGGCCGCCACCAAGGCGTACCCCAACTTTAAGGTGATCGCCACCACTCTGCGTACTGTAAAGACTGCCACCGTCAATGATTGGAAAGCCATTTGCTGGGCAGACGGCCAGATCTACAAGTCCATGGAGTTCCCGGGATTGGAAATTCTGGATCGTGTTGGCGGCGGCGATAGCTTTGCCTCCGGCTTGATCTACGGTTTGATGACCTTTGGCGACGCCCAGCAGGCGGTGAACTACGGCGTGGTTCACGGCGCATTGGCTATGACTACCCCCGGGGATACCAGCATGGCATCCCTCAAAGAGGTAGAGGCTAAAGTCCATGGTGCAGGTGCCAGAGTGCAAAGATAAGTAAAGATAACGTACCGGCGTGCAACGCGCTTTGAGGGATGCCGCCGAAAGGGTTAGCGTATAAAAGTGAAAAAAATAAGCCCCGCAGCGGGCTTTGGAGGTATTGTATGTCTAAAGAAGCAGTTTTGAACAAAATTAAAGATGTTGGGATCGTGGCTGTGATCCGTGCGGAGTCTGTGGAGCAGGCTGCCAAGATTACAGACGCTTGCGTGGCCGGTGGCGTGACCACCGTGGAGCTGTGCTTCACCGTGCCCAATGCGGACCAGCTGATTTCCCAGATGGTAAAGAAGTACGAGGGTACGGATGTGACCATCGGCGCCGGTACGGTGCTGGATCCGGCCACTGCCCGGATCGCCATTCTCAACGGCGCCCAGTATATTGTGTCGCCCCACTTTGACCCGGAGATCATCGCTGTGTGCAACATTTATGATGTGCCGGCTATGGCAGGTGTTGGCACGGCCACCGAGGCCATTGCCGCTATGCGCTGCGGCGCCAGCGTGCTGAAGGTGTTCCCCGGCGATGTGCTTGGTCCCAAGTTCATTAAGTCCCTGCGCGGCCCGGTGCCCTATGCCCAGTGCATGCCCTCCGGCGGCGTGGATGTGGACAATGTAGGCGATTGGATTAAGGCAGGCGCCATTGCTGTTGGTGCCGGTTCTTCCCTGACCGCCGGTGCCAAGACCGGGGATTATGCCAAGATCACTGAGACCGGCAAGAAGTTTATTGAGAACATTAAAAAAGCCAGAGCGTAAGCGATAACAAACAGAAAATACCCCCGACTGGGTACAGATTTTGTACACAGTCGGGGGCTTTTTTGTAGGGCCGCTTTTATCCCCTCAGTCGCAAAAATGCGACAGCTCCCCTTGCAACAAGGGGAGCCAAAAAGGGTGACCGTAGGGGCGGCAATCTGCCGCCCGCTTTTGCTTTTGATAGAACATTATTTCTTCCGCACCAGGGTCACGCAGAAGTCGTTATAATTCTTTACGGTGTATTCTTGCTGTCGGGTTTTATCCAGCTGGGGCACGGTGCCAAAGAAAATGTAGCAGTCGTCGGTTAAGTCGCGGTTTTCCTCCACCTGCACATAGCGCCAGCTGCCGTCCTTGGTTACCGGGCGCAGGCGGGGCGCCACATTCGGGTTACCGGCACTCAGCCCGCCACGGGCGCGCAGCTCCGGCTCCAGTGGGGTCATTTGGTTGATTTTATCGTCCGCATAAAAGCGCAGGAATACGCTCTCTCGCTCTCTAAAGTACGGGTCCTGGCTGTCTACCAGCAGAATTTCGCTGCTGCCGCTGTCTCTGGCGGCGGTCAGCGCCTGCTCAAAGCTTTTGCCGTACAGGGCACTGTTGTGGGTGGCAAAGTTGCCAAGGGCAAAGCCGGTGAGTGCCAGGGACACGACGGCCAGCCCGGCCAGCAGGCGGGGCACCGCCGGGGAGGAAAAGCTCTCCAGCAGCCAGCACACCCCAAAGGCGGCCAAAATATGCAGCAGCGGATAAAAGGCTGCGTAGCGGTACATGGCGTTGGAGGCGTAGCTGACCACAATGGCGTACACCAAAAAGGCGCCTAAAAAGCTGCCGATCACCACACGGGCGGTGGTGGTTTTGGCAAAGTCCGTATCGGCCTTGCGGTGCTTCTTGGGCCACAGGAACAGCAGCAGCCCTGCCAGTGCCAGCAGCCCCGCCACTGTGTGGCCAAAGGGATAGTTGCTTACATTGCCGCTGAGGGTGGGATAGCGGGCGCTTTGGAGCAGCATTAAATCCGGTACCAGGATATTGTACAGCACGCCGCCCAGGTTGGAGAATGCTCGCTGAAAGACAACGCCGGCAGACCCGGCAGTGCCAAAGATGGTGGTGCTGTTGCCCCTGGCGTAGCTGTCCATAGCCGTGATGGACAGCCCCAGGAAGTTGCAGTCCTTCAGCAGACCCGCCTGTACCAGTCCTAAGAGCAGAAACGGCAGAGCACACACAGCCAATACGGCTACGGACCACAGGGCGTAACGGAATTTCATTTTCTTTTTGATCAGCAGAGATAGATACAGGATCACCAGCAGCACCGGGATCAGAATGGCTGCCGCCATATAGGCGTACAGTCCCAGGGCGAAGCAGGCCATGGATAGGGTGTAAAACAGCGGCCGTGCCTTAGGCTTTTCCACCGCGTGCACCAAAAAGTACAGGGCAAACAGCAGCACAAAGGGTAGGTAGGCGCAGTCCAGGGTCCAGGCGGATTGATACAGCCGCCACGGCTCGATCGCTGTCAGCAGAAGGACGGTATTTTGTACCGTGTACTGCCCGGGAAACAGCAGGCGCACCAGCCCTTTTAGGGCGAACAGACCGGCAAAGGCGGTCAGCGCCAAGGGCAGCCGAGCAATCCAAATTTGGTTGCCAAACAGGCGGATAAACGCCGCTGCAAGATAGGTGGCCAGGGAGGACTGGCCGCCGTACAGCCAGGTGTCAAAATACACCGGCATACGCTGGCCGAAAATGTCTGTGCCCTCCCGCGCCAAACTGCGGGCGTTGAGTACCAGCATAGCCTCGTCCACATGCACATCGCCGTTGATCAGGTAAAGTATAAAAAAGAGGACCTGCAACACGGCGCCCAGCAGGATCAGCCCATTGGCTGTGCCGGGCGCAGACAGTGCGCGGGTCAACGCCCCCTTGCGGGGGGCAGAAGAAGCGGTTTGCATAAGCGTTCGTTCCTTAGGATTTGGTGTGTTCGTCCAGGGTCAGGTAGTAGGCGGGCATGAATTCTTTCCGGAAGTAGGCCACCTCCGGCAGGTCAATGGCCTCCACTTTGGCCTCCTGGGCACGCAGAGCCATCTCAAACTCCCGGTTGCCCATACGGTCCTCCTCAATGCACTTGATCAGTGCGCTGATTTTGTCCGCCGCCTTCACCAGCTGCCACAGTTCTTTGTCCGCCGGGTCGGGGTGAAAGCAAGGGTCGTAATCCGGTCGGAATTCCTCCGGCAGCATCGCCAGCAGACGATCCCCCGCCGTAGCCTCGATCTCTTTATAGGCACGGCGAATGGTGTCGTTATAATATTTTACCGGGGTCGGCATATCGCCGGTGATCACCTCGGTGGTGTCGTGGTACAGCGCCAGCAGCGCGCACCGCTCCGCGTTGTAGCTGCGGCCGAATTTCTTGTTGCCGATCAGCGCCAGCGCATGGGCAATCACCGCTACGGTGTGAGAGTGCTCGGCAATGTTTTCCTTGCCGGTATTGTTCATCAGTGCCCAACGGTCAATCAGCTTCATGCGCTCTACCATGGCAAAGAAGTTGCTGCTCATGCGTCCGCCTCCGGCAGGGGCATACCCAGCTCCTCCAGCTGTACGGCGTCGATCTCTGCCGGGCAGCCGCTCATCAGCTCGCTGGCGTTCTGCACCTTGGGGAATGCGGTCACATCCCGCAGGGAGTCTGCACCGCAGATGAGCATAGCCAGTCGATCCAGCCCAATGCCCATACCACCGTGGGGCGGTGCGGCGTATTGATAGGCCTCTACCAGGAAGCCGAATTTGGCGTCGATCTCCTCCTTGCTCAGCCCCAGAAGTTCAAACATTTTGTTTTGCAGCTGGCAGTCGGTGATACGCATGGAGCCGGAGGACAGCTCAATGCCGTTGAGAACCAGGTCAAAGGCCTTGGCACGCACCCGAGCCTTGTCCGTATCCAGGTACGGCAGGCACTCCTCCATAGGCATGGTGAAGGGGTGGTGCATGGCGATCCATTCGCCGGTTTCTTCGTCCTGTTCAAAGAAGGGCATTTCCGTGATCCACAGGAAGTTCCATTTGCCCTTGGGAATGATGTCCAGCTCCTTGGCCACCATCAGGCGCAGAGCGCCCAGAATAGGCAGTGCCTTGGAGGTTTTGTCAGAGATGATAAAGACGCAGTCGCCTTTTTCTGCCCCCAGGCGGGTGAGCAGAGCGTCCAGCTCGCCCGCTTTTAAGAATTTGTTAAAGGAGCAGGTGGGGGTCTCGTCTGCCCAGCGTACATAGGCCAGGCCACCAGCGCCGATCCCGCGGGCGTGCTCTGTTAATTTGTCAATCTTCTTACGGGTATAGGCAGCAGCGGCGTTCTTTGCTACAATGCAACGCACGGTGCCACCGGCGGCAATGGCGTTTTGGAACACCACAAAGTCCGTCCCCTTGGCCCAGTCGGTGATGTCCTCAATGCACATATCGAATCGGGTGTCCGGCTTATCGGAGCCGTAGCGAGCCATGGCGTCCGCGTAAGTCATGCGAGGCAGGGGAGCGGCAATGTCCACGCCTACGGTCTGTGCCATCAGGGTCTGAATAAAGCCTTCGGCCATCTGCATAATGTCCTCGCAGTCCACAAAGCTCATTTCCAAGTCGATTTGGGTAAACTCCGGCTGCCGGTCAGCGCGCAGGTCCTCATCTCTAAAGCAGCGGGCCAGCTGAATGTAACGGTCCAGTCCGGCGATCATGCACAGCTGTTTGTAGATCTGGGGGCTTTGGGGCAGGGCATAGAACTTGCCCTTGTGTACCCGGGACGGCACCACATAGTCCCGGGCGCCCTCCGGGGTGGATTTGATCAGCATGGGGGTCTCGATTTCTACAAAATCGTGGCCGTAGAAGTATTCCCGGGCAATCTTGGCGATTTTGTGGCGCATGAGCAGGTTCCGGGTGAGCCGTTCGTTGCGCAGGTGCAGGTAGCGGTATTTCAGCGTGGTCTCGTCGCCGACTTTATCTGCGTTGGCAATTTCAAAGGGCGGGGTCTGCGCCTTGGAAAGCACGCGCAGGTCTGTGACCGCCAGCTCAATCTCGCCGGTTTTTAACTCTTTGTTGACGCTCTCTCGCTTTTGCAGGGTGCCGGTAGCAGCCAGCACATACTCGCTGCGTACGCTCTGCGCTTTGGCAAAAATCTCTCGATCGGTGGCGTCGTTAAAGCTCAGCTGCAAAATACCGGTGCGGTCCCGCAGGTCAATAAAAATCAGGTTGCCCAGGTCCCGCTGGCGCTGTGCCCAGCCGTAAACGGTCACTTCCTGCCCGATCTGCTCGGTGGTGAAGTTGCCGCAGTAGTCTGTTCGTTTCATTCCCGTTAAAGTATCCATTATTCCGTTTCTCCTGTTTGAAAAAGGCTTGTAAAGTCAAAGGCTTCGCCGTTGATCTCCAGATCCGCCAGCTGCGCCTGCATGCTGACGCTGTAAAATCCGTTGACAAAGGTAGAAAGCGCTACTTCCGTTTCCTCCCCGGTGTCCATAGCTTTCAGCTGCACCCGGTCGGTATCCACTTCGTTGTCGCCCAGCACCACGGTGTAGCGGGCGCCCAGCTTGTTGGCATATTTCATTTGGGCACGCAGGGAGCGCTGGTTCAGATCCATCAGCACCGCAAAGCCCTCGCTGCGCATATCCCCGGCCAGCTCCAGCGCCTTGCCGGTGGCCTTGTCGCCCAGGGCGATGATAAACAGGTCTGCTTTTTCCGGCTCCGGGTAAGCGCAGCCCTGTGCCTCCATCAGCAGTTGCAGCCGCTCCAGTCCAAGGGCGAAGCCCAGGGACGGGGTCTTTTGGCCGCCTAGTTCGTCAATCAGGCCGTCGTAGCGCCCGCCGCCGCATACGGTGCCCTGGGCACCAATGGAGTCGGACACGAATTCAAATACTGTCTTGGTGTAATAGTCCAGCCCGCGGACAATGCGGGAGTTTACGGTGTAGTCGATATTTTGCGCTTTTAAGTAAGACTGTACTTTATCAAAGTGTTCCCGGCACTCGTCGCACAGATAGTCGGTCACTGCCGGGGCGTCCTTGGCGATCTCCTGACATACCGGGCTTTTGCAGTCCAAAATGCGCATGGGGTTGCGCTCCAGCCGACCCTGGCAGGTGTCGCACAGTTCGTCTTTGCGGGCAGCAAAGTAGCTGCGTAGGGCGTCATAATATTTGGCACGGCAAGTGGGGCAGCCGATGGAGTTGATCTCCAATCGCAGTCCGGTGACCCCCAGCCGGTCAAAGATCGCGGAAGCCAAGGCGATTAGTTCAGCGTCTGCCAGGGGGGATTGGGTGCCGAAGCACTCCACACCGAATTGGTGGAACTCCCGCAGGCGACCGGCCTGGGGCTTCTCATACCGGTAGCAGCTGTCCAGATAATAGACCTTTTGGGGCAGAGCCTCGTTGCACAGCCCGTTCTCCAGGAATGCCCGGGCAGCACCGGCAGTTCCCTCCGGGCGCAGGGTAATGGAGCGGCCGCCCTTGTCGTCAAAGGTATACATCTCTTTTTGCACCACATCGGTGGTGTCACCCACGCCCCGCTGGAACAGCTCCGTGTGCTCAAACACAGGGGTACGGATCTCTTTGTATCCAAAGTCGGCGGCCGTTTCCCGAGCCGTGGCTTCAATATACTGGATTTTGTAGGCGTCCTGGGGCAGCACATCCTTGGTGCCCTTAATCGCTTTGGTAATCAGTGCCATAGTTCTTTCTCCGTTCGTGTAATACCAGCAAAATCGGGTGAGCTGGCTCACCCGTTGCGTTTTTTAGTGATTGTATTTGGGGTTGACGATCTCTCGCCATTCAAAGTCGCCCCGCTCCACGCCGCGGATCAGCGCCTCTGCCGTGGCAATGTTGGTGGCAAAGGGAATGTTGTGCACATCACACAGCCGCAGCAGGTCGTTGTCGTTGGGTTCATGGGGTTTGGCGGTCAGCGGATCTCTAAAGAAGATCAGCAGGTCAATCTCGTTGCAGGCAATACGGCTGGCGATCTGCTGGCCGCCGCCTTGGCTGCCGCCTAAAAAGCAGTTGATCTTTAGACCGGTGGCCTCTGCCACCAGCTTGCCGGTGGTGCCGGTGGCACACACCTCGTGGCGGCTGATAATGCCACAGTAGGCAATGCAAAACTGCACCAGCAGTTCTTTTTTGGCGTCATGTGCAATCAGTGCAATATTCATAATGCTCCTCCGTTTCTCTTAGGGGGTCAGGTGGTTAGGTGCGCCGGGGCGCTGTAGGCTCAGCCGTTTCTATGATAAACGGCGGTTGTTTTTTAATTTACAGTTCATCATACCATATTTTGGCGCTTTATTCAACAAAAAATACAGGTCAGTTCAGCAGGGCACCGGTTTTTTGATTGGTTTTTTCGTCCGTATTGTTCTGATACCAGTATTTGATGATGGAAGAGGTGATCTCTGCGGTGGAAGTACCGCTGCCTGCCAACTCAACCACGGAGGCCACGGAGATCTCCGGATTGTCATAGGGGGCAAAGGTGATCAGAAAGCCGTTGTTCTTCTTCACACCGTTGACGAACACCTGCGATGTACCGGTTTTGGCGGCCACTTCGGTGCGCAGCTGGTTGAAGATTAGCGAGGGTGCACCTTGCGTTGCCACCAGACGCATACCGCTCTTCACGGCAGTAAGGGTGGATTTGTGCAGATCCAGGCTTTCCTCTATCTTGGGCTGGGTCTCGTTGACCTTGCCGCTGCTGTTGTCAATCAGGCTCTGTACCAGGTGCAGCTGGTAGCGGGTGCCGCCGTTGGCCACAGTGGCGCAGTAGTTGCTCAACTGTAAGGGCGTAAACAGGTTGTCAGACTGGCCGATACCTGCCTGAATGGTATCACCGCTTTGCCACACGCCGCCGGCAGCTTCACGCTCCTCCGGCCCGGCCAGGGTACCGGCAGACTCGGCGATCTCCACGCCGGTCTTTTGCCCCAGGCCAAAGGCACTGGCGTACTCGTTCATCTTGGTAATGCCCAGGCGCTTGGCACAGTTGTAAAAGAAGATGTTACAGCTGTCGCGCAGGGCGGTCTCCACATTCTCGCCGCCGTGGGCGTTTTTATTCAGGCACTGGAAGGTCTGGTCATAATAGCGAAACAGACCGCCGCAGTTGAAGATGGTGCTGCGGGTGATGGCGCCCTCCTCCAGGGAGGCCACTGCCATCATGGGCTTAAAGGTAGAGCCGGGGGCGTAGGTGCCCAGGGCAAAGCGGCTCCACAAGGGCCGCCGCCGGTTGGTGGCCAGCTGCTCGTATTTGTCATAGTAATCCGCCAGGTCAAAGGTGGGATAACTGGCGGATGCCAGTACCGCACCGGTGTTTACATCCTGCACCACCACGGCACCGGCGGAATTGTAAAGATCCGTTTTGTCGCAGACCTTTTTTAGCTCTTTTTGGGCCAGGGCTTGCAGGTCACGGTCGATGGTCAGCACCACCGTGTTGCCCTGTACCGGGGCTTTGGTAATCTCCTCGGTCACATGGCCGTCCTTGTCTACGGTAATGGTTTTTTCGCCGGGGGTGCCCCGCAGAGCATTCTCCATGGCGCTTTCAATCCCGCTTTCGCCGATCTGGTCGTGAATGCCGTAGCCTTTGCCTTTCAGCTGGGCGTACTCCTCTGCGTTGATCTTGCGTACGGTGCCCAGAATGTGGGGCGCCAGGGTGGAGTCCGTATATTCCCGGTGGGTCACCACCTGTACATCGGCACCCAGGTAACGGTCCTTGTCCTCTTTAATGGCGGCTACCGTCTCGCTGCTTACCTCGTCGGCGATCACTACCGGGGTGCTGATGGAGAATTGCAGTCGGGTCAGCTCGTAGCGCAGGTTGCCGATTTGCAGGGCGGTCTTGGTGTCGTATTGCTCCAGACCGTACTTCTCCACCATAGCGTCATAGCAGTTTTGTGCTGTGGCGTAGGGTTGCAGGTTGAACATATCCGCACTTTTCATAGTGGCAATGTCTGTCTTTTTACCGGAAAAGACGATTTTGCCGCTTTTTAGCTTTAAGGGCAGATTTTGCGTGTATTCCTCGCCGTTTTTCTGAAACAGCGCAATGAGATTTTGCAAAATGGCGTTGCGCTTGTCGTTTTCCGTAGCGGCAGGGAAGTAGGCGGCGTCCAGGATAATGGAGTTGGTCTCTCGGTTGGTGACTAAGGCGTTGCCGTTGCGGTCCACGATCTCGCCTCGGGCGGCCTCAATGGCGACCTTGTAGGTCTTGACCGTATTGTTTTGGGCGGCGTAGTATTCGTGATCCCGAACCTGGATTTTATATAGCGTGGCGGAGAAGCCGATAATCATCACTGCCACCAGCAGCAGGGCAATGACCGAACGGGTGCTTTTGTATCGACTTTGCATCGGCTTTTCTCCTTTCGTTTTTTTATAGGATGCCCATTATTGTAGGGCCTTGCGGTTCAGCCGCTGGCGCAGGGGTCGCAGCAGGAACCAAAGAATGGGGGCAACGACCGCTGTGTACAGGGCACAGGGTAGGTAAAAGGTGAACAGGGTGTTTGTGCCGCCGTCCACGCCCTTAATGAGAATAAAGCACAGCCAGTACAGCAGACCGTACAGGAAGGGCGCCGGCAGAGCAAACAGCATGTGGGTCACAAAGGTGCTGCGAATATAGCGCTCCATTACGGTGGACACGCCAAAGCACAGCAGCATAAAAAACAGGGCGTTGAACCCGGCGGATTTGGCCGCGTGCAGGTCCCACACGCACCCGGCAAACAGTCCCAGCAGTGCGGCGGGCAGCTCCCGCTCGCCCATGACCAGCAACAGGGTCACCGGCAGCAGCAAAAAGCAGCGGGCGCTGCCGATTTGCCAAAACAGGCCGGGGGTATTCTGCAACAGGCCGGCGACGGCGATGACCAAACAGTAGACCGTGTATTTCACCGTCTTTTGATGTGTTGTCAGTTCCATTACTTGCCTCCCTTAGCGGGGGTAAAGCCGGTGAGCACCAGGCAGTCGGTAATATTGGCAATGTCCGTGCCGGGCTTGACAATGGCGTAGGTACTGATGTTGGTGGTCTCGTCCGCCACCTCCTCCACCGTGCCAATGATCAGGCCCTTGGGCAGTTTAGAGCTGATGCCTGCGCTGGCAATGATGGAGCCGTAGGTAATGTCCGTAGAGGTGCTCAGGTTCTCAAACTTGCAACAGCCGTCCGCCGCCAGCTTGGCGTCGCCGGTTACATAGCTGACCTCGCCGGAGTTGATGTCGTAGGCAGAGACGGAAAAGTCCGGGTCCAGCACCGTGGTGACGATGCTGTATGTGGGATAGGCTTTCTTCACAACGCCGATCAAATAGCGGCCGTAAAGCACCGCATCGTTCTCCTTGACGCCGTTGACGGCGCCTTTGCTGATGGTAAAGCTGAGATACGGATCTGCGCTGTCCCGGCCTACCACATCGGCAGCCACATACTGAAAACCGCTGTTCTCGTTTTTCAGCTCCAGTGCCTCTTTGTACTCCTCATTTTGGCTCTTGATATTTTTATAATCCGCCAGCTGTTCCTGCATTTCGCCCAGTTGGCGTTGCAGCTCGTCAATTTTCTTTTCGTATTCAGTATTGCCCTTGGCGTTGCCGGAGAGGGTGGCCAGCCCGTCGCTGATCTTCTCCGCAGCCCAGTGGGCGGGGGCAAAGACGGTACCCAGTACGCCGCTTTGGGCGGTCTCGCCGTGGCCGGTGGCTGCCGCAATGAGCATACCCAGCACCAGGAGTGCTGCCAGTATGCCTACGGTCTTCACCGGGCGGCTTTTCCAAAATGCTTTCATTATCTCGCCCTTCTCAGTTTGATGGAGGTGCCGATAGCCACGCAGTCGGTGGGGGCGTCCGGAATGTGAATTTTGATTTTCGTTTCCTGCTCGATCAGGTCCGCCAGCCCCCGCAGGGTGCTGGAGCCGCCGGTCAGGTAAATGCCCCGGTCCATAATGTCCGCTGCCAGCTCCGGCAGGGTCACCTCCAGGGTCTCCTTAATGGCACGGATGATCTCCTGCACCGGCTCGGTCAAGATTTCCCGTACCTGGGCGCTGGTGATCTCCATGGCGCCGGGCAGGCCGTTCGTCAGGTTGCGTCCCTGCACTTCCATAGCGCCCTCGCCGTCATAGGGTGCGGCAGAGCCGATCTTCAGCTTGATCTCCTCCGCCATGGGCTCGCCGATAAGCAGGTTGTGGTGCTTTTTGATATAGTCGATGATGGCCTCGTCCATGGCCTCGCCGCCTACTTTAATGCTCTTGCAGGCTGCAATGCCGCCCAGGCTCAGCACCGCCACATCGGTGGTACCGCCGCCGATGTCTACGATCATGGAGCCGGTAGGCTCATACACCGGCAGACCGGCGCCCAGCGCTGCGGCCATGGGCTCGTCGATCAGCTCCACATCCTGCGCACCGGCGCTGCGTACCGCGTCCTCCACGGCACGGCGCTCTACCTCGGTGACCCCGGAGGGCACGCTGATGACCACCCGGGTCTTGGAAAACATGGAGCGCTTGTCCGAGCGGAAAATAAAGCTGTGGAGCATATCCGCGGTCATATCAAAGTCGGCGATGACGCCGTTTTTCAGCGGTCGCACGGCCACAATGGAGCCGGGGGTGCGGCCAATCATCTGCTTGGCCTGGGTGCCGGTGGCAACCACCCGCTTGGTCTTTACATCTACGGCTACCACGCTGGGCTCCCGCACAATAATGCGGCCCTTGCGGTCGCAGATCATGGTGGTGGCAGTACCCAAGTCGATACCGATATCTCTTGACAAAATCATATGTATTCTCTCACTTTCAAAAACAGGGGGCAGTGCCGCCGCCCGCTGTATAAACTTTCAGCGATAATATTATATATTAAATATAAAGGGAACACAACACCCAAACGCCAAAAAATCGAAAATTCATAACTTGGTCATTTTTCGGATCGGTGTCGGTGGGTGCTGCCGCATTTTTGGCAAAAAAAGACCGCCGCTCCGGCGTACCGGGGCGACGGTTTTTCACTTGTTTTTATACCTGCTCTCGGGCAATCAGATTGATCTGGTTGGAGTAGACGGTTTGCAGTTTGCCGTTTTGGTCGTAGTAATTTACATACCCTCTGGCCGCCCAGTTGTAGCGGTTGGAGAGTTTCCTTATATTCACCACATAGGTCTCCTCCAGGTTGTCTGTGTTGAAGTTGCTGGCCAGCATTTTGTTGTTTAGCAGCAGGGTAAAGTCGTTGGGGTCAAAGTCGGCGGCGTCTTTGTAGTAGAACGCTACGCCCACGGACTGAATATCCAGGTAGTCCGGCCACCCGGCAGCCATCACAAAGGAGCCAACATTGTTCTTTTCGTCCAGTTTGTAGTACAGATCCAGCACCGGTACCCCGTCCTTAGCCGGGGAGGGGGTGGGCAGAGAGGTGTCGTCCGCCGTGTAGGTGGGCAGCAGGGTCACATTTTGGCCGCTGCGCAGCTTTTCCAGCACGGTGCGCTCGTCACAATCCCAGCCGGTGGCGGTGTAGCCGTAACGATAGGGCACCTCCGGCAGCAGATCTGCCAGACTGTCCGTTGCCGCCCATTCCGCTGTGGTGCGGGTAACGGTGGCGCTGATCCAGCCGCTTTCGGTGGCAAAGGTCAGGGTGGAGCTGCCGGTCTTTACGCACACCGCTTGCAGCTGCGCATTGGTGGTGGCGGTAAAGTGGTAGGTGGTGTTGCGGCTCATATAGCGGTGATTGATCTTGTCGTACCAACCCACAAAGGTGTAGCCGTCATAGGGCAGTGCCACCAGGGTTACGTCGGCACCCTTTAAGGGCTTGTAGCCGCCACAGCCGCCGGTTTGATCGCCTACTGTAGCGGCGCAGGTGCTGTTCAGGGCGGTGACGGTCAGGTCAAAGTACGGCGCCAGTTTATAAATGGCAGTAAGCACCGCCGTGGTGCCTGCGTCGATCTGCGCCTGGGTCACATCGTTGGTCAGGTAAGGGGTGTAGGCGCCCACTTCCTTTTGCAGGGCAGCCAGGCTCTCGGCCGAATACTGCGCCTCTTTGCAGGCGGCAGCCAGGGACAATGCCGCTTCCAGCGCACTGCGGTCCACCTCTGCTTTGGGCGGACTCACTGTTTTGCTCTTAAAGGTGATCTTTTGGTCCGCGCCCCGCACATAGCTTAGGTACACGGTATTGCTTACCGGGCAGGCGGTGATGGTAGACACCGGGCTGTCAATGCGTTCGCCCTCCTGGGTAAAGGTGCCGTTTTCGTAGCGGTACAGCAGCAGATTGCCGCTCTCCGTATTGGGGCTGGCCACCAGGTACAGAGCGCCGCCCAGGGTGGTCCATGCGGTTTCGCCGCAGGTGATGCCGCTGTCCGGGCCGAGTGTCCAGTTGCTACCGTCATAGATGGCGGTTTGCAGGGTGGAGCCGCCCAAAGACAGGTACAGCTTGCCGCCGCTGCTGATCACATCGTAAAAGTTGCTCTTTACCGTATCGTCAGAGAATTTTTCAAAAGCGGTGCCGTTCCATTTGAGTGCGGTGATCACGCTGTTACCGGAGCGATACAGCAGGCAGGGACCGCCGTAGTCCACCAGCTTGGGCTGGCCGATAAAAGTGCCGGTTACATAGGTGCTAAGGTCAGTGGCGGTGGTGCCGTCCACCTGCATCAGCAGCAGGTCGTTGTAGTACATATAGCCCACCTGCCGGTTGGTGATGCAGGCCATATACAGCTTGCCGCCGATCACCCGCAGGCTGACCCCGGTGCCGGCGTTATTCACCGTTCGTACCGCTTGCCAGCTGCCCCCGGCGGTTAGGTCGTAGCGCATCAGTCGGGCGGCACCGTTGGTGTCGTTAAAGGCCATATACAGGTTGCTGCCCTGCCGTGCCAGTTGGAATTCGCTGGCAAAGTTCTCGCTGATCTCCGGCGCAAAGTCCGTCCAGGCGCCGTTTTCATACTTGCGGGAGCGGATCTTTTTGTTCTCTGCCGCTACGGTGTACAGGGCGCCGTCTACCTCTGTCATGGTTACGCCGTAGGTCATGTTTCCGGTGGCGGCATAGTTTAGATCCTGCCACAGGTCATAGTCGCTTTTTTGCGGAATTTCCACTTCCAGGGTGGCCTGCTGTTTGTTTGCGGATACGGCAATGTTCTTCAGCACAATGCCGGAGTTGCTGCCGTCGCTGAAGGTCAGGGCCCCGTCTGCCAGGGTGGCGCTCATATCCGCAGAGCCGATGGTGCTGCGGGTTTTGCCGGTGCTGTCGTCCTTATAGGGCAGGTAGGCGTGGCTCACATCCAGTATCTCGTTGCCGGTGTAGCCCGGTTGGCCGGACTGGGGCCGGAACACATAAATGCCCGTGTAGCCCCGCAGGTTGGTCAGCCCGTCCACATTCAGGTTCACCCGGTAAACGATCACCCCGGTGCCGCCGATGCGGCAGTCCAGGGAGTCCTTCTCCGTGTAGTTAATGGGGGGCTTTTTGCGGTATTCTACCACAAAGATTTCGTGGTCGTTTAAGGGCGATTTCAGGATAAAGGCCTGGTTTCCGCCAGCGTTGGCCTGGTCATCCAGGGTAAGGGTGCTGTTTTGGGTTACCGTATCTATGTCGATCCAGTGGGTAAAATACATCCGCTCGTAGGCCAAGGGGTACTGGGGCGAGCCGGGGATGACTCCGCCCATTACGGACCAGCTGTACACCGGCCGGTCGTTGCCGGAATTGCGGTACAGGTCCGGGTAGCCAAAGGTGTGCAGGTATTCGTGGGCCAGCAGACTGCTGCCCTCGGAGCGCAGTCGGTCGGTGCCAAACACATTGTAGCCGACCACCGGCTTGTTATTGATCTTGGCAGAGCCGGAGTAGTCGCTTTTGTGGGCTACCAGTGTGGCAGAGGAGGAGGCCTTGCTGGACTGGCTGGCCTTTAGAATCACCATCACATTGTCTACATAGCCGTCCCCGTCCAGATCCACGGCTTTGTCTGCAATAGAGGGCATTTGACGGATCAGGCTCTCTATGATTTGGGTGTCCAAATTTTGAACCAGGGCGTCGCTTTCCTTCACCGGGACTTGCAGGGCGTGCACCGTGGTGCCGTCGTACTGAGGGATGGTGTTTTTTATTTGCAGCTGACCGTAGGAAATGCTGTTCAGATAGTTCTTCAGCGAGCGGCCAAAGCTACCGTCGATATAGCCTACCAGTTCCCCGGCGTATTGGTCAAAATAGGCGTCTGCCGCCGTCTGCGTGTCGTCTGCAAAGTAGCCGAACAGCACAATGTTGGCCTTGTTGACCGTTTTGTTGCCAGTGGTCTTGGCCTGGGCACGGATGGGTAGTGCCGTGCATAGCAGAATCATGGTCAGCAGCAGCGCCAAACCCCGTTTGATCTTGTTCATTTTTTGCACCCTTTCGCGCCAAAAAATGGCATAATTTCTACCCGAATCATACCATATTTTCTATTGTCAAGTCAATGCGCTTTTAGCGTTGACAAATAAAACAGGCACCGGAATTTCCGGTGCCTGTTTATGTGCAGTACGAATGTGAGCTTGAGTCCTGTAAAAGAAAAAACGGCGTAAACAAACGCCGTCTTGGTGGTTGCGGAGGTAGGACCGAGATTGCGCACTCGCTACGAAACAGTCCCCCGGACTGTTTCTCCCAAATTTGCTGCTCGTTACACTCGCCAAATTTGGAGCCTCCTCGTCGTCACAAGTTCCATATCGCTCCAAACCACTTTTGTTTATGCGTAAGGCAAAAGTGATTTGTCGCTTATTCCACTGCTCCTCCTCTCCCCAAAAAGGCTTTCGCCTTTTCGGGGACCCCGATGTAGGTTCGAGTCCAAATTTCGAGTCCAAATAAATAATAAAAAACAGACACCGTTTGGTGTCTGTTTTGGTGGTTGCGGAGGTAGGACCGAGATTGCGCACTCGCTACGAAACAGTCCCCCGGACTGTTTCTCCCAAATGCTTGCGCATTTGGAGCCTCGTGTCGTAGGTTCGAGTCCAAATAAATAATAAAAAACAGACACCGTTTGGTGTCTGTTTTGGTGGTTGCGGAGGTAGGACAAATAAGGCAAAAATCCGCGCTATATCGTAAGATTTGCGCTATGGTACTGCAATAGTACTGCAACGCCGTAATTTACGCAAAAAGCAGATCCTGCATATAAGCGTCTGCCCGGTCGCTTGCCTCTTTGTCGAACTTCTCAAAAACATCACAGTAGGTGTCCAGGGTGGTCTTTATGTCGGTGTGTCCAAGTCTTTTTTGCAGACTCTTGGCGTGCATACCGCTTTCTATACAGCGCGTGGCATAAGTGTGCCTTAAGCTGTGCAGGGTAACTGTTCCCGGAACTGTTTGATCAAGTAGTGTATATTTCGAGATCAAGCGTTTCAAGGTCATATTTGCCTGATTAGTAGTGATGATCTTATTTGCTCTATAGTCAAAGAAAAGGAGATCCATTTTATTTGGCCGCCAATTCTTTAGATGGTCTGACAGTAACTGAAAAGGCATATCCGGCAAAGAAAGTAGGCGTTGTCCAGCATAGGTTTTTGTGGTCTTGCCGAGGACACTGTGTTCCGAACTGTCCCGCGTGACGGTGCGGCGTATATTTACAGTGCGAAAGGCAAGATTGACATCGTGTATATCCAGCGCGTTGATTTCACCCATACGCATACCGGTATATAACATAAGCAGAAATTGAGCGCGGTAGGGGCAACTGCGTTCTTGATCGTTAAGTACGGCAATCAGCTTCTTTTCTTCATCAACGGTAAGAGCACGAACCCGATGGGTGTCATTAACGCTTTTAGGCTTGCGAAGCCCCACCATGGGATCCTTATTTAATATGTCTCTATAAATAGCAGTACGAAAGCAGCGGGCCAGCATTCCATAATCTTTTGCTATAACTGAATTGGAGTATTCCGTTATAGACATTAAATAGGACTGTATATCAGCTGGTTTTACTTTTTGCAGCGGGATAGAACCAAGCGCGCTGCGGCTGATACGCACGCATATAGCGTTCTTTCGTAAGTAGGAATTCTCGCCAATGATATTTAGCGCGCGATCTTCTTCCGTTAGGCAGCGGGCCATATCTCCGACCGTCATTTTGTCGGGGGTAATGATGGATCCGGTGGCAAGCTCATTCTTCAGAGCGTCCAGCTTTGCCCGCACATCTGCCTGTCGCTTACCGTACACAGTTTTGCGTTTGGGCTTGCCATTGGCGTCCACGCCTATAGTCAGCTGGGCAGCCCATAAGCCTTTGCTTTCCACCTTATAGATGGTTCCATCACCGTTTCCTCTTTTTCTTGGCATTGTACTCACATTCTCCTTTACGCAGCAGCGGGCAGCGCCTGAAAAAGGGCGCAAAAATCCCCTGCTTGATTTATGAGCAGGGGTGTGGTACAATAACCAGTGTTGGGTGGGTTATGTGTACGCACATCTCCTGCTTATCGGCTCTACCCTGTTGGCGCAGGGTAGGGCTTTTTTTATTTATTCATTATAGTTCATAAGGCCAATAAAGCAGCCCAGCGTTGAGTGGCAGTCGGCCAGCGCTCTGTGGGCGGTCTCATCCTGGCAATCAAAGTAGTTAGCCACCGTGCCCAGCTTATAATCGGGCAGGAACGGTAACTCCCGCTTAGCACATTGCATTGTGTCGAATGAGGGAAAAGCCGTGTCGCCATCGCAGTACAAATTAGCGTTGCGCACAAGGAAGCCAACATCAAAGGACACATTGTGACCCACAAGAGGTAGATCACCGATGAAGTCCAGCACATCAGGCATTATATCAGAAGCAGCGGGCGCTTCTTCCAACATTTCGTTGGTGATCCCGGTAATCTTGGTGATCCGGGCAGATACCGGCTTGTTGGGCCGGACAAGTTGCTGGTAGCTATCTACTACATCGGTGCCGCACACCTTTAACATGCCGACCTCTATGATCTCATTTTGAATAGGCGAAAAGCCGGTGGTCTCAAAGTCAATGACTACAAACTCCTCCGGAAACTTTCGCAGCCGGGAGCCGCGCCGATAAAAACCTTTTTCTTCCGGCTCATCATCATCGTCTGCCGAGTCAGGCTCCGGGTCGCTCATCTCGACGACCGGCAGTGTAACTGTAACAGGCTCCGTATCAATATGCACAGATATGTTTGGTATGTTTTCCAGTTCGGGTTCCGTGTGTTCTGTCTCGTCAGCATACCTGGGATTGACCCATTGTGTCGCAGGCTCTTCCTCTTTTTTGGCAGCGGGCGGTATAGACTCCACTTTTGCCACCGGCTCAGGTGGGACAAAAGCCGACTCAGACGGAACGGCAGCGGGCTGTTCGGCAACGGACTTTTCTGTGTCCGCTTCCGGTTGTTGTGCGGCGGGTGGCTCCGTGACCGGAGGGGCAGGTGGAACAACTGCCTGTTGTACTGGCTGCTGCACCGTAGGCGGCATGTAGTATGTACCCTGTTGCTCATGCCGGGCGGTTTCCTGCTCATCTGTGGGGATCAGTTTTAGCACCTTGGTAAGAATAATGTAATAAATCACCAACAGCGCAATAGACACAATCAGGAACGGTGGAAAAGCTGCACAGGCAAGCAGTGTTGCCACCACCAACGGCGGCAGCGCATACAGTAAAATCTTGTATGATTTTTTCACGCTTTGTCCTCCAAGTTGCGGTTGATATTTGCAAGCAACTTAATGATGATCCAGTTCTGATTGAATATCGCTTCCTGCATGGAGTTGATATTCAACAGCACCGGGCTATAGTCATTGGACAGCACGCTACCAACAGTAATGGCCGCATTTCCCTTAAAAGTCTCTATAATCCGGTTGAGTTCGTGTTCCGGAATATCGTCGGCATACTCCTCCAGGTGGTATTTGGTGATGAATTCGTCACGCTTGGCCTTGGCGGCCTCTTGCTTTTTTCTCTCTTTTTCCTCTGCTGATGTAAACAGACCCATTTCTTTTTTCCTCCTATTAAATTATTACATCTATAATCACGGCGTGCCGTGGATTATGACATTCCACATTCAAAGTAGAACTCCAGTGCCTTGTGGACAAATTTTTCCGTCACATTGAAATACTCGGCCAACTCGTAAGGCTCCAGTCCCTGGCGCAGCTGCGCCTCCAACTCGGCCTTGGGGATCAACTTCTTCACTGCCCACTTATCCGCCCGGCGTTCGTGCTTACTACGCCGGTCAAGCGGGGCATATAGGTTGTAGAACGACCCGGTTATGCAGTGCCCGGCTTCGTGGGCCAGGCGGCAGCGGGCCTCTGCGGTGGTCTCCAGGCTCTGCTCGTCCAATGCTATGTAATAATCATCGCCGATATTGGCAGACGCAGACTTGGCAGCGGGCATACTGCCCAGATATACCTCTATGTTGTTGCGCTCGATCTCATCGAACAGGGACTCAGTTGTTGTTGTCATTCTCTCTCTTTCTCTTATCTTTGATAAATTCTACAAATCCTTTAACTTCCTGCCACATCTCGTCGGTAACCTCTCCGTCACCACCAAATAGTGCCACTTTGGCTATCTCCTCCGGACTTTGTTGGTCCGGGGGATTTTTTATGTCCGTTTTTCCCAAAAGGTAGTCAGTAGAGACACCAAAATAGTCAGCGATCTTTTTTAAGCTGGAAGCAGATGGCACAGCCCCTTTATTTTTCCAGTCGCTGACAGAGGCACGGGATATACCAACTGAAACGGCAACACCAGTCGCCGAAGAACCAGCTTCCACACAAAGCTGTTGGTATCTATCGTAAAAAGTCATAGTTTTACACCTCTGTTTTTGTGCAAAATTTACAAAAGTTCATAAAACCTAACTTTTAGTGTTGACAAATTCATTACGCCGAATTATAATTGCACTTGTAGTTAGGTTTACCGAACACGAAACAAACCGGACTATGAGAGCGCTACCTCTTGTCAGTCCAATGTGCTGTTGATTTGCACATTCATAATAGCACAACAGTTCGGAAAATACAACTACAAATTCAAAAAATGTTCGTTTTTTAGAACGAAACGGCAGAAAGGAGTAAAAAAATGGACAGTTGGATTGCGGAAGCAGTCGGCACAATGCACATCAACAAAATAACCCAAAAAGCCGTGGCAAGCAAAATGGGATGTACAACTGACTATATCTCGATGATTTTAACCGGCAAGCGCAAACCGCCACAGGCAAAAGAGCGGATCCTCGGCGCAATCAACGAGATCATCGCCGAGCGCAACAACTAAATATACGGCCAGCCTTTTGGGCGGCGGCAGAACTAAGCAGGCAGCGGGACCTTTATTTACTTCTTCTCTTTCTTCTTTTCTTTTTTGTCAAATTTACCCATTATGTTCCTGCTTCCAGTGCCCGCCCCACCCAACATCACATTTATCGCCAACGGCACTTTTGCCGTGCAGCGGGCAGCTTGCGGCTCTGCCGCTTGCCCAAAGGGCTGGCCTAATCAAGAAAGGAGAATAGCAATGAAAGTACCCCTCAGCAAGGACAACCCCTTGGCAATGGACGATTTCGACGCCGCCGTGCAGCAGCGTATGGAGCGCCTGCAAAGCTATATTGACCTGATCCGCACCGCCGAAGCTGTAGAGGAAGAGGTCAAGGTCAAGGGTACAAAGCTGTATCTTGGTCCGGAAGATGTGGCGGCATACCTGAATTGCAGCATTCCGACTGCCAGGCAGTATATGCACCGTCCGGGCTTCCCTCTCATTCAGCTGGGAGAGAACGGCACCAAGTTGGCTGTGTTCGCCCCGGCGTTCCACGCCTATAATGCAGGCAAATATTGATTTTGCAGTCAACTGCAAAGAAAGGACAAACCAATGACCAAAAGAGAAAAGGCAGGCGTGGTACTGGTGATTACCGGCTTCCTGCTGGTACTGCTTGGCTGCTGCTTGGTGGCGGACAACCAATATTGGTGGGTGTCTGTGGCAATCAGCGGCACCGGCTGCGCATTGATCGCCCTGGCGGTGTTCGTGTTGCCCAAGGACGAGGACGAGCCGCAGCAGGATAAGCGGCTGGTGATCGAGGACGAAAACCACAAGGTGGTGCTGGTAGCGCCGCTGACAGACTTTGAACTGGCGTATCTGCACGCAGTCAAACTGGGAAAGGATGATGAAAATGGAAGATTACATTGATTTGGTGATTGCTAAGCTGGATGAGGACCACATTGTCCTGCGGGCGCCGTGGAATACCGTTAGAGCCGGCGACACCGTGTATGTGCGGGGTGACGGCAACTACGAGGCGCTGGAAGTCATCGCAGAACGGAAAACAAAGGCTCTGATGGAATTGCCGAAAGTGACCGCCATTATGCTGCCACTGGAGTATGACGAACAGAGCGGCGGGCAAAAAGAAAAAGCCAACTGATAAAATCAGTTGACTTGAGACATTGCACAGGTGAAAAAAGAAAAGAAAGTAAAACGCCTGCGCTAATTACATTATACATAAGGACCGCAGAGAAGTCAAGGACAAGCTGTGCGGCAAGGGCGAAAAAAGGGGTCTGTGCTCCTTTTTTGCTCCTTGTTCAAAGTATTATTTTTAGGCACAAAACGCCAACGGCAGAAATATATATCGCTTGGCATTCTTCAGCGGGTTAGGCGCAGGCAGGAGACCGGCGGCAACAGGGTGTGTACCCGCGCCGCATAATGAGGAGCTGTACACTGTGGGAATGTGGAACACGCCGGTGAACCGGTGGGAAACTTGCTTTTCCATCCGGGAGCCGATCAGCGTTTTCCAGCATTTCCATAGTGTGCCGATCCGTCAGAAAGGAGCAAAACAAAATGCCATGGGTGCAAAAGACCACCCACGCAGGTAAATGTATATACATTCAGCGGCATTACTCCTCCCGCTACGGCAGCAAGAATAAATGTACCAGGGGTAGCAATTACGGAAAGACCAGCGAGGCCCAGGCGGCAGTCAACAATCGCCAAGCGTGCCTACAACAAGAGATGATCTTCAATGCGAATTTCGGACCCGGCGATCTAACTGCCACATTTACATTCCGCAAGGCGGACAGGCCAAAGGATCTGCAAGAGATCAAGAAACTGTGGGCCGCCTATATGGCCAAACTGCGATATGCCTACAAAAAGGCCGGTGTTGAATTCAAGTGGATGAGAGCCATTGAGACTCCGGACAAGAACCCGCACATCCACATGGCACTGTCAGGTATTGACTTGACCAAGCTGCCCAGGTGGCCATACGGTCGGGTGGAATTCGTGCCAATAGATGATCGAGACCACCACACCTACGGCGGGTACCTACGCGAGGAGACCCACATCAAGCAAGGTCACGAGGGCAAGTACACAACGGCCAAGTCCAGAGTGTGTTTTAGCCGTAGCCGTAACCTGGTGGTACCGGAACCGGAATACCAGGTCATCTACAGCGACCACTGGGCAGACGAACCCAGGGCGCCCAAGGGCTATTATGTGGTCCGGGACACCCTGAACAACTGGGAGGACGAAGTAACCGGTTTTAAGTATCAATCCTATGTGCTCTGCCCTGTTCGGGCAAAGAACCATAGGTACCTGTGTTAGGAGGACAAAGTGACATACATACAGCAATGGGAACAAATGCGGGACAAGGTGCGCAATCTGGAGCAGGAACGCAAAACGCAGCTGATCTTGGCCCCGCACAACGCCTACGGCTTCAAGCTGAATATCAACCACCCGCTGATCCGGCCTAAGTGGGACGCCTTTAAGAGCGCCAAGGGACTGGGTCAGTACGGTATGACCGATGATCTGCGCCGGGAATTTGAGGAGACAGTGCTTTCCAGCAAATATATGCAAAAATGCCTGGAGCAGGAGCAGCAGCACATTGGTGCAGTGGAGCACCAGTTCATCCGTATGGCTTACGCTCATGCGGAGCAGGCAGCGGGCTGATGGGTACCCAAGAACACTGGACTGCTGCCCAGTACCAGGAGTATCTCCGGCAGCGGGCCAAAGGCGGGAACAAATACCATGCAGTCAAAGCCCAAGCGGATGGCCGCACATACGACAGCCAAAGCGAGTGCAAGCGGGCAAAGGAGCTGCAACTGTTGGAACGGCACGGCCTGGTGCGCAACCTGCGGGAGCAGGTCCCTTATGAGTTGATCCCGGCAGGGGTCGGCGAACACCGAAAAGAGCGACCGGTGATTTATAAGGCGGATTTCGTCTATGAAGTCTGCCAACCGGACGGCACCTGGAAGCAGGTGGTAGAGGACACCAAGGGCGCCAAAACAAAGGAATATATCATCAAACGAAAACTTATGCTGTTTATACACGGCATAAGCGTAAAGGAGACAGAATGGCAAAGAACAAAATAACCCACGAGTGGAATGAAAATGGTACGGCAATCATCTTCACCGGAAGCCAGCGACAGCCAACGCTGACGGAAATTCACAATTACGCCACTGACGCAATCAGAAAAGGAACCTTGCCGGCGCTGGATGGCTTGTATGTAACAACTTGCAAATTGGGTGGCGACTGGACCCCGCCGGAGGACGCACGCAGCGTAATGTTAGTTGAATTCGGCGAAGACTGCCCGATCTGCGGCAAGCCGTTTGTGTTTGATACGGACTTCTGCCCGATCTGCCACAAGAAGTGGTATGAAGATTGAAAGGAGAAAGACAAATGAACTTTAAGAAAATGTTATCCATTTGCAAGCGAAGCAAGACCTATTTTCTATATGACCTACCCGACGGCGAGCAAATGCTCAGCAACAGCAGCTGCGGGTACATCCTGTACGGCCACCCTAAATACACGCCAGAGACGCTGCGCATGGTCGCTGACTTGGCAGAGGATGACAGCGTGATCATGACAAGAATGCCAAAAGCGGATCTGCCGCTGGCAGACCAATGCCCCAATGAAGAATATGCCGCCCCGCTGGACACCTGCATTGTAGCCGCAGGCGCTGTATGGCAACCGCTGATTGTAGGTGCGGGCATGACATTTATCAACAAAAGAGCGTTGCAACCTATCGAAAAGGAAGAAGAGGGGTACGATCTGTACCGGCGCGGGAACCTGGTGGTCGTTAAATCCGGCCTGATCGTGCAGGGCGTGATCAGAACAATGAATCTGTCCAAAGCAGAAGCTGTATGCCGGGATCTGATCAACCTGGGCACCGTGGCCGGTATGGCCATTGAGGAGCGCAATAATGAAGATTGAAAGAAAAAAACAATGTGCACAGGTGTGGGCGTTGCTTCCGTCAAGACCGCTTTGGACTTCGACAGCGAGATGTCCAGCGTTAAGGTGATCGCCGGTGCGACCGATGACGAATTTGAGAAGCTGTACAAGCAAGCCATCCAACTGGGTGCCGAAACGGTGCTCTCCGCTTCCGAGGCCGCTGCTGATATGGCGAGCTTTGCAAGGGCAGGATATAGCGCCAAGGAGATCATGGCAGGTATTCCCTGCGGTATTTGCTCGTGCGAGAGTTTTTTGCAATATCAAATACAAAGGGACCTGCACGATTTGGCAAACTTAAAATCTGCGCTAATTGATGTTCAGGAGGTGGAAGAATGAAAAATTTTGAGCGAATAAAAAATATGAGTGTTGAGGAACTTGCAATATTTATTAACGATATAGCTGTATGTTGCTTCAAAGACGCAGAGTGCGAAAATTGCCCGATTAACTGCAGAAGAACGGAGGCTTATTGCAACACTTTAACTATAAACAAATGGCTTAAAAGCGAGGCGAGAGAATGAACATTCAACTTGACAAGCAGGCGAAGATCAAGGAGGTAACGCTGAAATGACCGAGAAAATCCAAAAAGCCATCGATAAGATCGACCAGGAGGCGGAGAAGATGGGCAGTGCCTCCGTGCGAAAGCTTTGCTCACACATTATCGACAACTACCTGGTGAACGACGAAAACGCGGACAAGGTGTTGGCCAAGGGCAAGAGTCTAAAAAAGTGTTATGATCACATCGTCGAGAACGCGATGAATAGGATCGTGGAAAAGAAAGGTTACCAGTGTGCCTTTGTAACGAATGACGATGTGTACGAATGGGCAGCGGGCTATTACGGTTTTACCGCCGGAGAGACCAAGGCAGAAATCATCGACCTGCTGGATCTGCTGTGAGGTGTCGACATGGGGAAAAAACTGAACACGCTTACGCCGGAACAGGCACGGAAAATATGGGACGGCCGCCCGAAACTGCCGGAGAAAAAGATACTGGCATTTGCGCATAAGCAGGTGTTCGTCAATGAGCAGTATTTTTTCAAGCACCAAGAGTTCGGTCACCGGTATGGCTATTGTACCGCTTGCGGCAAGGATGTGCAGATCGACATTGAGAATATGCGGCTATGGACGGACAAGCACGCAGCCTGCCGATATGCACGGCATAACGACACCGTATGCTGCCCCGCCTGCGGGCACGAAGTCCAAGTCAAAGACGCCGGCAGAGGGCGCAACGGGCTGTGCAACACGGCAGTCATCGCCGTGGCACAACGGATAAGGAACGGCGGCATATTGCTTTCTTTCGTCCGGGTGTACGAAGACTACACACATGACTTTAAGGCTGTACCGGAAATGGGCCGACTGCTGTACGCTGCATACTTCAATTTGAACAAGCACTTTGTGGCCAAACAACAATACGGTGGAGGGCTGTGCATAAGCGTAAAGTCAAAACCAACACGGCAGCTGCCGTGCACCGTAGAGCCGGTTAAGCTAAATCACAACAACTGGAAATGTACACAAGGAGAGGGAGCAAAGCTGCTGGGCTTTGAAGAGGCGCTGGAGAAAAGTAACCTACGCTATCTGCCGTGGGAGACATACCACGAATGTGCGCAGCAACTGTACCGTAGCGCTATAGCCAACTACCCGGTCAACCTGCTTGGGTTACTGTATCAATATAGCCGGTACCCGGTGCTTACAGAGCGTCTAATAAAAGAGGGCAACGGTGACCTGGTAGCCGAACAGGTGGAGTGGAATTGTACAGCCGGTCTGGACTACAAGCAAGTGGTGCCTTACAAGGCAATGCGACTGACCAAACAGGAGTACCGTATGTTACAAGCAAAAGGCGTCATAAGCGGTAACACACTCAAAGCAACAGCGGCACTGAAAAAATACGGCTACAAAATGACAGATAAAAATATTCTCTTTTTTCTTGCTTTCCAATACAGCTGGAACCAGCGAAAATGCTACAAGGCGTTTGATTTTTTGCGGCAATACCTATCTCCGCAAAAGGCGGTGAACTGGGTAAACCGACAGGCAGCAGGAGGATATGAAACGCCAACAGATGTGCTGTCAGATTACAGCGACTATCTCGATCAGTGCAGGCGGTTGGGCCTGGATGTTAGCCACAAAGAGGTAGCCGTTCCACAGGACTTGCGAGACCTGCACCGCCAGTATTCCGAAGAGCTGACACGCAGAGCAAACGAAAAGAAAATAAAAGAACAAGCTGAGCGAGCAAAGAAGTTAGCTAAGGATCTGCCAAAGTTGAAACGAAAATATACATACGCCAGCAGCGGGCTGTTCATTCGGCCGGCCGAGGGGCCGGAAGATCTGCTGAAAGAGGGCTGTGCCCAGCACAACTGTGTGTACTCCTGTTACAAGGAAAAATACCTGGACAGAAAGACGGATATACTTTTCGTCCGCAAGCAATCGTGCCCGGATCAGTCCTATGTGACCGTAGAATTCAAGGACGGCACTGTTATTCAGTGCAGAGCAGATCACAACCGACCTGCACCGCCGGATGTGCAGGAGTTTATGCAAGCCTGGCTTGTCTATCTAAAATCGAACAGAAAAACGAAAGCAGTCAGTTAAGGAGGACTTATGGATAACCAAATCACTACAATGCAAGAAGTAACGCCAACCACACAGAAAGCCTACGACACCCACGCCCGGATCCTGGCCAATGGCCAGGTAATGGCCAGAGCACTGGTAGATGTGTGCCACGATCTTAAGACTATGCGGGATGAGGGACTATACACGGAGCTGGGCTATGACACATTTGAGGAGTACGCCGAGCAGGCATGCGGCATTAAACAGCGGCAAGCCTATTCCTACATTTCAGCCTATGAAAAGCTGGGTCAGAAATATATGGCCGACCACGCCGACCTGGGGATCACCAAACTGGAGCTGATCTCTAAAATCAGCAGTTATGAGCGGGAAGAGTTCACGGCTGATGTGGATTTGGAGAGTGCCACAGTCAGGGAGTTAAAGGCAGAGGTGGAACGCTACAAGAAGCAGGCAGAACAGCTGTCCTTCGATCTTGGCCAGGCACAAAGCGAATTAAGCGAAGCGCCGGAACCGGTGGACACGGACACACTCCGTTCTTCCATTGAGCAGGAAGTTAAAGCCAAGTACAGCGCCCAGCTGGAAGAATTGCAGCAGCGGGCTGACGCAGCGCCGGACCCGGAGGCGATCCGTAAGGAAGCGGAAAAGGAAGCCGCCAAGGAATACAAAGCTAAACTGGCAACGGCAAAGGCAGACGCCGAGAAAAAAGCCAAAGCCGCTGTAGAAAAGCTGGAGCAGGAAAAGGCAGACCTGAAACGGCAGTTAGACAGCAGTGCCACCAAGTTGGACGCCGCTGTTCGGCAAGCAAAGGCAGCGGGCGCAGACACGGATGTAGCCGCATGCCGGGTGTATTTCACCGAACTGCAACAAACCGCCGCAAAGGTACAGGAGCTGATCGGCAAGATCAATGCCAAGGACCCGGCCACCGGAGCCAAACTCTCCGCCGCCGTTATTCAAGTTTTGCAGTCGACTGCACGAAATTTGGAGGTGAAACAATGACCTGCGAACAATGTTACCACTGCGATGTGTGTTGGCAGCGCATGACCATTTACGGCCAATACGCCCTAATGGGAATGAGCCATGACAACATGGAAGAGTGGTGCACCAAATGTAAGCCAAAAACACAGATCATAGAACTGTCAACGCAAATTCCACAGTCGCTTCATGATGAACTGGCAAGGTACTGTACGGAAATAGCATACGATGAGGAGCGACAAGCATGAAAATGATTAGAAAGCACCTGTGGAATAAGAAAAGAACAGAAACGCTCAAGGTGGCAGACCTGCAAGGCTACCTTGCCCAGTTTGAGCCGTCCGCAGAAGTTCAGCTCGGTGTCGTCCAAATGCGAGGTGCCGCAATGTGGCGCCACCAGATCCAAGGGTTCAAGTTCGTTTTCGGAGGAGATGTACCGGCGCTGCTGATCACGGTGGGCAAAGCCAAACAGATCAAGGACGGTGACCGGAATGGCTGAGTACCTGGCTATGGCCAATGTGCTGCTGTTTCGCCTACTGATCCACTTGCTGCTGTTAGCCGCCACGGCAGTGGTGGCAGGGGCAATACTGCTTGCGCTGTGTTTGCTGGTCATCACGGCTAAGCAAACGCTGGGCGAAAGGAGGGAAAAATGGCGCACAAGAAGAAAAACGAAGCGGTCAAGAAAACCAAAGCACTGATGGCGAATTACAGAGCCATGCAGGCCTATGTAGACTCGCAGGTGCAGCCGGAGGACCAGGAGGGTCAAGAGGACACGCGACGCCTGCTAAGCCGGATAGACGCAGCGCTGGAACAGATCGCGCAGGACTATGCGGCGGTCGGCGAAGATCAGAAGATGGTGGCGTTTCGTCTTAAGTACATCAATGGAAAGACTTACGAACAGATCGCCGAGCAGATGGAAACACACGAGAACACGCCGCACAACTGGATTAACCAAATCAACAAGCGGCTGGCCGTGTATTTATATGGGGTGCAGGCGTTGCGCTAAACCTTAGGGGGGGTGGGTATCCACCCTCTTTTTTCTTTGTTTTTTTCTTGTATTTTTCGTGTTTTTTTCTTGTATGGTGCACAGCAAAACTATTCACTACAATGAAATGTAAGGGAGGCATTGGAATGGCACTGCTTAAAATGTGCCGTTGCGGCAAGATCATTCCGCAGGCGCTGGAGATGTGCCCGGAGTGTGCACAGCACGCGGCAGACCGTCACAAGGAGTACAACGCAACCCGGAGAGACAAGAGAGCGTATGCGTTCTACACCAGCGCTGAATGGCGCAAAGCAAGAGCGCTCCGCTTGCAACACGCAGGAGGACTGGATCTGTATGCGCTATATGTTGATGGTGTGATCAAATATGCAGAGATGGTCCACCATATTGTGCCATTGAGCGAGGACTGGAGCAAACGCTGCGAGCAGCGCAACCTTTTTCCGCTCACCAACGCCAACCACAACAAGATTGAGGCGCTGTATGACTCTTCTATCGCTGAAAAAAAGCAAACGCAGCAGCTTTTGCGGCGGCTGCTGGAGCGGTTCGAGGCGGAGCAGAGGGGGGTGCAAGGGAAGTTTGGGGCACCCCGAGGATAGTCGCGCCCACTCTTTCTTACGGAGAAAACTCCCCACGAAAGCTCAAAGGCTTACAGACCTGACAGATAGATTATTTTTGAAGTATTACGGAAATTACGGAAAGGAGTGACCGGAATGGCCGGAAAAAGGCAGTCAACAGACGCCGTTATCGCCAAAGGCAAGAAGCACTTTACTAAGGCAGAGATCGAAGAGCGCAGGCAGGGGGAACTGGTCGCTCCGGCGGATCATATTGAGTACCCAAAAGGCGCACCAAGGAAGTATAAACAGCGTTTCGATGAAATCGTGGCTGAACTGCGGCGGCTTGGAAAGAACACCGTCAGCAACCTGGACTGCCAGGCACTGTTCCGGCTGGTCGTGGTAGAGCGGGACTTCTTGGAAATCACCAAACAACTAACGAAAACACAGATGATGAAAGAAGTTAAACGACCGGACGGCACCGTTACGCTGGCATACAACTCTACATACGAGAACTTGCAAATTGCCCGCAGCCGATTATGGCAGCAATGCCGGCAGGGCGCAGCCGACTTTGGCCTAACAATGAGTGCCCGCTTCGGCCTGGTGGCGCCAAAGAAAAAAGAGCAGCCGGTCAACAAGTTTTTGGTCGGTGATGATGTTGCTGACTGATCGCACAACAGACTACGCGAAGCGGGTGTGCAGCGGGCAAGTGGCAGGTGTCGGGAAAAGAGAAATCCAAGCCTGCCAACGCCACTTAGATGACCTGGAAAAAAGCGACCTGGCGCCATTCGCCTATTACTTCGATCCACGGCAAGCACAAATCCTGATCAACTTCGCCGAGAAGCTGACCATTGCCGAGGGTGACGAAGAGACGCCGTTCGTCTGCGCTGACTTCCAGGCGTTTATCCTTGGAAGCCTGCACGGTTGGCGAACCAAAGACGGCAACCACCGCCGGTACCGGACTTCATACATCCAACTGGCCCGGCAGCAAGGAAAAAGCATACTTAATGGGATCCTGGCCACATTCTACGGAAACTTCACCAAATACAAATATGCGCAGATCTACTGCGCAGCCACCAAAACAGACCAGGCCAAGATTGTATTCAACGAAGTGGTAAAGTTCATCCGCAGCGACCACGACCTGGAGGCCCTATTCAATGTGCACGAGCACAACTCGACTATAGATTGCAAACTGACCGGCAGCCGCATACGCGCTCTGTCCGGTGACACCAAGCGGATAGACGGTTTCCGGCCGTACCTAGGGATCGTGGACGAATACCACGCTCATAAAAACAACCAGGTCTATAAGCTGCTGGAGGGCGGCACAAAGTTTATGCAATCATGCCTGATCAGCGTTATCACTACCGCCGGCTTCAACCTCAAATATCCTTGCCACAAGATGTACGAAACCTGTTGCGATATCTTGGACGGTACTTTCGATAACCCGACACGATTTGTTTTTATTGCAGAGATGGACCAGGGAGACGACTATTTCGAGCCAACCAACTGGCTAAAGCCCAATCCCCTGCTTCGAGACAGGCCGGATCTGCTGGGTAACATGATCGCAACAGCCAACGAGGCCCGGCGGGAGGGCGGAGACACCCTCCGTGACTTCGTTGTAAAGCAGCTGAACTGCTGGATCCAGGCAGCGGGCAACAACTACATTGAAAATGCCGAGGAATGGACGGCAGGCGCGTCAAACCGCACCTTAAAGAACTTTATCGGTTCAAAGGCTTATGCCGGCTTGGACCTGTCCTCCGGCGGCGATCTGACCAGTATAAGTATCGTTGTCCCCTACTATGTGGACGAAGAAAAGCGGTATTTTGTGTTCAGTCACAGCTTCATGCCGTCCAGGCGGCTGGAAGAACATATACAGTCGGACGACGCCCCATACGATGTGTGGGTGCGGCAGGGCCTGATTACGGTAACAGAGACAATGGGCGGCGTAAAAACAGACTACCGCTACATTCTCAATTACCTAAAACAGCTGATTACAGACTATAACTTGGATCTACAGGTCATCTGTTACGACCCGCACAACGCTTCTGCATTTCTGGCAGACCTGGAGGAGATCGCCCCCTGCCTTTCCGTAACGCAAACGCACAGGGTGCTGTCAACACCTACGGAGGACCTGCGGCTGGAGATCAAGGCAGGGCATGTGGAATACAACAGTGACGACGCCCTTTTGACCCGCTCCATGCTGTCCGCCAAGACGGTGGGCAACTCCTATGGGGAGGTCAAGATCGACAAGGAAGTCAAGACGGACCGTATCGACCCGGTAGACGCGCTGATCGACGCCTGGCTAATGGCAATGCAGGAGGAGCAGGCAGTCAACTTGGACGATGTGGTCGAAGAATATCTTTCACTGATGGGAGCGAAATAAAATGCCATTTTTGGATAATCTGCGAAAAAACGCAACGGCTGTACGAAACGCCTTTGTACAGCCAAGCACTTCGCCGGGGGACGAAAGCCTGATGGAGTTTCTGGGCATTCAAACATCCGGCAAACGGCCACAAAATGATGTGACCTATTACATTTGCCTGAAGAAAAAGGCAGAGACTTTGGGGTCAATGCCGCTGAAGTTTTACCGAAAGTCCGAGGGCAAGATCGAAACGGCAAAAAAGGACGATATGGCGGTGCTGCTGACAGAGCGGCCAAACCCATATATGACCCCGGCCACATTCTGGAGTAGCGTGTCGGCGAACTTGGACCACTACGGCAACGCCTATGTGTGGGTGCAGCAAGATTTTACCCGGCAGAAGTATGGCGGCTCCGTCAAGGCCAAGGGTCTGTGGATCATGCCGTCTAATCAGGTCAATCTGCTTGTGGACGACGCCGGTATCTTTGGGACGGACGGCGGCGGGCTGTACTACTGGTACCAAGACCGCTACACCGGGCACAGCTATATCTTTGACCCGGACACCGTGCTGCATTTCAAAAACTTCTTTACATTCGATGGGTACCGAGGGGCGTCAGTATTGGAACTGCTGCGGTCCACCGTAGACGGCCAAATTTCTGCACAGGAATACCAAAACAAGCTGTTCAAGAACGGTATGACAGGAAAGGCCGTGCTGAATTACACAGGCGAATTAAGCGAGGGCGCCAAAAGAGAAATGATTGCGCATTTTGAAGAATTCGGTGCAGGTGCCAGCAACGCCGGACGCATTATTCCGGTCCCGCCGGGCTTCAAACTGGAGCCAATCGACTTTAAGTTGTCAGACGCCCAGTTCTTGGAGTTGAAACAGTACGGTGCTTTGCAGCTTGCGGCAGCGTTCGGGATCAAGCCCACGCAGATCAATGACTACTCCAAGAGTAGCTATGCAAACAGTGAACAACAGCAGTTGGCGTTCCTGACAGAGACAATGCTGTTCCCCATCTCGCAAATTGAGCAGGAACTGAACTATAAATGCCTGACAGATCCGCAGCGGGCAGCGGGCTTCTACTACAAGTTTAACGACAAGGTGCTACTGCGGACAGACAGCAAAACACAGACAGAGATCTTTGCACAAAAGGTGGACAAGGGCATTGCTACCATCAATGAGTGCAGAGAGCTGGAAGACAATCCGCCGGTACAGGGCGGAGACAACCCCATTGTCAACGGAACATACATTCCGCTTGATAGAGTTGGTGACCAGTACGGCTCCAACAACACAGACTGACGGAAAGGAGGATCGTATGAACAAGGTATTGAATTTTGAGCGCTTTAACCGTGTGAGCAATCAGCGGGAAAAGGTCGGCTACTGCGCCCTCTATGATGAGGCGGACAGAGCTGTGCTGAACTTCTATGGTGATATTTGCATGTACGACTACAGCGGATATGGCGGCGAATATGCCAATGACAAATGCCCCCAGCAAGTCGCTGACTTCTTCAACCAGATTGAGCCGGACAAGCCGGTTGAAATTCACTTCAACTCCGGCGGCGGCGATGTGTTCGCTGGGATCGCCATCGCCAATATCATCAAAGCACACGCAGGAGAGACCGTCGGATATGTGGACGGTATTGCCGCCAGCATTGCCTCCGTCATTCTGTGTGCCTGCGACCGGGTGGTCATTCGCACAGGTGCCCAGGTGATGATCCACGACCCGATGACGGGCTGTTGGGGCAATGCTTCTGACTTTGCGACGGTAATTGAGCAGCTAAACATTGCAAAGGACTGCATTCTGGAACTGTACAGCACAAAAATGTCCGATAAAGTGGACAGAGAAGCGCTTGCCAACCTTATGACGGCAGAAACTTGGCTAACTTCGCAGAATATCGCCGAAGTGTTTAGCTTCGAGGTGGAGAACGCAGAGCCGATGGTGGCCTGTGCAAGCACATTCTACGACAGGTACACACGCCTGCCGCCCGGTGTCAACGCTGACACCGCCAAAGACGCCAAAAAGGACAAAATCCTGGCGGATTTATACCTTTACGGAACAAAATAAAAAATTTTTTAGGAGGAAAAACAAATGAACAAAAAGCTCAGAGCCCTGCTGGACAGCATTAACGCAAAGAAGCAGGAAGTGCAGGATCTGGCCGAAGCCGACAAGCTGACCGAGGCCCAGACCGCCAAAGACGAATTGCAGCAGTTGCAGCAGAAGTTTGATCTGCTGGCTGATGTAATGGACGCCCATAAGGACAATGTCGGTGCAGAGCCGCACCAGGTCATTGATCAGCAGGAATTTACGCCGAAGCAGTGCAGAAGCGCATTTGCCGCACTGATCAAGGCACAGTTTGCCGTCAAGCGTAAGGGCGGTGACCCGGAGGACTATCTGTCCGAACAGGAAAAGCAGATCGTGAACCAAATGTCCGAAGGTACAGACGCCAACGGTGGACTGACTGTTCCGCAGGACTTGCAGACTGCCATCAAGGAATTGAAACGCAGCAAGATTACGCTGGAGAGCCATGTGAACGTGGAGAAAACAACGGTCAACAAAGGCCGTCGCGTAATCGAAAAGGACGCCGACATCACCGCGTGGCCCGCAGTAGATGAAGCGGCCGAATTTACCGAAGGAGACACACCAACACTACTGGCTGTGAATTACGCCATCAAGAAGTACGGCGGCACTATGAAGCTGACCAACGATCTTTTGGCCGACACCGCCGAAAATCTGCTGGCATTCTTGACCAAATACTGTGCCAAGAAAAGCACCGCGACCCGCAACGCTAAGATCCTGGCCGCATTTGATACCGCAGCGGGCGAAAGTCCAGTTACTATCGCCGATGTAGACGGTTTGAAAGATGTATTCAATGTGACCCTGGATCCAGAAGTTGCCCTAAACGCTGAGGTGATCACCAACCAGGATGGCTTTAACTTCTTGGACAGATTAAAAGACAAAGATGGCAACTACATTTTGCAACCGGACCCGATGAAGAAAACCGGAAAGCTGCTTTTCGGCTCTTATCCGATCACCGTGTTATCCAACAAGGCCCTTAAGACCGACACTGCCAAGGGCGCACCCATTTATATGGGCGACGGCCACGAGGCAGTAACCCTGTTTGACCGTGAGAAGATGACCATTGAGGCAAACCCCAATGTGTACTGGACTTCTGACACGATGGGCTGCAAGGTGCGCGACCGCTTCGATGTACAGGTGGTTGACGGCGCGGCCATGGCCAAGGGCTTCTTGAAAGCAGCAGCGGGCTAATTTGCAGTCAACTGCAAAAGAACGGAGGTAAGCAATGGAACTGAACACGGCTAAGAGCTACCTGCGGGTGGACTATGCGGACGATGACGAGCTGATCCAGTTGATGATTGACGCCACGGCGGCAACGCTTGGCGAATTGATCCCCGGCTATAACGCAGCCGCACCGACCGCACGACAAGATCTGTTGCTGCTGATGTCCGTTAAGGACCTGTACGACCACAGGGAGAAGTACGGCAAAAACACGCAGCTTCTCAGCGGTCACGCCTCCACATTTCTGTACAGCGAGATCTACGGAGGTGCCGGCGATGGAAATTAAAATCAATATTCGCAAGCGTGTGTTTTCCACTACAGGCGGCCGACAGATCGAAGATAAGGCAGGCGCCCCACACTATATGAATGTGTGGGCAACGCCGGCCGATCTGTACGGTGAGGAACTGTACCAGGCAATGGCCGCCAAGCTGCATGAGGTGCTGGCGTTCAAACTGCGTTACTGCAAGGCACTGGAAGATATGCGAGGGCATGTCAAGGACTACTTCGTGGAAGAGGTAGCCACCGGCGCACGCTATCGGATCTACCATATCGACTTTTCAAGAGGCAGCCGCGAGTTCGTTACGCTAAAGTGTGAGCGTACCACATAAGGGGTGATCTTATGATAGTCAACATGGAGTTCCAAGGTATGGAACAGCTGCTCAAGAATCTGCAAGAGGTAAGCTCTTTAGATGTGGTGGGCCAATGCACCCGCCACATCATCGATCTGTCCAAGCTGGAAACACACAGGACAATGAAGCGGAATGTGCCAAGGTCGAGGGACCACAGCAAAACCGGTCGGTATCTCGGCCACAGGTTTGTGCAGTATTCACCGGCGCACGCCGCTGATGTGATCCCTGTGTCAAACACAAGGACAGACACAGACGGCCGCTCAAACGCAGAGGTAGGCTGGAAGCTCAGTGACAACAGCCCGCAGTTTTATATGAAGTTTGTTGAATGGGGCACATCAAAAATGCGCCCACGAGAATTCATCAACAAAACAAACAAGCAGTGCGAGGGCATGTATCGCCGCATTGCCGAAACGACGCTACAGTCATACGCCAACAAGTATTTAGGTGATTAAGGAGCCGATATGTTAGATGTAATCAATGAAGCCAGTATTGCGCTGTTGCAGATCTCCGGCCGGGGTATTCCGGTCCGGGAGGGGTGGTACGACCCGGACATTACAGACACGCATATCTCTCTTTGGCCGCTCAGCTATGCGGAGGATGATCACAGCGACGATGACAGCGAGAGCGAGACAGCCACGGTTCAGGTGAATATTTGGAGCCTGGTGGACGAGGTGGCGCTGGCCGCCGAAGTGCTGGCTCTGATGAAAGCCTACGGCTTTGACTTCCTGGAGAGCAACAACGCTTACGAGGACGATACAGAGCTATATGTAAAACAGCTGCGCTTCTCACTGACAGTTGAAAAGAACAATGCCGTCAATCAGACGGAGAAAGGATAAGTAAATGAACGAGGAAAGAAATGTGCACAGCCGCCGGGTCGGCCTGAAAGATATCTATGTGGCGCTGGTCACCAAAAACGACGCAACCGGCTACACCGCCGGCACTCCGACCAAGCTGGCAAGAGCCATCAGCGCAAAAGTGAGTGACAAGTTCTCCAGCGAGAAGCTGTATTCAGATGACGCGGTTGAAGAAACAGCGACAAACTACGAGGGTACGGAGATCGAGCTGGATGTCAACGCCCTGACCCCGGCAGAAAAGGCTACGCTTTTTGGCCATCTGTATGAAAAGGGCTTTCTTGTGAAAGGTGAAGACGACAAGCCGAACGAGATCGCAATTGGCTATCGCGTCAAGCGCCTAAACAATAAATACGAGTTTGTTTGGTATTTCTGCGGCACCGCCAGCGAGGGTATGGAGGAGACGAACGAGACCAAGGCGGACAAGGTGTCTACACAGACCGACACGGTAAAACTGTCCTGCTATGCGCGTAAGCACGATGGCAAGTTTAGCTGCTCCGTAGACGAAAGCAATCTGATCACAGAAGACACGGACGCTGCCAGCGCTATTGAAAACTGGTTCTCCAAAGTTCAGGAGTGGCCGACAAGCACAGCGGCCGTCGGCGGTTAAAGGAGTAAAATATGGACGCAATTATGGAAAAGGCTCCGGCTGCACAGCTGGAGCTTAACGGTAAGACTTACACCATCAACCACATGGGCACGGCTACATATCTGCGATACAAACAGGCGTGCGAAGCGGTCAACTTGGAAGAGGACACTATCGACGCTCCAACCTACACCGCCATTATTAACGCTTTGGCGATCGCTTTCGGTGAACAGTTCACGCCCGAAGAGCTGGCAGAGAGCGACACCGATGTGGCCGATGTGATCGTGGCTTACATGGCAGTGGATCTCAATCTGGCACAACGGATTGAACAAAAGATCGACGCCATGACCGCAAATTTCAAGACTGGCAGCTGATCCCGGATATAACGGTCAGTTGCCACGGAACAATCTACCGTTCCACGGCGTCCCTGGATTTCTACCGGCGGTACTGCACCTATATGCGTGCCGTCGGTACGGATGAACCACCGGGACTGCAAGCAACGATCCGCCTTGTACAAGCCGTGCTGCCAACAGCAGCGGGCTATGTACTGAAAGCCGATATAGAGGAAGTGCTGGTGGCGGGCAACACAGCCCACTTCTTGGCACAGCGGATCACGGAAGCCATCAACCGGCTGAGTCCGGAAGAACAGGTGGAACGAGTAAAAAGTCTATTCGATGAATACGACAGAGAGAACGGCTACACGGACGAAGAGAACGAGCAAGACTATTGGAGCGCGCAGTTGGAAGTAATCAACAGCCTGCTGGATGTAGCGACCCAATGCCTGCGCTGCGATCTGCAATACGCCCTTACCGGTGATGTGTTTTCCATTCTCTCTTTGATCAAGTATAAACTGGAACACGCAGATGAGCGATAGAAAGGAGGACGACAATGGCAGTAGCGTCAATACGCCTGACGGCCAGCGCAAACAGCTATACAGCTGTTATGAAGCAGGCGAACGCCCAAATGCGGCAGCTACAGCAGGAGTACTCCTTGGCTGCCCAAAAGGCTAAACTGATGGGTCAGTCTCACCAGGAGGTCGGCGCCCGGGTGCAAATGCTCACAGAGAAGATCAAAGCCCAGGAGGAGAAGATCTCCGCCAACAGCAAGCGGGTAGCCGAACTGACGGCTGAAGACAAGAAACTGTGGCAGCAGCACTCAGAGCTGCAAAACAAGCTCAATCAGACCAAAACCGCCTATGACAAATCGGCCGAGGCAACAGGCAAGAACAGCAAGGAAACCAAAGCCTTGCAGAAAGAAGTTAAAGCGGCCGAAAAGGCCCTGGCTGAGAATGAAAGCAAGCTACAGAGCAATGCCAATAAACTGGCTAAGGCCAAGAACCAAGGCACGCTGTTTTCCAAAGAATTGGAGAACATGAAGCTGAAGCTGAAAGCAGCCAACAAAGAGCTTTCCTCCGCCAAACTGAAAGAATATGGCGACAAAATGAAAAACGCCGGAGATAAGGTATCAGCAGCGGGCAAGAAAATGATGGGCATTACCGCCGCCGTCACAGGTGTGGGTGTTGCTTCCGTCAAGACCGCTTCGGACTTCGACAGCGAGATGTCGCGCGTTAAGGTGATCGCCGGTGCGACCGATGGCGAATTTGAGAAGCTGCGCAAGCAAGCCATCCAACTGGGCGCCGACACGGTGTTCTCCGCTTCCGAGTCCGCAGCCGGTATGGAAAATTTCGCAACGGCAGGATATAACGCCAAGGAGATCATGGCAGGTATTCCCGGCGTACTCAACCTGGCAGCTGTGTCCGGCGGTGATGTAGCCAATGCGGCCGAAGTAATGGCAACCACCATGCGGTCCTTTAATTTGGACGCCAGTGCGTCTGTCCATGTGGCTGACGCGTTCGCAAAAGCGGCGGCAGACACCAATGCGGAAGTGGCAGACATGGGCGAGGCCATGAAGTATGCTGCACCCATCGCTTCCTCATTGGGTATTTCTCTTGAAGAAACAGCAGCTGCAATCGGCATTATGTCCGACCAAGGTATTAAAGGCAGCCAGGCTGGTACATCTCTTCGTGGTGCATTATCCCGACTGGCGGCGCCAACCAAAGCAATGAGAGACACCATGGAAGAGCTGGGTGTAAAGTTCTTTGACAGCAAAGGCAACATGATATCCCTTAGCGATCAGGTCGCGCAACTTCAGTCCAAATTCAAGGGCATGACCCAAGAGCAGAAAGAAAATGCCATCGTTACATTGTACGGCAAAAATGCCTTATCGGGTATGCAGGCGTTGATTGATCGAGGGTCCGGCGCGCTTACCAAAATGACGAACAGCTTTAAGAACGCAGACGGTGCCGCACAAGATATGGCGGACAATATGCTGAACAACCTGTCCGGCGATGTGGAGAACATGAGCGGTGCTTTTGAGTCTGCCGGTATCAATTTGGCCTCACAGTTCACGCCGGAGATCCGCTCCGTCACGCAAGCTGTGACCAACGCCATAGACAAGTTCAATGGCTTAAGTGACAGCCAACAGAAAACAATCGCAGTCATAGCATTAGTGGTGGCCTCTATCGGACCGCTACTCCTTGGCGTAGGGAAAATTATTGGTACAGTCGGAAGTGCAATATCCGGCATTTCCAAGATCAAGAGCGCCGTGTCCGGCCTTGGCCTGGTCAGCAAGATCTCCAGCGGCGCCGGGAAGATAGGTAAGGCTATCACAGGTGTATTTTCGACGCTTGGCCTTAAAGGCGTGATTATTGCCGCCGTTGTGGCTGCTGTAGTAGCCGGTATCGTGCTGATCATCAAGAATTGGGACAAAATCAAGCCGGCATTGGAAAATGTGTGGAACAAAGCGAAAGCCATATTTCAGACAGCCTGGAATTGGATAAAAAACATCTTCACGACATTGTGGAACTTTGTTAAGACAGTATGGAACGGAATAAAGACCGGAATACAGGTGGCCATTATGTTCATCGCCAATCTGTTCAGCGCTGCGTTTAACATTATAACGCTGCCATTCCGCTTTATATGGGAAAATTGTAAACAATATGTTTTCGCCGCATTCAATGCTATCAAGACCGTTATTTCAAGCGCACTGCAAGTGATCCGCACCATCATCTCGACTGTCGGTAATGCGATCAAGCGAGTCTGGACCGCTGTGTGGAACGGTATTAAGGCTGTCCTGACGCCAATTATCAACGGCATTAGGAATATAATCACCAAGGTGTTCACTGCAATCCGTGTTGTGATCGTCACTTATGTGACCATCTGGAAAAAGATTATAACCACTGCCTGGAAAGCGATTAAGACCGTAGTGACCACAGTGGTCAACACCATCAGGACGGTTGTATCGACGGTATTCAATGCGCTAAAGAACATAATCAGCGTACCGCTGAACTGGATTAAAAACCTGGTAGCGCGCATTTTCGGTGGGATCAAAGACAGCATATCAAACAGTATTAACAATGCGAAAAACATTGTGAGCAAAGGTTTGGCTGCCATTCGGGGCTTCTTCAACAAGCTAAAATTGAAATTTCCGAACATCAAGTTGCCGCACTTTAGTATCACCGGCGGCTTCAGCCTGGATCCGCCGTCTGTACCCAAGCTGAATATCGACTGGTACGCAGGCGGCGCCATTATGCGCGGGCGACAGATCTTTGGCGCATACGGCGGCACACTGCTGGCAGGCGGTGAACCAAGCACCGGCGGAGAGGCAATTCTGCCGTTGAGTCCGTTCTATACGGCCCTTAGCAAAATGCTGGACAACCAGCTCCAGCGACTGATCGCCTGTGTTCGTCCGACAGTGATCGTACATACTTACCTGGACGGTAAGGAGATCGGCAGTAAGGTCGTACAGCAAGTCACGGACGAGGTCACCAAAGACCAGCGGAACTATGAAATGGCAAAGGGGTTAGATACCGATGGATAAGTTTGACTTTACTTTCGGAGGCAGAAATGCCTCCGAACTGGGGGTTAAAGCAACCCAGCGGCCCAATATGCCCGCCGCAGTCAAAAAGATTGAGGAAACCAATGTGGCGGCTATGGACGGTAGTTACTACCTTGACCAAGGTACATACGAAGACATACAGGTAGCGTATTCCTGCAACTTCCTGGTACCGGACGGCACAGAATGGGACGAGCGGGTGCGCGAGATCAAAGAATGGCTATTCCACCCGACCGGAGCCAGCCAGTTGATCAAAAATGACGACCCGGAGTATTACCTCAGGGTCCGTAAGGTGGAGACTTCCGAGTTCACCCGCATATACCGGCGGCTGGCTCAGTTCACGGTCACATTCACCTGCGCAGCGTACCAGTACCTGGTGCGCGGTAGCACAAGAGTGCCGTGCCCGGAGGCCGTTAACAATCAGTTTGAGACAGCGTACCCGATCTTCTATATAACGACAAAATACCCAACCGGAAACACGGCAACGATCACAGTCAACGGCAATGCAGTGACCGTACAGATCACAACGCCAACCACCATTATAGATGTGGAAAGGCGTATGGTCTACACCGGCGATTATAAGATCATCAACGGCAACGCAACCGGCGACTTGGACGGCCTGGTGTTGGTCAAGGGCGCAAATACGATCAAGTTCGGTGGAACAAAGAACCCTGCAACGCTGGAGTATGTGCAAAACTGGAGGCGCCTATGATCGAAGTGTATTCCAAGCAGAATTTCACAGGAAAAGCGGCACTGAAACACAATGGCGATATGGTACTGACGCCTTATTCCTGCACCGTCAGCATTGAACTGGGCGGCGCCATAGTGGTGGAGATGGAGCACCCGGTAGACACATTGGGCCGGTGGAAGTACATTGCAGAAGAAAATGTGTTGGTGGTGGACACACCCTGGGCGGAACGCCAAGCGTTCAGAATATGGCAAGTCGTTACTTCTGACACCAAAGTCAAAGCTTCGGCGCAGCATATTATATTCGACTTGAAGCGGACGCTGCCAGGAGAATGCGGGGATTATCAGTCCAACTGCTACGGTTTTGCCAACACAGTGCTGAGCCAGTCCGACTTTAGGCCAAATGTAACCGGGCTCGACGCATTCAAGTCGTTTTCCTGCTATTACTCGGACGCCAAGAGTGCATACGACGCATTGCTCGGAGACGATGAAAGCGTGATCCGTAAATGGTCAGCCGAATGGCTACCGGATAATTTTAACATTCAGATTATGAAACAGTTGGGAAAAGACCGAGGACTTGTCCTTAGAGATGGAGTCAATGCCTCTGGAGTGGAATTCACGGTTAACACCAACGATGTGGTCACAAGTATTCTTCCCACTACGACAGAGGGCATATACAATGACGACTTGGTAGTAAGCGAAAAAGAAAAGGAGTTCAGCTACCCTCATATTGCCATCAAGTCGTATTATGTAAGTCCGAAATATACGCCGCAGGCGTTCTCTGTATATCCGGGGCGACTTAAACTAAGCGGAAAAAAAGTGATACGCGTAGAGGAGAAAGGCAGTTTCTATGGCGTAGCGGCCGTGTCGTCGAACAGCAGCTACAAATTAACATCGCGGTTCAGAAGTGACTGCCCATTTTTCTTTGCATATCGAGATGGGGATCAGTGGATGACAGAGCCTGCACAGACGGCGACAAGCGACTGGAAAAATAGCTTTGCGTACAGCTTCAAGCCTCCAAAAGGCGTAACATCAATAAGGTTCAACCTGGTAAGACGACCGGGCAGCGGAATAAACCCTTTTAAGCACTCGATCCGCAGGTTGACCAATAACGACGCAGAGTTTACGGACATTACGGATGTAATTAAGGAGATCCGGCGGTTAGCCGCTTTGGAATTCTCGGTGGACAGAATAGATGAGCCGAAGATCAATGTGGCCGTTGACTACTTAGATCTGCGAAAGGACCCGGCGTACCAAATGTTCAAAGAGCTGGAACATATAGAACTCGGGGACACCGTTACTATCGCTTTGAATAAGTTGGGCCTGTCAGCCAAGGCAAGAGTGATCAAGCTGGAGTATGACTGCCTAAAGCACGAACTGACCGGGTGTGAGATCGGGTCGTTCAAGCGCAACTATTACCGCAGAGTGACACAGCGAAGTTACAAAGCCATGCAGGGCATTCACCAATTGAACAGAGACAGCATGACAGCGGACAACACGCTTGACTTGATCAAAGCCTATACCGATACGGAGGATGATATTGAATGACAACATTACAGGAAATATTCGTTGACATCAACGGTGCCAACCGCTATGTAACCGTGAGCGCCAAGGCCGAAGACGACGCCGGGCGCATAGTGCTGATCAACCTCCTGGACAACGGCGCGCTGTACGCACTTCCGGCAGACGCAGAAGCCAGGGCGGTCATGATCCGACCCAACGGTACAAAAGCATTGATCACCGCCCAAGTGATTGATGGCAAAGTACAGCTGACGATGAAGAGCAGTATGCTCATCCTGGGAACAAGCCAAGTAGAGATCCTACTGTCCACTACGGACGGTAAGGTCATTACAACGGCAAAATTTGCCATTAAAGTGCACGGTACCCAGAGCACCGCCGGTATGGAACAAAGCGACGACTGGTCCGCCCTCCGAGACGCACTGTCCAAGCTGTCCCAAGTGCCGGCGGCCGAAGATGTAGCCACACTCAAGGCGGCGGTAGCGCTTGTCAATGGACGGTTGCAAAAGCAGGCGCAAACCACACACATCCAGGCGGTCCTTGCCGCCAAATTCACGCCAACAGCCGAGGGAACATACGAGACGCCGGTGTACCTAAGCCTTACATCGACGGCGCGCCAATACGGCACAGCGCTCACGCTGGCTGACGGCGGCGTAAAAATAGGCAAAGGCGTAAGCAAAGTGAGGATCACCGGGCAGGCGTATATGTATGAGTCCACCGCTCTAACGCAGTGTGAAATGGACTTGTACATCGTCAAGGCCGACGGCACGGCAACACGCATTGAGCGGTGTATATGTACAAGATCCGGTAAGTATGAGACCTACATCACCGGGCCAATCGTTACAGCCGTCAGCGAGGGTGATATCATTAAGCTGGCATACATCGGCAAGCCAGACACCTCATTCATCAACTATAACGACGCCACCATGCTGAATGTGACTGTTGAAGAGTGGAATCTATCTACGGCAGCGGGCGCGGATCTATCCGCAGATGATGTGCTTCTTAACAAATGGCACACCGGCACCGCCATTGATGGTGCAGCGGGCAGTGAAAGCACCTACCCGGCTTCCGGGATCAGTTCCGCATTCATCGGTGACCTGTATCTAAACCTGAGTACCGGCACGGTGTACCAATGCACGGCCACCGGTACGGCGGACAAAGCCACCTGGAAGTATATGACGGTGCTATCCAATGTAGGCGACGGAACCGTGCAGGCAAAGCACCTGGCAGAGGGTGCGGCGCTTGGGAACATCGGCCTGAATTCAATTACGAGCGCAAAAATAGCAGACAGGGCAATCACGGGCACCAAAATTGCCTACAGCGGCGTGGAGCAGGACAATATCAAGGACGGCGCGGTGACAACGCAGAAGATCGGCAGCAAGGCGCTCAAAGCCTGGCACTTCTCCGATAGTATCATCGGAAAAGGTCTTCTGACTGACGCCTTGGCCAAGGAGATCACAGACGCCACGACAGGCCTTGCAGAGGTGCAAGAGGAGCTGGCAGGCGCAGGCGAAACATGGGAGCCTGTGTTTTCCAAAACATTTGACGCTGACACCACAGCGAACCAGCAGTGGAACCTCACCAAGCCTTGCCGAAAGATCAGGCTGCGTATGGCTGTGGCCGGGAGTGCTGCCAACTCCGCCGCTGGTGACATTACAGTGTACATTAACTCCTATACGAGTAAGTGTTTTCTGCCGAATGCTTTCCGGTTTGAAACGGCTACCACAAAGGGCTCTTTCGCCGTTGCTGAGGTAGAGATTACCGAGGATATGGTGCGCGTGCAAACCAACAAGAGCAATATCGCCAGCAAATTCAACGCGGCCAACTCTATGACCGGCGGCTCCATTTGGCTCGCAAGCGGGATCACATTTAACATTTTCAAGGACGCCGAGGGCCACGGTGCAATCAAAGCCCTGTCGTTTCCGACCAACGGCAAGACCATTGGCGCCGGAACGACTATTGAGATATTGGGGGTGGCAAAATGAATGTAGAGACCGAAAGCCGTATTGCGTTTTTGAAGTCTGAGTTGGCGGAGACCGACTACCTGTGTTTGAAATTTACAGACGGTGCTTTATCTGAGGAAGAGTACGCACCGATCCGCCGGCAGCGGGCTGCATATCGGGCAGAGATCAACGCCCTGCAAGGGGGTGAGACCGATGTATGACGCATTTCTCACCGCCGCACTGACTGCTGCCGTGTCAACGGTGGTAGGCAGTGCCGTGTCTGCCGTTATCGCTTCATTGATTGCAAAGAAAAAGAGCAAGAAAGCAATGGACGAAGTCACCACAGCCCGGTACATAGCCATTGAAAACGGCTTGCAGTCCATATTGCGTGCCGAGATCATACGGCAGCACGAAAAGCATACCGAGCGGCACTACTGCCCCCTCTATGCAAAAGAAGCAATGGTCAAGGTGTATGACGCATACCATGCCCTGGGCGGCAATGGAATGATGACAAGATTCTATAATGAAATTATCGCGCTCCCGGAGGAGCCGCAACAAAAGGAGGACTAAAAAATGAAAGTAACAGCAGGAACAATTGCAAGAACCGTCGTATTGGCGGTATCTCTGCTGAATGTACTCTTGAACGCCTTTGGCAAGAATCCTTTGCCGTTTTCGGACGATGAGGTGTACACCGCCGTGTCAACGGTGGTGGCCGTAGTAGCGTCCCTGGCCGCCTGGTGGAAGAATAACAGCTTTACAAAGGCTGCACTAAAGGCGGACGAAACTCTGGCGTTGGAGCGTACAGAAACGGCAGAAAGCGAGGCGGTAAACAATGAGTAAGCTGTATTACTGCCGGCAGACCACCGAAAAGTGCAAATCTATCAGATACCCAAGCAAGACCCACCACTATAAATACGGCACCAGCGGCTGTATCTATACCAGCGGCTGCGGAGTGTGCTCAAGTCTTATGGTGCTCCATAACTTCGGATTTACAAGTTTAGACACGGCAGCCTGGACGCAGAAATGCCTACTAATGGGCGCACGCAGTGCAGACGGCACCGATATGGACAAGGTGGCTGCATACCTGGAAAAGCACTATTCCATTGTGAGCAAGAGAGCCAAGACCGTTGCTGACCTGAAGAACCACCTGAAAGCCGGTGGCAAAGCTATTGTATGCGTCAGCGGTGGCGGCAAGAAGCTGTTCAGTAATGGCGGCCACTATATCTATATTGGCGGCCTGGACAAGTCCGGCAACCTGATTGTGCTGGATCCGTACTGGTATGATGGCAAGTTCACCATGACTGCCAATCGGCGGAAGTACACAAAGGTCAAGAACGCCAGGGAAGTGTATGTACAGCCTGCCGCCCTTGCGTCTGACATCAGCGGTATTTGGCTGTTCACAAATGCCAAGGGTGCTAAGACGGTTTACGCGGCAAGCGATGTGAACTACCGCAAAGCAACACCCAAGGCGCCTACCATAAAGCCGGGTAAATACACCACCACGGCGGTGCGTGGGATTTACAAGGGCGCAGGCGCTGCCACCGGACGCAAGAAGGTCAAGGATCTGACCAAGGACGGCCGGCGACACGCGACCAGTAGCAAGTCCAAAGCAGACGCTATGTTTCGGGCAGGCACCACCATCACCGTGCTGGAGACAAAGCTGCTCAGCACCGGCAACCTGTGGGCACGCTGCCCCTCTGGCTGGCTGTGTGTGTGGGAAAAAGACGGCAATAAGAAGTTTATTAAGTAAAGGAGGACGACAATGGCAGAAGCGAAGAAACCCGCCACAAAGGCGGCCAAAAAGGACAAGGCATTCCAGATCAAGGTAGTGTTCCAAGGATCCGTCAGGGTCCACAGCCGCCCGATATTGGGAGACGAGGATGTGCTCCGGCTGGCCAAGACCGGCGATGTACTGATGGCAAGAGCTATTGACAGAAGTACGGACACGCCGTTCTACGAATTGGTGGGCGGCGGCTATATTGCCGCAGATCCGGCACTGATCGAAAAAGCATAAGACACAAGAAAAGAGACCCGGCAGGGAGTAATCCCACCGGGTCTTTGCTATTAGATTTTGTTTTCGTGTTCCAATTTGTAAGCCATAAGATCAATAACATACTGCGGACAAGGATTATCACCATAAATCCAAGCCTGCATAGTGCGCGGCGGCACGCCAAAGAAACTGCCAAAACTACTCATCGGCATACCGCTGGCGTCAAATAGTTCACTGACGCTATCAAAAGAACCAGGAGACACAGTCAAACGGTTTTGACGGATCGCATAAGCAAGGAGTTGTCCCAAGGTCATTGCTTCCATCCATTCGTCGTCTGCCAGCTGAATGCGCTTTTCCTCTTCCTTGTCAAGGGCGTAGTCAAACACGATCTTGACCCCGGACTTGACCCTGCAAGCTACGATTACCTTTTTGGTGCGGCGCAGGTGCTGAATATCATCCCGCACATCCTCGATCAGCTCAGTACATTCAAAGGACACCTGCTGCCCCATGTCGTTCAGAATTGCCATGTTATCCTCCTAATGATGTTGCACCATCTGTTGGTGCATTATTTGTTTGCAGCTTGTTCCAGTTTGAATAGCAGTTCGTCAACGGTCACAAGTTTTTTTACATCGGCATTGCCGTCCAGCTGAATAATGCAGCCCATTTCTCCAGCGCGGTAAACACGGATATGATCCGCAGAAGCACTGAAAGCCAGCTCACGGTCATCATATATGTTGATCCAATGCTCCAGGTCAAGAACGAGGTGGTAATGGTCAGGGATTGCCGTGTCGCCGTCTACGATATACGCCTGATATTCGTTGTCTTGGCCAAAGTCGAGAGCGGCCACAGTGCTGCCGCTGCGTACGGTTAAAGAGGCGATGTCGCTTTCGCCGATATATTTTTTTGCAAAATCCTTATAGTTTTTCATAACTTTCTCCTTTGTTGTTGTAATTAGTGAGTTTCTGTGGTATACTGATCGTAGATGGCGGGTAGCCGCCCGCCATCTACTTTTCTTACTTAGGAGCGAAGCGCTTCTAAGATTTCAATTGCGTCGTCCAGGCTCTTGCATTTTTGCAAGATCTGGATGACAAGTTCGATGAATAGGTTAAACTGTCGATCAGTCATCTTAGCTACCGTCCTTTCTCAGTATTTGTGAGATCCGCTTTCCGTCTCTCACTGTTTATAGTATATCACATAATATGCGATATGTCAAGAAAAATTTGCAAAAAAAATAAAAAAATTTTAGCCGGGCAGTTACTTGTCCGGCTTTTTCTATACCTCGCATTACCAAGTACTGCAATAAGTACTGCAACGCCAAAAGTTTTTTATTTTCTATCATTTCTCGTGTAAGCAGAAATTTGGCTTAAATAAGCCAAAAATGAAAATATAAAGAAAAAAGACGGCGCATATAAACGCCGTCTTAGTGGTTGCGGAGGTAGGACTCGAACCTACGACCTCCGGGTTATGAGCCCGACGAGCTTCCAACTGCTCTACTCCGCGATATGGTCGGTGCACTTTCTTAGTGCTATATCATTATAGCAGATATTTTCATTTTGTCAACACCTAAATTTTGGCAAAGGGAAAATTGAGGGCGACCCGGGCAATGAAAAAGCAGCGGGCCACTGAAAACCCACTGCTCTCCCATCATCTGCCGATGATAACCTTAACCTGTGCTTAAGCACAAAAATATAATACTATATTCCGGCCCAAAAGGCAAGCGAATTGCAGATATTTAACGAATTTATTTATGGTGTATCATTACAGCGGGTATAAATTTAGCTGTGCAGCGGTAGCAAAAGGCACAAAATGCCCCGATAAAATCCAAAAATAGGCAAAAAACAACCCTGCCGCGTGGCAGGGTTGCAAGTGATCTATCGCTTATTTTACGCGGCTGATCTCGCCATGCTTTGCCAAATACTCGTCGCTGGCCGGGAAGTGGTTCTTGTAAGTGATGCTTACCACGGCGCTCTTGTCGCGCAGAACGGCTACATTCGCGTGGTTCACATCTACGGTAACTTCCATATCATAGTCGGCCTCTACGATCTTGCCGGTCTTGGTGTCGATTTTCACAACGCCGGTGCCATTCTTATAATGTACCTTGCAGTTATCGGCAGTGGTTCCCTCAGACCAGGTCAGCGGCTTAATGCTATCTACAACAGAGTCGATGCCGCCCAGTGTATTGAAGAACCGACCCTGAGAGTCCTGACCCTTGTGGCTCATTTCAGCCATCTTAGGCTGGATCTTCATGGTGATGGTGCCGTCGCCGTTGTCCTCAACTACAACAGCCAGCACATCATCGGCAGTCAGAGAAGAGGTGACTAAGCTGTTGCCTTTCTCGTCTACATCGTCCTTCTGCACTTTGCCGGCGGTGGGAGGCAGGGCAGAGGTGCCTGCATGAAAAATGCCGCCTACGATACCGGGTACCATGCTGTTGATGGTTTTGTTCTCGTTACCGTCGATGATGACGCTGTTAATCTTTAAGTCCTCATCGCCGATGAAGGCGCTCCAAGTCTGCTTGCCCTCCGGGGTATTGAACTCGGCGGTCTCAGCCTTGGTCTTGTTGTAGGCCTCTACATAGTACTTGACTGCGTCCTCGGCGGTGTCCATCTTAATACCGCCGTATGTACCGGCCTGAAACTCGCCGATTACGGACTTGTCCTCAGTAGCGGCGGCGTCGGCAGCTACGGGTGCGGTCTTGGCGGCAGAAAATACCACCTTAACGGCAAAGACAACTGCAACGGCAACCAGTGCAATTAACAAAATGCGGATGATCACATCCAGTGCGGATTTGCGTTTCACATTATAGCTCATAATAAATCCCCTTTCTACAGTATAATAACCGATAGGAACATAATTTTCAACTGCTTTTTTCAAATCTGTCCAAAAAAAATAGAAAATTCCGTTTTCGGTTGATTTTTTACAGGGAATCCAGTACACTTACAATTAGCAAGTAGTATCTAAAAATACAAAATCCAGGGATACTACCTTGCAGAAGGGGGATTTTAATTATGGCGGAGACGCTGCAAAAAACCAAGAAGAAAACCGGACGGAAAAAACACCGTGCCGGGCGCATTGTGCTGGCGGTACTGGGGGTACTGATCCTGGCCATTGTGATTACGGATGTGGTGGTGTGCCACCATCGGTCGGACCCGGACCACATTCAAACGTACGACACCCAAAACCCGTATGTTTTGGAACAGACAGACATTTCCGGCCACCGCAGCGGCGGCGGGATCGAACCGGAGGAGACTTTGCGTGCCTTTAAGAATTGCGCCGAGAACCCGGACTTCTCCATTGATGTGTTTGAGTTTGATCTGCATGTCACCAAGGACGATGTGCTGGTGCTGCTTCATGACGACACGGTGGACCGCACCTCGGACAGCCAGCAGGTGTTTGGCGAGAAGGATGTGCGCCCGGAGAACAAGACTTATGAGGAACTGCGCCAGTTGAATATGGGCGCGCAGTTTGAGACGGAAAGCGGCGAAAAGCCCTATGCGAACCTGCATGGTGATCAGGTGCCGGACGATCTGCGCATTTTGCGGGTGGAGGACGCGCTGGACTACCTGATCGCACAGGGCAAGGGCGAATATAAGTATATTATTGAGATTAAAAACAGCGGCGATTTGGGCACCCACGGTGTGGACCTGCTCTATAATATTATGAAAGAGCGCGGAATTATCGACCGGGTGATCTTTGGCACCTTCCATAAGGAAGTGAGCGCCTATGTGGACGCCACTTATAAGGATATGACCCGCAGCACTTCCATTGCCGAGGTGGCGGAATTCTGGGCCGCAGCCCTGCGCAATGACGAGAATTACACGCCGCCCTGCAAGGTGCTGCAAATTCCCTATTGCGCGCCGTACAAGAACCTGGGCTTCAACCTGGGCACAGCCACGGTAATCAATTATGCCCACGCCCATGATATGGCCGTGCAGTATTGGACAGTGAACGACCCGGAGGACATGGCCTACCTGGTGGATTTGGGCGCCGATTGCATTATGTCCGATTACCCGGATAAGCTTTATGATACCATGCAGGATAAGGCGTAAATATCCGGCGATGGTGAAAACAGAATAGAACAAGTGTGTACCGGTCGGCATTTGTCGGCCGGTATTTTGCGCGGTAATGTGTGCCCAGTATAGGCGAGTGGGGATTTGCTCCCGTTGTAATTGAACAAAAGAAAAGGAACGGCATTGCCGTTCCTTTGTGCTATACATGATAGATTTACAGTACCTTGTCCAGGAAGGTGGTCAGGCGCTCGGCCTTGGGGTGGTCGAATATATTCGTGGGGGTGCCTTCTTCCAGCACCTTGCCGTCGTCCATAAACAGCACCCGGCTGGCAACCTCCTTGGCAAAGCCCATCTCGTGGGTGACCACCACCATGGTCATACCGTCGTTGGCCAGTTCTTTCATCAGATCCAGCACCTCGCCCACCATTTCCGGGTCCAGGGCGGAGGTGGGCTCATCAAAGAGCATCACCTTAGGGTTCATGGCCAGAGAGCGCACGATGGCGATTCGCTGCTTTTGGCCGCCGGAAAGCATGGAGGGATAGGCGTCTGCCTTATCCCGCAGGCCGATCCGATCCAGCAGGCGCAGGGCGTTCTCGTTGGCCTCCTCCTTGTTCATCAGCTTCAGCTGAATGGGGGCCAGGGTAATGTTGCCCAGCACGGTCTTGTTGTTAAACAGGTTAAAGTGCTGAAACACCATGCCCATACTGCGGCGCACCCGGTTGATGTCCGTCTTTTTATCCGTAATGCACTGGCCGTCAAACCAGATTTGACCGGAGGTGGGGGTTTCCAGCAAATTCAGGCACCGCAAAAAGGTACTCTTGCCAGAGCCGGAGGGGCCGATCACAACGATCTTTTCGCCCTTTTCGATGTTTTCGTCTATGCCTTTCAGCACTTCCAGCTTGCCAAAGCTCTTGTGCAGGTCAGATACTTTTATCACTTTTTCTCAGGCTCCTTTCCATCAACTTAATGCCCAGGGTGATTACCAGTACGATCACAATGTAGATCAGAGCCATCACCAAGTAGGGGATCATAAATTCGTAGCTGTTGGAGCCAATGCGGTTGAACGCAACATACAGGTCCATAGCGCCTACGAAGCTGACCACCGAGGTCTCTTTGATCAGCGAGATAAACTCGTTGCCCAGCGTGGGCAGAATGTTCTTGACCGCTTGGGGAATCACAATCTTCATCATGGTGGTGGCGTAGCTCAGACCAATGGCCCGGCCGCCCTCCATCTGCCCACTGTCTACGGACAGAATACCGGCGCGCATGATTTCGGAGATGTAGGCGGCGGAGTTCATACCGAAGACCACCACGGCTACGGCCACGGAGTTCATGTGCAGGTTCATCAGTGGCATCAGCACATAGTAGAATACCAGCAGCTGTACCACAATGGGGGTGCCTCGGAACAGGCCCACATACAGCCCGGACAGACCGTTAAAGAACTTAGCCACCGGATTGGTGCGTGGAATAACCCGGGTGGTGGCGATCACGGTGCCGAAAACGATACCGATCAGCAAGCCCAGCATGGCGATCTCCGCCGTATTGCGCAGGCCAAGCAGTACCGTCTTGTAGCCGTCGTGATGAATAAAGTAGTCAAGGAAAACCTGAACTTTGTTGCTAAAATTATCCATAAGTTGCGTCCCTGCCGCCAAGGCGGCTTCTTGTCAAAAAATGCCCCACCCCCGTGCGGGGGTGAGGTGCGGATTTGTCTTTGTTTATTTGACCTGATTATGCCACATTGTTGATGGCGGTGGTGATGGCAGCTGCCGGTGCGGCATCTACGATCACATAATTCAGGTTGCCGTTGATCAGGTCCTGCATAGCCAGAGAAGCGTTGTCATAGCCAACGAACTGTGCCTTCAAACCGGCAAAGCCCATATCCTCGCTGCCCTGTACATAGGACTGACCGGTGGTGCCGTTCTGGCCGCCGATCTTCACGCTGCTGTCCAGGCCGTTCAGGATCTTCTCCACATCTTCCTTGGTCTTGCAAGCGTCAAAGGTGGTGTCGTCGCCCTTTACAACCACTTTCTGAGAAGCGGAATAATAAGAGTCGGTAAAGTCTACCTGCTTTGCGCGGGACTCGTTGACGGTCAAGCCGGCCATAGCGATGTCGCACTTCTGCTGCTGCACGGAGGTAACCACGGCCTCAAACTTCATGTCCTTGATTACCAGCTCTTTGCCCAGGCTGTCTGCCAGTGCTTTGGCAATCTCCATGTCAATGCCGTAGAAGGTGTCGCCCTTCTTGTACTCAAAAGGCTCAAACTCGGCGTTGGTGGCAACCACCAACTGATCCTTGGCGCTGTCCTCGGCGGCGCTGGTCACGCCTGCCGGCTCACCGCTGCCAAAGTAGTGATTGCAGATTTCGTCCAGCTTGCCGTTTTCTTTGAGCTCTTTGATGAAAGCATTGGCCTTCTCTTTCAGCTCCGGCTGCTTTTTGTCCACGCCAAAGGCGTATTCCTCGTCAGACAGTGCAATGTCGATCACCTTGACCTTCTGGGTCTTGGCGGCCTCTGTGGTGCCCTTGCCATCCTTGCCGCTGTTAGAGGAGCAAGCGGCGAAAGACGCAGCCACAAACAGGACAGCCAGTACCAGGGCAATGACTTTGTTAAACTTCTTCATTGTTTTGTACCTATCCTTTCAAAAAATTGCCGTACAGATACTCATAAATATACGGTTTATCGTGGTTCACTGTAGCACATTTCCACGAGAAATGCAAGAGATTTCCATAGATTATGCGCATAAATATGCAGTCTTTGCATAGCGAATGTATAGGCGCACAAAAAGGGGCGAAAAACGATACGCTTTTTTGTGCAATGTAGCATAAATCCGCTGCCGTTGACGAACGCCTGCCGGGGCGCTATAATAAGTAATAAATCACGCCCGCCCGGCAAGGGGGGATAAATAAGAGAGGTACAGTGTGATGATGACAAATATTCCTGAGCTGAAGCTGGGGCTGGTGAGCGTGTCCCGAGACTGCTTCCCCATGGCGCTGTCCGTTGGACGGCGAGACGCATTGGCGGCAGCCTATGCCAAGTACGGCATGCTGCACAACTGCCCGGTGTGTATAGAGAGCGAGACGGATGTGGCGCCGGCTTTAGCAGACTTAAAGGCTGCCGGGGTCAACGCCTTGGTGATCTTCCTGGGCAACTTCGGTCCGGAGACGGCAGAGACCACTTTGGCCAAGCAGTTTGACGGCCCTGTGATGTTTTGCGCAGCGGCGGAGGAGAGCGGCGACAGCCTGCTGGACGGCCGCGGCGACGCCTACTGCGGTATGCTCAATGCGTCCTATAACTTGAACTTGCGTGGCGTGCAGGCGTATATTCCCCAGTACCCGGTGGGTACGGCAGCGGACTGTGCCGCCATGATCCGGGACTTTGTGCCGGTGGCAACGGCGCTGCTGGCACTGTCTAATTTGAAGATCATTTCCTTCGGCCCCCGTCCCCAGGACTTTTTGGCCTGCAACGCGCCTATCGCGCCCCTGCACCGGCTGGGCATTGAGATTGAGGAGAACAGCGAGCTGGATCTGTACGCTGCCTTCCACGCCCACGCCGGGGACGCCCGCATTCCCGATGTGGTAGCGGAGATGGAGGAAGAGCTGGGCGAGGGCAATAAGAAGCCGGAGATCCTGGCCAAGCTGGCGCAGTACGAGCTGACTCTGCTGGACTGGGTGGAGACCCACAAGGGCGCGCGCAAGTATGTGGCCATTGCCGGCAAGTGCTGGCCTGCATTCCAGACGGAGTTCCAGTTTGTGCCCTGTTATGTAAACAGCCGTCTGACCGCCAAGGGCATTCCTGTGTCCTGCGAGGTGGATATTTACGGCGTGCTGTCCGAGTTTATCGGCACCTGCGTCAGTCGGGACGCGGTGACCCTGCTGGATATTAACAACAGTGTGCCTGCCGATCTGTATGCAGAGAAGATCAAGAATGCGTATCCGTACAGCCTAACCGATACTTTTATGGGCTTCCACTGCGGCAACACCCCGGTTTGCAAGCTGTCTGCCTGCGAGATGAAGTACCAGAAAATCATGGCGCGCACCCTGCCGGTGGAGTACACCAACGGCACCCTGGAGGGGGATATTGCCCCCGGTCCTATTACCTTCTTCCGGCTCCAGTCCACGGCGGATTGCCAGTTGCGGGGCTATGTGGCAGAGGGCGAGGTGCTGCCGGTACCTACCCGCTCCTTTGGCGGCATCGGCGTGTTTGCCATTCCCCAAATGGGTCGGTTCTATCGCCATGTGCTCATTGAAAAGAACTTCCCCCACCATGGGGCAGTGGCTTTTGGCCATTACGGCAAGGCCATCTTTGATGTGCTGCGGTGCCTGGGCGTTACCGATGTGGGCTTTAATCAGCCTCAGGGTATGCTCTATCCTACGGAAAATCCTTTTGCGTAAATCCGGATCACCCATTGCCCGGCTCTGCAGAGCCGGGCTTTTTTGCGCCTTTTTGGGGTCAAAATGTGGATTTTTGCCCCCGGGGTTGACAAATGAAAAAATTGGATTATAATAACAATTAGCACTCGAAGTCAAAGAGTGCTAATTCTGAAATAATAAAGGTGATTTGAATGAGAAAAAAGCAATTCAAGGCAGAGTCTAAAAAGCTGCTGGATATGATGATCAACTCCATTTATACCCATAAGGAGATCTTTTTGCGGGAGCTGATCTCCAACGCCTCCGATGCGCTGGACAAGCTGTACTTCCGCTCTTTGACGGACGACACGGTGGGTATGAACCGCAGCGATTTTCACATTCGCCTGGCGGTGGACAAGGACGCCCGCACCCTGACCGTGACAGACAACGGCATCGGTATGACCGGCGAAGAACTGGAGCAGAACCTGGGCACCATCGCCAAGTCCGGTTCCCTGAACTTTAAACAGGAGAACGACACCAAGGCTGCCGACGATGTAGAAGTGATCGGCCAGTTCGGCGTTGGGTTCTACTCCGCCTTTATGGTGGCGGACAAGGTGACCGTGGAGTCTAAGGCCTTTGGGGCAGATACAGCCAACTGCTGGACCTCTACCGGCGCAGACGGCTACACCTTAGAGCCTTGCGACAAGGCAGATTGCGGTACGGTGATCACCCTGCACTTGAAAGAGAACACCGAGGAAGAAAATTACGACGAGTTCCTGGAGCCGTACCGGATTCAGGGCCTGGTGAAGAAATACAGCGATTATATCCGCTATCCCATTATCATGCAGATGAGCCACCAGGTGCCGAACCCGGATAAAGAGGGCGAGACCGTGACAGAGGTGGCGGACGAGACCTTAAATTCTATGGTGCCTCTGTGGCGTAAGGCCAAAAGCGAGCTGAAGCCGGAGGACTACAATGCATTTTACAAGCAGCGCTTTGGCGACTATGAGGACCCGGTGGATGTGATGCACTTTAAGACCGAGGGTCAAGCCACCTTTGACGCCCTGCTGTATATCCCTAAGAACCCGCCTTTTGACTACTACACCAAGGAATTTGAAAAAGGGCTGGCGCTATACTCCAACGGTGTGCTGATTATGGAGAAGTGCCCGGATCTGCTGCCGGATCACTTTAGCTTTGTGCGCGGGCTCATTGACAGTGCAGACCTGAGCCTGAACATCTCCCGTGAGATGCTCCAGCACGATCATCAGCTGAAGATCATTGCCAAGGCCATTAACCGCAAGATCAAGAATGAGCTGACCCGCATGCTGAAGAATGAGCGGGAGAAGTACGAGGCATTCTTTAAGACCTTTGGCGTGCAGCTGAAATTCGGCGTGTATGCCAACTACGGCGCTGAGAAGGACGACCTGAAAGACCTGCTGCTGTTCAAATCCTCTGCCGGGGAGGGTATGATGACCCTGAAAGAGTATGTGGACGGTATGGCCGAGGGGCAGGATACCATTTATTATGCCTGCGGCGACACGGCGGAGAAGATCGCTTTGCTGCCCCAGACGGACGCGGTACTGAGCAAGGGTTACCAAGTGCTGTACCTGACGGACGATGTAGACGAGTTTGCCCTGCAAATGCTCATGGAGTACGATGGCAAGAAATTCGCTAACATTACCAAGGACGACCTGAATTTGGAAAGCGAAGATGAAAAGAAAGCCATGGAGCAAAAGAATGCCGACGCCAAGGGTTTGCTGGACACGATGAAAGAGGCGTTGGGCGAGGAAGTCAGCGCCGTGAAATTCTCCGGCAACTTAGGCAGCCACGCAGTGTGCCTGTCGGCAGAGGGTTACCTGTCCATGGAGATGGAAAAAGTGCTTAGCAGTATGCCCGGCGGCGGCCAGGGCGCCAAGGCCCAGCTGGTGCTGGAGATCAACGATAAGCACCCGCTGGCAGAGAAGTTGTTCGCCCTCTTAAAGGACGATCCGGAAACGCTGAAGAAATACACCAAGATCCTGTACGATCAGGCGCGGCTCATCAGCGGGCTGGATGTGCAGAACCCCACAGCGCTGGCAGACAGCATTGTGGATATGATGTTATAATCCATATAAAAAACAAAGAACGGCACCGCTTGCAGTTGCAGGCAGTGCCGTTCTTTTTTGTTCAGTCCGCTGTGCGTACCCACACGGCCATTTGGTCCTCCTTACCGTTTAGTCTGCGGCAAAAGGGGATGAAACGCAGGGTGCGGGGCACGGCCTTTGGCGGTGATGTGGTGTACAGATGATCGCCGCCTTGCAGACAGGTGCCCGCGGCCAGTAGGCAGCCGTCCCGATAGACGATCGGTGATTTGGAGTCCAAAGTAAGGGCGTGGATAGAGGGAGCACCCTGGGTCTCCAGCGCATAGATCAGACCGCCACGGCTGAGCGCTACTCGCCCGGCATTGGCGCCTACCCGGGCGTTGCTGTACAGCAGCTGTACCGTGGGTGCAAAGCAAAAGCGCAGGGTGCTGGGGGCTGTGATTTGTTGCACATAGTAGCCGTCCTTTGCCGTAACCGGTTGGCCGTCCAGGGTAGGACATTTGCACCAGTCCGGTAGGCGCAGCCGTAGGGTAAAGGGTCGCTTTAGCCGGGTGATCTTTACGGTGAAGTCACCGCTTTCCGGTAGGGCAGAGATGATTTGCAGATGCCCAAAAGGCGTGTCCACCTGCGCACCCAAGGGCAGTTCAATAGCCAGGGTGCTGTCGTCTGCATAAAACCCGTATTGTCCGATTCCGGCAGTGACCCGCGCCACATTGGGTGGACAGCAGGCGCAGTCAAACCAGTTTTGGCGGCGCAACGCCTGGCGTTTGCGCTCCGGTACGGTATCGTTCAGTACACGCTCCGCCTCCAGTGGATTGGCGTAGTAGAAGTGGCAGCCGTCGGCGCTCATGGCTCCGGCAATTGTGTTCCACAGGGCAAGTTCCGCTACGGTGCCGTATGCAGCGTGCGGGTGGCAACGGTACAGCCGCTGCGCAAAGAATACCAGCCCGGCAGAGGCGCAGCTTTCCCCATACGCCAGGTCGTTCGGCAGATAATAGGCCGGGCCAAAAGCCTCGCCCACAGCCGTCTGGCCCAGCGCACCGGTCACATACAGTTTGGTGCGACACAGATCTTGCCACAGCGTTTCGCAGGTGGCTTGCAGCGCCCGGTTCCCGGTATGCTCTGCCACGGCGGCTGCCCCGGTATATAGGTACACGCCTCGCACCGCATGGCCCACGGCAGTTGTCTGTGCGGTCAGCGGGCAGTGGGCCTGGTTGTAAACATAGTCGCTGCCGTCGGTGTCAACGCCTCGTTCCCTGTCAAAAAACAGCGGTCGGGTGCCTCTCGTGCGGATAAAAAAGTCGGCGGTTTGCAAATAGTCCGCCTTGCCGGTGACCTCATACAGTTGTACCAGTGCCAGCTCGGCCAGCGGGTGGCCGGGATAGCCGGGGCGCTTTCCTCTGCCAAAGGTGCGGCAAATGCAGTCCGCTGCTCGGCAAGCAATATCCAATAGGTCCCGCTCACCCTGCATGGTCCACCGGGCACAGGCAGCTTGGGCCAGATGGCCGAAGCAGTACAGCTCATGGTAGTCCTTTAAGTTGGTAAATCGGTTTTGCAGGCCGTTGATGGAATACAGGGTGTCCAAATAGCCGTCCGTCTCCTGGGCGGCGGCAATGATCTCCACCGCTTCCCGGCTCTTTTCAGTCAGGTACGCTCGGTTGCCGTAGGGTATGGCATAGGCGACGGCCTCCAACCATTTGTACAGGTCGCTGTCCTGAAACACCCATCCCATAAAGGCCCTCTCTTGGCTGTTCTTGTCATCATAATACCATTTGTCCGTGGGGTAGGTGGGTCGGGGGCGACCGGCTTTTGCTGCGGCAATGGCATGAGCGGCCTTTTGGAAGTTGGCGATGCAGCTGCTCTTTGGCGCACCGGGCACCTGATCGTGCAGCACCTGCCATTGGTAGGGCAGTACGATGTCAGCTGCTGTGCGGATCCGGGGCGCCCAAAAGGGGTCGGTTACGGTGATGTGTTTGGGGCTGATAGGTTCCATAAGCCTGCTCCTTGGGTAAAAAAATAGACCTGTTTTTGTACAGGCCTATTATAGCATATTTTGTTTTAAGCGGCAATGTGGCCGGCGTTTGCAGTGGTGGTGGAAACCAGGCGGCGGGCAGTGGCGTCTTGCCGTGCCAGCCGGGCGCGGCGGCGCTGTCTGCGGGCATAAGCTGCTTTTTTGGCAGCCAATTTCTTTTCCCTGCGGGTGATCACCAGCCCCAGCACGGTGATATACAGCACAAATTCGGCGGCGAACACCAGCTTCATTTGGGTGGGATCCAGCCAGTCCATCAGCCGGAAGGGCAGGCTCAGCAGGGCGTAGCCCACGACCAGGGCGGTCAGACTCAGCAGGGCGGATGTGATCAGGTGTTTTACAGTGTATTTTTTCATGGCGTTGTACCTCCTTCAAATTGCAACTTCATTGTAGCAATTCCCAAGGGTGGGCACAATGGGACTGACAGCCAGAGTACCAAACTTGTCCCTGTTAGTAAATATCTTTACTTCACTTTGCTTTCGCCGCTTCTTCCCCTTTGTACAGGGCGGCAGCCACGGCGTGGGCGGCTTCTTCCAGCCGATCGGCAGGCACAGCGGAGGGGGAGACCACCACTATATTTTTGCCGCTTTTCTCTTTTACAATATACAAGGCAAGTCCCGCCTGCTCAAAAGGGGCGCTGTCCGGCAGCATCGGCGTTTCAATCTGCACCTGCAGGCCGTTTTCGCCCACGCGCACCGGATGGTCCGGCAGTGCCTTTGCCAGCAGGGCGCACAGGGTCTTGGCTTTGCCGGTGTACAGACGGCGGATTTTTTTGGTGCGGGACTTCATATTCCCGTCCCGCAGGTAGGCGCACAGGGCAATCTGCTCCGTCTTGGACGCGGTTTGGGCAAAGGTGTCTTTCATTTGATGGTAGGCGGCGGCCAGCGCCGGGCTGAGCACCATAAAGCTGATGCGAATGCCCGGCAGCAGCAGGGCGGAGAAGGCGCCCATATACACCACATTGCCGCTGCCCAGGGCGTACAGTGAGGGGGTGGGGGTGCTGCTGTACAGAAAGTCGTTTTCAAAGTCGTCCTCGATCACCACCGCGCCGGTATCTGCCGAGTGGGCGCACAGCTCCAGCCGCCGCTGAATGGGCATCACATCCCCCTGCCGGTTCATGTGGGAGGGAGACACATAGATAATGTCCGCGTCCTTGTACCGGGTGCGCACGGTGTAGCCGTGGGCGGCAAACACGGTGCTGCCCTGTACAAAGCTGCCGTCCGGGAAGGATACGGTGCGCCGCCCTTTCAGCAGCACGCAGAGGATCTCCAGCAGCATTTGCACCCCGGCGCCTACCACAATATGTTCCGGTGCAGTGACCACATTGCGCCGCTCCCGCACATAGTCTGCCAAGGCGCACCGCAAGTCGTACTCTCCCTGCGGCTCGCTGTAAGTGAGCAGCCGCTGCCGCTGGCGCAAGGCGCTCTTAATGTAGCGCTGCCATAGGGAGAAGTCAAAGCTGGACAGATCGGCGCTGTTGCCGGTGAGATCCAGCCGAGGCGGTGTCTGCACCTGCGGGCGGGGCATGGGAGCCGCCGGTGCCTTAGGACCTCCCGCCACAAAATAGCCGCTTTGGGGCTTGGCGTAAATATAGCCTTCCGCCGCCAATTGAAAGTAAGCATTCTGCACGGTGGTGCGGCTGATCCGGTAAAGCTCCGCCGCCCGGCGAATAGAGGGCATCCGTTCCCCTCGGCGCAGTCGTCCGTCGGCGATCATTTCCTTAAACATGGTGTAGGCTTGGGTGTATTTTAGCATAACTGTACCTTAAAAAATCAGGGCTTTTGTGTCTTTTATTCCTGTCAAAATTAGTATATACTATAGATAACAGAAAAGCAAGGGGGCGAGAACTTGAAAAACTGCGTGGTCTTTAACGACCTTTCCGGCTACGGCAACTGCTCGCTGATGGCGGCCATTCCGGTGCTGACTGTCATGGGCGTGCGGGTGCACCCGGTGCCTACGGCGGTGCTTACCCGCCAAACCGGCTATGACCGTTACTCTATGGAGGATTTGACCGGCTTTATGCCCCAATTTACTGCGGACTGGCAAGAGGTACAGCCGGACGGCATCATCACCGGCTTTCTCAGCAATCCGGCCCAGGGGGACTGCATTGCGGACTTCCTGGCTGTCCACCGCACGGCGGATACGCTCCTGGTTGTGGACCCGGTCATGGCGGACGACGGCAGCTTGTACGATGGGTTTGATGAAGCACGGTGTAATGCGGTGCGCCGCCTGGCAGCACAGGCAGATGTGCTCACGCCAAATGTAAACGAACTGGCGCTGCTGTGCGGGGCGGAGTATACCGAGGACCCGGCGGCGGTGCGGCAAATGGGCGCCCGCTTGGCAGAGAATCATCGGGTGGTGGCGGTCACCGGCTATCGGCAGGGAACGGAGATCCACACCCTGGTGTTTGCAGGCGGGGACTGCACAGACTTGGCAGCGCCCTTGCGCCCCGGTTCCTTTAGCGGCACCGGCGATCTGTTTGTTTCTGTATTCACCGGCGGCTTGCTTCGTGGCCGGGCGCCGGCACAGGCAGCCAAACAGGCGGTGGATTTTCTCAGCCACGCCATCGCCGTTACCCACGGTACAGACCCCCGGGACGGCGTAGATTTTGAAAAGATTATGGAGGATCTGTTATGAACAAGACGGTAAAAAAGATTTCATTCACGGCGCTGTTCGCCGCCATGGTGTTCGGCCTGACCATGCTGCACATTCCCATCGGTGCCGGCGGCTATATTCATGTGGGCGACGCCATGATTTATCTCAGTGGGCTGCTGCTGGGGCCTTGGGCGTTCCTGGCTGCTTCCATCGGCGCTGCGTTTTCTGATCTTGCCAGTGGGGTTGCCACCTACGCCATTCCCTCTGCCATCATCAAATTCCTTATTGCAATTCCCTTTGTTGCATTATATAATAAGAGCAATAAATTGCTGACGGTGTGGACGGCGCTGTGCACCATTCTGTCCGGTGCCATTACTGTTGGCGGCTACTATGTGGCGGATCTGGTGCTGTACCGGGAGGGCGCCATCGCAGATATACCGGCCAATGCCATTCAGGCGGTAGGCAGCGCAGTGGTGTTTATTGTACTGGCGCTGGCGCTGGACAAGGCCGGAATTTACAAAAGATTGAAGGGTTATCTCAATGGCTGATATTGTTTATCGCTATTACGACGGTGTGTATCTGAATATTACAAATCAGTGCCCCTGTAACTGCGCGTTTTGCATTCGCTCTAAGGGCGACGCTGTGGGCGATGCGAAGGAAATGTGGTTTGACACGGAGCCTACTTGGGAGGAAATCAAGGCGGCGATTGACGCTTACGATTTTGCCCACACGGACGAGGCGGTGTTTTGTGGCTACGGCGAGCCCACCAATGCGCTGGACCACCTGCTGCAAGCGGCGGATTATCTGCGCACGGTGAACCCAAAGATTCACCTGCGGCTGAATACCAACGGCCTGTCGGACTTAATCAACGGCAAGCCCACCGCAGAGCTGCTGTGCCGTCATTTTGACAGCATTTCCGTGTCTCTCAACGAGCCTACGGCAGAGAAGTACGACAAAATTACCCGCAACTGTTACGGCGGCAAGGCGTTTGACGCCATGCTGCAGTTCACTCGGGAATGTGTGGCGCACTGCCCGGATGTGCGTATGACGGTGGTGGATGTGATTTCGCCGGAGGATATTGAGAAGTCGCGCCAAGTGTGCGAAAGCACCGGCGCCAAATTCCGTGTGCGCAGCTTTGCTGCCGGAAGATAAAAAGGAATAACCATTCGGTTTAGCTAAAGTGCTGTAACGACGATTTTAACGGAAGCGGAAGTCATCGTTACGGCATTTTTAATTTTTGGCAAATTTTGGTGTCACAATACAGGCAAAAAACGACTCTAAACAGGTGAACGCCCGAAAGCGGGGCGATTGTAACGAAAAAAAGACAAAAGCCTGATAAGGAGTAAGTGCGTATGAAAAAGACCATCGGAACAATTTTAGCGGTACTTTGTCTGGCTGCAGCATTGCTGCTGGGCAGCGGCACGGCGTTTGCGCAGACGGCCGGGCAATGGACGCCCAGAGAACATCCCCAGGACACCATCGGCTGTGTAAACGGTGCGCAAAGCGATGAGATTATTGCCCAAGCAGATCGGGACCTGGGCGGCTGCAAATTCACCTACCGCGGCAAGGGGAAACTGACCGGATGGGAAGTGCCGTTGCTGGAGGAGGGCAAGGATTATAAAATTCTGTCGCAAAGCGGCCGCAGCATTACCATTGCGGCGTTAGACGAAGAGGGCTGTCTGCCCTATATCAATGCCAAGGTGCAGCATCCGTCTGCTGTTGCCTCTACGGCTGCGGTAACAACTTCCGGCGTGGCTGCCGTACCGCCTGCAACGAAAAGAGAAACGGAAGCGCAGGCACAGATGCGCACGGAGAAACAGACGGAAAAAGTACCACAAATGGAAGCAAGCAGCACAAAAGCAGCCACGGAAGCGGTGGACGGCGAGAAAGAAAGCACCGCCAAGGGAAGCCGGCCGGTATTGCCTTTGGCTGCGCTGGGCGCTTGTACTTTGGCAAAGAAAGCGGCGCCGATAAGAGAATAAGAAAAGAGAAAAGGGGGATCAGTCTATGACACAAGCAGAACGGGTGCGGCAGGCACAGGCCGGAGATGTAGACGCCTTTTGCGCCTTATATACTGCATATCAGCAAAAGCTGTTTCATTACGCCTATTACAAGCTGGGCAATGTGCAGGACGCTGAGGATGTGGTGCAGGATTGTATGCTTACGGCTTTTGAACAGCTGGGTATGCTGAAAAAGCCGGAGGCGTTCGGGTCGTGGCTATTTTCCATTTTATATCACGGTTGCGCCGGTGCGATTAAAGAGCAGATCACACGCCGCAACCAATCGGATATTGCGCAGTATGCCAACAGCCTTGCCTGTGACCAAACCGCAGCGTTTGCGAGGGTCGAGCTGCAACAGGCGTTGGCTCTGCTTAGCGACACAGACCAAAATATTATTTTGCTGTCTGTGGTTGTTGGGCTGAAAAGCAAGGAAGTGGCGAGGATTACCGGATTAACTGCTGTAAATGTTCGACAAAGACGAAGCAGAAGCCTGGCAAAAATGAAGCGCCATTTGTCGTAAAGGGAGTGCGTGCTATGAAACAAAAGGATTTTGACTTTATTCAGCATAAATTTGAGCAAGCGCAGCCGCCGCTGCCGGACGGCTTGCGTGCAGAATGCCTAAAGCAGCGCATTTTGAAAAAAGAGTCCCATAAGGTGATTGCAATGCCTAAGGGAACTTCACGGTACAAAGCATGGGCAGTAACGGCGGCTTGTTTGGTAATGGTGTGTGCGGCTGCTGTGGGCGCAGGTGCAAGCTGGTACGGCGTGCCGGTGGACGGATTTCAAAGCGCGGCCCAGTTAACGGCTGTGACCGCTGCGATGACCCCTGTGGATACAGGAGAGGCCGGTTGCGCAGAGGCCACAACGGTTCTGACTAAACAGCAACCGGGGGTACAGCAGATGGCAAGGGTTCAAACGGAAAACGGATATATGTATTACGCATACAGCGCAAGCATGGCGGAAAAAGGGCGCAATTGCGTTTATGTGTTTGAAGCGGCATCTAACCGACAGCAACCGCTGACGGTGATTGAAAATGTTGCCCCGGCGCAGGCAACGCTGCAAGGCGTGATAACCCACGGGGAGCGCTTAGCGGTTTTGGCCCGGGACGAGAATTGCACCTATTTGCGTATTTATTCGATTGCAGAGCCCACAAAGCCGGTGCTGCTGTCTGCCATAGAGCAAAGCGGCGCTTGTGTGCAGGCCGGATTGGTGGGCGAAAATGTGTATGTGCTTTCTCATTTTGTTTTTGACCCAAAAGCGGAACAGTCGGTGCCTGCCTTGACAGTTAACGGCGAGATACACCGGGCGCTGCCGGAGCATATCGTGCGCCTTGCCGGTGCAAATCAGGCACAGTACACGGTTTTAGGCACGGTGGATGTACAAACCGGTAAAGCGGCGGAGGATGTGGCGGCTGTGTTGGGCGGCGGCACAAAGGTGCAGCTGACAAAAAAAGCGGCTTGTGTGGGCACTTCTGCGGACGCAGACCGTACGGTGTACGGTGTAAAATGGAATTTGAAAAGCCAAAAATGTGCAAAAATCACGCGGCGAGAAGCCAAAACACTTTTTCAATTGCCCCATGAATTTGCGGCGGATTCTACCGAGCGTACCCTGTATGAGATGGGAGATGGTTGGCTAAGTATAGAGGAAAACTTGGAAACCGCTGCCCAAAGCCTTGCTCTGTATGATCGGGATTTTCAACTGCTGGATCGGTTGCAGCTGGAAGATGTGACCGTGTCGCACCGAGCCGCCATAGAGCAGGGGCAAAAGGTGTTTGCCCTGCCGTCTTATACGGCGGATGCGCAGCAACGGTACTATGGTGCTACGGTGTTTGAAATTCGGCAAAACAAAATTGTGCTGCTGAAAACGGTGCAAAATCCGCACCCGGAGGCAATGTATCCGGGGGATTGTGTGCTGACGGATTCATACGTGTATTGCTTTGATTTTTGTGAAAGCGGGGACGGTGTGTGCGCCAATCGGTTTGCACACGCATACCGGTAAGTTAAAAAGAGACTGCGGAAAAATTCGCAGTCTCTCTTTTTATCTGTGTGCCCTTGCACATTGGCGGCAAAGGGGCATAGAATGGTCTATCCGTGTGCTTGAACAGCAAGCACCTAAAGTTGAATGCAAAAGGAGAGACTTTGATGACCCCTGTTTTACAGACTGCCGTAGGGCTGGCCATTCCGTTTGTGGGCACGGCGCTGGGCGCAGCCGCAGTGTTTCTTTTCAAATCCAATATTCCGCCTCGGGTGCAAAAGATTTTGTTGGGCTTTGCTTCCGGCGTGATGCTGGCAGCCTCCGTTTGGTCGTTGCTGCTGCCTGCTTTGGAGCTGTCCGGCAGCTGGCTGCCGGTTGTGGTCGGCTTTCTCGCGGGGATCGGGTTTCTTTTGGGACTGGATCAGCTTACGGCTCGGCTGCATTTAGAGCCAAAGCCGGGCACGGCAGGCGCCAATTCTTTTTTGTTGGTGTTGGCAGTGACCCTCCACAATGTGCCGGAGGGTATGGCGGTGGGCGTGGCGTTTGCCGGTATGCTGGCAGGTGACGGGGCCATTACGCCGGCGGACGCCTTTGCCCTTGCTGTCGGAATCGCATTGCAAAATATTCCGGAGGGCACCATTGTGGCGGCGCCGCTGCGCAGCGACGGTTGCTCTCGCAGCCGTTCCTTTGTGTATGGGGTACTGTCCGGTGCCGTAGAGCCGGTGGGCGCGGTGCTGACCATATTGCTCACCGCCCTGCTGCGTCCGGTGCTACCGTTTTTGTTAGCTTTTGCCGCCGGGGCGATGGTGTATGTGGTGCTGGAGGAGTTGAACCCCCAGGCCCAAACCGGCCCCCACGGTCATACCGGCACCATGGGCGCTGCTGCCGGCTTTGCCTTGATGATGGCCATGGATGTGGCGCTGGGCTGAGTTGCCCTGGGGATAAAAAAGGCCGTCCGCTGCTTTGTGCAGCGGGCGGTTTCGCTTTTCTTTACGGTTTAGAACTGGTTTTGCCCCAGCTTTTCGGCAATTTTTTGCCCGGTGGGGGTGGTGGCCAGTCCGGCCTGTGAGGTCTCGCGCAGGCAGGCGGGCAGCTGGCTGCCGATCTCGTACATGGCGTCAATTATCTCGTCCGGGGGAATCACGCTTTGGATCCCCGCCAGCGCCATTTGGGCGGCCACCACCGCATTGGCGGCGCCGGCGGCGTTGCGCTTAATGCAGGGGGTCTCTACCAGCCCGGCTACCGGGTCGCACACCAGTCCCAGCATATTTTTCAGCGCCATAGCGGCGCCCTGGGCAATGGCGTCGTTGTCGCCCCCTGCCAAATATACCAGACCACCGGCGGCCATGGCGGCTGCAGAGCCAATCTCTGCCTGGCAGCCCCCTTGGGCACCGCTGATGGAGGCGTTCTCGGCGATTACACTACCAATCCCGGCACTGACCAGCAGGGCACGCAGCAGTTCTTGGCGGGGCAGAGCCTGTTGTTTCTGATAGGTGATGAGCACGGCTGGAATTACCCCGCAGCTGCCGGCAGTGGGCGCGGCTACAATGCGCTTCATACAGGCGTTGCTCTCTGCCACCTGCACCGCTGCGGCGATCACAGCGGATAGGTAGTCCCCCAACAGGGTATCGCCTTTTTGGTTATATTCCACCAGCCGGGCGCCGTTTTGGCCGCCCATTTTGCCGGTGGTCACCGCTGCCGGGTCGTACTGGGTGATGGAGTCCTCCATGGCCTTTGCCATTTGGTCCATTTGGTCCAGCACGGCACTCTCCGGTAATTGGGTTTCCTTGGCCTGGGTGGTGAGCACTACCTGCCAAAAGGGGCACGCCCGGTCCCGGCAGCGGCGCAGGATCTCGTCTATTGAATGGTACGGCATGGCGTTTCCTCCAAACTCAGATAACTGACTTTTTTAATGCCCTCCAGGGCGCGAATGGCGGCAATGGTGGCGGCGGGTATCTCTTGGTCGCATTCGGCAATAAAGGCGGCCCGCTTGCCCCGCCCGGAGCGGTACAGCCGCATTTCCGCAATATTCACCTTTGCCTGTGCCAGCAGGGCGCTGATCTTGGCTACCATACCGGGCACATCGGTGTTGCTGACAATCAGGGTGGGGTAGTCGCCGCTTACGTTGGCCTCCAGCCCGTCGATCTCTGCAATATTGATGATGGAGCCGCCCAAGGACTGGCCGATCAGATCCAGCACCTTGCCGCTTTCGCCCACCAGGTGCAGCTGCACGGAGTTGGGGTGGGCGTTCTTTAGCTTGGCCTGCTCCAGCCGAAAGCGCATGCCTTGAGCCTTGGCAACGGCAAAAGCCCGGGGGATCCGGGCGTCGTCCGGGTGCATACCGCACAGCCCGGCGATCAGTGCCAGGGGCGTGCCGTGGCCGCTGCCGGTGAGCCAAAAGGAGCCGTACAGTCCCAGGGTGGCGTCCTTAACCGGCTCCCCCAGCAGTTGGCGGGAAATGTAGCCGATCCGCACCGCACCGGCGGTGTGAGAGCTGGAGGGCCCCACCATCACCGGGCCTAAAATCTCAAAAATGTTCATACACTTCTCCTCCCTTGCGGAGTGGATAAAAAAACAGGCAACGGAGCCTTGTGCACCGTTGCCCTTTCTTATTATATCCGTCTTTGCCCCAACAGGCAAGCGCTTTTTTTATTCCTCCGTTTGTTTACGCTTGGCGGCGGTCAGCGCCAACAGCGCAGCACCGCACAGCAGTGCGCCGGCAGCAGCGCCGGTGTGGCCGGTGGAGGGGGATTTGGCTGTGCTCTTTTTGGCGGTCTTGGCGGATTTTGTAGTGGTCTCTGTCTGTTTGGTGGTCGTCTCTTTTGCCGTGGTGGGCTCTGTGGGGACCACCGGGTCGGTGGGCGCTGCGGGGTCCGTAGGCTGTACCGGGTCGGTGGGACCTTCCGGGTCCGTAGGTGGCTGGGGATCGGTGGGGCCTTCCGGGTCGGTGGGCGGCTCCGGCTCGCCGGTCCCGGGCACGGTGAGGGTCACCGTTTGCAGGCTCTGGTTGTCGCCCAAGGGGCCGGGATCAAAGAGAAAACCGGCTTCTTCCAGTTGGGCGGCGGTGTAAAAGGCCTTGACCGTCAGGGTAACGATGGTGTCTGCCTTGGCGGGCGTTACGGCGCCGGTGGTGGGGTCGATCACCTCCGGGTGGTCACTGGTCCAGCCGGTGACAATGCCGTAGTAGCTGAAGTCGTCGTCGCCGGTGGGCAGGTTTACCGGTTCGGTCACCCGGTCGGCGGCGGTGTTGTCGCCCAGCAGGGTTTGCAGATCGGCAGCCTTTTTGGCAGCCGCGTCCAGGCGCTCCTGGCGGCTGTATGTATGCATGGGCACCAGCACGGTCACTTCGCTTTCCTTGGTGCTTTGCAGGCAGGTGAGGGTCACGGAGACGGTCAGCTCTGCGCCGGTCTCGTCAAAGTTCAGCATATCGTCGGTAACGGCGTCGTAGTGGATCTTGCCGTTCTTGTCGATCACGGTGTAGTCCTCGTCCCACTCGTCGTTCTCTACCTTGTCCACCGTTACGGTGATGGGGTAGTCGGACTTCACTTTTTTGGCCAGGTATGCTTCAATGGCGCTTTGTACATTTACATCCTGATCGTCGGAGTCAATGTCTGCATAATGACCAAAGTCCGGGTCGCTGTGCACGCCGCTGTACTCGATCATCGCCAGTCCGTCGCCGGAGACGTTGAACAGGGCGTTGTCCGCCTGGGTCAGCAGCTTGTCTGCCGGGCTTTCCAGCTTAACGGTGATCACATAGTTGTTGTTTTTCAGCGCGGTGTCTGTGGCGTTAAAGGTCTTGTTGACGGTGGTGTAGCCCTCGGCGCTGACGATGTAGCGGTACTGACCGAAGATGATGGTATAGTACCCCTGTTCGTCCGGCAGGATCGGGTCGCCATAGGCGCCGGAAGCGCCGTTTTTGTACAGCGCCACCGTGGCGTTTTGCGGGGTGGTGTTGAACCGCACCTTGTATTGGGTGTAGGTCAGCTGTACCGGGATCCGACGGCTCTCGCCGGCAGCAACGGTAAAGCTGCCGCTGGCGGTCTGGCTGCCGCTTTGGTAGGTGGCGGTGTAGGTGTAGTCACCGGCGGGCAGCAGGTAGTCGTAGGTGTCGTAGCCGTACTCGTCCTCCTGGCAGGGCATGGTCTTGCCGTCCTTGTCCTGCACCTTTAGGGTGGCGTAGTCGGTGGCCTTGCCGGTGGCCAGGGTCACGGTAAAGGACACCTGGGCCGGGTCGTCCTGGGCTGCCGGGGTGTAGATGGCGCTGCCCAGGCAAAGCAGCAGGGCCAGCAGGCAGCAAAGGCTGCGGGTCATGTGTTTTTTCATTTTTCTCCTCCTTTTGCGGCACAAAAAAGCCGTGCCGATCTGGCGGCACGGATAGTATGGGTACGCAAAAAGAGCCTTGGAACGATCCCGTTCTAAAGCAAAACTGCACTTCCAACCTAAAGCACCGCAAACAACAGCTCGTGCGCGGTAGGTCTCCTGACTTATGCTTCATTCGCAAAAGCGGCCTTCTCACTCCCGGGGGAGCAATGGCTGCCGTTACCCAAACGGCGGTGCTTTCTTGTCGGCAAATACAGTAGAGGTTCGGGCTGCTCCGGATTCCCACCGGATTCCCTTTTCAGCCTTTGGCGGGGCGCGCAAAGGCACCAAACGCACGCTAAATTGTCTTTATGAGTATAGCATTTGGCGCCGGGCGTGTCAATGCTAATCTACCAGTGTTTCCCAGTGGCGGGCAGCGTGGGCGTCAAAGCACATTTCCACCTGTTCCCAGTTGTTCTTTTCCTCCGCTAGGGGCGGCAGGGCGGTGCGGTCAAAGTAAGCGCTGCCCACGGTCTCTATATTTTCCTGAAAGGCACCGGACAGCACCGTGCAATGGAGAAAAATCTTGCACACCTTGTAGGCGTAGATCGGCTTGTTGTGCTTCTCCCGATCCTGTATGGCGATCACCCGGTCTACTTTGACTTGCAGTCCCGCCTCCTCCAGCACTTCCTTGGCGGCGTTCTCCGTCACAGAGACATTCACATCTACCCATCCGCCGGGCAGGCTCCAGCGGCCGTCGTTCTCCTGCACCAGCAGAATTTGGCCCCGGTCATTAAAGATGGCAGAGCGAGTATCCAGCTTGGGGGTTTGGTAGCCGGTGTCGGTGCAAAAAATGTCTTTCACCTTTTCTACAGACACGCCGGTTTTGGCGCTGAGCATCTCCGCCGTGATTTCCCGTATGCGGGCGTAGCGCTCCTTATCAAAGGGATCCTTGGTGTAAAACAGCCCCGCCTGCGCCAGACTTTGCAGTTCCACTGCCCAGTTCAGCCACTTCTCGTTTTGCTCCATTTCCATCGCTCCTTTTGTGGTTTGTATTTATAGTAACATGCCCCGGTGCGTTTGTAAAGCGGGCGGGGGTTGACAAGGCAGATGGCTTTTGTTTATACTGAACCTGTGATTCAGTAATGAAAAGAGGAAGTCGGATGGATAAGCAGTCAAAAGCTCCGGGCGTGTACCGGGTGATCTTATGCGTATTGACTTTGGCGCTGACGACGGCTGGGGACCTCACGGCCAAAAGATCGGCCAGTTCAATGATGACGCAGTGGCAGACGGACTTTTGTGTGGACTATGTAAAGGTGTACCAAAACGAGAACTACCTGTCCGCCGTGCAGCCGGACAGTGACTTTACCGGCAGCTTTGATTTGGATGAAAAGCGATATGCAAAAAGCGCCTTGCAGCAGCAGGGCGCTTTTTATTGCGAATAGGAATGTGATTGTGATATAATGAGGATGAGAGGCGCTTCAATCGGTTTTGCAGAAGCAAAGAACGCGCATTCTCTTTGGAAGGGGAAACACAAAAAATGAAAGCTATACTGAAAAAATGCCTGTGCCTGCTGCTGACGGCAGGGCTGCTGGCCTCGCTGGCTGCCTGCGCCGGACAAACGGACACAGCGGTGGTAAAAGACCTGTTTAGCGACCTGCAAAAGGTCAGTTACAGCAGCACCTACACATCGCTGAAGGACAATAAGACCAACAAGACAGACAGCTGGCGGCAGGGTATGGTCTCCGGAAACGGACTGCAAGGGTTCGTCACCAGCGGCGACCCGTACAGTGATACCTTTATTTTCCAAAATATGCACTTCCTGCTGCCTAACAAAAACGCCCGCACCTGCCCGGATACGGCAAATGAGCTGGAGACGGTGCGCCAGCAGATCATTAAAGGGCAGGATATTACAGACAACGCCAGTTATGACGATGTGTACCGGTATCACCCGGGCGGCCAATTACGGATGGCGCAGACCAAGGCGCATGCCAAGGATTATGTGCGCTATACTGATTACGCCACCGGCCAAGTGGGCGTGCGCTATACGGATAAGAACGGCACCTGGCTGCGCCGCTCCATCACCTCCATGGCGGACGGCGTGGTGATCACCCGGCTGGACCCGTCCACGACGGGTACGGCGCTGGACCTGACGCTCAGCTACGACGATCTGTCCACCCTGGCCAACTTTGGCAAAAGTGAAGAGGTGGACCTGCAATATAAAAAGGTCACGGCCCAGGACGGCAGCGCCCTGGGGCTGATCGCCCATTACCCGGATTATGAGAACAGCGAGCGCAAGACTGGCGGCTATGCCACTTTAACCTATGTGCTGCCGGTGGGCGGCACCCGGGAGCGGGTGACACTGGACAAGCAGACCAAAGAGAGCCAGTTTGTTGGCGACAATACCGGGGTGCGCATTACCGGCGCTGCCGGACTGGTGCTGCTGACCGTTAGCGACTACACCCTGGAGATGGGCAAGCTATCGGACTTTGCCGGGCAGACGGAGTATCCGCTGCTGGCAGATCTGCGCGCGCAGCTGGAGAAGGTGGCCGCCCGGTACAGCACCGACGGCGCCTTTGATTATGACGCCGCGCTGGCGGCGCATTTGAAGGTGTACCAGCCCCAATTTGACGCAGTGACTTTGACCCTGAGTGATGAGAATATCCAGCCTAACGAGGCGCTGCTGAAAGCGCAAAAGGGCAAGAAAGAGATCAACGCGGCGCTGGCCCAGCGTACTTACTATGCCGGGCGGTACGCAGCTCTGTGTTGCGCCGGGTATTCTACCGGGCGGCTTTACGGTATGTGGACCGGGGAGTGGAACACCGGCTGGGGCAGCAAGTACACCATGGACGCCAATGTGAACCTGCAAACGGCGGCGCTGAATAGCTCCAATATGAGCCGCGGCCCCCAAGGCTATGTGTACTTCCTGCTGCGCCAGATGCCGGATTGGGAGGAAAATGCCCGGGCCACCCACGGCTTTACAGACGCTATTCAGGCACCGGTGAATACGGACGGGGACAAGGCGGTGCTGACGGAGACCTGCTATCCCTACCCCTTCCGGTACTGGAACGCCGGGGCGTCCTGGATGCTGCGCCCGCTGTATGAGACCCTGCAAAGCTACGGCAATATTCAGATCCCCCTCAGCGACGAATTCAACTTGCAGGCGCTGCGCTCCGTTCTGTCTGCCACGGAAAAGGATTTGACCGATGCCCAGGTGGCAGCCATAGAGAAGCGGGGCTATCTGCGGCTGGAGGAGGATATTCTATACCCGCTGCTGACCAAGGCCGCCAACTACTGGGCGCAGCTGCTGACCCCGGAATATTACACTTCGGCGGACGGCTCCATTCATTATGAAAAGGGAAAGACGGCGCTGGGCGAGGGCGAAAGTTACTGCATTGTGCCCAGCTATTCGCCGGAAAATAATCCGGATAATTACGCCAGCCCGTCAGACGCCAACTGCGCCATTGATATTGCTGCTTGCCGGGATAATATGGAAATGCTGCTTTCCGTGATGAACGATGTGGCTCCCGGCGCGGACCAAAGTCGGTGGAAGCAGTTGGAAACGAACCTGCCGCCTTATCTGTATGACGATACCGGAGCGCTGAAGGAATGGGCTACGACTGCTTTTGATGAGAATAACGAGCACCGGCACCTGAGCCACCTGTACTGTGCCTGGCCGCTGATGGAGACCCGGGACAATGCCCAGCTGACCGCTGCCTGCAAGCAGGCGGTAGAGAACCGGAAAAGCGAGAATGAGGCATCCCACGCCCTGGTGCACCGCAGCCTGATCGCTGCCCGGCTGCAAGACCGCGCTGCCTTGACGGACGCACTGGTGAATTTGATGAACCATAAGATCCGGTACAACTCCCTGATGACCAACCATGACTATGACCGGGGCAGCTGCTACTGTACGGACTTTGCCATCGGCTATTTGGGCATTGTGCACGAGGCGCTGGTGTACTCCAATGACGATGAGATCGAACTGCTGCCGGCGCTGCCGGAGAGCGGATTTGACAGGGGCACCCTCACCGGACTAAAGACTCGCAACCGGGCCACCGTTACCCGGCTGCAATGGGATTTGGCGGCCGGTACGGTGCAGGCGGTGCTCACCGCCGATGTGGACCGCACGCTGACCGTGCGCTGCGGCCAAACGGTACGCACCCTGCACTGCAAGGCCGGTGAGCCGGTGGAGGTGCAGTTCACCCTGGGGGATTGACACCGGGCGGTTATTACTGTCAACACGGCTCTGTAAATAGACAAAAACAAAAAGAGCACGCAGTGCGAACTGCGTGCTCTTTTTGTGTGTATCAAGTGTTTTGGCTGTCCGTCGCTGCCCGGCGGGCTTTCAGCTCCTGCTCCACCTGCGCCCGTTGGGCGGGGGTGTAGCGGATAAACAGCAGCGGGACGATATACAGCAGACTGGCAATGGCCGGGGTCAGAATCACCAGCGGCCAGATCCAGCGGTCAAAGGCGGCGCTTTGGGTGCCCAGGTAGGTGGACGCCCCCTCAATGGGCTTGTAGTGCAGCAGGTGCAGTGCCAGGGTCGCCAGGCCGGCGGTAATACCGCTGGAGATCTTTGTAAACGAGGTCTGCATGGAGAAGGTGATGCCCTCGGTGCGCTTGCCGGTCTTCCACTCCATATAGTCGATGCTGTCGCAGAAGATGGCGGTTTGGGCAATGGCGGCGGCACCCAGGGGAATACCGCCCAGGCCGATCACCGCCATGGCAAACCACAAATTCTTGCCTTCAAAGCCAATAAAGTACGCGGCAATGCGGGCTAAAATATTGCAGGCCTGCATCACGATCAGCGCATTCACATAGCCGTGGCACCATTTTTTGATCTTATCTGCCGCCAGCATACCTAAAAAGCCCGGCAGCCCGGTCATAATGTAGTAGATGGTGGACAGTCCCAGCGCGCCGATCAGGCTGTTCTCGCCCAAAAAGTCCGCGGCAATCTCGTACTTGAAGAAGTAGGTCACCAAATTGACGCCAAAGCCCAGAGCACCCAGCAGGTTGGCAAGGGTCACAAGCAGCAGCATTTTGTTCTTAAACAGCAAGGAAAAGCTCTCCCACAGGCTTTGCTGCTGCACCTCCTGCACCACATGGATCCGCTCCTGTGCCGCATAGCAGCGATAGCTGAGCATGGAGCCGCCTAGCCCGAAAATCAGGGCAAACACCAGCGCCATCAGCGCCATGCTTGCCCCGGTGGCGTTGGCTATCATCTCCAGCGCCATGGGAATGACGGTGCTGAATGCGCTATATACGCAGGAGCCGATGGTGCGTGCCCATTGGACGAACCGGTCCCGCTCATTGGAATTGGGTGATACGGCGGCGGTAATGCCCCAGATGGACACATCCTGCACCGTATAGGCCAGATCCCAACAAATATACATAATCACAAAGTAGCTGACCCGCAGCCACAACAGTTCTTCTTTGGTAGAGAACACCACAAACAGCAGCACGGTAAAGATCCCTACCGGCAGCGGGGTGTAGCGCAAAAACGGCCGCAACTTTTCGCCGTTTTTGAAAGTGTGTTTATCAATAAAGGAGCCGACAATGGGATCGTTGACCCCGTCCCACACTTTCATTACGATCAGCAGCACGCTGACCACCAGTGCCGGGAACAGGGCAATATCCGTCATAAAATAAGTAAAGAATGACGCTCCAATTAGGGAATAGACCATATTTTGGCCGCTGAGACCCACCAAAAAGCCGGTTTGTTCCCGGCGGCCGATATACTTCTTTTCTTCCATATTGCTTCCCCCTATATGTTCCGGTTGCGTTTTCGATTTTTGGCAACACGACCCTAAGATATAGAGTAGCCTATCTCGGGTAAAAAAGAAAGCCTTTTTTGCAACTTCCATTGCAGAAAAGGCTTTTGGTCTGTATTTATGCGACAATTTGGCGCGACTGCCGTTTAATCAGTGGCGGATCAGCCCCAGCACCAGGATTACGGCCACCAGTACCGGCAGCACATAGCACATATAGCCACGCATCCAGCGCTGCACTTTCAGTCCCTTGCCGGCGTTGGCCTCTTTGGTAAAGTTCTTCCAGCCCCAGCCGTAGCGGGAGGTGCAGAAGAAAATAAAGATGAGAGAGCCTAGCGGCAGCAGCAGATTGCTCACCACAAAGTCCTCCAGATCCAGCACGCCGGTGCCCGGACCCAAAGGCTGGAACTTGGAGAGCACATTGAACCCTAATACGCAGGGCATACTCAGCAGGAGCATGAGAATGCCGTTGAACAGGCAGGCCTTTTTGCGGCTCCAGCCGGACAGATCCATGGTGCAGGACACAATGTTTTCAAACACGCCCAGCACGGTGGAAAAGGCGGCAAAGCTCATAAACACAAAGAACAGGCTGCCCCACACACGCCCCAAGGGCATATGGTTAAAGATGTTAGGCAGGGTAATGAAGATCAGGCTGGGACCGCTGTCCGGTTGCACACCGTAGGCAAAGCAGGCGGGGAAAATGATCAGTCCGGAGCACAGAGCCACCAGCGTGTCCAGCGCCGCCACCCGGGCAGACTCGCCCATCAGTGCGCGCTCCTTGCCGATATAGCTGCCAAAGATGGCCATAGCGCCGATGCCCAGACTCAGGGTAAAGAACGCCTGGTTCATGGCTCCGGCCACCACATTGCCGATGCCCACTTTCTTCATCCGCGCCAAATCCGGCACCAGGTAAAAGCGCAGCCCCTGGCTGCCCCCGGCGGTGCACACACTGTTGATGGCCAGCACCACCATAATGACCAGCAGTGCCACCATCATCCACTTGGTAATGCGCTCCAGCCCCTTTTGCAGGCTAAAGGAGCACACCAAGAAACCCAACACGACGATAATGCCCATAAACAGGGTCATGCGTAGCGGGTCGCCCAGCATTTGGCTGAATTGTGCCGCCACACCGTCGGTGTCGGCACCTACGAACTGGCCGCCGGCGGTGCGGACAAAGTAGTCCAGCATCCACCCGGCCACGCTGGTGTAAAACATCATCAGAATATAGTTGCCGGCCATGGCAACATAGCCGTGCAGGTGCCACTTGCTGCCCTTCGGCTCCAACTGCTGGTACAGCCGGGCGGGGCTGCGCTGGCCGGCGCGACCCATGGCAAATTCCATGGTCATCACCGGTATGCCCAGGATCACTAAGAAAAACAGATAGATCAGTACAAAGGCGCCGCCGTATTGCCCCACCATGTATGGGAATTTCCACACATTGCCAATGCCGATGGCGCACCCGGCGCTCAGCAGAATAAAGCCCAGGCGGCTGCCCAGTTGTTCGCGTTGTTCCATAATTTTCATTTTCGGCAGATGTCTGCCGCCCTCTCGTTGATTTGCCGTACCATTTTACACGATTATGCGTCCGTTTGCAAGAGGGTTTCTTCTACTGCCCGGCGCACGGTGCCCGGCAGGCGGGTGCGCTTTAGCGCCCGGCGCAGTTCCTCCTTGGTTTTGGCGATTTTGAACAAACGGTAGCACTCGGTTTTGTGCGCATTGCTGCTCTGCCAGCGGCAAAAGATGTTCAGCACCCGCGCTTTGACCGGTACTGCCTTGCGGTAGGTAGCCCCTTGCAGGTGCAGTTGTGTCCCCACAGTAGGGTCATAGTCGGTAAGAATTACGGTAGCTTCGCCTGCGGCATTTTGGGTCACTTCCGCTTCTGCGCAGGTGAGGACGGACGGCTCCAGATCCTTGAATACCAAGGTTAGCTGTCGCTTTTTCGGCAGCACGGTGCAGTCGCCGGCGGTGGGCGCCACAGTCACCGTCAGTGTACTGCCTTGCAGCTGCTGGGTGATTTGGGTCTCGGCCTTGTGGGTGTCAAAATCCGTTTGGCCGTTGTCCTCATATAAGGTAAAGTCGCCGTCCCCGGCATAGAGCCACAGGGTCAGCGCCGCCGGGTTGCCACAGGCGTTGCCCGGGTCGTCGCTTAGCGGTAGGATGGCTCCGGCCTTGGCCAGCACCGGCATTTCCGTCAATTCTCGGTGAAGGGTCAGGCACAGGGGACCGGTGTAGACCGCCCCGGTGAACAGATCTGTCCACCGTCCCGGCGGGATCCAGGCGTCCACAGCGCCCATATCCAACTGCTTTTTTTGCGGAGAGGTGATGGGGTACACCAACAGCTGGCTGCCAAACAGGTAGCCGTTGCAGTAGGCTTTGTCGTAGGCTTCCTCCGCCTCCGGGTAGGCATAGTACAGTGGCTCGCATAGAGCCAGTCCCTCCCGGTGGGTGCGAGCGTCCATTGTGTAGAGGTAGGGAATGAGCCGATGGCGCAGGCGCAGCCAGTCCTTGGCAGCGGCGCACACATCCGGCCGATAGCGCCAAGGCTCTTTGCCCATCAGGTCGTTGGAGGTGGAGTGCAGCCGCAGAATGGGGCTGAATACCCCCAGTTGCAGCCAGCGCAGGTACAGCTCCTCGTTGCGCTCGCCCAGGTAGTGGCCGCCGATGTCGTGGCTCCACCAGGTGTAGCCCACATTGGCTGCCGTAGCTGTAAAGTAGGGCTGAAAGTGCAGTACCCGCCAGTTTTGGGCGGTGTCGCCGGAAAAGCCCAGGGGATAGCGGTGGGCACCCGGGCCGCTGTAGCGGGACAGGATCAGCGGCAGCCTGCCGTTCTCTGCGTTATCCAAATAATGGTAGTGGTTCAGCGCCACCAGCGGGTCCAGCCCGGGCACATCGCTTTTTTTGCCCTGTTGCCAGTCCAACCACCAAAAGTCCACGCCCTCTTTTTCATAGGGCTTGTGGAGCACATCAAAGTAGGCGTTCCAAAAGGTATCGTTGCCGCACCGGAACGGAATATCCTGCTTGGATTTCGGGTCCAGCCCCATCGCCTTAGCCATGGCCGGGTACGGATCCTCAAAGGCGCGCACCCCGTCCGCCGGGTGCAGGTTGACGGTGGTGTGCAGCCCCATTTGGTGCAGATCCTGCAAAAAGGCCTTGTAGTCCGGGAACAGTTCTGTATTCCAGGAATAGCCTGTCCAGCCGTCTTTGCCCTTATAGTGGGTGCCAAAGCGCTTGTTGGGGTCCGTCCAGTGCCAGTCCATATCCACGGTGGCTACCGTCAGCGGCACATTTTCCGCCGCAAAGCGCTTCATCAGCCCTAAGTATTCCTCCTGGGTGTAGGCGTGGTAGCGGCTCCACCACACGCCCAGGGCAAACCGGGGGATCAGGGGCACTGATCCGCTGATTTTATAAAAATCCTGTATCGCCGCCCGGTAGTCGTGGCCGTAGGCAAACACATACACATCTTTGCCCTTTCTCTTGCGGGGGCAGAAACGGCCGTCCGCATCCAGCAAAAAGCTGCGGCTGTCGTCTAAGAGGCTCACCCCGTCCCGGGACACCAGGCCGTCCTGCAAAGGTACCGGCCCAAAGGTGGCGTCCAGGGTGCGGCAGGTGCCGTGCAGGTTGCCGAAGTTCAGGCAGTCCGCCGTTTTGCCGTTTGAAAAAGTTACCGTCTGCGGCGTGCCGGTGCGGGCGTGGACGGTGAGGGTGATCTCCGGTGTGGTTAGGGTGATCGTTCCCCGGTGCAGTGTCGCCTTGCACGGTGGTACATCAAAGGCTCGGAACCACACAGCAGTGCTGGCTCGGTCTTCAAATGCGCCGTCGGGGCAGTGCTCCACCCGGATCAGTCGCGGAGTCAGTACCGTCAGCCGACAGTGACCGAAAATAAAAATCTGCTTCTCTTTGGCCGTACCCGCCGTGCGGGCACGCAGTGCTTCTTTTAACATAAAAAATCCCCCTGTCTTTCAAGCCTATTGTACCATATTTAGCGTCTAAAGCAATACCCGATTGTCCCCGGTTGACTTGCCGGGAAAAAATAGGTACAATGAGAGGGAGAAAAAGCCAAAACCGTACAGGGGGGAACAGTATGGGATTTTTGGAAAATACGCTGGGGGACAGCCCCATTGTGGCAGCTGTAAAGGACGAGCCGGGGTTGGAGCGGTGTCTGAACAGTCCGTGCCGGGTGGTATTTGTGCTGTTTGGAGATTTGAATTCCGTGCCGCGGATTGTGGCCGAGCTGAAGACGGCGGGCAAAACGGTATTTGTGCACGCAGACCTGATCGAGGGTCTGTCTGCCCGGGAGGCGGCAGTGGATTATCTGATTCACGCAGCCCGGCCGGATGGGATTATTTCTACCCGGCTGCCGCTGTTGCGCTTTGCCAAGGCCAAGGGACTGCGCACCATTTTGCGCTTTTTTCTGATTGATTCCATTGCAATGGAAAATATAGCCAAAATGAAGAATGAGCGCTGTGTGGATTTGATCGAAGTGCTGCCCGGGCTTATGCCAAAGGTGATTCATCGGGTGGCAGCCACCTGTGGCAAGCCTATTATCGCCGGTGGATTGGTGACGGAAAAGGCCGATGTGGTCAACGCCCTGGAGGCGGGCGCACTGGCAGTGTCCTCCACCAATCCGGGGGTTTGGCAGATGTAAGATAATGCACAGATGTTCATTATCTTTTTTGCGTATTGCCAGCGGCAATTCTTTGTGTTATACTAAAATTACTTTAAGTGCATAACAGCCGAGAGATTTGAGCAACGGTAAAAGCACGGAGCAGAGCGCTCCGTCTTTTTTCGTTGCTTATTTTTTTGCCTGTTTTGCAAGAATAAGGGGGATATACAAATGTATGATGTAGCGATCATCGGCGGCGGTATTGCCGGGTGTGCCTGTGCTTATCGGCTGGCGCGCTGCCGGGTGCGGGTCGTTCTGTTGGAGAAGGAGAACGACATCTGTATGGGTGCCACCCGCGCCAACAGTGCCATTATGCACGCCGGGTACGATCCGCACCCGGGCACGCTGATGGCCAAGCTGAATGTAAAAGGCAATGCCATGAGCCGGGAGATTTGCAAAAAGCTCCATGTGTCTTGGAAAGACACCGGCTCCCTGGTGGTGGCCTTGAACGATGAAGACATGGATACCTTGCAGGACCTGCTGGAGCGGGGGCGCGAGAACGGTGTGCCGGGGCTGGAGCTTTGGGACGCCGCGCAGGTGCGAGCCAAGGAGCCCAATGTAACGGAGACGGCCAAGGGTGCTTTGTGGGCGCCTACGGCAGCCATTGTTAATCCTTGGGAGTTTGGTTTGGCTATGGCCGAGGTGGCGGTGCAAAACGGTTGTGAACTGCGCCGTCGGTTCCCGGTGGAAAAGATTGAAAAGACAGCGGAGGGCTATGCCCTGTCCGACGGCAAAGACACGGTGGAGGCACGGTATGTGATCAACGCTGCCGGCGTGTATGCCGATCGGGTGAACAACCTGGTGGCGGCGCCGTCCTTTACCGTAGAGCCTACGGTAGGCGAGTATTACCTGCTGGATAAGTGCGAGGGCAACCGGGTGTCTACGGTGATTTTTCAGTGCCCGGGCAAAGAAGGCAAGGGTGTGCTGGTGGCGCCTACGGTGCACGGCAATTTGATCGTAGGACCAAATGCAGTGGTGCGCCAGGATCCGGACGATACATCTGACACCGCAGCGGGCCTGGCTGAGGTGCGCCAAAAAGCGGTGCGCACGGTGCCCAGCGTGGATTTTCGCCAGAATATCCGCAACTTTGCCGGTATGCGGGCCAATTCCACCGTGGATGATTTTATTATTGATTTTGCGGCGGCGCATTTCCTGAATGTGGCGGGCATTCGCTCTCCCGGGCTGACTTCTGCGCCGGCCATTGCCGATTATGCGGCGGAGCTGCTGGCCGCAGACGGACTGGATCTGACGGAAAAAGACAGCTACATAGACAGCCGGGAGAAAGTGCATTTCAACCGGTTGAGCGCTGCGGAACGCAAGGCGCTGATTGAGAAAAACCCTGCTTACGGGCGGGTGATCTGCCGATGTGAGACGGTGACGGAGGGCGAGATTTTAGATGCCATTCATTCGCCTATTCCGCCGGTATCCGTAGACGGCATTAAGCGCCGCACCGGCGCCGGTATGGGGCGCTGCCAGGGCGGCTTTTGCGGGCCGCGGGTGGTAGACCTGCTGGCGCGGGAGCTGGGTGTATCGCCGTTGACGATTTTGCAGGATCGGGACGGCAGCGAAATTCTTACTGCCTATACAAAAGGGGAGGTGCGTGCGTAATGTATGATCTGATCGTAATTGGCGGCGGACCTGCCGGTTTGGCAGCTGCCTATGCAGCCTGGAACAAAGGGCTGAAACACATTGCCATCTTAGAGCGGGACAAAGAGCTGGGCGGTATTCTCAACCAGTGTATCCATAACGGCTTTGGCCTGCATTACTTCAAAGAGCAGCTTACCGGTCCGGAGTACGCCTCTCGCTTTGCCGCTATGGTGGCGGACACCGGCGTGGAGGTATTCCTGGACACCATGGTGCTCCAGGTGACCCCGGAGAAGCAGGTGCACGCGGTAAGCAAGAAAGAGGGCTACCGGGTGCTGGAGGCCAAGAGCATTGTGCTGGCTATGGGGTGCAGAGAGCGCACCCGCGGCGCCATCTCCATTCCCGGCACGCGCCCGGCCGGTGTGCTCACTGCCGGTGCAGCCCAGCGGTACGTGAATATGGAGGGCTACATGGTGGGCAAGCGTGTGGTTATTCTCGGCTCCGGTGACATTGGGCTGATTATGGCTCGGCGTATGACCCTGGAGGGCGCCAAGGTGCTGGCCTGCGTAGAGGTAATGCCTTATTCCGGCGGGTTGCAGCGCAACATTGTGCAGTGCCTGGAGGATTTTGATATTCCGCTGTATCTGTCCCACACCATTACGGACATTCGGGGCAAAGCCCGGGTGGAGCAGGTGGTCGTGTCCCAGGTAGACGACCAGCGCCGTCCCATTCCCGGTACGGAGATGACCTTTGACTGCGACACGGTACTGTTGTCCGTGGGGCTGATCCCGGAGAATGAATTGACCCGGGACGCCGGAATCGTTATGGATCCACGCACCAACGGCGCGTTGGTGTATGAGAACCGGGAGACCTCGGTGCCCGGCATTTTTGCCTGCGGCAATGCGCTGCATGTGCATGATTTGGTAGACTTTGTGACCGCAGAGAGTATGGCTGCCGGCGCGGCGGCTGCGGATTACGTGCAGGCCGGCGAACTGGATCGGGAGCGCACAGTGCAGGTGACCACCAATGCCCATATCGGCTATACGGTGCCCCAGCGTTTCCGTGCAGACAGTGACGGTGTGGAGTTCTACTTCCGGGTGCGGCGCGTGTTTAAGGAGAGCCGCATTCAGGTGACCTGCGGCGATCAGGTCATTGCGTCCTTTAAGCGGGAACACATGGCTCCCGGCGAGATGGAGACCATTAAGATTCCTAAGGCGCTGCTGGCACGGATTGACGGCGACACCTTGCATATTGCAGCAGAGGAGGTACAGGCATGAAGGATTTGATTTGCATTATGTGCCCCAAGGGCTGCCACTTAAAGGTAGATGAGGAGCACGGTTATACGGTGACCGGCAATCGCTGTCCTCGGGGTGCGGAGTACGGTCACAATGAGCTGAAGAACCCCACCCGGGTAATCACCTCCACCGTGCGGCTGCGCAGCAAAAGCGCTTGTCGCCTGCCGGTAAAGACGGATGGCCAGATCCCCAAGTATATGATGGAGGAGGCCATGCGGCTTTTGGACAAAGTGGAGGTCACGGCGCCGGTGCATGTTGGCGATGTGGTGGTAGACAATATCTTCCGCACCGGGGTGCACTTTGTGGCCACCAAAACGGTAGAAGAATAAGCGTATTCCCTTGGCCCGCTTGCTCCGGTAAGCGGGCTGTTTTAATAGACAGGCACTGCCGGGTGCCGTGTAAATTTCCAAAGTTGAAAACCCTGTCGTTTTTTGGTAAAATAGGGACAGAAGCAGGTGTGCCGCTTGTGGCTGCCGGCGGATAAGGGGGATTTTTTATGAAGTTGAAAACAGTGGCATTAGGCGCTGCCGCAGCGGGCTTGGTTGCGGCAGAAGCGGTCAATCTGTATAAGCAGGTGATGGGTCGTGGGGATCGCCCCAAGCGCCCCATGACCCGCCTGATGGAGATGAAGGACAAGGACGATTACGCTATGGCGGACGCCTGGCGCCAAAAGTACACCGATTGGGTCAACACCCAGCCGGTGGAGAACTGCACCATTACCTCTGACCGGGGTGACCTGCTGCGGGGGTATTATCTGCCGCCGAAGGGTGACTCCAAGGTGATTGTGTTCGGCTCCCACGGGTTCCATGCGGACCACACGGTGGACCCGCATACTTTTATTAAGCACTACCACGACCTGGGCTACGGTTTCTTTTGCTGCGACCATGTGGGCGCCGGTGCCTCCGGTGGCGAGTATGTGGGCTTTGATTACTATGAGAGCCAAGATATGCTCCGCTGGATCGAGTACCTGACTGCCCGCTTTGGGCAGGATATTACCGTGATACTCCACGGGGTGTCTATGGGCGCTGCTACCGTGTTGCAGCTGGCAGGCAGCCGCTGCCCGGATTGTGTCAAGCTGATTATCTCCGACTGCGCCTATACCAGTGCCAAGGACGAGTTTTCCTATGTGGCTCGGAATGCCGGGCTGCGCCACCCCCAGCCGGTGCTGTGGCTGTTCAATGAGATGAACAAGCGCCTGGCCGGGTTCGATTTGGAAAAGACAGATGTGCGCCAAAGCGTGCGAGAGGCCAAGGTGCCCATTCTCTTTATCCACGGTGCGCTGGATGACTTTGTACCCCCGGAGATGGTGTACGAACTCTATAACCTGTGTCCGGCAGATAAAAAGGAACTGAAAATTTTTGACAACGCCAAGCACGCCCAAAGCTGCCTGCTCAATGAGGAAGAATATCATCGGACCGTGGACGATTTTATCCGCCGACGGTTGCCCGCTACGATATAAAATAATATTCCGGGAGGAAATGTTGTGTCTGTAAAAAAAATAACCGTTACCGCGTTGGAGACGGCGCTGAAGGACATTATGCGCCAAACGCCCTTTGAGAAGATCACCGTGTCCGATATTACGAACCGGTGCCAGCTCAATCGTCAAACCTTTTATTATCATTTTGCAGACAAGTACGCCCTGCTGGGTCAGATTTATAAACAGGAGATTTTTGATCCCTTTACCGACGGTCTGACCTTTGAAAACTGGAATACCCATTTGTTGCAAATGTTTGAGACGATGGCGGCGGATGCGGCGCTTTATAAGAATGCGGTGCTCCACGCAGACGATGAGTTTCGTCGATTCTTGTTTCAGAGTGCAGCGACGCTGTTTCGGGACGCAGTTGCTAAGTTGAACTTGCGCTCCGGTTTGCAGGTCAGTGAGGAGGAGCAACACTTTATTGCGGACTTTTTTGCCTACGGCATTACAGGCACGGTGCTGGATTGGGTGCGCGGCGGAATGCGCAAGACCCCGGACCAGTTGGCGGCGCAGCTGCGTCACTTGGCTGCCGATTGCCAAAAGGTGGCGGTAGAGCGGGCCAGCGGTACGCTGTAACAATCGCATAAAACAGAAAGAACCCCGGCGGTGCAGCACCGTCGGGGCTTTGTTTATGCCGTAAAAAAGGAGCCTGCAATTGCTTACAGGCTCCTTGAAAGGGGTTTGAGGATTTATTTATTCAGCACAGCTTCCGGTCCGTTTGCCATCATCTCTTTGATTTTATGACGATCACGGTAGGCACTCAGCAGGGTGGTTGCCAGGGTGAATACCACCATAATGGCCACCAGGATCAGTACATCCTTGGTAACGCTGCCGTTCCATGTGCCGGCCAGTGCTTCCTTAAACAGGCGCACGGAGTAGGTCATGGGCATGAACGGATACAGCTTCTGGAAGAAGGTGGGGCAGGTCTCGATGGGGAAGGTGCCTGCGCAGGAGGTTAGCTGCAAGATCAGCAGCAGCAGCGCAACGAACTTGCCTGCGTCGCCCAAGTGTACCAGGCAGAACTGAATGATCGAGATAAAGGTCAGCGATACCAAACAGCAAGACAGGTACAGCATACCTAAGTTGGCGACTTTAATGCCAAGCACGTGGTGGATTACGAATGCCAGCAGCACCGCCTGGAGCAGCCCCAGCAGCATGAACACGAATGCACGCAGTACCACATGGTCGCTGTCTTTAGACAGAATACGAATTTTCTTTTGATAATCCAGGTAGATACCGAAGAAGATCATCAAACCGCCGACCCACATAGACAGACTCATAAAGTAGGGGGCGAATGCGGAGCCGTAGTTGTCTACCGGCTGCACATGCTGGGTGTCGGTGGATACCGGCTCCTCACTGTAATCGGCCAAGCCGTCCAGAGCCTTCAGCTGGTCGTTGGTGGTGGTCAGGTTTTCCTCCACACCGTCCTTGGCGGTGTCTGTGCCGGCCTTTAATGCGGCGGCACCGGTGTTCAGCTTGGCAGCACCGTTTTCCAGTTGAGAGGCACCGCCGTTCAGCTGGTTGATCCCGCTTTGCAGCTGGGAAGCACCGTTTTGAATGGTCGTCGTCTTGGTGTTGATTTGGTCAGAACCGTCTGCCAGCTGGGCAGTGGCGGCTTTCAGTGCCTTTACGCCTGCCAGCAGATCGCCTGCGCCGCTGTCCAGTGCGGTTACGCCCTTGGCCAGGGTGCCGGAGGAGGACTGCAGTGTGTCGGTGCCGTCTGCCAACTGGCTTGCGCCGGTGGCTACGGCGGCTGCGCCTGCGTTCAGCGCATCATTGTTCTTTTCCAGGGTTTGCAGACCCTTTTGCAGTTTTGCAGTGCCGGTGTTTAGAGCCACAGCACCGTCGTCTAACATTTTGACACCGGCCTGTACCTGGCCGATACCCGCTTGCAGTTTGGCCATACTCTTGGCAGAGTCGGTCTCCAGCAGCTGCAAGCCCTGCTTCATGGTGGCCAAACCGGTATTGATCTGGCTCTTGCCCTGCTTCAGTTTGGCAAGCTTCTCTCGATTTTCTGCGGTGTTGCACTGTTGCAGATACTGACCCACCTGCTGCTGCACAGCGGCGTTGCTAATGTAGGGATAAGCCCCGGTGAGCAGTTTTACGCTGGTCTCAAAGTTGGTGATCAGGCTGTCTACACCGGTGGTATAGACGCTCAGCTGGGTGGTCATCTGGTCCACGCCAGTCTCCAGCTTCTTCTCTGCGGCAGCCAGGTCGGTGGCGCCGTCTGCGGACTGGGTCTTCAGGTCGACCAAGCCGCTTTCCAGACCGGTAATGCCGGACTGGAGCTTGGCGATACCGTCCATCACATCGTCGCTGCCGGCAGAGGCGTTAGCCACGCCGTTGGTATATGCTTTCAGATTGGTACTCAGGGCAGCGGAACCGCCTGCCAACGCGGTGGCACCGTTGTTCAGCTTCTTTACGCCGCTTTTCAGGGCGGGTACATTGTTGTTTAGCTGCTGGGTGCCGGCTTTCAAGGTGGCAGCGCCCTTTTGCAGCTTGGCGGCGCCGGTGTCTACCTGGGTGGCGCCGTCTGCCAGTTTGGCGGTACCGGCCTTAAATACAGACAGGCCGCTGACCAGGTCTTTGCTGCCCTTTGCCAGCTTTTCTGTGCCTACATTCAGGCTGATGGTGGCGGTGGACAGCTGTTGGGTGCCGCTTTTTACGGAACCGGCGCCGTCAGACAGCTGCTGTAAGCCGTCTTTCAGGATCTCCAGCGCGTCCGGCACGGAGTAAAGCTTATCTGTCAGGGTGGCGGTGATCTCTTTGTTTACCGCACCGTTGACGGTTTCTTTAATGGTGGGCATCATGCCGCTTTCCAAAATCTGGGAGGCTAAGTAGTTGCGCTTTTGGTTGGCAACATATTGGATTTGGGCGTGTTGCTTCTTGGTATTCTTGGAGGCCGTGGAGATGGAATCGGTCAAGTCTGCCGGAATCAGAACCTCGGCATAATACTTGTCGTTCATCAGACCGTCTTTTGCGTCTGCCTCACTGACAAAGTGGAAGTCCAGCGAGCCGTCTTCCTCTAAATTGTCACAAATCTCTTTACCTACATTGCGGTCTTTACCGTTGATTTTGGCGCCTTGGTCCAGATTGACTACCGCCACAGATACATCTTGCAAGCGGGAATACGGATCCCAGAACGCGCTCAGATAGAAGTAACTGTACATCAGCGGAATGATCAGCACGCCGATAATTACGGCGGCTTTGATGATGGTCTTTGCCATCGGCTTTTTTTGCTTCGTAGCCACAACTAAAACTCCTTTTCTATAAATTCTACACATAGTATATGACCGCGATAACGATTTGTAATTAGTTATTTATAACGAAATGTCTGAAAATTTGACAAGTGCCGTAAAATGTATAAAAACTATAAAAAGCGCAAAAAACGGACAGCTGCCAAGGCTGTCCGTTTTTTATATAAATATATATACCATATTATTCCGGGAAGTGCACGGTAATGGTTGTGCCTTGCCCCTCCACGCTGTCCAGCTCTACCGGCGCGTCGTGCACCTGGGCAATATGCTTGACGATGGCCAGCCCCAGCCCGGTCCCGCCGGTCTCTTTGCTGCGGCTTTTGTCCACTCGAAAGAAGCGTTCAAAGATACGCTCCCGGTACTTCTCCGGTATGCCGATGCCGGTGTCGGCCACCTGTAAGGCGGTGCCGCCTTGCTCCGGGTGCAGGGTTACCGTAACACTGCCTTGGGGCTTGTTGTAGCGAATGGCGTTGTCGCACAGGTTGTAGAGCAGTTCCTCCAGCAGACTTTTGTTGCCCTTAATGTAAATGGGCGCTTCCGGAGCCGCCAGGTGCAGGTCTACTGTTCGGCTTTGGGCGTTGATTTGCAGGGACTGCACGCAGTCCGACGCCAATTCCGTTAAATTCACTTCTTCAAAGAGGATCTCGCCGTCGTTCTCCTCCAGCTGGGACAGTTGAATAATATCCTCTGCCAAAGACACCAGCCGCAGTGCCTGCTTGCGAATGGTGTGGGCAAAGGGCTTTATGTCCTCCGGCCGAGCCATTCCGTTTTCGATCAATTCAGCGTAACCGGCAATGGAGGTCAGTGGGGTTTTCAGTTCGTGGGACACATTGGCGGTAAATTGCTTTTTTTGTTTTTCCAGCTGGCGCTTTTTTTCATTATTGGCCCGGATCTTCTCCACAAAGGGGCGCAGCTCTTTTTCGGTTTGTACTCGGTCAATGTGGTCGATGTGTTCGCCCAACTGTTCCAGCGGTTGAATAATTGCGCCGGTGATGGCGTAGCTGACCGGCACGGAAGCCCCCAGCACTGCCGCTAAAATGCCCAGTACATAGGGCAGCTCCTTGCGGATGATGGCGCCGGTCAAGGCACCGGTGTCGCCGTGTGCCACTGTCAGCGCCAGGGTGATGAGCACCACGGTGGCGATCACTGCCAGAGCGGTAAAGCAAAATACACGGAAAAAGACTTTTTTACGCATGATCAGTCACCGATCTTGTAGCCCACATTGCGAATGGTTTTAATGGCGTCCCCGGCGGTACCCAGCTTTTTGCGCAGGGACTGGATATGTACATCCACCGTGCGGTTGCCGTGTTCAAAATCGTAGCCCCAAATTTTTTCCATCAGGGAGTCTCTGGTGAGCACAATGCCCCGGTTCTTCATCAGGTACTTGAGAATTTCGTATTCTTTATAGGTCAGCTCCACTTCGTTGCCGTCCACCTGCACGGTGTGTCGGCTCACGTCTATGCGAATGGTGCCGTAGTTCAGATCCTCTTTCTTCACCCGGTCGATGCGGCGCAGCAGCGCCTTTACCCGAGAGATCAGTTCCATCACCCCAAAGGGCTTGGTGATATAGTCGTCGGCGCCGGAGTCCAGCCCCTTAACTGCGTCGATCTCGCCGGTTTTGGCAGTAACCAGGATCACCGGCAGTTTGCTGTAAGCGGGGGTGGAGCGAATGGTCTCCAGCACTTTCAGTCCGTCTGTGCCCGGCAGCATAATGTCCAGCAGGATCAGATCCGGCAGGTGGCTCTCCATTTGGGCGAAGAAATCCCGGCTGTTCTCAAATCCCAGCGTTTCAAATCCGGCGCTCTTTAGCGCATAGCTTTCCAGCTCTCGAATACTGGCATCGTCCTCTACAATATAGATCTTTTGGCTCACACCGTCACCTCCTACTCTTTTTAGCATAGCAAAAATTCACCGTTAGTGCAATGCGTATTTGCGCAAATAATCCTCAAAGCTTTCCATAAACCGGGCGTTCTCTTGGCTCTTTACGCTCTTTAAGTAGCGATGGGTCTGGTAGCTGCCCTGGCTTAGCTCAATAATGCACACAGCCAGATTGGAGCAGTGGTCCGCAATGCGTTCAAAGCTGTTGATGATGTCAAAGAACAGCATACCGGTCTCAATGGTGCATTCCCCGGCCTGCAAGCGCTTGGTGTGGCGGGCGCGCAGCTCTGCCTTTAAGTTGTCAATCACCTGCTCCAGCGGCTCAATGGTTTGGGCGGCAGCCACATCGTTCTCAATAAAGGCGTTGGTGGCCTTGGTGATGATCTCCTGCACGGCGCTGCTCATCACTTCCAGCTCCTTGGAGGCTTCCTTGGAGAAGTGGATCTTGTCCTCGTGCATGGTGCGCTTGGTTTTTAGAATATTCACTGCGTAGTCGCCGATCCGCTCAAAGTTGCCGATGGCGTGGGACAGCTTGCTCACCTGCATACTGTTCTCCAGGCTCAGCTGCATACTGCTGATCTTGACCAGGTAGGTCTCCAGTTCGTCCTCAAAGGCATCCAGCGCCTTTTCATTTTGGTGAATCGCCTCGCTGTCTTTCTTATTGTAGACCCGGATGAAGCCAAGGGACAGCAGGGTGTTTTTCTGGGCCAGGCGGGCCATATCGTTGGTGCGCTCCCGGCACTTCTCAATGGCAAAGGACGGGGACATCAAAAAGCGCTCCTCTACCAGTGCGTCGCTGTCTGCGGCAGCGGGCTGCGTCTTGTCTGCCTTGTCCCGCACGATCAGGCAGGACAGCTTTTCCAGCTGCTTGCCAAAGGGGAACAGCAGCACAGTGCAAAATACATTGAATGCGGTGTGAATGGCGGCAATGTCTGCGCCGTTCACCGCTTTGTCCAAAAAGGCAAAGTGGAAGATGGCATTGGCACCGTAGAACAGCGCCATACCGCACACCACGCCGATGATGTTAAAGGTTAGATGAATGACAGCGGTGCGCTTGGCGTTTTTGTTGGTGCCGATACTGGAGATCAGCGCCGTGACGCAGGTACCAATATTCTGCCCCAAAATAATGGGAAATGCGGCGCCCACGGAGATGGCACCGGTGGCGGACAGTGCTTGCAGAATACCCACGGAAGCGGAAGAACTTTGAATGATAGCGGTGAGGATCATACCCACCAGCACGCCCAGAATGGGATTAGAGAACATGGTGAACACGCCGGTAAAGGCCGGATCGCTCTCCAGCGGTGCCACAGCGCCGCTCATAGCCTCCATGCCGAACATCAGGGTAGAGAAGCCCAGGAGAATGGAACCCAGTTCTTTCTTCTTCTCGCTTTTGCAGAACATATAGAGTACAATGCCGATCAGCGCCAGTATCGGGGAGAAGGTGCTGGGTTTCAGCATGGTCAAAAATACATTGCTGCTCTCAATGCCGGTGAGCGACAGCAGCCAGGAGGTGATACAGGTGCCGATATTGGCACCCATAATAATGCCCACCACTTGGTTCAGTGCCATAATGCCGGAATTTACAAAGCCCACGGCCATCACGGTCACGGCGCTGGAGGACTGGATCACGGCGGTAACGCCGGCGCCCAGCAGCACGCCCTTAATGCGGTTGTTGGTCATTTTTTCCAGCACGGACTCGAATTTGCCGCCGCCCATTTTTTCCAGGCCGCTGCCCATCACATTCATGCCAAAGAGAAAGAGAGCCAGACCGCCGATCAGGCTTAAGAAATTGAAAATTGTCATCGGATATACCCCGCTGTTTTCTGTTTTGTCTTGTTTTTTATTTCGTTCCCACTTAGCATATAGGAAGTCTGTTAAGTTTGAATTCGGCCAATGTTAAATTTGGGTTAAATGTTCTGCGACAAAAGACCGGATATTTTGTCGGAAAGTGCGCGAATTTGGCTGTAAACGGTGGTTGACGATTGGCGATGAGTATGGTATAGTCATAGTGTACTACTATGTATAGTACAGAGAACGAGAAAAAGGAGCGTGCACGGTTGTTTCATATAGATAATCGCAGTCGGGTGCCCATTCACCAGCAGCTGCAAGCGCAGATCGTGCGGTATGTGTCCCTGGGGCTGTTGCTGCCGGACCAGCAGCTGCCGTCGGTGCGTGCCATGGCACAGCAACTGGGCATTAACCCCAACACGGTACAAAAGGCCTATGCCGCTCTGGAGATGAACGGCGTGCTTTATACAGTGGCCGGGCGGGGTGCTTTTATTTCGCCGGAGGAGGATCAGCTGTCCCAGTTTAAGAAGCTGGCGGCAGATCGCTTTGCCGCAGCGGTACAGGCAGCGGCAGACGCCGGCCTAACCCGGCAGGAGCTGGGGCAGATTGTAGAAGAACAGATGGAGAGGAGGGACCGAGATGATTGAAATTCAAGATGTGAGCAAGCAGTTTGACTGCGTTACCGCCTTGCGCCACTTGACGCTGAAGGTGCAGGACGGCTCCGTTTTTGGGCTGGTAGGTTCTAACGGCGCCGGTAAGTCCACGCTGCTGCGCATTTTGGCCGGTGTGTATCGGCCGGACAGCGGGCGGGTGCTCATTAACGGCCAGGCGCCTTTTGAGAATGAGCAGGTCAAGCGCAGCACTGTGTTTATCTCGGACTATCCGTATTTAGCTCCCACCGCCACCGTGCGGCGGCTGGCACGGCTGTACCGCAGCGTGTATCCCGGGTGGAGCGAGGACTACTTTGCCCGGATGGAAAAACTGTTTCCCATTTCCTTTGATGCTCGGCTGGGCAAGATGAGTAAGGGTATGCAGCGCCAGGCTGCGATTCTGCTGGGGTTGTCCACCCAGCCACGCTGTATCTTGTTTGACGAGATTTTTGACGGCTTGGACCCGGTGGTGCGGGAACTGGTGAAGAAGCTGCTGGTGGACTTTGTGGCGGAGAACGGCGCGTCTGTGATGATCGCCAGTCACAATTTGCGAGAGCTGGAGGATGTGTGCGACCATGTGGGGCTGCTCCATCGGGGCGGTGCCTTGTGCGAGGACGACCTGGATCGGCTGAAGCTGGGGATCACCCGTTTGCAGTTTGCATTGGCGGATCCGGCGGATTTTGAAACGGTGCGCGCCGGGCTGAATTTGCTCAAATGCAGCCAGCAGGGCAAGCTGTTTGAGATGACGGTGCGGGGCACGGAGACAGAGACTTTGGCGCTGGTACAGCGGCTGCATCCGCTGTTTTGCGAGACCCTGCCGATTACTCTGGAAGAATTATTTATCAGCGAAATGGAGGTGGCCGGTTATGACATCAACAAGGTCATCTAAGTGGGTGCTGTTTTCCGCTTTGCAGCGGGAGGGGCGCCGTATGTCTGTTTGGCTGGCATTGTTTCCGTTTTTAGGCTTCTTGTATGCTCTGTGCCACGGCCTTTTGCAGGCACTTATGAATCAGGATACCGACACTGTCGCCGCGCAGGATCAGACGGTGCGCATTTTTGGCAGTATAGCGCTGTTTTTGTCCGCCGCCACAATCATGGCGGGGGCGTTCTTTGCCATATCTGCTTTTCGCTTTCTGTACAGTCGGCGGCAAAGCGATTTCTATTTATCCCTGCCGGTGACTCGGCGCACTTTTTACTTTGTTAAGTGGGTGATAGGGGAATTGGTGCTTTTGCTGGCCTTTTGCGGCGCCGGGATCGGATGCTGGCTGTTGCCGCAGCTGATTCCTCGCAAGTGGCATGTTCAGCTGGATGCCGGTTACGGCCTGCGGCTGCTGACAGTTGCCTTTGCAGCGGCGGCGGCCTTCTACTGTATTTGTTTGCTATGCGCCGTTACGGCAGGCAAGGTGTGGCAATACTGGACCCTGCTTATCGGTATCGGCGGCTGTTTGCCCCTGGGACTGATTTCTTATGCAGAGTTGTTTCCCGCTTTCCTGTCCGGGCTAAACCAGCAGCCGGTACGGATTGTGGCGCTGGTCAGCCCTATCGCGTATGTGCCCTTTGGGGTGCAGGGAGTGTTTGATTTTCGCTATTTGCTGCTGGCGGCTTTGCTGGTGGGGGCAGTCAGCTTCTTCGCCGGAATGTTCTTTTATCGGCGGCGCTCCGGCGAGTGCGCGGAGCAGACCCTGTCCACACCGGTGGTCTATGTGCTGGCCACCACCGGGGCGGCGCTGAGTCTGGTGTGTTTGCCTATGCTGCTAACCTTGCAGGCGAATCAGTATGGCGTGTATGCGCTGCTGTGTGGTGCCGGTGTGGGCGTGATGACCCTGGTGTGTACCTTGGTGTACACCCGCAAGGTCGTTAATCCCACTGCCGCGGTGCTGTGCAGTACCTTAGTGGTGGTGACCGTTGGCACCGTGTGCCTTTTAGGCGTGCAGGGCAGCGACTACCGCAACAAGGTGCCGGCAGCAGAGGATGTGGCGCAGGTGACGGTGCAGCCTATGGTGCAGGACCCGCTGGTGGATCTGCCGGATTATATGTTGGAGCCGGGTACGCATTCGGTTTCTACCGATACGACGGAGTCGCAAGAGCTGGAGTCCAGCTATACTTTTACGGATCCGGCGTCTGTGGCTGCCATTGTGCAGCTGCATCGGGATTGCATTACCGCAGCAGAGACTGAGGCGCTGGGCGGCAGCGGCTTTAAGTCCAGTTTTCGATATAAATTAAAGAACGGCAAGGTCCTGACCCGGATCTATACCGCTTACGGGGACAACGGCGCCAATGTGATCCGCTCCACCAAGGAATATAAGCAGCAACAGCCCTTTGTGAAGAACAGCGCCAAGGAGAACCTGCTGCTGGTGTCCTTAATCAGCACACAACGGGACGATTTGTACTGGAACCAGACCATGGAGGACAATCGGGGCGAGGTGCAGGTGGATCAGTCCGCCTACTACGCTGCCATTCGGGCGGATTTTATGGAGCTGACCCAGGCGGACTGGACCTATATGAATATGCAAGACGCGTCCTGGAGCACCGTGTCCTTTGCCATTTACCAGGTGCGCCCGGGCACGGACAGCAAGACCCGCCGCCAACTGCAAAAGATGGACCCGGAGGCCTTGCGTACCTATTATAACCGCTTTTACAGCACCCATACAGACAGCGATCCGCCGTGCCCGGTGGAACGCTCGGTGGTGTATCTGCCCAATCAGTCCGGCGGGGCGAATCGCACCTTAAAGCTGCTGCAAAAAGACGGCTTTATCTATGGGGCGCAGACCACGCTGCCGTCTGCCGATCAGGTGGAGACGATGCTGGTATCGCCGATTTGTACGGTGACAGCTGATTATACCGAATGCCTGCTGGGCGAGCCGGACAGTGAGGACGGCTATTACCTAACCCGCCCGGAGAGTCTGTTGGGCGGCCAGGTGGTGCGCAAAAACTTTGCGTCCCTTTATACCGATCCGTTCCGTACAGTAACGGACAGAAAAGCCATTGCCCGCACGCTTGCCGGTGTACAGCCGGGCGCTGACCAAATGGAACGGCTGAAGAAAGCAAAGCAGGGTTATGCCGTCAGCTTGATCACCAAGGACGGCAAGGCCACCAAGATGTATTTTGTGCCGACTGCCTATGGGTATGCGCAGGGGAAGCCTACAACGGACACTGCAAGCGATCTGGCCTATGCGCTGGGATAATCAGTGCTTATAAAGCAAAGAGGAAAGGACCGTATCTGAGAGATACGGTCCTTTTTGCATTCTATGTATATCAGGTCAGGCCAAGGCAATCATGAAAGTGCCTGCCACCACCAGTGCCAGCGCCAATAGGCTGCGGCGAGTCTGCTTCTCTTTTAAGAAGATGGCGGACAGTGCCACGGCAAAGAGCATGGAGCACTTGTCGATGGGCACCACCACGCTGGCGCGGCCGGTTTGCAGCGCCCGGTAGTAGCACAACCAGCTGGCGCCGGTGGTGATCCCGGACAGCACCAGGAGCACGGCGTCCCGGCGGGTCATCTTTTTCCAGTCGCCGCCCTCTTTCTTGCCCAGCACAATGGCCCAGGCAAAGATCAGCACCACCATGGTGCGCAGGGCGGTGGCCAGGGTGGAGTCCATATCCTGCACGCCCACCTTGCCCAGTATGGACTGCAGCGCGGCAAAGACGGCGCTGCCCGCGGCGTAAAACAGCCAGCCTCTTTCGCCCTTTTTGGCGTCGCCCTTTTCCAGCATGAGGGCTGTGCCGGCGATCATCACGGCGATCCCCAGCCCGGTGAGCCAGTGAAACGGCTCGCGGAAGAAGATCAGCGCCAGCAGAATGGTCAAAAAAGTGGAGGATTTGTCCACCGCCACCACCTTGCTCAGGTTGCCGATGGATAGGGCCTTAAAGTAGCACAGCCAGGACAGTCCGGTGGCGGCGCCGGACAGGGCCAGGAACACCAGTGCCCGTGGGGTAATGGTGGAGACGGCGTTTTGGCACCCGACCACAAAGACCATCAGCCAGGAGAAGATCAGCACCACGCCGGTGCGAAAGGCAGTGGCAAAGTCCGAGGACACGGATTTGATCCCCGCCTTGGCCAGTACAGAGGTAGCGCCGGCAAAAAAGGCGCTGCCTACGGCAAATAAGATCCACATAAAGGGCTCCACCTCTTTCCATCAAAAAAGCCCCGCCGCCCGGTAAAGTACCGCAGCGCCGGGGCGTGCTTTTTGTTAAGATACAAAGGCGTAAATGCCAACGCCAAGCCCGCTGCAAGCCATCAGCAGAGCCAGAATAATGGCGGTCACCTTGACCCATTTTTGCTGCATATTCTCTCTACTTCCTTTCTGTTACGCCATCCAGGCGGCGCTTTCGTCAATGAGCTGCTGCCCCATTTTTTGGGCAACGGCTTTGTCTGCGGCTACGGCGGTCACATAGGTTTTGATCTTCGGCTCCGTGCCGGAGGGGCGCACGATCAGCTTGCAGCCGTTCTCCGCCTTGTATTCCAGCACATTGGATTTGGGCAGATCAATGGGGGTGGATTTGCCGCTAACCAGATCGGTGGACAGGGAGCTTTGGTAGTCGCTGTGTTCCACCACCGGGCTGCCGCCCAGAGACTTCGGCGGATTTTGGCGCAGGTGGTTCATGATCCCGGCCATCTTTTCCATACCGGCCTCGCCCTCAAAGGTGTAGCTGACCACTGCGTTGTCATAGTAGCCGTAGTCGGCGTAAATTTTGTCCATCACATCGCCCAAACTCAGCCCTTGCAGCTTGTAGTAGGCGGCCATTTCGCAAATGAGCATACTGGCCACCACGGCGTCCTTATCCCGGGCATGGGTGCCGGCCAGATAGCCGTAGCTTTCCTCAAAGCCCATCACAAAGTCGTCTGCACGGCCCTGGGACTCCAGCTGCGTCACCACCTCGCCGATGTACTTAAATCCGGTGAGCAGATTCTTAAAGGTGCAGCCGTAGCGGGCAGCAATGGCCTGGGCCAGATCGGTGGATACAAAGGACTTCACCGCCACGCTGTTTTGGCTCAGGGTGCCTTTTTGCTTTCGCATTTCCAGCAGGTAATTCAGCAGCATAGCGCCCACTTCGTTGCCGCTCATCAGCCGTACTTTGCCCCCTTGCATCACCGCAATGCCTACCCGGTCGCAGTCCGGGTCGGTTGCCAGCAGCAGATCGGCGTGGATATTTTCGTTCATTTTCAGTGCCAGTTCAAAGGCCTGCTTGATCTCCGGGTTCGGGTAGGGGCAGGTGGGGAAGTTGCCGTCCGGCAGCTCCTGCTCCGGCACCACATACACATGGGGCACGCCGATCCGGTCAAGGATCGCCCGTACCGGCTTATTGCCGGTGCCGTTTAGGGGGGTGTAGATCACTTTCAGGTCTGCCTTTTGGCACACGCCCCGGTTCATACACTGGGTCTCTACCGCGTCCAAAAAGGCGGTCATCATCTTTTCGCCAATGTATTCCACGGTGCCGTCTGCCACAGCGGCGTCAAAGTTCGCTTTCTGAATGCCGGTGAAGTAGTCCACCTTTTCAATATAATGGTAAGTCTCTGCCGCCTCGTCGTCGGTCATTTGGTAGCCGTTTTTGTTGTAGCACTTGTAGCCGTTATACTTGGCCGGGTTGTGGGAGGCGGTGAGGATAATGCCGCTCTGGGCGCCCAGCTGCCGCACCGCAAAGGACAGGCAGGGGGTGGGCTCCAACTCTTCATAAAGATATACCTTAATGCCGTTGCCCGCCAGCACAGCTGCCGCCTCTTTGGAGAACAGGTCGCTCTTGATCCGGGAGTCATAGCCGATGGCCACGGACGGGTGGTCGTATTTGGCGTTCAGATAATCAGCCAGCCCTTGGGTGGCACGGCCTACGGTGTACACATTCATACGGTTTGTACCGGCGCCGATCACGCCTCGCAGCCCGGCGGTGCCGAACTCCAGTGAGCGGTAGAACCGATCGCGAATTTCCTCATCCTGTCCGGCGATGGCTTGCAGCTCTGCCTGCAGGTCCGGATCAGCGGTGGCCTTTTCCAGCCACTGGGTATAGAGTTCTGTGGTATTCATACTGTCACCTTTGCCTTTCTTTGACGATGGTTCTGTCTCTTTCTGCTCCTCATCACGCTATTATTTTAATCCCAATTTGCACCGGTGTCAATAAGCATTGTCAAACGGCTGTCGGTCGTGTATAATAAAAGCAGAAAATCAGGAGAAGAGGTCGTTATTATGTATGCTAAGGTGGAGAGCTTGGGCCTGAACGGGCTGGACGCTTTTTCCGTTACGGTAGAGGCGGATATCAGCACCGGTCTGCCCCGGTTTGACATTGTGGGTCTGCCGGATATGGCGGTGCGAGAGAGTCGGGAGCGGGTGCGGGCGACCATTAAGAACGGGGGCTACCAGTTTCCGGTGTCCCGTATGACGGTAAATATTGCCCCGGCAGATGTAAAGAAAGAGGGCGCCGTTTACGACCTGCCGGTGTTTGTGGCACTGATGAAAGCCAGCGGCCAAATTCACGGCAGCACCGACGGCTGTGCCTTTTTAGGCGAGCTGTCTTTGGACGGCGAAATCCGGCCCTGCACCGGGGTGCTGCCCATGGTGCTGTGCGCCCGGGAAAAAGGGCTGCACGCGGTGTTTGTTCCCGCTGCCAACCGGGACGAGGGCAGCATAGTGGAGGGCATAGATGTGTTGCCGGTGGCCCATGTGCGCCAGGTGCTGGATCACTTGCAGGGCAAGGCACCGGTAGAGCCTTGCTACCGGGCATTTTCCCCGGAGGAGGACACGCTGGAGTACCTGGACTTTGCAGATGTAAAGGGGCAGCAGAACGCCAAGCGGGCGCTGGAGATCGCAGCTGCCGGGGGACACAATTGCCTGATGATCGGCCCGCCGGGCACCGGCAAGTCTATGCTGGCCAAGCGGCTGCCGTCTATTTTGCCGGAAATGACCTTTGAGGAGCAGATCGAGACCACCAAGATTTATTCCATTGCCGGGGCACTGCCCAGCGGCACGCGGCTGATCAGCCACCGACCTTTTCGCAGTCCCCACCACACGGTATCGCCCCAGGGGCTTACCGGCGGCGGTGCGGTGCCCAAGCCCGGCGAGATTAGCCTGGCCCATAACGGAGTGCTGTTTATGGACGAGTTCCCGGAGTTTGACCGGCGCACGAAGGAGTCTCTGCGCCAGCCGTTGGAGGACGGTGTGATCACCATTTCCCGCGCCGGGGGCAGCCTAACCTATCCCTCTAATATTATGGTGGTGGCGGCGATGAACCCTTGCCCCTGCGGATTTTTGGGCCATCCCACCAAGGACTGCACTTGCAGCCAGGCGGCGGTGAACCGCTACCGGGACAAGGTCAGCGGTCCCATTTTGGATCGGATTGACCTGCATGTGGAGGTGCAGAGCGTGGACTATGCCCAGTTGGCAGATACCACCCGGGGCGAACCAAGCAGCGCCATTCGGCAGCGGGTGAACCGGGCACGCCAAATGCAGGCGCGGCGCTTTGCGGGCACCGGCATTACCTGCAATGCTAAAATGCCGCCCCAAATGACCAAGGACTGTTGCCGCCTGACGGAGGATGCCTCCGCTTTGCTGCAAATCAGCTTTGATAAATTAGGGTTGTCTGCCCGGGCGTATGACAAAATTTTACGCATTGCCCGCACCATTGCGGACCTGGAGCAGACAGAGGAAATTAACGGCGCCCACATCTCGGAGGCGCTGCAATACCGGGCGCTGGACCGGAAATACTGGAACCGATAAGAAAGGAGCGACTGGGATGGACGCAAGAATAGAAGAAACCATCAAAAACTTAAAAAGACGGGGCTTTGAGCCGTATTATTTGGAGAGTCGGGCACAGGTGTTGCCCCTGGTGCAAAAGCTGGTGCCTGCGGGCAGCAGCGTGTCCCACGGTGGATCGGAGACCTTAAAGGAAGTGGGCGTGATCGACCTGCTCTCCGGTGGGGATTATCAATATATCAACCGGGCCGGACTGGAGGGCGAGGCGCTGCGCCAATGCTACCAGGATGCCTTTGGCTGTGACGCCTATTTCACTTCTTCCAACGCCATTACCACCGACGGCGTACTTTATAATGTGGACGGCAACTCCAACCGGGTGGCCTGCATTGTGTTTGGCCCCCGCCAGGTGATTATGATCGTGGGGCGCAACAAGATCGTAGATACCTTTGACCAGGCAGTGGAGCGGGTAAAGCGCATTGCTGCTCCCCGCAACACCCAGCGGCTCAACTGCAAGACCCCTTGCGCCGCTACCGGCCACTGCATCAGTCTGGATCAGGAAGACCCCGCCCTGTGCGACGGCTGCTTTAGCCCCCAGCGGGTGTGCTGCAACTATGTGACCACCGCCTTTGACCGCCACATCGGCCGCATTAAGGTGCTGATCGTGGACGAGGAACTGGGGTATTAAAACAAATGTACATACAAAAAGGGCCGTATCCCTTGTGGATACGGTCCTTTCTTTGTCTATGTACGATTATTTGCCTTCCGCGCGGCTCATAGCCAGCTGGAAGTCTTTCTGATGGGTGAAGATCTCGTGACGATAGGGGTTGGTCTTGGTCTCCTTGGCTTTCTTCATAATGAAACCGAATACCACCACATTGACTGCCAGCGCCAGTACGGAGATTACGCCCTGCGCTGTGGGGTTGGCAGCGGTGGGGTGCACCGCCGGGTTCATAAACCCGTCAGCATACACACTGGTGATCACGGCGAACTTGCCTTGATCCTGGAACAGCGGGAACACCTGGGCAAACATACACCAAATGGCCAGCGTGTAGGCACGGTTCTGGATCCAGCCGCCCTTGTTCCACAGTGCGTTGGCAAAGGTGGGCGCCAGCAGCAGAGCCAGGCCGCAGTACCAGGAGTGGGTGGGCAGGTTGTTGTAGGTGTACTCAAAGTTCCAAATATCGTAGGCCAGAATGTAGCACCAAGTCATATCCGGCCACAGCATATCTTGGTGGTTCTTAGAGGAGTAAATACCCCACCAGCCGGTCATACACAGAATGTTGATGATACCGGCCAGGCCGTTGAGGATATTCCACCAGCCGCCGAACAGCCACACATTTTCGCTGGAGAGCCACCAACCACCGGCAGCACCGCCGGCGCTGATGCCCTTAATGGCAGACTCAAAGTCGCTGGCCACAGCGATCAGAATGTTAATGGCCACAATTACAAAGGGGAACACCTTGAACCATTGGGTCTTGCCGATGCTCCACTTGTACTTAAGCATCATAAAGCCAATGCACCCTGCGGTGGCAGCATACAGCTTGGCATAATGGAACCAGCTGTTCATGTGGACCACCGTATCGTTATTAACCGCCCAGTCAACACCCTTTGCGGCCGCCACATTGATGACGATAAAGTACACGCTCAGTGCAGCCGGAAGCACCAGGAAAAAGAAAATGCCGCCTGCCTTGGAGCGGCGGGCGATCTCGTTAGCCAGCACCAACCCGGTGAAGACCAATGCCCAGCCCAGCAGCTGCCACAGCGCAGTATCGCCGTAGATTTGGAATAACATAGTTATCTCCTCCTAAAAATAAATCATCTTGCGCCGCAGCGCAACCCTTCCGTGGGCGGTTTTCCGCCCGCTTCAATGTTCAGTTTAGTCCTGTTTTTGTAGATTGTCAATCTTTTAACAAGCCCGGCTGCACATTTCTACATATTGGCAAAAACCGGGGCGGTTTTTTGTTGAAATTGAGTAGCAAAGATGATACAATGTCACTGGTATTACCAAGAACCACAGGAGGGAAACCTATGGAATTTGAAAAGCTGCAAACCGCCAGTTTGAAGGAATTGTTTATTTCGTCTGTGGAGGACAAGATTTTGTCCGGCGAGCTGCCCATCGGCGCGCAGCTGCCCACGGAGCGGGAGTTGGCGGAGATGATGGATGTAAGCCGGGGTGTAGTGAATAGCGGCATTGCGGAGATGGCGCAGAAAGGTTTTTTAGAGGTACGGCCCCGGGTGGGCACCTTTGTGGCAGATTATCGCCGGGTGGGCAAGTCGGATATTTTTCTGTCCATTATGCACTATAACGGTGGTATTCTTCCGGAGCAGGAAATTCGCTCCCTGCTGGAGTTTAAGATCCTGATTGACTGTTTTTCCGTGCGCAAACTCACTGCCCGCACCATTACGGAGGCAGAGGTGCAAAAGCTGGAGGATTTTGTGGACCAAATGGCCGAGACGGATGACCCGCAGCGGGTGTCAGAGCTGGCTTATGCGTATAATCAGGAACTGAGTTTCCTTAGCGGCAACACCTTTGCGCCGCTGATCTATAATTCTTTTAAGACTGCCAATGTGCAGTTGGGTGCTCGTTATGTGCAGCGTTATGGCAAGGCGTCCCTGTACCATTACCTGCAGCAACTGCTGGTGCAGCTGCTCAACGGCGATACCGCCCGGGCGGTGGCGCTGGTGGAGACGCACTTAACGGATATGATGACCGGCGAGCACCAGATTTACGAATAAGCATACACCAATACAGACGCAAAAAACAGGCTAAGCAATCTACATTGCTTAGCCTGTTTTGTATGTTGTTAGGAATTATGAATACGATAGACTTTTACGCCGTGGTGGGGTACGGTGGCGTTAATGGTGTTGTCGTTGAACCACTCGTCGCTCCACAGCTCATGCACCTCGTACTTGCCCGGCGTTTTGCGGAAGTTCAGGTACGCATCGTCCGCCAGCGCGTTAATGTCGTAGGTGACCGTGCGGCGGGAGGTGCCCTTGTTAAACAGGCACAGGGCCACATCGCCGTTTTGCAGCGGGCGGGCCAGAATATCCAGCCCGGCCTGGCGGCGAATGCGCTTGCAGGGCTTGCACAGCGGGTCCTGGTCAATGTTGATCAGGTTTTTGTTGGTGACAATTTTTAAGGTGGGGTTCTCCCGCACCTGCTCGTTGTTGCCGTCCACAAACTTGCGCACATCGTTGCCAAGAATCAGCGGCGCGGCCATCATGCACCACAGGGAGAAGTGCGCCCTGTTCTCGTTCTCTGTCAGCTTGCCGTTGCCTACTTCCAGCATATCCGGGTCATTCCAGGCCCCGGGACCGGCGTGGTCATACAGGCGTACATTGTGCTCATAAATCGTCTGAATGCTTAGCCACTTGGGCATGATATCCGGCGTGGTGCGCCACATATTGCCTGCCTTGGCTCCCCATTTGTAGGGATAAGCAAAGCCCCATTCGCAGATGGAATAGATGATGGGGCGCTCCTCTTCGCCGGTGATGACAGCCCATTCCTTGGTGGCCTCTTGCAGTTCTCGACCCATGCGGGCGTATTGCAGGTAAGAGGAGTCAGCCCGGGTAACCACCGGGTTGTAGAGCAACAGGTGGTTCTCGCCCGGTTGCAGCTCAACTGTCAGCTGGATACGGCCGGTGGGGCTGGCGCCCTTGGTGGTGGGGAACAGCAACTCATGTTCCTTGCCGTTGTTGACTCGAATGCGCAGGTAGCGCTGGTGGAGGCACAGAGATTTGTTATAGGCCAGGGTCAGGGCATAGGTGCCGCCTGCTTCTACGCTAAAGCGGAATCCGGCGGTGCCGGAGCCGTAACCGATCATACCGATGCCTTGACCGGAAGGCAGATCGCTGCACTTGACTACCCGGCCTTTGCCGGTAAATTCTGCTTCGCCGGGCAGCAGGATCAGTGCCGGTTCTGTGGTACCCGGCAGGTTCAGTTGCAGGTTTTCAATAATGGGCACATCACCCTTTAATACATGGTGATGACAAAAGTCATACTTGAAGAATTCGCAGCCCCAGCTGGCCAAGGTTTTGGCATCCAGCCGTTCGTGACCCAAACTGGCCGGTAGATCCTCGCAGGTGAGGGTCCCGTTAGAGGAGTACAGACCCACCTTAAAGCCCCGGCTGTTCAGTTGCTTAATCAGCGCCGGGATCCCCATAGAGAAGGTACCCAAATCCCCTTGCAGGCGACCCATTTCGTCTCGCACAGAGCTGTGCCAGCAGTCGTCCAGGTTGATATAGTTGTAGCCCGCTTCCGCCAGGCCGCTGGCCTCCATGGCCTCTGCCACCTCCAGAATCAGATCCTGATTGATGTTTTGGCGAAAGGTGTTCCAGCTGGACCAGCCCATAGGGGGCACGGTAGCGCCGCCGTAATTCGGTGCGTCCGTGGTGTCTATGGTCAGCTTAGAGGGGTGTGTAATCTTTTCCATGGCGCACAGCGGGCAGTTGCCGTTGACGCGGGTGATGATAAACCAGGCTACAAACCACACCAGTAAAATGGCTGCGATAGCCAGCAAAATGATACCAAAAATCATAACAATCCCATCTCCTTAAAGAATTCCAGTTCTTCCTTGGCAGCGGCGTAGGCATCGTCGCTGTCCAGTCCCCGGGCGGTGCGCACCATAAAGTCCTTGCGGTGCCGGGTGTTGTAAATCAGACGGTAGCACCAGGCGTACGGGGTCAGCCAAGGGTGGCCGTCTAAAAATCGAATATAGGGTATGCGGCGCATTTGGCTGTATGCCGGAAACGCCAGGCGCAGCTTGCTGCGCAGGGGGCTTGCTTTCTCGCCCTGCTCCATTTGGCGGCGGGCAATGACGGCGCTTTTGTTCCGGTCCGCGTTACCAAAGGCACCGTAGCTGACCAAAAACGATTCACAGTCCGCTGTGTCATCCACATAAGGCGTACCCACGCTGTACCAGCGATAACACACGGTGAGCACAATCTTGGCAAATTGTGCCAAACCGGCTTTTTCGCACAAGGACAGTACCGCTTTTTCGTCGATCCGGCACCTTTGCAGCATCACGGCAAGATCCAGGATCAGCTTGATTCCGGCGCCGTAAAAGCGAAAGTGGTGGGCCAAGTGGGCGATTAGATAGGCAAAGTGGTAATTGTCCTCCAATTTGCCGCAGCAGCCCTCAAATTGGGCTTGATCCATGGCGTTTGCAAAGGCAGTTTCACACCGGGGATCATCGCTGATCAGTGCTGTGTGCACCTCCAGCAACACATCGCCCTTGCGATAGTCATATACCGGGCCGTTTTGGGCGGTACAGGCAAAGCCGCTGCTCATTAGCGCTTTTTTGGCTGCCTGGCGGTTCGCCGGGTTAATGAGCAGGTCAATGTCACCCATTAGACGGCACTCCGGCACCGGGTATAGCTCTTTTAAGATAGCACCCTTAAAAAATACATGGGGGATACCGGCGTCGCTGAGAACGCGGTACACCCGCTCCACACCCTGCTTTTGGTGCTCGTACAGGAACACGCTGCTAAAGAAGTGCTCGCTGAGTGCCAGTCGGCAGTCCTCCGGGATCACCTCAGTATTGGGTGCTTTGTTGCACACTGCGTACACCACAGCGATCAGATTATGCGCCTTGGCAACGCCGCACAGCTTGCGATAATCCATATCCGGGCGCAAGGTTACCGGCTCGTCCCGCAAAAAGGCGGCGGTCAGTTCAATTAAATAGGCAGTTTCAGCACACATGGATTCCATCGTTAAATAATGTTGTTTTGGTCCAGAAAATCGTGGGCGGCAATGAGAATACTCTTGTCATTGTCAAACCGCAGCAGCGACAGCGCCCGGTCATAGGTGAGCCAAATGTAGTCCTCAATTTCTTCCTTTTGCATGTGGATCACCGTGCTCGGGGTGGTGGCGGCAAAGATGGTTACCGTCTTTTCAACCCGATCCCGAATCCGATACTTGGACAGGCAGGAGAAACCCTCAATCAGCTTAACCCGCAGGCCCGTCTCCTCCAGTACCTCCCGTAGGGCGGTCTGCTCCTTGGTCTCGCCCCTTTCAATATGCCCTTTGGGGAAGCCCCAGTGGGCGGAGCGCTTGTTCTTGATCAGCAGGTAGCGCACCTCCCCTTTAATATCATGGAAGATGACCGCGCCGCAGCTGCTCTCGTAAAGGCATTCCAGCCGGTAGCCGGGAAAGTCCCGCTCCGGGTCCAGATATTCCAAAATGTCGTTGACAATGAATCGTGTGCTCTTGGGCGCCACAATCCAAATGGATTTCTTTTCTTTTTTGTTTCGGAGGACGGCTATCACACGCCCGTCAAAGTTACGCACAGGGTGGTGGATGCCCATAATGTAGGCAGTCTGGTCCTTTTCACCGTATACTGTGCCGTAGTTCAGCGGATACCGATAGCCCGTACCGTCCGTAGAGCCAATAGGCATAACGACCTTGACTCTGGCGTATTTACCGAGCAATTTGTATTCACCACCGAGATAAAAGTTACTATGCACTTATTATATATAAATTGCAAAAGCAATACAAGGCTTTCGCAAAGAAAATTCAAAAAGCCGTAAAACTTGGCGAAAAAAAGCAGCCCTCCGGGGCAGGTGAGGGCCTGCACCCAAAGGGCACTCTATATTATATACATTATATACAGGAGCCTGTCCGGCGGCGGGTAACAAAAATGGCGTACCCGAAGGTACGCCATTTTCATTTAGGAATGGGGGATTAACCACCCAGCTGCTGAAGCAGGTTACACAGTTCGCCGATAACATCGTCGGTGTTGCCTTTCAGCATTTTCAGCACGGTGCCTACCACATCGGTAATGGAGCTGTTGTCAGATCCACCGATCAGGGAGCCTACCAAGCTGGCTACCGTGTTGTAGTTATCCTTGTAGTTGACAACTTCAACCAGGTACCGCAGCACGGCAATCAAGGTTTCAGAGGCGTCGCCCTTTACAAACACGCGCGTGCCGTAAGTGGCAGCCTGAGAAGCATCGGTCATCACCTTGCCGTGGCTTGCCAGCTGGAACCAGTCAATATCCATCAGTTCCAGACCCAGGGGTTTACCCTTGATCTTGATCATGCCAAGCACCTGATTCAGCAGAGGAACAATGTTGTCCACGCCGATGATGGGCTTCAGCATAGCGGTCAGATCGTACAGGTCAATGTTCAGATCCAACTTCAGGCCAACCTTAGCCAGTAAGCCATTCAGATCCACTTTGAAGGCCTTGAATACCTGAGTCAGTACGGTGTTCACATTCACGATGGGCTTCAAAGCATCCAGCAGAGCGGAAACCGGTGTAAACAGGTTCTCGATCAGCTGCAGCAGGCCGTCGTTGGCAATGAACAGTGCCAGGTTGGGCAGCATGGACATCAGGGTCTGCAGCGGTGCATTCAGAATGTCCTCTACCTTATCCCACAGGGAGTTAACAATATCCAACAGGATGTTGTCATAGGCCTTGCTGATGTCCTCTCTGTACTGATACTGGGTCTTAATGTTGTAGCAGCCGAATGCCTCCAGCAGCGGAACGACCACGGAAGAGTAGCCGTTGGAGCCGGGGATATGAACGATGTTGAAGATGCCCAGAGAAGCATCATTCAGCAGTACATCCAATACGCCGTAGAACGGACGCATTACAGCAGCCAGTGCATTAAAGAAGCTATCCTTATCCTTTACGCCCCACTTAAGAGCGGAGGTGTTGACCTTGGACCAGGAGGAGGCGGAGCCGATTACAGCAGCCGCATTCGCGTAGCTCTTGCCATAGGACTCATCGGTGAGCAGCTTGGCAACGGTCTTGGTAGAATAGTCAATGCCGGTCTGGGACAGCAGGGCGGTCAGGTTGGTGGAGTCGTTGATCTTCACACCGTCCAGTGCCTTGCCGATGCCGGTGATCATGCCATTGATGGTGCTGTCCTTAAAGGCAGCGTCAGCGATCAGCTTGTTCAGATCAGCCAAGCTACCGATCAGGCCATCCAGCATAGGCGGAATGTTCTTCAAGAAGTCTTGATCCACAGTGGAGGGATAAGAGAACTTGTAGTCCTTGGTCTGGTATTCGCTGTAATTCCAGAACGCGTTGGTGGGATTCTCCTGGAGCAGATAGAACAGCGCACGGATGATCTGGTCTGCAGAGGAGGTGCCGATCTGGTCAAGTACCGCGTTGATGATGGACTTGTAATCCTTGATCGCGTCGATACCGCCCAAAATGGACTTCAAACCGCTGATGTTCTTGGTCAGCAGGTTGGCTACATAGCGGAGCACGGCGATCAGCGTTTCGCCCTGGTTTGCAGTAACGTGCTTTCTATTATAATAGCCTTCGCTGTTCTTTGCAGCGCTCTTGACCGTGCTGACTGTGCCGTGGCTTGCCAGGGTACCCCAGTCGATCTTGGGCAGCTGAATGTTGATTTTCTTAGACTTGAGCAGCTTGTTCACCAGCGGAACGATGGCGTTTTGGATGTCGCACTTGTTCAGGTTGTTCAGATTCAGGTGAATGTTCACACCCAGTGCGTCCTTAACCAGGTCGTTCAGTGACTTGCCGGCCAGAGCCTTGACAATGACCTCAACATCTACGCCGTTCTTCTTCAGTACCGGAAGGAGAGATGTTACCGGCGACAGAAGATTGTTGACGAGCTGTGCCAGGCCATTATTATCAATGTAGTATGCCACATTGGGCAGTACTGCGGTGAGGGTATCGAACGGAGCGTCCAGTACCTTGTTCAGGAAGCCTACGATGGGATTCAACACATCCGTCAGTACGCTGTCGGTAGACTTCTTAATGTCTGCCTTGTACTGCTTATAGGTCTTCACGTTGGGGCACTCCAGTGCCTCCAGCAGCGGAACGATGGCACTTTCGTAACCATTGCCGCCATAGATGCTCAGGGACTTCACATCCTCGATCACTTTGTACAGGTTGATCTCCAGTACAGAGGTCTTGGAATACTTGTCAGAGCCCTTGATGCGAATGCGCAGTTTGCCATTCTTCAGCTGTACGGTGTCCTTAGAGGAACCGAAGTTCAGGTTCTTCACCAAATCGGTGAGGATCTGGCCAACGGCCAAGTCGTCGCCTGCCAGCAGCAGAGACAGTACGCCGTCCAGCGGACGCAGGATCGCAGCCAGGCCGTTTACAAAGCCCTGCTGTGCCTTTGCGGAGCCATCGGTGAAGCCCCAGTTGATGTTGCCCAGCTTCTTCCAGCTCTTGGCGTTTTTGATCGCCTTAGCTGCGGAGGAGTAGGTCTTGCCGTAGCTGCCGTCCGTCAGGAGCTTAGCTACGCCCTTCTTGCTTACATCAATGCCGGCATAGCCCAGGTAATCCTTGTAAGGATCAATGGCGCCGTACAGTGCGGAAGCCAGCTTGGTCAGGTTGGCGTTGGTGAAGATCAGGGAGCTAACCAGGTCTTTCAGGTTATCCTGCTTCACCACATCCAGGCCGGCCAGCAGACCGATCACGGAGGTGACCATGGTGTCCAGATCGCCAACAGCGTCGCTGGCGTCCTGCGCGGTCACACCGGCGGGATAATAGAAGCCGGTGGTCTTTTCCTGTACATACTGGAGGAAGGTCCAGTAAGCAGTGGTGGGATCTGTGGTCTTGGCGATCACAGCGTTGATGATGTTCAGCAGATCCTTCTTGGTCAGGCGGCTGATCATATCCAGCACTTGGCTTATGGAAGGATTGTCGATCACGACTTTCAGCAAATCAATGATCTGGCGAATTTGCAGTACATCAACCACCAGGTGGATCAGGTACTTCAGAACAGCCTCTGCATTCTTGCAGTTTGCAATGTCCTTAAACAGGGTGGTGGGCAGTTCAAAGCCAAAGTTAGCCAGCTGGCTGTTTACAGCGTTGATCACGGTCACATCGTTGATGCCCAAGCCAGCCTTGGTTGCGCTCTTCTTCAGCAGGCCGGTTACAAGGGCAATCGTCTGCTTATTCTGCGCGTTTTGATCCTTGTCGTCCGTATTGGTCTTAAAGATCAGGCCCAGTATCGCGGAGAACCATGCGTCGTTCTTTGCCATAGAGGGCATCAGGTTGGACACCTTTGCGCTCAGAATGTTGGATACGCCGTGGATCTCTTTGTACAGCGGGTAAATGGCGGCAGTCGCCACATTGTTCAGGTCCTTGTTCATCACAATGGACAGGCCCTTGATCAGGTTGGTCAGCACGGAGACAGGCTTGCTGTAGAAGCCGTCCAGCAGCTTGCTGATGGGGGTGAGAATGGCCAGCAGGCCGGTTGCGCCGTCCTTTACGCTGCCCTTTGCATACACGCCCAGGCTAAAGCCCTGTGCTTTTTCCAGATCCTTAAAGATGGGGTACAGTACACCGTCATAGTAACCGGCATCCTTGGTCAGCACGCCGATCAGATCGGTGATGATGCCCAGGCTCTCGCCGAAGTTCTGGAAGAACTTGGTGTTGTTGCCTGCGCGGAAGCCCCAGTTGATCTTAATGTTGGTGGCGCCGGTCCAGCCGCTGGTGCTCTTGTCCAAGCGAATGGCGTTGTGCCAGGTAGGCAGGCTTGCCAGCTTCTTGGCGGCGGACTTGTTGGTCAGGTGATTGCTCACTGCGTGGGGAGAAATCAAGCCCTTCAGCGCAGCAGCCAAAATGTTGTAGTGGTAAGCACCGGTCTTGCTGGTGTAGTACACCGGCTTGCCGGCCTTATTCTTCTTCTTGTACAGCTTCTGGTTGCCGTCGTAGAAAACATTCAGGCCCAGAGCGTCCTCGTTCACCAGATAGTAATCAATTACATTCTCCAGTGCAACATACATCTGAACCACCAGATTGGTCAGATGATTCTCAGTGTAAACCTTCTTGTCTGAGGTATCGGTGGACTTCTTGTCCCCGTCGTTCAGGAAGTTTAAGGTCTTATTGAGCATCTTCAGCATCGGGTTGGTGTTGTCGCTGCCCAGGATGTAAGAACCAAGGCTTACCAGACCGCACAGGATGCCGGGGGTGGTGTTCAGGTTGAAGTTGTTCAGTGTGGAGTTCTCCAGCACCTTGGACAGTGCGGAGTCCAGATTGGACAGCAGAGAAGCGCCGCTCTTACTGGAGGTCTTGGGTACCTTTGCCCACTTGGGCTGGGTCTGGATCTTTGCCATCTTGCCGTTCACTTTCGGGAAGCTCACGTCGATGGTGTTCTTGGTCTTAGTGTCCATGGCCTGGATCACATTCACCAGCTGACCGATGTTGGACAGCAGGAAGTAAGCACTTTCGGTGCTCAGACCAACAAACTTGGATTCCTTGTTGTATACGCCCATTACGAAAGAGGCCTTGTCGTTGTACTTCAGCTGGAATACACCGTTGAGTACATCGCTGATGGTGCTCTTTTCGCCCAGACCGCCCATAGCGCGGATCAGACCGGTGATGATGGGCAGGTTGGTGGTGATCTTGTTGTCGGTGGCGGTCACATCATTGAGCAGGTCAATGATGGCGTTGAACCAGTCGTTCACAAAGATGTTTACAAAGCAGTCCAGAATCTTGGCCGGCTTGCCGCCGTCTGCCAGGTTCTTAAAGTTAACCAAAGACTGGTTGTAGAAGAACGCTTTGTCGCCAACGGTATCGCTCTTAATCTTATAATCGCTATAAGACCAGTCGGAAGCCTTCTTGGTGTTGTCAGCGCTCTTTACATCATACTTGGCAATGAAGTTCTTGCCCATAATGTCCAGAATTCTGGGCAGGGCAACGAAGAGGTTGTTGACGCCGTGGTTGTAAACGGTGCCCTCTTCCTTGGTCATGGCGCCGCTCTTGGCGTCTTTTTCACCATAGGCAGCCACATACTGATCCACAGCAGCGGTGAAGAAGGTGGCCAGCTCGGACACAGCCTCATTCACGGCAGTGGCACCGTCGCCGGTGAGCTTCAGTGCATCGGCAATGCCGGATGCCTTGGCACCCTGCAGCGCCTTATCGGCTGCATAGATGTTCAGGATCACCGGGGTCTTGGTGTCATCGTACTTGCCGGTGGTGGGGTCACCATACACCTGGCTGACGATCACATCTTTACCGTCGGCATCCTTGCCATACTCCACATTGCTGATGTTGTAGTATGTAAAGTCATAGTTCTTGTCGCCGATCAGCCAGTGCATCAGGTTGGGCAGAACCTCGTTCAGATCCCAGCTCAGGCCGCCGCCCAAACCGACGGGGCTGCCAACGCTCTGGCCGTATTGATCCATCAGACCGCTCAGCAAACCGCCCAGGAAACCGTTAAAGGGATCACCCTCCTGGTTGAATACCATGGGGATCAGCACTTCGTCAATCACAACGGTCAAAACAGGCAGCAACTGCATAATGGTTTCAACCGGGTGCTCGTACAGGTTCATCCATATATCGGTGAGCGCGCCCTTCAGGTCAACCTTGGACTCTACCAGCTTGTAGACCACTTCGTTCATAACTGCATTACCGGTGAGGGTCAGGCCTGCGATGGTTACGCCTTCCTGATCCTCAGGATCCAGCAGCACCATGTACTGATTGATGGCGTTGTTTACAGCAGCAACAGCGAAGGAATCCTTAAAGCCGTATTTCGCGAAAGAATACTTTCTGCAAGTATTAGAGATGGTCTTGGCGTCGGTGATCTCAAAGTAGAAATCAACGGCCTCGTCAACGCTCTCTTTCAGTTCACCACTGTAGAAGGTCTTTAGCAGATCTTGGTTGATGGTGGCGATCACATCTTCGGGGGACATGCCGCCGACAGTTTTGTTCTCCATCAACGCTCTGCGGTAAATACCCTCGGTACGCGTATCCAGATCCTCGCTGCTCCAGTAGGTGGCCAGTGCAGCCTTTGTTACGGGAGCAATGCCGTCCTTTGCATAGTCACCGTTCAGGTAAGCCTGGAAGGTGTCACGGCTGGAACCGATTTTTGCGCTGCCGCCGGGCACATTCTTGTTCATGTCCGCACGCAGGGCTGCTACGGTAGCGTCATCCAGCTGCGCAGCATAGTACTCGCTAACAAAGGCGCTATCGCCGTTGTTGGCCAGTACGGCAGCACCGATCTTGCAAGCGGTTGCCAGTGCAGCATCGTCATCCTTGATGGTGTTGTAGTCCTTTTTGGCCAGCTTGCACAGATAAGCCTTGGCGGCCTCTGCCAGTTCACTGTTTGCCTTGTCGGTCTGATACTGGAGCAGCACATACCAAATCGCTTCGCTCATGGTGCTGACTTTCTTCTTGCTGCCGGCTTCTTTGAAGTAGGCGGTGAAGGTGCCAAAGCACTTAGCTACATCCTTGAAATCGTCCAGAGCAATCAAGTCGTCTACTTTGTACGATTTGTCCTTGTAGGTAACGGTAGCTTTCTGGATGTCTTCCAGGGTGTCCAGGCTGCCTTCAGCAGTACCCAGCACCTCGAGCACTTTGTTCAGTGCGTCATAGGCAGCGCTCAGGTCTTCCTGCTGCTTAGCCTGTTTCTCGGGGAACTGCTCCAGCAGGGCGGACAGATCGCTCAGCGTGTCCTCGCACCATTTGGCCAGTTCTGCGTCGCTGGACGACATGTTGTTGACGCAAAAAGAAAACAGCTGATAAAAGCTCATCTTCGCATCTTTCTCGTCCAGGTAGGCATACGCCACATCGGAATACCCTTTCTGGTAACCGTCAATGATGTCTGCCTTATTCATGGGGCTGCTCAAAAGATTAAGCAGCGTGGGAGACACACCCATGATCAGATCACTGATCGAGGTGGTGTCGGTGACGGTCATCCCCAACTTCTCCTCAAGTGCCTTTTTGATACTCGGCTGATTGAGCAGTGCCGGAACGTAGGTGTCTACCAGTTCCGTCAGTGCGTCAAAGGTGGAGTCTGCACTTGTGGAGTTCTTCCAGATGCCCTTGTCTTTGTCCGCTGCAAATGCAGTGAACCCGACAGAGCAGGTGGTGACCATCATTACTACAGCCAAAAATAGGCTGAGTAACTTTTTGCCCGTCTTCATAATTCATCTCTCCTTCTGATATGTTGACGAACTTGTCGTTTTGGATTCGCCTGGGCAGCGCACCCTTTTAGCGGAGGATGTGCTTGCAAGTTGCGTTAACAATTTGTTCACAATTCCTCTGCTAAAAGGGCGCAGGATACCCACGCGTACAACAAATACAGTATATTTATACCAAATATAGAACGGCAAGTCAATAGGTTTCCGAAAACTTTTTAACAAAATGTGAACGGGTGGGCGAAATTTCCCGATTTATAGCGAAATTCCGGCGCAACATTTTTTGCGTACTTATATATCAAGCCATGTTTGGCCCGGCCGATGGACCATGTTTGGCCCGGCCGATGGATCTGCGCTGCATTCTTATCTTGGATTTGTGTGGAGGATCAAGGCGCGTTTATCGTTATTGCTGCATTCGACATCTGTTGACAGAAATTCCACTGGTTTTGGAGGAAAAAATGTGGAAAATCCTGTGGAACTTGTGAAAGTTTCCCGCCGTTACGCCAAAAAATCGATGGTGTAAAGGGGCAAACCTTTGCGTGTGAAAATCTCGTGTAAAGCACATAACCTTTACAAGTCGAAACTTGCAAAATAATGGGCATTGTCTTTTAACTAAGCGATAAAATATGAACAAATTGTTAATTTCGTGTAAATTAAATTTGTCCGTTCGCACAAAAAACGGCCGCTCAAATTGTGCAACATTCCGAAAATCAGAAAAATCACGGCTCTTTATTGATTTTTGGTGACCATCGTGTTTTAATAAGAATGCGATAAATGTGTTTCTATGCGCATTTTCATAATGTATGGCGTCCGGCTGCAATGCCTTCATCCTGAATATCGGATTGCCCGATGGTCAGAGGATGGGACGGCGCGTACACGCAACCATTTATTCGTAAGAATTACAAATTACTATGGAGGTAAAAATTAGTGAAAGCTAAAAAGTTTTCCCGCAAGTTGCTTGCGCTCTTTTTGGCGGTCTTGATGGCGATGAGCTGTTTCTCCGGTGCTATGGTCGCTTCCGCGGCTAATGCTTCGGCAAACACCAAGTACCATGACCAGGACTTGGACTTCAACTCACTGGGTTGGCCCATCCTCAATGATGAGCAGGCCTGCACAGCCCTTTTGGACTTTGTGGATCTGACTCTTGCCCAGGCAAACATCGCACCGATGAATATCGACCTGAGCGTTCTTGGTAGCATCACCATCAAACTGGGCAGCGTGGATGAGGTGCTTAAAACTGTTCAAGATCTGGATTCTTTCCTGAACAGCAAGTCCGCACTGCTTCTGCTGGCCGGCGATGCCCGCTATGTAGATTTGAGCGCAGTTGACGGAATGTCCCGCAGCAAAACTTCCTCTACCGATATTGTACGCGGTATTGTGAAGCTGGTTCGGAACATTTCTTCCGACGCGGGTCCTGAAGGCGCCAACGGCAATATCGTAAAGAAGTTGCTGCGCGGCGATCTTGGCCTTGGTATCGTAAACAGCTTCTTGAATGTTTACAAGACCATCGGCGACCTGATTGGTATGCCCAGCGGCTATCAGAGCAATATGGTATATAATATTGTTCAGCAGCTGGTTCTGGAGAATACCGGTTGGTTTACTGCAGAGGAGAAGGCTCAGATCCGGAACAATCCCAGTCTGGAGACCAGCAAGCTGGATTCCATCCTGCTTGATAAGCTCTCCACCCAGTTGCTCAGCAACATTACCGCACAGATTACATACGCCGACGGTACCAATTCTCAAGACAGATACGCGCAGTATCTGGAGAAGGGTTCCGCACCGTATATTGACACGACCAACCTGCATTATGTAACGCAGGAGGATCATGACAAGAACGGCGAGGCAATCGGTAATGTATATCTGTTCCGTTATCAGGATCAGAAGTTGGCGCTGAAGCCCTCAAATACGCTGTTTGACTTTGGCTTCCAAGCCTTTGAGATGGTGTGGAACACCGCCTTGAAGGATACGCTGGGCCAGTTGAATTCCGGTGTGGGCGGTTACGACTACAATTACTATATGTGGTACACCGGTGCCACGACCCACAACACGGCTTGGGACTACAGCAATGTAGCCAACAACTACGGCGCTGCCGATGTGCAGGCTTGGGCCGCTTATGAGTGCCAAAAGGCTGCAAAGAACCTGAAGCCCGGCCAGACCCTTGGCGATGAGTACAAGGATGAGGCTTCCTATCTGGCTTACATCAAGGCGGATCTGGAGAAGTACAACAGCCGTGACCTGGTGAAGTCTCCTACCTACACCTGGAGAGATATTGACTCCACCACCCTGTTCAACAAACTGCGTTTCAGCCCCATGTCTGTTTACTACTTTAAGCAGGCAACCGGCCCCCTGAACTGCAGCTTTGCTGAGACCGGTATGAAGAACATTGAGGCATTCATGGCAAATGATTACAGCAGCTACAGTTCCATGCTGGCAGCGCTGAATGATTTCCTGGTTGCCGCAGTAAAGGACTTCCTGCCGAGCTATGATGCCAGCGGTCTGACGAAGGTAAATTCCGAGGATCCCGGCAACGTAGCGCAGACCCTGGTTGGCAATATGCTGAAGGTGCTGCAGTTCATCTGTGATAAAACAGATGCGAACATTCTCGGCGCCTTCTATCATGAGAACGGCGAGGGCACTGCTCTGACCGAGGCCAATCTGGAGAGCGCGATGATTCCGTTTGCAATTTCTGCACTGCGGAATATCCCCGACTTCAAGAAGGGCATCCACAATGAGGACCTGGACGCTTGTAACGATGCAGAGGGCGTAGCCGCTCTGGCGTTGCAGCTGTATCTGGGCTATGTGCTGCCGGATCACGACTACTCTTCTCTGGTGCAGAAGGGCGCAGACGGTAAGTACGATGTAACCATTGACAATCTGCTGCTGATGGCTCGTGATGCTGTGGGTTATGTAATGAGCCCCTATATTATCATGCACGACAAGGACGGCAACCTGTGGAATCCGGAGACCGCTACTCTGAATGACGGCGTTTCTCTTTTTGATCTGCTGAATTCCGTTGTTGTTTACTATGCCGGCACCGACACCTTTAAGGACGGCGAGCATGGCAAGGGTCTTGCCAATCTTTTGGGCGTTTGCGATACCAACGGCAATTGCCTGGTGAAGATGTCCAACTCCCTGTGGGAGAACATCAATGTGATCGCCAACAAGCTGCTGCCTGTTGCAGGCGTGCTGCAGTATGGTGATTCTGCAAAGAAAGGCGCTTTGAATTCCGAAGAGCTGATCTACACCGATGTGATCCAGGGTATGCTGAATATTGGTGTGGCAGATGCGAACGGCCAGTATGGCGCAACCGGGTTTGTAACCCGTCTGCTGACCATGGTTTCCGCACCGCCCATCAAGAGCGAAGGCATTATCCGCACCGTTTACAATGTATTGGCTGATCTGGTGAACGTGGTATTCGGCGGCCGCTACGGCACAGCCCGTAATGTGGTTCCCGCTGCTGCGACCAACGATCATCCCTTCGACGATCTGCTGCAGAAGGATACCTTTGCCGGTACTTCCAGCAACAGCAGTTACGGCGTACTGGGTACCCTGGTATACAATGTGTATGAAGCCAGCGGCGGTGTAGGCGGCGACAGCGGCAAGACCGATACGATCCTGCCCGGCGCTATGTACACCGTACAGGCTGTGAACAATCTGATTGGCGGCCTGATCACCACTTTGGCGGATCATAACATGAAGCTGGCTTCCGCTCGTGTGGCAGACAGCAACTTGACCCTCAGCTATGGCGGTAACACCACCACCACAACGCTGACGGTTACCAATAACTGCTACGGTCTGAACCGTGCAGTAAAGAACGCCGAGGGTAACTTCGTTGCTCGTGGCCGTTACAACATTGAGATCACGAATGTGGTTTCCGATAACAGTGCTTGCACCGTAGACTTCTCCAGCAAGACAGTTGTTCCTGAGAAGTCCGCTTCCTTCACTGTTACCAACGGCGGTTTTGATGAAGATACTGTAGTAACTTACACCGTTACTTACAACATTATCGACACCAACACCAACCAGGCCCTCTACACCGGCCTGACCTGCAAGACTTATCAGTTTGTGACTCCGCTGAAGAACTGGTCCGATTCTGTGTATCCGGGCGGTTCTCAGGACGGCAGATTCTCCAATGGTTCTTCCGGTAAGACCTCCGATGGTCAGGCTACCGTGAACAACACCGGTTACTTTGGTAACCCTTACCTGAACGCGAAGCCGTTCCGTGTAAGCTATCCTACCGATATTGTTCTGGCAAGCTCTAACCTGGATGCAGTGAAGAACTACAAGATTCGTCTTGGCTATGACCGTACCCTTGCCGGTTCTCCCGACAAGACTTTGGACGGCGTTTTTGCTTACAGCACCGGTTCTGTTAAGGATTCCTTTAGCAACAAGACCGTAACTGTGAACAATTCCAACATGATGGCTGCGTTTGATAAGTTCACCGGTGATGTGCTGAACTACGAAAAGGTAGACTACACCACCGATGGCGGTCAGACTTGGGTCAAGGGTGTTGCCGCAAGCCAGGTTCCCTCCAACGGCGTATCTCGTGTGAACCACGCTTACACGCTGAGCGAGCTGAACGGCGGCAAAGCGCTGGCTGCAGCTGTTAAGGATAGCAACGGTTATTACACCGCTGTTTATCTGAAGAGCGGCTCCGGCGACTTCGCTTACAGCAACTTGCTGGGCAAGGTTTCCGGCGCAACCGGCATTGACGGTCTGTACATCCAGACCGGTTCCGTGACTCTGTCTAAGGACAGCTCCTCTTCCCTGGATCTGTTCAAGTATGATGGTTCTACGGATATTTCTCAGGTATCCAAGAAAGAAGTGAAGTTGAGCTTCTTCTGCGACAAGAACCCGGCAACCGGTAGCTTGAAAGTAACCGTTGCTGACGATGGTAACCGTAGCCAGTTCAATAGTGCATACGATTCTTTGAACAGCTACATTAAGAACTACAGACCTTCTGACTTTAAGGATTACGATAAGGCCAGCGGCTCTTCCGCAACCTATGATGCAGCAACCGCTGCTTTGGCTGCCGGCTTTGAGGCCCGCCAGTCTCCGCTGAATCTGTCCACTGCCGGCACGCTGTCCAGTGCGTTCACGAAGACGCCTGTTACCTCTGAGGTGAAGACCGTGATCGGCGAGCCTGCAACCAAGCCCGTAACTTCCTTGGATCAGCTGCCTGCAGCTCTGGCTGCTTATGCAACCACTGACGGCAATTATTACTATGCTGACAGCGCTATGAGCCAGCCTTATTACACCACGGAGGCTCTGACCGATGCTGATGTAACGGTTCAGACTTCCACCAATGTTGGTGGTCAGGCTTACACCGTGGGTATGGATAAGACCGGCCAGGTTGTTGTGAAGAGCGATTCTTCCTGGTACTTCCTGAACGCCCCGGCTTATGCCACCGCATGGGATACCACCACTTATAAGGATGCTCCCTATGCGATCAACGGTGCTGAAAAGGAAGGCACCTTCAATCAGGCGAAGTTCGTTTACTACAATGCCAATGGCGTTGCCGTGAGCAAGGACTTCACTGTGAAGCACATGGTGACCGAGAAGTCCATTGTCAACAATGGTGAGGAAACCCGTGCACTTGCCATGCAGGCAAGAGACAAGATGCGCTATGCTGTGGATCAGTGTGCGCAGATGCTGAGCGTTACCGTTGCCGGTCAGATCTTCACGGATGTTTCTTCCATTCGTGACGGTATGACGGACGCCAACTTCGATCTGCCCGAGTACCAGAAGATGGTATCCGTGGCGAAGGATGCTGAAGAGATGTACGCTGCAGATATTTACCTGAAGAGTGACGAGTCCAAGACGGTGCTTGCCACCTGCGGTTGGAACCAGATCGACCAGACCATTGCTGACCTGGCGAACACCAACGGTAATGACGCTGCGGATTATACCTATGCATTCTCCACCAGCACTTCTTCTTTGCTGATTGAAGAGGCTGTTCGTATGTTTAAACTGTACATGGGCACTGTGACCGAGCGCGGCTATATCGGCGACAAGGTGGAGGCTGAGGTTTCTCACGCCAGCGGCAGCGCTTACAGCGCAATGACCACCACCTGGACAGATTCCGGTAAGGTCGATGCAGACGGCAACGCCATCAAGAATGCTGCAATCGCCACCACCGCGACTTCCGTGAAGTACGGTGCTGTTGAGGGCGGCAAGCTGGTTAACAAGGGCGAGAAGGTTTACACCGACGAGTCCTGGACCAACTACGTGAACGCACTGGCTGCTGCTGTAGATGTTGCGACCACCGGTAACGGCGACTACGCCCATAAGGACGCTGCCACCTATGTTCCGGCTGATAAGGACAACTACACTGCCAACCTGTCTGCTTGCTTCACCGCTTACAAGAACCTGATTGATGCAGAGAACTCCTTGGAGGAGACCACAACTACTCCTTCTGAGGGCTTCACTGTAACCGGTAAGGTGCTTGCTCTGGCGAACACCAAGGGCGAGCTGGCAAGCGAAAAGTTCACCGTTATCGGTTGCGATGTTGTGATCAACGGCGAGACCGTGGCTACCACCGGTCAGGATGGTACTTTCACCATTCCGGCTCTGGCCAACGGTACTTACACCGCTACCTTGAATTACAAGTATGGCTATGACCGTAATATCACCATTACGGTGAAGGACGGTAATGTGGATCTGGGCAACTTGGGCATGGTTGTTTGCAACTTTAATAAGGATGGTTATGTCAATGCTTCTGACTATGCTATCTATTTGGCTGCTTCTAACACCAAGCTGGGTGCTGCGAAGTACAACGCTTCTTGCGACTTCAACCACGATGGCTATATCAATGCTACAGACTACGCTGTTTATTATGCATTCTCCAATGCAAGACTGAGCAACGCAATCTACGGCTAAATCCTAACTTAAAGTACCCGGGCGGTGCTTCGGCACCGCTTGGGTCACACTGATTTTGATTATGAAATTAAACAAACTGAAGAGAACACTTGCTGCTTTCTTATCGTTTGTATTGATTTTGACCTTAACCTCTATAACCCCGCTGGCTGCCCAGGGTACCTTGGGCACCGAGCAGCCCCACCTCTCCTGTACCTTTACGGACAGTGAGGGCCGGGCGGTGGACGGCAATGTACTGTCTGCCGGGGATTATACCGTATCCTTTACGCTTTCCGGTATGCAGTCCTTTGCCGTGATGCAGTACACAATGTCTTATGACGCGGCTGTGCTGACGGTCAACGGCCATAGTGATCTGCTGTCGGACAGTTTGCCGGATCAACTGCGGGGCCTTGGCGCCGCCGGTGTGCTGGTGCAGAATGGGACCATCAACTTTGGTTTTATCACCCGAGTGGACCAGACCGCCACCACCACCGCCATTGATGCGGCGGGTCAGCTTCTTTTGAAGTTGCAGGTCACCGTGACTACGGAAGCGCCTGTGGACTTTGCAAAGATTGTGACCTTGGATACGGACCCGAACCAAACCTTTATTGAGGCAGATTATGCGGATTATGCCGATTATGGCACAGCTGACCAGGACTGTTATGCGCTGGTCAACGCCTTTGACGGCTATGCCGCAACGCTGTATCTCATGAAAGCGGATCTGTCACCGGCCACCGGCCATGCCGTTACCGGCAGGGTGCTGGCGCTGGCCAATACCAATGGGGATTTGGCGGGAGATACTTTTACAGTTCGCCACTGCGATGTAGTGATTGCAGATGAAGTGGTGGCAACCACCAATAATGACGGTTGCTTTACCATTCCCTCACTCCCGGCAGGGGAGTACACCGCTACATTGCGCTATGCCTATGGTTATGATCGCACGGTTACCTTTACGGTAGCAGACAGCGATTTGAACTTAGGCGATTTAGGTATGGTTGTCTGCAACTTTAGCAAGGATGACTATATCAACGCCGCAGACTACGCAATTTACTATTCGTCCGCTAACGCGAAGCAAGGCGCAGCGAATTTCAATGAGGATTGCGACTTTAACCATGACGGCTATGTGAATGCTACGGATTATGCAATCTATTATGCGTTTAGTAACTGTAATTTATCTAAGCTAAGTTTATTGATAACGATTTAGGGAGGAAAAGAACGTATGCGTAAAAGCGCAAAGAAGCTTCTTTCCGGTGTGATGGCTGGTTTGATGGTAGTCTCCATGGCTCCCATCTCTGCACTGGCTGCTAACTCTTATGAGCCCGGCGATGTTGTTGCAAAAGAAGATTATGTAACAGCGGCTGATATTGCTCCTGAGGTAGATATCGTATGGACGGCTTACACCGGTATGAACAAAGCTTTTGTTACGAATGGTGACGCAGAATGGGAAAACTCTGCAAATAACGACACCTATGCAGATCTTTCTAAGGTTGACCTGACCGGTAAGACTGCTAACAGCACCGATTTCCCGGCTGCTGCAATCAGAAGTGGTAAATATTATGTAACCGCTTCCTTCATCCTGAAGAACTACGGTGGCCAGTTTGGCAACTGCACCCTGTCCTTCGGTTGGGATGATGCTTTGAAAATTGGTAAGAGAACGGCTAAGGGCTTTACCGCCGGCGACTGCGGTATGCTGGTTCCTTCTTATTCCAATGTGTCTGATGCAGACGGCGGGGCATATCTGATCGATTCTGCATCGAAGTACAATGACACTTATTATTCCCTGTCTATCGCTACTCCGCATCTGCCGGAGACCGGTTCTGTTGTGTATGTCGGCAACGACTATACCTTTGAAACCGACGGCCCCTTAGGTGGCGATGATGGTCTGGGTGTTAAGCTGGATGGCCTGTATCTGGGTACTGTTGGTTTCCAGGTTGCTGAAGGCACTGTGATTTCTGACGACCTGCTGAAGTTCGGCGTAAACGATTGGCCGGCTAACGACCCCGGTTTGTGCAACCTGTACATGGGTTCTAACGACACCAATCGTATGTATACTTTCACCGGTATGACCGAGTATGAGGGTACTACTCCTGCTATGGGTACTCTGAAGATCGCTGGCAACAGCGCTCCGGAGACCAAGTCTTACACCGTTAACTATGTGACCGAGGACGGCGCTTCTCTGGGCACCGAGAAAGTGGAAGAGGGCAAGAGCCCCGCTTCTGTACCGACTCTGCCCACGAAGGATCCCGATGCTGCCGGCCACTACAGCTATGCTTGGGATACCGATCCCACCACGGCGACCATCTCCGCAGACACCACCTTCACTGCTAAGCTGACCACCACGCCGCATAATCCGCAGACTATGGACAGCAACATTGTGGATGCCACCTGCGGTAAGGACGGTTCTAAGACCGTGACCACCAGCTGCTCCGATTGCGGCTATGTGATCAGCGTTGAGAATAACGTGGTTATCCCCGCTACCAACAACCACACCCCCGCTGCTGCGGTTAAGGAGAATGTGAAGCCCGCAACCTGCGAGACTGCTGAGACTTATGACTCCGTGGTTTACTGCTCCGTCTGCGGTCAGGAGATCTCCAGAACCCAGATGACCGGCGAGGCTGCTCTGGGTCACAAGTGGGGCGAGTGGAAGCATGACGACTCTACCGCTAAGGCTGAGTCCAAGCACACCCGCACCTGCGCGAATGACGCTACTCATACCGATAGCGCAGCTTGTAACTTTACTTCTCAGGTAACCCAGAACCAGACTTCTGATCAGCCTGAGATCACCACTTACACCTGTAAGGACTGCGGCTACTCCTACACTGAGGAGACCAAGCCCGCTCTGGGTCATACCCACAACTACGGCGCTCCCGTTGCTGATTACACCAGCGGTGAGGCCTTCGTTGAGAGTAAGGATTACACCCATACTGCTACCTGCACCGGCGAGGGTACCTGCAGCCAGCCGACTAAGACTGACAAGTGCACCTTCGATAATGGTGTGGAGACCAAGGCTGCTACCTGCACCGAGGACGGCGTGAAGACCTTCACCTGCACCGAGTGCGGCGGCACCTACACTGTAGCGATCCCGGCTACCGATCATAACTGGGGCGAGTGGAAGCATGTTGAGGGCACCGAGGGTGCTGATGCACAGCACAGCCGTGTATGTGCAAACGACGCTTCTCACAAGGAGACCAAGGCCTGCGACTTCACCGCTAAGGTGACCCAGGAGGCCACTCTGGATCAGGCCGAGATCACCACTTACACCTGTAAGGACTGTGGCTACTCCTACACCAAGGAGACCGCTCCGGCTCTGGCTGGTGTGACCGTAACTGTAAATGCTGTGGAGAACGGCTCTGTAACCCTGGCCGGTCAGGATGTGACCGCCGGCGGTTCTAAGAAGTTCGCTGAGAACGGCACTTACACCCTGGTTGCGACTCCCAATGAGAACTGCACCTTCGTAGGCTGGCAGACCGGTAACAAGATCGTTTCCACCGATGCTACCTACACCACCGTGGCTATCGCTGACATCACCTACACGCCTGTGTTCGCTGAGTCCGCTAAGCCCGTTCAGTTCACCTTTGTTGATATGTTCAACAACGTGATCTCTTCTCAGCCTGTTGCTTCCGGCGCAGATGTGAAGATCCCGCAGGCGCCCACCTACACCGGCTACACCTTCACCGGTTGGTCCGCAGATGAGGCTACCATTAAGGCCGCTACCTCCTCCATGACTGTTTATGCACAGTATGAGAAGGACGCTGCCGCTACCTACACTGTAACCACTGACGCTGACGCTACCGTTGCTTACGGCAGCAACTCCGCGCAGGGTACTCTGGCTGACGTTCCTTACGGCACCCAGGTAACCGTGTCTAAGGCCGGCGCTACCGCTTGGGCTATCGACGGCAAGATCGTTGCTTACGGCGACAGCTACACCTTCTATGTTGCTTCTGATGTAACTGTGAAGGCTGCTTCCGCTACCACCCAGGCTCCCGTTGTGGCTGCTGTTTCTGCCAACCAGGTTGCCGGTTCTTACAAGGTTGAGTTCGTTGCTACCCGCGCTATGGTGGATGGCTGCACTTACCTGAAGTCCGGTTTCGTGTATGGTAAGAACCTGACTGACGCTGACCTGACTCTGGCCAACGTTGGCAAGAAGGGTTCCGCTGATAACTCCGGCGTTGTGAAGGCTGCTTATGCCAACAGCACCGAGGGCAGCACTCAGTTCATCCTGAGCTATGGTATCTCCGCTCAGACCGGCACTGCCTCCGCTAAGGCATTCTTGACCTACAAGGATCAGAATGGCAAAGTGCAGACTGTGTACTCTGATGTGATGAACCACACTTACGCTTAATCGCGTAGACCCCTATTTATCGCTCCTGCCGGCGGGCAACTGCCGGCAGCGATATAAGGCAATTTAGGAATAGGAGGAATGTCTTCATGAAAGAAGCTTATTCTAAGCCTGTTGTCGACGTCAAGGAATTTCAGCAGATCAATGTGATGACCGCAAGCGGTCCTGAAATTGTTGGTGGCGAAGACGACTAATTGCAATTAGTAAAATAATTGCTCGAGCGAAAAGAGCCGAGGGAGCAATCCCTCGGCTCGATTTTTTTGTTATACCGGTGCGGTCGGTTGGTTGCACCGGGTCTGTATTGTATGGACCGGCGGGGAGACCGTCGGCTTTTTTTGTTTTTTTATGGCAATGGAGCGGCACTTATGGTACAATGAAAGCAGACGAAACGAATTGGAGGCGGCGGTATGAAAAAGATGACAAAGCGCCTGGCGTGCCTGGTGCTGGCGTTGGTACTGGCCTGCTGTGCCCTGCCGGGGGTCACTTACGGTGCCACCACCTCGGTAGATCTGAACCAAAATTACCTGTTCCGTGCCCGAACCAATGCCTTTTCCTTTGGCACCGGTGAGACGGCAAACCTGACCTTTACGCCCCAGTACACGGCGGAATACACCTTAAAGCTGTACGGCCATGTGACAGGCGGGCGGAATATCCGTGCCAGCCTGACGAACCCGGACGGCACGGTCACGGCCTTTGAATACCCTAACCGTACCGGCTCTACCGTTAAGGATTACAGCCATCCGTACCTGACCGCTACCTTGGAGCAGGGCAAAACCTATACCTACTCGGTTTGGGGCTGGACGGCAACCAGCACCGGCGCAACGGTAGATGTGGACTTTACCAGCGGCGAAAGCGGCACCCTGTCCCGGGAGGTGGGGTTGCGGCTGTATCTGGACCAAACGGAATTTACCGCTTACAGCCAGCAGGCGGTGCTGAATGCAATGAAGCTGCTGATTGTGGATCGCTCCGGCGCCCACTTAGAATGGAAGTATAAGGATGCGATGGGCAGCCTGTTGGTGGGCGGCGCCGATGTGATCGTGGATCTGTCCGCTTGCGGTGCTTGCGGCAAGAACACGGTGCAGGTGCATTATATGGGCTACACCGCCACGGCGGATTTTAATTTGGCCCACGACTATTCTGTGCTGCTGGAACGGGTGGCGGCTACGCCCACTGCCCGCGGTTATGACCTACTGGGGTGCAGCCGGTGCAGCGCGACCACCCGGGCGAATTTTGTAGATTATGACGGCTTTTGCATTGCTACCCCCGGCGCGGATATGGGCGCGCTGCTGTTTAACGATACGGACGTGACCGCCGGCGGCCGGATTTATGTAGATCGGGGCAAGGACTGCACGCTGCTGGCTCTGCCCAATAGCGGCTGCCGTTTTGCCGGTTGGCAGCAGGGGAATAAGATTCTGTCCGGCGATGCCAGCTATACCTTTACCCCGGTGGCCAGCGCCACCTACACGCCACTGTTTTTGGATAACAGCGACCGGCTGACCTTTTTGTTTATTGACCCGTTTTCCAATGTGCTGTCTTATCAACAGGTGGACAGTGCCGCGGAGGTAAAGATCCCAACGCCGCCTACCTACACCGGCTATACTTTTGTCGGCTGGTCCTACACGCCGACGCAGATCCACAGCGCCACCGGCTCCCTGACAGTGCAGGCACTGTACCGCGCCGGTGGAGCCAAGCAGCTGACCATCACCGCCCCCGGCTGCACCTTGCAGTGCGGCAGCCAAACTGCCCGGAACAGTCTGACTGTTTCCTATGGGGCGCGGGTTACTGTGTCTGCGGCAGATGCCAAGGGCTTTTCAGCCGATGGGAGGGTGCTGGGTTATGGCAGCCGGTACAGCTTCTACGCCGTTGCCGATTTGGCGCTGGAGAAGCGCACCGATGATCTGACTCCGGTGCCCTCAGTGTCACTGCTCTCCGCCCAGTTGCAGTCGGATACCGGGCGGGTGATGTTTGCTGCCACCCGGTCCATGGCCGGGGAGGGGAACCGGCTGGTGACCTCCGGTTTCCTGTACGGCAAGAATTTGGCAGACGATGACCTGGTGCTGGAGATGGCCGGTAAGCCGGGCACCGGTACGGACGCCGGCACGGTGCGCTGCGCGCAAAACCGCTCTACGGAGCCGGAAGGCCAGTTTGTGCTGTACTACGGCATTTCTGCCCATGTGGGCACTGCCGCCGCGCGGGCGTACCTGACTTATGCAGACGCAGACGGCGTCCTGCACACGGTGTATTCCGACGTGCTGCGCTATACCTATTGACAGACTTTTCTTGTTTACAATCCGTCTGACCTGTGCTACAATAAGGGCAGCAAAGGAGTGCGATTATGAAAAAAACTATACGCTTGGGCAGTTTTCTGCTGGCGTTTCTACTGCTGGTGTGCACCCTGCCGGTGACGGCGTGGGCAGCGTCAACGTCATATGATTTAAGCCGTGCCTTGTTTCGTTCTGCTGAGACCCAAAAAAATGTAGTTTCTTATGCAAAAGGCGAAAAGGCCACGCTGACTTTTACCCCTCAGTACACGGCGGAGTATACTCTGAGCTTTTTTGTACACAATCCGAAGGGCGAAAGCGGACGCAATGCGCACGCAAGTTTGACTTTCCCGGGCGGAAAGGTACAGGAAGGGGAGTATCCATACCGTCCCAACGCCAAGGATTATAGCAGACCTTATATAACCGCCACCTTGGAAAAGGGCAAAACATATACCTACCATGTTTGGGGCTGGTTGCCTACCAGTGAGGCTTCCGATGTAGATATTACATTTATCAGTGGTGCAAGCGGCGCGCTGACGGAGGAACTGGGGCTGCGTGCTTACTTGCAGGGCAAGACAGTATTTAACGGCTACGATCCCCAGGCGGTGCTCAATGAATTGAAACTGCTGGTGGGATTTAAGAATGCCACCCAGCCCTTAGAATGGTGTTACAAAGATGCCGGTGGTGTGCTGAGCATTAACGGCGTCGATGTGATTGTGGATATGTCCGGCTGCGGCGCCGAGGGTATGAACACCATGGCGGTGTACTACCAGGGCTATCGCGCTGAGGCGAAATTTGAAATCCGCAGGCACGAGCATAATTACGAGGCGGGGGATTCGGTTCTGCCCACCTGCACCACTGCGGGCTACACGCCCTACTTCTGCACCATTTGCGCAGATGAGGTGCACCGGGATATTGTCCCGGCGCTGGGTCATAATTATAAAGAAAAAAGCCGTGCCTTTACCAAGGCCACGACTTCTAAGGATGGCAAACGGACGGCAACTTATATTTGCACCCGTACCGGTTGCAAGGCTACATACACCAAGACCTTGCAGACATACTATAAAGCCAGCAATATCAAGCTGAATAAGACCGCCTATACCTATAACGGCAAGGTGCAAAAACCGTCTGTGACCGTGAAAGACAGCAAGGGCAAGGCCCTGAAGAATGGTACGGATTATACCGTCAGCTATCCCAAGGGCATGAAGAATGTGGGCAAATATACCGTAAAAGTGACCCTCAAGGGCAATTACAGCGGCAGTAAGTCCATGACCTATAACATTAACCCCAAGGGTACCGGCGTATCTAAAGTCACTGCTGCCAAGAAAGGCTTTAAGGTGACCTGGAAAAAGCAGGCGACGCAAACTACCGGCTACCAGGTGCAGTACAGCACCAGCAGTAAGTTTAAGAGCGCCAAGACGGTGACGATCAGCAAGAATAAGACCACTTCTAAGAGTGTGAGCAAGCTGTCCGCCAAGAAGAAATATTATGTGCGCGTGCGCACCTATAAAACCGTAAAAATCGGTGGCAAGAGCGTAAAGCTCTACTCCGGGTGGAGTGTGGCCAAGAGCGTGACCACCAAGAAATAAAATGTATTTAGATGTTTGATCGACCGTAGGGGCGGCAATCTGCCGCCCGCAGTGCGGTGAGGGTACCGCACCCTACAAAGAATAGAGATAACCGTAGGGCGGGGGCTTGCTCCCGCCGAACAATCCCTCCGAATTTGCCTACGGCGTTGCCACCACCTAACCGGTGCCCGTCCCCTCTGTCGCTGCGCGACATCTCCCCGCACAGCGGGGAGTCACCCTTTACACAAGGGAGGCTGATTATACACAATGCGGCTCCCCTTGTTTTTATCAAGGCGAGCAGTCGCATTTATGCGACTGAGGGATAAAAGCGGGCAGATACGATCCGCCCCTACCGGTTCAATCGCATCTTCATAAAATAAATAAGCCCCCGCATTCGTTACGAATGCGGGGGCTGTTTTTGATGTATTATTTGGTTTGGCCATAGCGGTGGGCGTAATCCTCAATGCGGGCGAAAAGTTCGTGGGCAAAGGCCTCCTGATTTTCTACGGAAACACAGATTTGCTTGCCGTTTAGCAGGCGGATCTCCGTATAATACTGATAATCGCCAAAGTCCACCAGCATACTCCACTTTTGCCGCATACCCTGGCTGCGCAGGTTCAGGCGGCTGTTGTACACACTGGCAATGTCCTTGTACATAATGGACACGGTGGGGCGGAATTTCTTGGTCAGCAGTGCGTGCATGGTGATCTCTAAATGATCTTTATACAGTGTGACGCCCTTAAAGCCCACAATGTATTTGATCGCCATAATAAGGCCGATAATAAAACACACGAACCCGGCCCACATCATTGGCTCCAGCGAAACATATTTGCCAAGTCCTACTCTAAATATTAAAATCAGCAGTACATAACCGATCAGATACGGCGTAACAAAGTTGCCTGTTACATAGAGAAAATGCTGATACCCGGCAGCGGCTTTGTTGGCGTACCGAAAGGCATAGAACGATGGGATCGGGAATTGACTTTCTTCCATTTCTTTTCCTCAAAGGTTAAATCTCGATGAATTCGTTAAACACGGCGGTCATTTTTTTGCTGACCTCCAGGTCGGTGTGCAGGCTGCCAAAGTACCAGTGCATATACTCCACCTGCTTCATCAGCTCTTGCAAGTAGGTGTTCAGCGGGGTAATGTGCACGCCTTTGTTGGTGTGCAGCTTTAAGAAGTCCTTGGCAATGGCCGGAGCCTCGTAGGTGAGTACATAGTTGACGGCGTACTTATACTCTCGCAGATTATCCTGGCCGTTTTTCAGGTCCTCGGCGGTGGGCAGCTCCGCTTTCCACCAGCTGACCCCGTCCTCTCGCATATCCTTGTCCTCGCTTTCGCCGCCGCCCATCACAAAGAAGGTCTTGTTCTCAAACATAAACATCTCGCCCCGCATTAAGTGGTAAATGTTGTCGGCGATCTTGTGGGTGTTGCCGCCTTTCCAGCGGTAGGGGGTATAGCTGTCCAGCATATCAAAATTCTCATGCGCGCCGTCTAAAAAGCAGATGGTGTACTTGCGTTTTTTCAGCCACTCCAGGTTGCGCTTTTCCTTAGGGTCGTTGGGGTTCCAAAGAAAGCCAAAGTCACCGCAGACGATGACAATATCTTTCTCCCCCAGGCGCTTGAGTTTAGGGTCTTTGAAGTGGGACAGATCCCCGTGGGTGTCGCCGGTAATGTAAATCATAATTCGCTCCGAAAAATTCAAAAAGTTTTTACGCATTTGGGCTTTTCAATTGGGCCCAAAGATGATAGACTAAGTATTATAATATCTTTAATTTGTTCAGGTGTCAAGTTCCATGAAAAAAACTGTCTCTTTCTTTTTATCTTTCGTTTTGCTGCTGTCCGCCGTGTTCTGCGTGCCGGGCTTTTCTGCCTCTGCCGCAGTGTATAAGCCGGACCGCAAGCTGTATTCCCAGGCCTATATGCTCCTTAGCCTGGATGATCCGTCCTTCCCTGTGGTGGCGGAGAAAAATCAGGACAAGCGGATGTACCCGGCTTCTCTGACCAAGATCGTCACCACCATGGTGGTGCTGAATAAAGTGAAGGACCTGAGCCAAAAGACCAAGGTGAGCCAAAGTGCCTACGACGCTGTGCTGGGCACCGGAGCACAGACGGCTGGGCTGAAAGTGGGGGAGAGCCTGACCATTGAACAGCTGCTATATCTTACTATGGTCCATTCTGCCTGTGACGCCTGCCAGGTGCTGGCGGAGTTTGTTTCCGGTTCTACGGACGCCTTTGTGGCGGAGATGAATAGCTGGGTTCAGTCCCTGGGGTGCAAGAATACCCATTTTGTGAACCCGGACGGCCTCCACGACCCCAACCACTATTCCACCGCTGCCGATCTGGCGAAGATCACCTTAAAGGCGCTGCAAAACGACACCTTTGAGAGAATCAGCACCACCGTGCAGTACAAGTACAAGAATACCACCTTTACCCACACCAACTTAATGCTGCAAAGCGGCTATGTGTCTTACTATTACGAGTACGCCAGCGGCATTAAGACCGGCTCCACCGAGGAGGCGGGCTACTGCGTGATCACTAAGGCATCCAAGGACGGCTACAACTATTTGGCTGTGGTGCTGGGCGCGCCGGTGATCGATTATAACAGCGACGGCTATGTGGAGAAATGCTCGTTTATTGACGCTGCGTCCCTGTTTGACTGGGCCTTTGACTCGCTGAAATATACCACCCTGGTCAGCGAGAGCGATGTGATCGATGAGGTGCCGGTAGAGAACGGCAAGGACGCAGACGCGGTGCAGCTGGTGGCAGAAAAGGATGTCAATACCATCGTGCCCGCAGGGCTGGATAAATCCGCCGTGATTATTCGGGCGGTGGATAAGCCGGAGAGCGTGCAAGCCCCGGTGGAAAAAGGACAGAAGATCTGCAAGGCGGAGATCGTCTACGCAGACCAGGTGGTGGCAACGGTGCAGCTGGTGGCTGCCAATCGGGTGGAGCTGTCCACTTTCTTAAAGATTTTGAACGCAGTCAAAGCGTTCTTTTCCCTGACTGTGGTGCGGATCGTGCTGGGCGCCGCTGTGCTGTTTGCGCTGGTGTACCTGTATCTGTTTATCCGCAATGCGCGCCGCAAGAGCAAGCGCAGGGCAGAGAAAATGCGCCAGTACGAGGAGATGCAGACCTCCGGCAATCGGGATCAGGACGGCCCGCCGGACCTGCCGCCCCCGGTGCATAGATAAAGAAAATACGGCGTAGCCATACGCAACATACCCGGCGCTGGAGCGCTTTATCCTCCAGCATACCCCGGTGATGTGAGAAAAGGTTGTTTCGTTTTTTATCCCCTCAGTCAGCTGCGCTGACAGCTCCCCTTTATTGCATAAAAGGGGAGCCAAGTTGTTTTGCCTCCCTTGTGCAAAGGGAGGGGGACCGCCGTAGGCGGTGGAGGGATTGTATGGACAGAAAACACAATCCGCAACTGGTTCAAAATGCCAGGGAACTGCGCAAAAATATGACCCGAGAAGAACGCCGGTTATGGTATGATTTTTTGCGAGATTATTCGGTGCGCTTTACACGACAAAAGGTGCTGGGCAAGTACATCGTGGATTTTTACTGTGCCAAAGCCAAGTTGATCGTTGAAGTGGATGGTACCCAGCATTTCGAAGAACAGGGCGCTGCGTATGACCGAGAGCGTACCGCATATTTGGCACAATACGGATTACAGGTGATCCGTATTCCCAACAATCAGGTGATGGAGCATTTTGATGGCGTGTGTGCCTATATTGATTGGACTGTAAAACAGGCTTTAGGTGAGTGAGAGCTTTTTGTTTTTATCCCCTCAGTCAGCTGCGCTGACAGCTGCGCTTTATTGCATAAAAGGGGAGCCAAGTTTTACAATTTTGCCTCCCTTGTGTAAACGGTGGAGGGATCGTCCTGTCCAATAACCCTTAACATACAAAAAAGAGTTCCCCAATCAAAGGGAACTCTTTTTTATATTTGCTATTCGGCGTTAGCCCTCGTATTCGTCTTCGTTCTCCCAGTTGTGCCAAATGTTTTGCACATCGTCGTTGTCCTCGAACATCTCGATCATCCGGGCCATCTTCATCATATCGTCCTGGCTTTCCAGGCGGGTGTAGGTTGTGGGGATATACGCCGGCTCAGAGGAAAGGATCTTGTAGCCCTTGCCCTCCAGCTCGTCCCGCACGGCACCCACATCGTTGGGCTCGGTGCGAATTTCAAAAATATCCGTATCATCAGTCAAGAAATCGGCAGCACCTGCCTCCAGTGCGTCCTCCATCAGTTGGTCCTCGTCCACATCCTCGCGCTCAATGACGATGACTCCCTGGCGGTTGAACATAAAGGTCACGGAACCCTGGGTGCCCATATTGCCGCCGGCCTTATCAAAGTAATGGCGAACCTCACCGGCGGTGCGGTTGCGGTTGTCGGTCAGGGCCTCTACCACCACGGCCACGCCGCTGGGACCGTAGCCCTCATAAATGATCTCCTCATAGTTGGCGGTGTCCGTCTCGCCGGCTGCCTTCTTGAGCATACGATCAATATTGTCGCCGGGCACATTATTCTGCTTGGCCTTGGCGATAATGTCCTTTAACTTGGTGTTTACACTGGGGTCCGGGCCACCCTGCTTTACGGCAACGGCCAGTTCGCGCCCGATCTTGGTAAAGACCTTGGCTCTGGCGGCGTCGTTGGCGCCCTTTTTGCGCTTAATGGTGCTCCATTTGGAATGTCCGCTCATCCAATCACTCCTTCAGTCTTAGTCTAAAATACCCGTCAATTTTACCACAAAGCCCCGCCAATATCAAGTGCAAAATCCGCATTCAGCCGCCGAGCGGGTCACTTCCCGGTCAAAATCGCAACTTTCTGTTGTATATGCTGCTAAAATATGGTATGATAATGCGTATAAGTTCTAAGCAAAAACAAAGAACGGAGGACGATTTTATGTATTCGGATTACTATGATTCCATTGCCCAGGTGGCAGGTGCGGACCCGGAAGTTGCTGCGGCAATGAATCAGGAGCTGCAACGCCAGCGGGATAATATTGAGCTGATCGCATCGGAGAACCTGGTGTCTCCCGCTGTGATGGCGGCTATGGGCTCTGTGCTCACCAACAAATATGCCGAAGGTCTGCCCGGCAAGCGCTACTACGGCGGCTGCCAGTATGTGGATGTGGTGGAGAAGATTGCCATTGAGCGCGCCTGCAAACTGTTTGGTGCCAAGTATGCCAATGTGCAGCCTCACTCCGGTGCCCAGGCCAACACGGCTGTCTATTTTGCTTTGCTGAAGCCGGGTGACACGGTGATGGGTATGGCGCTGGACAACGGCGGCCACCTGACACACGGCTCTCCCGTGAACATCAGCGGCAAGTACTTTAACTTTGTGCCTTACGGCGTCAATGACGAGGGCTTTATTGACTATGCGGCATTTGCCAAGCAGGTGAATAAAGTGAAGCCCAAGTTGATTGTGGCCGGTGCCTCCGCCTATCCTCGGGAGATTGACTTCCAGACTATGGCGGATATTGCCCATGCCAACGGCGCTATGTTCATGGTGGATATGGCCCACATTGCCGGCTTGGTGGCAGCGGGTCTGCACCAAAGCCCGGTGCCTTGCGCCGATGTGGTGACGACCACTACCCATAAGACCCTGCGCGGTCCTCGGGGCGGCCTGATCCTGTGCAACAATCCCTATTTGATCAAAAAGCTGAATTCCGCCGTGTTCCCCGGTACCCAGGGCGGCCCGCTGATGCACATTATTGCCGCCAAGGCCGTGTGCTTTGGCGAGGCGCTGAAGCCGGAATTCAAAGCCTACCAGCAGCGGGTGATCGACAACGCCAAAGCACTGGCGAAGGGACTTACCGACCGTGGGCTGAACCTGGTGTCCGGCGGCACGGATAACCACCTGTGTCTGCTGAGCCTGATTGGCACCGATGTGACCGGCAAGGAGCTGGAGCACCGGCTGGACGAGGTGCATATCACCCTGAACAAGAACACCGTGCCCAACGAGCCCCTGTCTCCCTTTATCACCTCCGGTGTGCGGATCGGTACCCCGGCAGCCACCACTCGTGGACTGAATACGGAGGATATGGACAAGATCGCCGAGTATATTTATCTGGCCATCACGGACTTTGACAATCAAAAAGAGAACATTGCAGCGGGCGTGGCAGAAATCTGCAAAAAATACCCGCTCTATGCGTAAAATTTTATGAAAATTCTGTTTGTTTATCTGTTTCAGGCGCTGCTGCAGCTGATTTATCTGCCGCTGAAAGCCTTTTGCAAGGTGCAGGATCAGGTGGTCTATCTCTCTCGCCAAAGCAACGAGAAGAGTCTGGATATGCAGCTGCTGGAACAGGCCATAGAGGAGAAAGCCCCCGGCACCCGTCAGGTGTTTCGGCTGCAAATGATGGAGGACGGCTTTGCCGGCAAGCTTCGCTATTTCGGCCATTTGGTGGGGGATATGAAAGCCCTGGCTTCCTCCAAAGTGGTGATCGTAGACACTTACTCCATCGCCGTGTCCTGCCTGCGGCATAAAGCCGGCGTGCAGGTGGTGCAGATGTGGCACGCACTGGGGGCTGTTAAGAAATTCGGCTTGCAATCCCTGGGCACCAAGGAGGGGCGGGACGCCCGCTTGAGCCACGCCATGCACATGCACCAAGGTTACGACTATGTGTTGTGCCCCTCGGCAGCCACCGCTCGGTTTTATATGGAAGCCTTTGGCTGCCCGGCAGAGAAGATCAAAATTTGCTCCCTGCCTCGGGTGGACGATATTGTGACTCCCAAAGAGGGGCTGGCTCAGCGCTTTTATGCAGAGAACCCGGGTCTCAGTGACCGGCGGCTGGTGCTGTATCTGCCCACTTTCCGAGATCGAGAGGCCTATGTGGCCCAGGAGCTGAAATTGGCCTTTGCGGAGCAGGAGACCTACCGGTTGGTGGTGCGTACCCACCCGCTGAGCAAGGTAAAGCCGGATCCGGAATTCAGTATCCACGGCAACTACTCCACCTATGAATTGATGCAGTTGGCAGACGCCATCGTGACGGACTATTCTGCCTGCGCCTTTGAGGCGTCCCTCTTAATGAAACCCCTGTATTTCTTTGTGCCGGATTATGATCTGTATATGCGGGATCGGGGGCTGAATGTGGACTTGCGGCAGGAGATGCCTGCTGCCACCTTTACGGACGCGGACGCGCTGGCAGACAGCCTGCGCACGGCGGCTTATGACTATGACGCGCTTTATGCGTTTCAGTCCAAATATGTGGAGAATACCAAGAATAATAACGCAGCCATCTTAGCCAACTTTGTGCTGACTTTGCTGCAAAAGAAGGACAGCGATTCTTAATGGAATACACATTTTCAAACAAGATCTCTGCACTGCAACCCAGCGCCATTCGAGAAATCTTAAAGGCGACCGCCGACCCGGCCATTATTCCGCTGGCAGCGGGCAACCCGGCGCCGGATGCGTTTCCGGTGGACGAGGTTCGGGCCATTACCGCCGATATTCTGCAAAAAACGCCTATTGACGCCTTGCAGTACGGCGTGTCCGAGGGGTATCAGCCCCTGCGGGACACGGTGCGGGACTGGCTTGCCCGTCGGGAAAAGATCGGTACCGACGTGGACGATCTGCTGATCGTCAGCGGTGCGACCCAAATTATGGACCTGGTTACCAAGGTGCTGTGCAACGAGGGCGACACGGTGATCTGCGAGGAACCGTCCTTTATCGGCTCGCTGAACTGCTTCCGCTCCTACGGTTGTAAGCTGGCCGGCGTGCCGATGGAGGCAGACGGTATGGACACCGCCGCTTTGGAGCGGGTGTTGCAGGAGAACCCGGGCGCCCGATTTATCTACACCATTCCCAATTTCCAAAACCCCTCCGGCGCCACCATGAGCCTGGAGAAACGGCAGCAGGTGTACGCCCTTGCCAAGCAGTATGGTGTGCTGATCCTGGAGGACAACCCTTATGGCGACCTGCGGGTGGCCGGTGAGCCGCTGCCCACCATTAAGAGTATGGATACGGACGGCATTGTGATCTATGCCGGTTCCTTTTCCAAGATCTTGTCCCCGGGTCTGCGGGTAGCCTACTGCGTGGGTCCCAAGCCGGTGCTGGCCAAAATGACCGTGGGCAAGCAGGCGGAGGATGTGCATACCGCTATGCTGAATCAGATGATCGTGTACCAGTGGTTCCGGCAGTATGATGTGGACGCCCATATTGAGAAGATCCGCGGCATTTACCGCAAAAAGCTGGAGCTGATGTGCAACTGCATTGACAGTGATCTGGGCGATTTTGTAGAGTATGTGCGACCCCAGGGCGGTCTGTTCATTTGGTGCAAGCTGCCCGGCGATGTGGATATGTTGGACTTTTGTAAGCGTGCCATTGCCAAACAGGTGGCTGTGGTGCCCGGCAACGCCTTTATGATCGACGACAAGGCAGTCAGCCACCATATTCGGCTGAATTTCTCCACCCCGTCCGATGAGGCTATTGTGGCCGGTGTGCACCGATTGGGTGAAGTGGCTGCCGATCTGCGCAGCAAGTAAAGGAGCAAAGAATTATGTCTGAAGAAGTAAAAGTAGAACGAAAAAAGCGCAGCCTGTCGCTGATTCAGCCCACCTCCATTCCCACCTTGGGCAATTACCTGGGGGCGATGAAGGGCTGGAGCGCCTTTCAAGAAGAATATGACACCATTTACGGCGTAGCAGACCTGCATTCCATTACCGTGCGCCAGGACCCGCAAAAGCTGCGGCGGCAGACCACGGAGCTGTACGCTATGCTGTTGGCTTTGGGTCTGGACCCGGACAAGGGTATTGTGTTTATCCAGTCCCATGTGCCCACCCATTCCCAGTTGGGCTGGCTGCTGAACTGCTACACCCAGTTTGGCGAGCTGTCCCGTATGACCCAGTTTAAGGACAAGTCCAAGCAGCACGCAGACAATGTGAATGCCGGGCTGTTTACCTATCCTTGCCTGATGGCGGCGGATATTTTGTTGTACCAGTCGGATATTGTGCCGGTGGGTGCGGACCAAAAGCAGCACCTGGAGATTGCCCGGGATATTGCAGAACGCTTTAACGGCATTTACGGCAATGTGTTTACCGTGCCGGAAGCCTACATTCCCAAGAGCGGCGCCCGGGTGATGAGCCTGCAAGACCCCACCCGCAAGATGAGTAAGTCCGATCCCAACCCCAAGGGTACGGTGTACCTGACGGACGAGCCCAGCGTTATTATGAAAAAGTTCCGTTCTGCGGTGACAGACAGCGAGATGAGTGTGCACTACGGCGAGGGTAAGGACGGCATCAACAACCTGATGACCATTTACGCCGCCGTGACCGGCAAGACGATGGAGGCCATCGAACAGGAGTTTGCCGGTAAGGGCTACGGCGACTTTAAGACCGCTGTAGGCGAGGCGGTGATCGCTGAGCTGGAGCCGGTGCAGCAGCGCTTTAATCAGTTTATGCAGGATAAGTCCTATTTGCAGGCATGTTGGACCAAGGGCGCGGATCTGGCCCAGCGGGTCAGCCAGCGCACACTGGATAAGGCCATGAAGAAGATCGGCTTTTTGCTGAAATAAAAATGTGCAAGGGCGCACACCGGCAGCACCGGCGTGCGCTCTTTTATTTTGTCCATGCGGGAATATGGGCAATTTCACCAATTTGTAAACATATTTTTGGGCGGTTTGCCGTTGACCTGCCTATAAAATGTGTGTTATAATAAACTTGCATTGTATATATGTATGTAATAAGTGCGTATATACCGGATTGCCGATACGCCCTGAGAGGGCGGGCGGCGTGTCATTTTTTGTACAAATGATCTCTGTCACCCGGCGGGTGCCCTGTGCAACCCCTGCAAGAACTCTGCCTATCGCAGGCAAAACACGAGGAGGAATTATTTTGAAAGAAGCAAAAGCAATGGCTTATGTGAACATGTACGGCGTGCTCGCTACGCTGGAGAACTTGTGCCAGATCGACGACCAGGCCAAGGCCGTGCTCCGTGAGCTGAAAAAGCCGGTGTCCATCTGCTTTGATGTGACGAACGGCCCCTGCTGCACATTCAACTTCACCCAGGATGGCTGCAAAATGAGCGAGGGTACTTACGGCTGCACTTGCAAAATGAATTTTGCCAGCCCGGAGAAGTTTAATGCACTGATTGACGACTCTAAGCCCGGCGTGCCGGTAAAGGGCGCCGTACAGGTGCTCTCTTTCCTGCTGGGTCCGTTTACCAAGCTCACTAATCGGCTGACTCAGCTGCTGATGCCCAGTGAGGCGGACTTAAAGGACAGAGCGTTTTTTGAGGAGTCCACCGTTTTGACTTTCTACACCATTGCCGGAGCCATCTCTGCCCTTGCCAATACGGACAGCGTGTCCAAGCAGTCCGCGCTTTATACGGTAGACGGTGATGTGTCTATGGGCATTAAGGATGTGTGCTACGCCACCATTCGGGTCAATAACCACACGTTTCGCACCATTAAAGAAAAGGCCCAGTCTCCCCGGGCGGTGATGGAGTTTGCTACCATTGATCTGGCAAACGGTCTGTTTAACGGCACCGCCTCCACCATGGCAGAGCTGTGCGCCGGTCATATTTACATGGCAGGTATGATTTCTATGGTGGATAATATCAACCGCGTTTTGGACAGAGTTGCGGTATATCTGGGTTAAGGAGGTCTTTTAGAATGAGTAAATTTCCTGAATATAAGCATGAAAAAAGCCAGGAGTGGTTTAATCGGGCACTGAACGCCATTCCCTCCGGCGTGTACGGGCACTTGGGCCCCAGCGAGGGTTTGTTCCTGCCCATTACCAAGTGGCCGCTGATGTCCCAAAAGGCCAAGGGCACCTATTTTTGGGATGTAGACGGCAACAAGTATTTGGACTTTATGTGCGCTTACGGCCCCAATGTGCTGGGCTATTGCGATGACGATGTGGATGCCGCTGCCATGGAGCAGTTAAAGACCGGCAACTGCACCACTTCTCCCTCTTACAAAATGGTAGAGTGCGCCGAGTTGCTGATCGACACTGTGAACACCGCCGATTGGGCGTTCTTTATGAAGAACGGCTCCGATGCCACCACTTTCTCCGTGATGTGCGCCCGTGCACACACCGGCAAAAAGAAGATGATGTTCTTTAAGGGCTATTACCACGGCGATTTCCAGTGGGCCCAAAAGGTGGACTACCCGGGCATTTTGCCGGAGGAAGTAGAGAACAATGTGGTGGTGCCCTGGTTTGACCTGGACGCTATGCAGAAGGCCTATGACGAGGCAGGCGGCGACTTTGCCGGCTTGATTGCCCAGCCCTATGACCACGGCAACTTTAAGGACAATGTGTGCGCCACGCCGGAGCAGTGGAAAGCGGTTCGTAAGTTCTGCGACGACCACGGTATGGTGCTGATTTTTGACGATGTGCGTACCGGCTTCCGTTTGGATCTGGCCGGTTCCGACCATTACTATGGCATTAAGGCAGACTTGATCTGCTTCTGTAAAGCTCTGGCCAACGGCTACAATATGTCTGCTGTTTGCGGTCAGGAGCATATGAAGAATACCGCTTCTTCCGTGGTGTATACCGGCTCTTACTGGATGAGCGCCGAACCGTTCGCCGCCTGCCTGGCTTGTATTCCTAAGATGAAGAAGCTCAACACGCCTAAGATGTTCCGGGAAATGGGCACCCAGCTGACGGACGGCTTTGTAGCTGCCGGTAAGCAGCACGGCTTCGACCTGGTGGTGTCCGGCGAGCCGGCGCTGTTCTATCTGCGCGTTGCCAACGATGAAAGCCTGATGCTCCACCAGGAGTGGATTGCCGAGTGCGTCAGCCGCGGGCTGTTCCTGGCGTCTCACCACAATCACTTTATGAATGCCGCGGTTACCCAGGACGATATTAAGCTGGCCATCGACATTGCCGAGGACGCCTTCGGCGTTGTGGCTGCCAATCATCCGGAGATCCCGGGATTAGTGAAATAAACCAATCATTTTTGCCGGGTCTGTGCAAGGGGGCACGGCCCCGGCAACAACAGAAAGGGAGGACTTTGAATGCCTGCTGATTTCAAGCCATTTGACAAAGCCGAGTGGCTCCGCCTGGAGAAAAAGGCGGACGAGTTAAGACGACTGACCGTGCAGACCACCGTTTGGGGCGGCTCCGGCCACATCGGCGGCGCCATGAGTGCCATGGACGCCATGACCATTCTCTATCACCGCTTTATGAAGCTGGATGTAAACAACCCGGACATGGAGGACAGAGATCGCTTTGTGCTCTCCAAGGGGCATGCGGCTGTGGGCTACGGCCCGGTGATCTGCGACTACGGCTTTATGCCGGTGGAGGGGCTGCACAACTTTAACCTGACCGGTTCCAAGTTTGGTATGCACCTGGATAAGAACAAGATCAAGGGCATTGATTGCTCTTCCGGCTCTTTGGGTCACGGCCTTTCCCTGGCAGATGGCTTTGCCCTGGCTGGCCGCGTAAAGGGTCAGGACTATATGGTCTATTGCCTTACCGGTGACGGCGAGCTGAATGAGGGCTCCAACTGGGAGGCTGCCATGACCGCTGCCCAGTTTAAGCTGTCCAATGTGGTGGTGCTTGTGGATAACAACAAGTGCATGATTGACGGCCGCGTGGACGATGAGATGAAAGTGGAGCCGCTGGATAAGAAGTTCGAGGCCTTTGGCTTTAAGGTAAAGCGCGTAGACGGCCAGAATATGAAGGAGCTTAACGATGCCATTGAGGACGCCATCGCCAATCACAAAAACGGCGGCGACCAGCCCTATTGTATCGTGATGGATACCTTTAAGGGCGCCGGTATCGACTTTATGGAAGATGATTACCACTGGCATTACGGCGCACTGGACGAGGCAAAAGAGAAGGCTTGCTACGAGAGCCTGGATAAGTATTACAAGAAACGCTGCGAGCGTGCGGAAAAGGAGGGCTAAGCCATGGCAAGCGGAATGACTTATACAATGACGGAGACCACCGCCCTCTCTACGGCGGAATATTACGGCAAGGCGCTGTGCGAGCTGGGTGCGGAGCACCCGGAAGTGGTGGCGCTGACCGCTGACCTGGGCAAATCCACCAAGATCGGTATGTTTGGCGAGAAGTTCCCGGATCGTTTCTTCAATGTGGGTATTGCAGAGCAGAATATGTTTGGCGTGGCAGCCGGGCTGGCGCAGAACGGGCTGATCCCCTTTGCTTCTACCTTTGCTATTTTTGCTTCTGCCCGCTCCTTGGATCAGGTACATACGGATATTTGCTATCAGAATGTACCGGTTAAGATTATTGCTACCCATGCGGGTACTTCATTCGGTCAGGCGGGCTCTACCCACCATGCTTTGATCGATATGGCGTGCATGCGCTCTCTGCCCCACATGACCGTGATCTGCCCCTGCGACGGCGCAGAGACTTATCATGCGGTTAAGGCAGCGTACAGCTATCCCGGCCCGGTTTATATTCGTATCAACCGCGGCTTTGACCAGATCGTTTATCCCAAGCTGGAGGAGTGCACCTTTGAGGTGGGCAAGGCCAAGGTAATGAACGAGGGCACAGATATTACCGTGATTGCCTGCGGTTCCTGCGTGTATCAGGCCATGCAGGCTGCCCAAATGGCAGCGGCTGACGCTGGACTGAAGGTGCGTGTGCTGAATATGCATACCATTAAGCCTCTGGATGAGGAAGCTGTAATGTCCGCCATTATGGACACGCGCCGGATTATCACCGTAGAGGATCACACCGTGATGGGCGGTTTGGGCACCGCTGTTGCTGAGGTGGTTGCCAAGAGCGGCAAGGCCTGCGTCATGCGGATGCTGGGCCATCAGGATGAATTCTCCACCATCGGTCTGCACGAGGACCTGATGTCTCTTGCAAAGATCGACGCCAACGGCATTGCCGACACCATTGCCGAAGTGATGCACGCCGATTTTGAAGCGGACGACGCTTGGGACGACGAATTCTAATTCGCGCACAGATGTTAAAACTTCAAAATCAAGAAAGGATGTGCCAGTATGGCAAGTGATACCACACGCTACACCAACAAGGTGTTTATGACCGGCGCCTTGCCGCTGCTGAAGACCATCGCCAACGATGTGCCGGAGCTGAAGAAGAAATTTGAGGGCGTCAACGCCGTGTACCAGGTTTCTGCTATGGCTAACGCACAGGACAAAGAGGCGATCCACTTTATCATCGAGGATGGAGAGTGGACGGTCAAACTGGGTGAGTACTTGGGGCAGCAGAAGATTGACGCCGAATTGCAGTTCTCTTCTATGGAGAAGATGAATGCGTTTTTTAAGGGCAATATGAGCGCCCTGCCCAAGATGAAGATCAAGAGCTTTGGCAAGTTCATCAAATTTATGATGGTACTGCTGAAGATGAGTTCTCTGCTGGGTATTAAAGAACCGCCGGAAGATGAGCAGCTATGTCTGCTGCTGACCAAGCTGTATTTTTATTTGCTGTCCTCCGGTATCAGTCAGTTGAACAAAATGGGTCACCCGGCCATTCGGGAATGGACTTCCAAGAGCCCGGACCGGGTGTACCAGTGGGCTGTGGAGGGTCACCCGGAGTGCACCGCTTACCTGCGCATTAAGGCAGGCAAGTCCCGTGCCGGCCGTGGAGAGTATAAGCGCTCCAAGCCGTTCTTCTGCATGAAGTTCGACACCGCCCAGCACGCGCTGATGATCCTGCTTGGCACCGGCGATATGCTCCAGATGACCAAGGATAAGCAGCTCATCATGGAGGGTGCGCCGGAGTTCGGCGCCATGATCGGCGAATACATGATGATCGTGGGCGACCTGGCCTCTTAATTTTCAAACGCCTTGCGGCACCTCTTTACGGGGTGCCGCTTTTTTTGTTTTGATTGTGCTTTATAAGGTATGAAAAGGCGGATAAAATAAAACCGCCCCTATGCTGCATGGTAGCAACAGGGGCGGTTCTTGATATTCTTAATTTTTCTTTTCGTTTTCCAGTTCTTGCTGTTCTTTATAGAACATGTTGGCCTTAACATACACTTGGATATAGCCGTTGATCACCTGGGCCAGTTCGCCGGCAGAGTAGGGGTTGGGCAAAATGTGCTCGTCGTCGTCGATCACCACCGGCCCCCGCTCAAAGTCGTTAAAGGTGGGCATTAGGCTATAATTTTCTGCGGTCTTTACAATAGAGATCAGGGTGTAGTCCGCTGTGGCGTTAACAAAGCCCTTTTTCTTAGTATATTTCTCAATGGTGGACAGGTCGCTCTGGTCATTGTGCTTCTTGGAGTAGCAGGAGTCGATCACTTCCTCAATAAACTGCTCCAGCTGTTCCTCGCTGTACGGCGCTTTCAGCAGATGCACCTTATCAATATCCGCTATGCCGTACTTGTCGCTTTCGCCGCAGGGAATGCCGATCAGGTTCTCGTCCTCGTCTACATAAAGGGAGATGGTATAAAATGCTTTTTCCATATACAAAAATCACCTTTTCCGTTGGTTCTCCCCCTTATTATATCGGATTGCGTTGAAAAATACAACCGTTTGTGCTAAACTGGGGACGGTGATTGTATGAAACAAGTTTTAATAACCGGCGGCGCTACCGGCATTGGTGCGGCTACGGCGCAGGTGTTTCTGGAACGGGGCTACCGCGTGTTTGTGACGGTGCACCAAACGGCGGCGGAGCTGCCGGGAGTGACGGCGATCCCTTGCGATATTACGGACCCGGCGGCGGTGGAACGGTTGTTTGCCGCGGTGGGCACGGTGGATGTGCTGGTGAATAACGCCGGGATCAGTCTGATCCGCCAAATTCAGGATACCACGCCGGAGGATTATGACGCCCTAATGGGGGTCAACTGCAAGGGCGTGTTCCTGTGTAGCCGGGCGGCAGCGGTGGATATGCTGCGCCGCCACAGCGGCGCCATTATAAATGTGTCCTCCATGTGGGGGCAGGTGGGCGCCTCTTGTGAAACGGTGTATTCCATGAGCAAGGCCGGGGTTATCGGCTTCACCCGGGCGCTGGCCCAGGAGTTGGCGCCGGAGGGCATTGCCGTCAACTGTGTGGCGCCGGGAATCATTGACACTCGTATGAATGCCTGCTTTGACCGAGCAGAGCTGGAGGCCGAGGTGCCTATGGGTCGACTGGGCACACCCCGGGAGGTGGCAGAGGCTGTGCTGTACCTGGCAGAGAGTCCGTATGTGACCGGCCAGGTGTTGGGGGTCAACGGCGGTATTGTATAACATAATAAAATGAGCGTAGGGCGCAGAGGCGCCGCGTAGGGAATGTGCGCGGCTTTTCTGCGCCCTTTGTCACACCTTTTGCCGTCTTTCATAGTATGGTTTAGAAAGGCGAAAGGAGGTACTACGGTTATGGGTTGTGGTTGCAATAACGGTTGCGGCTGCGGATCTTCCTGGATCGTGATTTTGATTATCATCCTGTTGCTCTGCGGCGGTTTCGGTAACTGCGGCTGCGGTAATGACTGTGGCTGCGGCTGCTGATTATCCGGTCGGTGCAAGGTGTGCATGGCATACCTTGCCGTACATAATAAGATCAAAAAAATAGGGGAGTACCCATAGCGCCGATGGTCAAAGATCGGCGCTTTTTTGCACGTATTTTTGCCAAAGACAATGAAAGTCAAAAAATATTTATGCTAAAATTCCGCATAACCAAGCCAAAAATCGGGTATACTCTCCGGGAAGGTCAAAAAAAGTCAAAAAAGTTCTTGACTTTCTCTGACCTTTGTGCTACTATGATGACAGAAGGTCAAAGAAAGTCAAAGTCAGAGTGTGAACGAGCGCAAGATCAACAACGGCTCCTGTATCCCTCTCGCCGGGCTTTCCACCTTCATTAGATAGGAAGTGATTGGAAAATGAAGATCAGTGATGTGATCGCAGATATGATTCTTGATATGTTTGATGACAACAAATCCACCGTTCAGATCCAGCGCAACGACCTGGCGGCGCGGGTGGGCTGTGTGCCCAGCCAGATCAATTATGTGATCACCTCCCGGTTTACACCGGAGCAGGGCTACCGCATTGAGTCCAGGCGTGGCGGCGGCGGGTGTATTCTCATTACCCGTGCCGACAGCAAGAACCAGGCGCTGATGGCGCTGATCAATTCCATTGGTCCTGCCATAGATGAAAAGACGGCCAAGGCCCATCTGTACAACCTGCACTACCAGGGCTTGATGGACGCCCGCAGCGCCAAGATTATGGAGTCGGCGCTCACCGGGTGGAACCAGCACGGCGTAGACGAGCAGGTGCTGGACCAGATACGCGCCCGTCAATTTAAACAAATGCTGCTTGCATACATCAATTAGGAGGTTATTTGTTATGCGTTGTGAACATTGCAATCAAAACGAGGCAACCACTTATATTAAACAGAATATCAACGGCAAGGTGACCGAGATGCACCTGTGTCGGGATTGTGCCGAGAAGTTAGGCGTCTTGGAGCCCATGCACAGCAATATGGGCCTTGGCTCTATGTTTGAGGGCAGTTTCTTCGGCAACTTCCTGGGAGCCGGGCTGGCAGCCATGAACGCCCTGACAGGCGTAGATCGCTGCGACTACTGCGGCTCCACCTTTAACGATATTATCAACACCGGCAATGTGGGTTGTGCCCACTGCTACGACCGGTTTGCAGACAAACTGGAACCCAGCATTCGCAAAATTCACGGTGCCACCCGCCATATTGGCAAGAATATTTCTTACACGGAGGAAAAGGAACCGGTGAACAACGCCAAGGCGAAAGAACCGGCAGCAGAGAAGCCCCAAAGTGAGCGGGAGCGCTTGCAGGCGGAACTGGACAAGGCGGTGCAGGAGCAGCGCTACGAGGACGCAGCGGTGCTGCGTGACCAAATCAAAGAGCTAAAGCCGGAGGAATAAAGATGAATAAGTGGTACAGCGGCGAGGGCAAAAATTCAGATGTAGTGGTGGGTGCTACCGTGCGCCTGGCCCGCAATTTGGCAGACGCCCCCTTTCCCATTCGTATGAACAACGAGATCCGCAGAAACACGGTGAAGAAAATCTTTGCCGCCGTGAAGAATTCTCCCTATGCCGGGGAGTTCGATCTGGTGGATCTGAGCGCCGTGTCTTCGGCGCAGGCGTATGCCTATGCGGAGCAACAGCTGATCAGCCGTCGCTTTGCCCGGCAAAAGGATCAAAGTGCTTTTTTGCTCAGCAAGGACGGCAGCGCCAGCGTGATGCTTTGCGAGGAGGATCATATTCGCTTACAGGTGCGCGCCGCCGGGCAGGACCTGGAGGGCGCTTACGCCAAGGCGGATCAGCTGGACGACGCCCTGCTGGAACGGTTACCCATTGCTTTTGATGAGCGGCTGGGCTTTTTAACAGCTGTGCCCACCAATTTGGGCACCGGTATGCAGGCCATGCTGGATTTGCACCTGCCGGCACTGGCAGGTCAAGGGCTCATTGACCAGCTGACGGTGATGATCGGCAAGCTGGGACTGTCGCTGCAACCTCTTTATGACGGCCACGGTAACTTTTATCGGCTGACGAACCAGGTAACACTGGGCATTACCGAGAAAGCGGCCATTGATAATGTAAATGCCATTTGCGACCAAATCGTGCGCCAGGAGCGCAACCTGCGTCAGCAGCTGCAACAGCAAGACGCCTTTTTGGATCGTATTTACCGAGCTATGGGCACGCTGCAAATGGCTCGTACTTTGAACCAGGACGAATTTTTTGACCTGGTGTCGCTGCTGCGCCTGGGTATTTCTCTTGGCGAGAGCAGCAAAACATATAGCGATGTAGGCGAACTGATCCAGAAGGTACAGAACGCCACCATTGCAGCCGCTGCCGGGGCAGAAGTAACTGCCGACGCAGTGGATAAGATCCGCGCCGGGCTGGTGCGGCAGGCTTTGGCGTAAAAAGGAAAGCGGAATTTCCTCTTGCACCAAGGCAATAAGGAGGATTTACCATGTATAGATTTAACTACTTTACCGAAAAAGCAAACCATGTGATCAACCTGGCCATTACCTCCGCAGAGGAGTTGGGCCATAACTATATCGGCAGTGAGCACTTGCTGCTGGGTATCTTGAAAGAAGACGCCGGCTTAGGCGCCCAGGCGCTGCGTGAAAGCGGTGTGCAGACCGAAGATGTGGAAAAGCTCATTAAGGAGAATATCGGCGTAGGGGAGCCTACCCGGTTGACCCCGGACGACTTTACCCCACGGTTTAAACGGATGCTGGAGTTGGCGTTCCAGATTGCCCGCGGTATGATGCATTCCTTTGTAGGCACAGAGCACCTGTTGCTGGCACTGCTTAAGGAGACGGATTCTTACGGCTACAAGTTCCTGCTGGCACTGGGCGTGCGCCCGGAAGTGCTGGTGGAGCAGCTGTTCTCCGGTCAGGAGACGCAGCCGGACGGCAAGACCGACGGTAAAAAGGGCAAGACCAAGACGCCTACGCTGGACGAGTTTGGTCGTGATCTGACTGCGCTGGCCGAGGGCGGCAAGATCGATCCGGTGATCGGTCGTGAAAAGGAAATTGAGCGGGTCATTCAAATTTTGTCCCGCCGCAGCAAGAACAACCCCTGCCTCATCGGCGAACCGGGCGTAGGTAAAACCGCCATTGCCGAGGGGCTGGCGCTGAAGATCGTCAAGCACGAGGTGCCGGAACTGCTGGAAGGCAAAAAGATCGTGGCGCTGGATCTGACCTCTATGGTGGCCGGCACAAAGTACCGTGGCGACTTTGAGGAGCGAATTCAAAAAGCCATGGACGAGGTAAAGCAAGCCGGTAACATTATTTTGTTTATCGACGAGGTGCACACCTTGATGGGCGCCGGGTCTGCCGAGGGCGCAACGGACGCTGCCAATATCTTAAAGCCCGCTTTGGCTCGTGGTGAGATCCAGGTGATCGGTGCCACCACCATTGACGAGTACCGCAAGAATATTGAAAAGGACGCCGCCTTGGAGCGCCGGTTCCAGCCGGTGACCGTGGGCGAGCCTACCGAGGAGCAGACCGTGGAAATTCTGAAAGGTCTGCGGGATAAGTACGAGGCCCACCATAAAGTGAAAATTACCGACGCTGCTATTGAAAACGCGGTGAAGATGAGCAGCCGATACATTGCCGACCGGTTCCAACCGGATAAGGCCATCGACCTGATTGACGAGGCCTGCTCTAAAGTACGCCTGGCGGCTTATACGGCTCCGCCGAACCTGAAGGAGATGGAAACGGAGATCAAGCGCCTGGCGGCAGAAAAGACCGCTGCCGTGCGCAGCCAGAACTTTGAGCAGGCGGCAGAACTGCGGGATAAGGAAAAGAGCCTGCAAGACCTGCTGGATCAGGAAAAGGAGAAGTGGAAGAACACTTCTTCCCACGATGTAAAAGAAGTGACCCCTGCGGATATTGCCGCCGTGGTGTCCGGCTGGACGGGTATTCCGGTACAGCAGATCACCAAGGAGGAGTCCCAGCGGCTGCTGCAACTGGAAAAGATCCTGCACCAGCGGATCGTGGGTCAGGATAAGGCCGTATCGGCGGTGGCCCGCGCCATCCGTCGTGGTCGTGCGGGGCTGAAAAACCCCAAGCGTCCGATGGGCTCCTTTATCTTCCTTGGCCCCACCGGCGTGGGTAAGACGGAGCTTTGTAAGACTTTGGCCGAGGCGATGTTTGGGGACGAGAATGCCATCATCAAGCTGGATATGAGCGAGTATATGGAGAAGCACACGGTCTCTAAGCTGATCGGTGCGCCTCCCGGGTATGTGGGCTTTGACGAAGGCGGCCAGCTGACGGAGAAAGTCCGCAGAAAGCCCTACTGCGTGGTGCTGTTTGATGAGATCGAAAAGGCCCACCCGGATGTGTTTAATATGCTGCTGCAAATCCTGGAGGACGGTGTGCTTACCGACTCCCAGGGCCGCAAGGTCAGCTTTAAGCACGCAGTGATCATTATGACCTCCAATGTGGGTGCGTCTAAGATTACCGACAGTCGTCAGGCCTTGGGCTTTGGCGATGACAAGGACGCAGCCAAGACCATTGAGGATCTGGTGATGGAGGAACTGAAAAAGACCTTTAAGCCGGAGTTTCTGAACCGTGTGGATGAGATCGTGGTGTTTAACCAGCTGGAGAAGCAGGACATTCAGGAGATCGCCCGCCGGATGTTGAAGGCTCTGAATAAGCGCCTGGCAGACCTGGATGTGCAAGCCACCTTTACGGACGCGGCAGTGGATGCGTTGGCAGATAAGGGCTTTGATAAGGTATATGGCGCGCGGCCTTTGCGCCGGGCCATTCAGACCCAAATTGAGGATCCGCTGTCCGAGCTGCTGCTGGAGGATAAGATCCACGGCACGGTGACGGTGGACTATAAGGACGGTGCGTTTACCTTTGATTCGCCGGCCGATAAAGACAAACAAGAACAGCCTGCGGCTCCTGCTGCAGACTGATCCGAGCAACACAAAAGCCCCTTGCGGCCAACGCCGTAAGGGGCAATTTTTTATATTGCGGTTTGTTTTTAATCCTGCGGCGGCGTAGGGGATCTGCGGCTGCATTTCTCCTGCAGCTTGAGAATATAATAGAACGCCACAGCGGCTGCTACCATACCGGTGACCATACCGAATGTGACCAACATGGTGGTGGTACCGTTCTTGGTGAACAGGGCGCGATCGCCGCCCACCAGCCCGGCCATGGTGTAGTACAGCGGGCCGCCGGGCAGCAAGGGAATGATGCCCGGGATCAGGTAAGTATTGGACGGCGCCTTAAGCACCCGTGCCATGGCTACGGACCAGAAGTACACCACTGCCGTGGCCACCACATTGGCGGCAAACACATTGCCCCACAGGTGGAAGCACAGCAGATACACACCCCAGCCCAGGGCGCCGCCAAAGGTGGCAGCCGCCACATTGCGTTCGCTGACCCGGAAGTAAATGGAAAAGCCCAGGGTGCCGATGGCGCCCATGAGAATTTGAATAAGTGCTGCTTTCATACCGTTGCACCTCCCATCACCAGGAACGCCAGCGCGTAGCCTCCGGCAATGGCCAGTGCCACCAGCACCGCCTCAATCAGTCTGTACAGCCCGGTGACAATATCTCGGTTGAACATCTCCTTAATGGCGTTTACTAAAAGCAGACCGGGGATCAGCAACATAATGTCGCCGATCATAATTTTGTCTGCCTGGTGACCTAAGCCCAGGCGGGTGAGCCCCAGCGCCAGCAGCCCGGAGACGAACCCGGCCACAAAGGTGTAGATCACATTGTGGATCTGCCGCAGCTTCAAATGATAATCCATCAGGTAGATCACAATGGCAATGGCGGCTGCGGCCAGCCCGTCCTTCAGATCGCCGCCGTAAAAGACGGAGAAACCGCCGGCTGCCAGCATATAGCCCAGGCATTTGATCACCGGTTTGGGCTTGCCTTTTTTGTACTGGCGGATCTGCCGGGTCAGGTCCTCTACATCCGGCACCTGGGCGCAAATGCGGCGGGAGAAGGCATTTAGCTCCTCTAACCGACCCAGGTCCGTGCCGTAACTTTGCACCCGTACAGATTGGGTGTAGTGGTTGCCGTCCTTGTCTCGAATGGTGGCCACGATCAGGCTGGTGACGGCGTAGATCTCGCAGTCGGTAAAGCCGTAGGCAATGCAAATGCGCCGCACGGTGTCCTCCACCCGCTTGACCTCGGCACCGGTTTCTACCAGGCGGCGTCCAATCTCCAGTGCATCCTCTAAGAACAGCTCACAGCTGTGTTTGTCCATGGTGTCGATCATACAAAGCCCCCTCTATGGGTATTATCGCAAAAATGCCCGCTCCGGTCAATAGATATTGGCAAAAAGGCGAAAATATGGCGCAACCAAGGGAAATGCAACCGCCAGTTGCGAAGATTTTTTCAAATGTAAAGCAGAGTATGTTGCCGCAACCGACCAAAATGGGTATGATGAGAGTGTCCTCAGGGAAAGCCCAGGACACTAACACAGTCAGCAAGATCCTCAACGGATCTCCGCAATACAATTTGAAAACACCGTGACTAAAGGAGATGCACAAGTATGAAAATCACAAGAACCGAACACTTCGATATTCAAAGAAAGATTGTTGCCAATATGACCACCGAGAGCTGGGAGCAGATCCCCCATGTGGCTTATGTATATGAGGCGGATGTAACCGACCTGATGACCGAGTTTAAGAAACTGCGCTCTACCAGCAAAACCAAGATCACCCTGAATACGGTTTTAATGAAAGCCATCATTGAGGGGCTGAAAGCGGCACCGGTGATGAACAGCCACCTGAGCTACAACCGCAAACTGGTGCGCGGCGAGCTGAAGACCTTTGAGGATATTAATATTTCTATGCCCATGCTGCTGCCGGACGGCAGAATGATGACCGTCAACCTGCGGGACTTCCAGAACAAATCCCTGCTGGCTATGACCGATTACATTGCCGATGTGACCCGCAGAGCAGAGAACACCAACCTGAACGAAGTGATGTTTGATGTGTCCTTGGACAACACCATTACCGGACTGAAACAGGGGAAAGTAAAACAGACCGTTAGTCGGCTGATCGGCTCTAAGACCGGCAAGCACAAGGTGCACACGCTCCACGGCGCTGCCAAAAAAGCTTATTACAGCATTCCGGAGAAAGACCGCCTGACTAAGAAAGATATTGAGCAGGGCACCGTGACCATTTCCAACCTGGGCTCTCTGTACAGAGGCCAGAGCGGTTACGGCACCTTGATCGAGATTGTGCCGCCCCAGGTGTGCGCATTCGCCTTGGGCGCTGTGCAGGATAAGCCGGTGGTGGTCACCGATAAGTTCGGCAACAAGACCATTGAGGCTCGCCAGATCTTGCCCATCACCGTGGTATTTGACCACCGTGCGCTGGACTTCGGCGATGTGATCCCCTTCTTGAAGAAGATGGACAGCATCTTTGCACACCCCCAGGTGATCCAGGCGTGGAAAGGCCAGGAGCGCGTAAAGGCCGTTATAGCTACCGAGGGCGAGGGCGTGGCCTAAGTGTGCTGAAAGCATAAAGAGCGGTTCCGCTGCGGCAGGACCGCTCTTGCACTTTTTGCCCGCCTTTGGTACAATGGCGGTAGAGGGGGTGTGGATATGAATAGAAAAGTAGATTTTTGGGGCGGTGTGTGCATCGCTTTGCTGGCAGTATGCACCGCTTGCTTTTCCCTGATTTATGTAAAAAGCCATCATGCGGTCTGTTTTTCGCTGGCGATTACATGCGGCACCTTTACTTATCACACGGCCATGCGCTTTGCCGTGGGCTGGGTCGTCGGCCGACACCGGGTGCCGGTGAATCCGCAGGGGCGCTGGTTTCGCCCACATCCCTGGGAGCCGGGGCTGTATGCGCACCTGGGGGTCAAGCGGTGGAAGCACCGGGTACCCTCCTATAAGCCCTACGATATGCACGGCGATCTGCAAGCGGTGGTGATGCAGATGTGCCGCAACGAGCTGGCACACGAGGTGATGGCGACACTGAGCTTTGTGCCCCTGTTGTTTTGCCTGCTTTGCGACGATCCGGTGGCAAATTTGCCGGTGTTTCTCATCACCTCTGTATTGGCGGCTGTGGCGGATTTGATACCGGTCATCCTCCAGCGTTACAACCGGCCGCGGCTGCAACGGCTGCTGCGGCGCCGCGAGCAAAAGGCGGGGAGCAAATAGAAAACATGACGGCAGACACTTTTTGTTGTCTGTCGTATTTTTTATTTTGGCAACTGGTCATACCACGAACCAACTATCCAAAAACAAAAACATTTTATCTAAAAAATAACCGCCCAATGTGGGCAAAACGGCAAAAAAACACCGGAGCATTGTGAATGGATTGACAATCTTTGGCGTTCATATTATATTATACATAATATATGCGAAATACGGAGAGGTGTTTATGGAAGCGTATAAAGTTATTGAGATCAAAAAAAGCGTGTTTGAGAGTAACGACCGGGAGGCGGAGAAACTTCGGGCCGAGCTGAAAGCAGAAAAGACCTTTTTGGTGAATCTGATGTCCTCCCCGGGCAGCGGCAAGACCACCACTCTGCGGGGCATTATCGGCCGCTTGCAGCAGGAGATGCGCATCGGTGTAATGGAGGCGGACATTGACTCGGATGTGGACGCCAAAACCATTGCAGAGACCGGGGTGCGTGCCATTCAGCTGCATACCGGCGGTATGTGCCACCTGGACGCAGGCATGACCCGCCAGGGGGTGGAGAACCTGGGTACGGCGGATCTGGATCTGGTGTTCTTGGAGAATGTGGGCAATTTGGTGTGCCCTGCCGAGTTTGACACCGGCGCTGCCAAAAATATGATGATCCTGTCTGTGCCGGAGGGGGATGACAAGCCTCTAAAGTACCCGCTGATGTTTACCGTGTCCGATGTGGTGCTCATCAACAAGATGGACACAAAGAGCGTGTTTGACTTTGACGATCAGGCGGTACAGGAGCGGATTTTAAAGTTGAACCCGCAGGCCAAGATCTTTTTTATCTCTGCCAAGACCGGCGAGGGTATGGACGCAGTGTGCGATTGGCTGCGGCAGCAAGTCCGGGACTGGAACGCATAAGTACGGAGGGAGAAGACGATGGCTGAAGAGAGAGAATTGATCCTCAAACTTGGTCAAAAAATCACGGACCGGATCGGTCACAAGGTGACGGTAGAGGATCCGGAGTATTATGGCTTGGCCTGCGTGGTCACGGACGAGATGGCAGAGATCGCGCTGAAGATGAAGGTGCGCAAGCCCATGACCCTGGACCAGGTGGCAAAAGCCACCGGCAAGAGCAAGAAATATCTGGAGCCGCTGCTGCAAGAGATGAGCAGCATTGGCCTGTTGGAGTATAACTGGGAGAACCCCAGCCGCACCAAGCAGTATGTGCTGCCCATGTTCGTACCCGGCAGCGCCGAGTTCTTTAATATGAAAAAGGATCAGATCGACGCCCACCCGGAGTTGGCCAAGTTCTTTGAGCGTATGACCTTCTTACCGCTGGAGAAGATCACCGCCATGGTGCCCCCCGGCGGTGCCGGTATCGGTATGCACGTGATCCCGGTGGAAAAGGCCATTGAGACGGAAAATCAATCTGTCGATGTGGAGCATATTTCCCACTGGTTGAAGAAATATGAGGGCAAGTATGCCGCCGGTCCCTGCTCCTGCCGTATGAGCCGCGCCAAGTTGGGCGAGGGCTGCGGCGATGATGCCGAGGACTGGTGCATCGGCGTAGGCGATATGGCGGACTATTTGGTAGAGACCAACAAAGGCCATTATGTGACCTACGATCAGGTGCTGGAGATCTTGCAGCGTGCCGAGGACAACGGCTTTGTGCACCAGATCACCAACATTGACGGTGAGAACAAGATCTTTGCCATCTGCAACTGCAATGTGAATATTTGCAATGCCTTGCGGACTTCTCAGTTGTTTAATACGCCCAATATGTCCCGCTCTGCGTACATTGCCAAGGTGGACAAGGCGCAGTGTGTGGCCTGTGGTCGTTGTGTGGAGTATTGCCCCGCCGGTGCGGTGAAGCTGGGTCAAAAGCTGTGCACCAAGGACGGCGGCACGGTGACCTATCCCCGACAGGAGTTGCCGGATAAAATCAAGTGGGGCCCGGAAAAGTGGAGCCCGGATTACCGGGACAAGAATCGGATCAACTGCTACGACGCCGGCACGGCGCCCTGTAAGACCGCTTGCCCGGCCCATATTGCCGTGCAGGGGTACTTAAAGCTGGCAGCCCAGGGTCGCTACAAGGACGCTCTGGCGCTGATCAAAAAAGAAAATCCGTTCCCTGCCGTTTGCGGCCATGTGTGCAACCGCCGGTGTGAGGACGCCTGCACCCGCGGCACTATTGACCGTGCGGTGGCGATTGATGAAGTGAAGAAGTTTATCGCTCATCAGGATCTGATTGCAGAGCACCGCTATGTGGCGCCCAAGGTGATCCCCTCTAACAAGGGCGGCTTTGATGAGAAGATCGCCATTATCGGCGGCGGCCCGGCCGGCCTGTCCTGCGCCTATTATTTGGCAGAGAAGGGCTATACCCCCACTGTGTTTGAGAAGAACGAGAAGCCCGGCGGTATGCTGGTGTACGGTATTCCGTCTTACAAGTTAGAAAAAGATGTGGTGGCTGCGGAGATTGATGTGATCCGTGAAATGGGTGTAGACATTCGCTGCGGCGTGGAAGTGGGCAAGGATATTACCTTGGACGAGTTGCGCGCCCAGGGCTACAAGGCCTTTTATATCGCTATTGGTTGCCAGGGCGGCCGCAAGGCGGGTATTCCCGGTGAGGACGCCCAGGGCGTAATGACCGCTGTGGACTTTCTGCGCACCGTTGGCGGCAACCCGGATTACCCGGTAGAGGGTGAAGTGGTTGTAGTTGGCGGCGGCAATGTGGCGATTGATGTGGCCCGTTCCTCCGTGCGCTGCGGTGCAAACAGCGTGTCTATGTTCTGCCTGGAGAGCCGGGACGCTATGCCTGCCTCGGTTGAAGAGGTGGAAGAAGCCCGGGTGGAGGGCGTAGATGTGAACTGCGGCTGGGGTCCCAAGGAGATCTTGACGGAGAACGGCAAGGTCACCGGTATTGTGTTTAAGAAGTGCCTGTCCGTGCTGGACGAGAACGGCCGCTTTGCCCCGGTTTATGACGAGAACCAGACCAAGACCGTGGCGTGCAGCCATGTGTACCTGAGCATTGGCCAGGCGATTGAATGGGGTCACCTGCTGGACGGCTCCAAGGTGGAGTTGGGTCGCGGCAACGGCGCTGTGGCAGACAGCCTGACCTATCAGACCGCACAGGAAGATATTTTTGTGGGCGGCGATGTATACACCGGCCCCAAGTTTGCCATTGACGCCATTGCAGCGGGCAAGGAGGGCGCCGTGTCCATTCACCGATTCGTGCAGCCCAACACCAGCCTGACCATCGGCCGTAACCGTCGGGACTTTATTGCGCTGGATAAGGAGAATATCTCCGTGGCCCAGTACGATACCGGCGACCGCCAGGTGCCCGGCGTGGACAAGAGCATTGATCAAAAGCATTCCTTTAGAGACGCACATCTGACCTATACAGAGGCACAGGTGAAGGCGGAAACTGCTCGCTGCTTAGGCTGCGGCGCCTCTGTGGTGGATCCCAATAAGTGCATCGGCTGCGGCGTGTGTACCACCAAGTGCGCCTTTGATGCCATTCACCTGCACCGGGAGCTGCCGGCAGCCAGCAAGATGGTGCGCTCGGAGGACAAGATGAAGAGCATTTTGCCTTATATGCTGAAGCGCGAGATCAAAATTCGCTTTAACAAGGAGTAAGTATGCACGAGTTGGGCATCGTATTCCATATTATTGATACTGTGGAGCAGGTGGGGCGCGAGAACGGGGTAACGCAGGTGCGCTGCGTTACGCTGGATGTGGGCCAGGTGTCCGGAATTGAGGACCCCTATTTGATGGACTGCTGGCGCTGGGCGGCGGATCGATCGGAGATGCTGCGAGGCGCCCGGTTGCAGATTGAGACGGTGCATGCCGTCACCCTGTGCGACGCCTGCGGCAAGACCTATGATACTGTGCCCCAGGGGCGCACCTGCCCCTATTGTGGCAGCGGGGACACTCACTTGTTGCAAGGCAATGCATGCAGTATTCGAGAAATTGAGGCGCGATAGAGAATGCACGAGTTGAGTATTGTGTATGAGTTGTACCGCACGGTGACCCAGCTGGCCGCAGAGGCCGGGCTGCACCGGGTGGAAGCGGTGCGCCTGCAAGTCGGGGAACTGTCCGGTGTGGAGGGCCCGTACCTGCGGGAGTGCTGGAATGCTGTGGTGCGAGATACGCCGCTTCGTTCTACCCGGTTGGAGCTGGAGCACCTGCCGGCTATTGCCATGTGTGCGCATTGTGCCCGCTTGTACGCCCATTTGGCCTGTGCCCGCACTTGCCCCCGTTGCGGTAGCCACGATCATCTCATTTTGTCCGGCCGCCAATTCCTCATCGACCGGATCGAGGGGTATTAAAAATCAGCCGACGACCGTGCGTCTGTTCGCCCAGTCGTCGGCATCGGTGCGCCGGAGCGGCAATACTTTGCAGCAAACTTATAAATAGGCAAATAAAAGAACAGATACACGCCGGTGTATCTGTTCTTTTATGCTTATTTGGGTGGTTTATTCTTCGTTTTCGCGGATTTCTTTCAATTGGGGTTGCAAAACGGCCAGCTTTTTCTTGGACAGGTTGTAGCCGAATCCCAGCAAAATCGCCAATAGAGTCAGGGTAATGGCCGGTACAAGGGTGGAAATGTCATAGAGCTTATTGAGCACATCCTCCGGCAGCGCCGTGTTGTTGGCAGAAGCGGTGCTATCGTAGTGGATCACCGCCAAAAGGGCATTGAGTCCAACACCGGCCAGGGTTTGCCCCAGCTTTCTGGCAAAGGAGACAACCGCATAGGCGGTACCTTCCTCCCGACGATGGGTGCGAATCTCGTGGTAGTCAATCACGTCCATCACCAGCGCCCACACCTCCAGTACCAAGAAGGTCTGGCCCAGGCCGGAGAAGAAGGTGAACACCAAAAATACATAGGGATTGTCGGTTTTGATAAAGAACAGAATAAAGCTGATCAGTGCCGCAAAGCCCATACCAAAGGCGCAAAGCTCTTTTTTGCCGAACTTGTCGATCAGCTTGTTCATAATAGGAATTAAGATGGCCATGGGCAAGTAGGTGCAGATGGTCACCAGTGCGTACAGCTGCGCGCTGTGGTAGTAGTCCGCAAATAGGTACTGATAGGTGGCTTGATAATAGAACTGAAACGCGATCAGCAGCATGGACACCAGGCAAAGCATCACAAACGGTCTGTTCTTTGCCAGGTCGCCAATCGCCTTAAAGGCGTTGTAGTCGCCTTTTTTCTTTTGAATCGGTGCGATCCTCTCCTTGGTCAGCTTGTAGTGACCGAAGAAAATCACAATGGAAAGAATGGCCAGGATCAAAACGCCGATGGTCAGTTTGTTACCGTCCAGCGTTTGAATTTTGGTGCCGTCGGCGGAGATGGTGGTGTTGTATACCAGCATGGGAAAGAGAATGGTGCTCGGCAAGCCGCCGAGGCCGGCGCCGATGGAACGCCACATGGACAGGGAGGAGCGTTCTTTTTCGTCATCGGTGACCACCGAGGCCAGCGAGCCGTAAGGAATGTTGACGCAGGTGTACATCATACCGTACAGAATGTAGGTGATGTAGGCAAACAGCAGGTATTTGGCTTCGCTCAAATTGGGAATGACCGTAAACATCAGCACCGCAGACACCGCCAGCGGAATGGAAAACCAAAACACATACGGGCGGAATTTGCCTTGCTTGGTGGGCTTTCTGGAGTCAATGAACGCGCCCCAAATGGGGTCGTTGATGGCGTCCCAAAGCCGTGCCACCAAAATCAAAACCACGATCTTGGCAGGCTGAATGTGCAGCACATCGGTGTAAAACTTGTTTTGAAATGCACCGATTAGTGAGAAGGTCAAAAGGCCGCCCATATCGCCCATGGCGTAGCCGATCTTGTCCTTAAACTTTATGCCGTGTGTTAAACTCTTTTCGCTCATAAAAATCCCCCTTCATTTGTGAAAAGATATTGAATGAAAACCCATTTCAAATCCGTGGGCAGCGCACAAAAATATAGCGCGCTTTCCCTTGCCGGCAGGGTACGCAAACAGGAAGTGCGAATCAGCGTGTTGTTTGCTAAGTGAATGGATCGTATATATGTTCCTTTCTATACGAATGAACACGGTTCATTATGTTACTATCATACAATGCACGCCCCCGGTTGTCAACAAAAACAGGGGATCCTGCATTGACATCCTCGGTGGGTTCGGGTAAAATAAAAGCACAGACGGTTGTTGCCGATCAAAAAGAGAAATCTGTTCCCATTCCGAACACAGTCATCCAGCCCTTGTATAAGTCTATGCAGGGGCGATTTTGGTTTTTAGGCAAGGAGGAGTTATGCGAGAGAACATAAGCTATATGCTGAAAAACTGGATTGCCTGGGATAAGAAAAGCCCGGTGTACTTTCTGATCCGGGTGCCGGCACTGGTGTTCCAGCCCATTGTTACCGCCTATATACCCAAGGCGATGATCGATTGTATCGAAAAGGGCGTTACCACCCGGCAACTGATTTTGGTGGTGGCGCTGCTGAGCCTGCTGCTGACCATTACCATTTGGCTGGATCCGTTTATGAAGGAGCTGATCTTGGGCGGTGCCCGGATTGTGCGCATGCGCTATGCGGTGGCTGCGTTTGAAAAAAATCTCAGTACCGACTATGCCAATATAGAAAATCTGGAAATGCGCGAGAAACAAAAGCGCGCAGAGGTTTTTTATAACGGACGGTATGCAGGCGGTTCAAACTTTATAAGCACGCTGAATTTGTTTTTCGTTGCGGTGGTGGGTGTTGTTGCGTCCGGCGTACTCATCTACAAGATCAATATTTGGATGATTTTGCTGATTATTGCCACCTGCGGCGCCCAGTTTTGTTTGCAAAGAGCGCTGACGAAGAAACAGCGGCAAAACTTGGATCAACGCACGGAGCCTGCGGCGAAGTTCGATTATTTTTATAAGCTGTGCAAGGATGGCACGGCGGCAAAGGATATTCAGCTTTACAATATGGGCGATTATTTTATTCGGGCGCTTGCCGCCTCCCTTTGCAGGATTGAAAAAATCTATGCCCGGTACACCCATACCTGCGTATCGTTTAATGGCATTACCGCTTTGCTCAGCGCCGTGCGCCAGGCCATTGCCTACATTTACCTTGCGTATTTGACCGGCAAGGGTGCGCTCAGTGTGTCCGATTTTATCTTCTATTTCGGCATCATTACCGGCTTTTCCAACTGGGTGCTCCATTTGGGCTTTGCGGTTAATCAGATTGAGATGTGCTGCAAGGAGTGCCAGGCATACAGGGAGTATATTGCGTTTGCGGATCATGCAGAGGAGGGGGAGCGGCTGACCTCCAAATCCGTTGATCGGGTGGTGTTTGAGCATGTGTCCTTTCAGTACCCCTCTGCTGACGCACCTACGCTGAAGCATATTGACCTTACATTCAAAAATGGCGAAAAGATTGCCATTGTGGGGGAGAACGGCGCAGGCAAAACCACGCTGATCAAGCTGCTGTGCGGCCTATATGCGCCCACCGGCGGTCGCATTCTGTTAAACGGCAAAGATACTGCCACCATTGCAAAGAACAGCTATTTCGATTTATTTTCGGCCATTTTTCAGGACTATTATTTCTTGCCCATGACCATTCAGCAAAACATAACGGCAAGCCTTGACTATGATCGGGAAAAATTTGACCTGGCGTTGCAGAAAGCCGAAATGTTCGATAAGGTGTATGCCTTGCCAAAGGGCGCAGATACGCTAATGGACAGGAATGTGTATAAGGATGCGGTGGATTTTTCCGGCGGTGAAAAGCAAAAGCTGCTGCTTGCCAAGGCTATGTACAAGGACGCGCCAATTTTGATTTTGGACGAGCCCACGGCGGCGCTGGATCCGATTGCCGAAAATCAGCTGTACTTAAAATACAGTGAGTTGACCGATGGCAAACTCTCTTTCTTTATTTCCCACCGGTTGTCTTCCACCCGTTTTTGCGACCGGATTTTGTTTGTGTCCGGCGGCCAAATCACCGAGATGGGCACCCACGAGGAGCTGATGGCCAAAAAGGGCGCATATTACAAAATGTTTCAGGTGCAAAGCTACTATTACAGAGAACAGGGGGTGGCTGTGCATGCATAACTTTAAGATGATAGGTAAGATGTATCGGGAGATTGCCGGCCTGGACAAAGGTATTCTGCCTGTGGATTTCTTCTGTGCGATTTTGACCGGCGCCAAGCCCTTTGTGAACATTTGGTTCACTGCCAAGATCATCGGTATGATGACCGCCGGTGCGGACTTTAAGGGGCTTTTGGCCTATATTCTTGCGGCTGTGGCGCTTAATTTTGTGCTGGATTACACAGGCGGGTTTTTATCTGATCTATACGATGTTAAATCCGACCTGCTGTTTAGCAGAGAAAATTTCAAAATGGCGGAAAAGCTGTTTCATATGGATTATGAAAAGCTGGAGGACAACACATTCAGAAAGACGATCCATAAGCACGAGGAGGCGGGCGCCAGCCGGTGGGCGCGGTTTTCGTATTTTATGTGGACCAGCCAGGTGTTTGTTAAGGGCGTGTTTACGGTGGCGGTGTCTGTGGTGATGATCCTGCCGCTTTTGAAAATCGGTTTTACCAAAACCGGCAATTCATTTTTTGAAAGACCTGTCTTTCTGATCCTGCTGATTGTCACTCTGATTGTTATGGCGGCGGTTATGGCGTTGATTGCCGTGCGGATGAACAAGTCGTACCTGGCTGCAAACGAGGCGTATGCTACGCTGGATCGTCTGTTCTATTCGCTGATTGACCTGTTTGCCGATTATAAAACAGGTAAGGAGATACGCCTATACAAAGAGCAGCACTTGATCGGCAAAATCGCAACGGAAAAGATTCTTACTGACGGCGAAAAAACGCTGAAGCAAATTTCCATGCGCACCGCAAAAACCAGCTCCATCGTTGCGGTGATGGGTGCCTTTGTTGCGTTTGGCGTGTATGTTTTTATCGGGGTCAAGGGCAATTTGGGGCTGTTTGACATTGGCGCGCTGGTGATGTACTGCGGCGCTTTTATGCAGATCGTAAACGGTGTTATGCTCATCGCTAACACGCTGGGCAAGCTGGCGGAGATCTTGCCGCTGGCTCGGATTTATTTTGAGATTATAGAGTGCACAGACAGCAAGCAATACGGTACCCGGACCCTGGACGGTGACCGATTTGAGATCGAGTTCAAAAATGTGTCGTTCAAATATCCGGGCGCAAATCAATATGCCCTGGAGAATGTGAGCATTAAAATTGAGAACGGCAGCCATCTGGCCGTGGTGGGCAGGAACGGCAGCGGCAAAACCACCTTTATCAAGCTGATGTGCCGCCTGTATGATGTGACTGACGGCGAAATTCTCATCAACGGCGAAAACATTCAAGCATACACCAAGGAGAGTATTACCGCACTGTATTCCGTAGTGTTCCAGGATTTCAAAATCTTCTCTGTGCCCCTGAGAGATACGGTTTGTGCCGGTTCCGCTTTTGACCGGGACAAGCTGTATACCTGCCTGGAAAATGCCAATATTAAGGAGCGAGTAGAGCGCCTGCCGAATAAGGAAAACACTTATCTTTATAAGGATTTGAACAAGGGCGGCGTAGAGATCTCCGGCGGCGAGGCGCAAAAGCTGGCCCTTGCCAGAGCGCTCTATAAGGACGCGCCGGTGGTGGTGCTGGACGAACCTACGGCGGCGCTGGACCCGATTGCGGAGAACGAGATTTACAGCCGTTTCAATTCCTTTGTGCAAAGCAAAACGGCCATTTACATTTCGCATCGGCTGTCCAGCTGTGTCTTTTGCGATACCATCGCCGTGTTTGATCACGCAAGGCTGGTGGAAAGCGGTACGCACACAGCGCTTTTGGCTGCCGACGGCCAATATGCAGCGCTTTGGAACGCGCAGGCAAAGTATTATGTGTAGCCTGCAGCAGCACAACAATGCCGCTCCCGGCGAAAACGAAAAAATGAAGGAAAAAGCAAAAAAACAGACATCCGTGTGGATGTCTGCTTTTTTCTTGCAAAATGCGGCAGCTGTTTTATTGACATCCGTCCAAAAATGTGATTTGATATACACAGAGCGCTTTTGCATTGTAAAGACAGTCGGGGCGCGCACAAAACAGCTTCAGATTGCAAAATGACATTTTGCGACCATGTTATGCTTTTAACGGCAGGAGGAGATTTTTATGAATAGAAAGAACGTAGGTATAGCTTTCGGCGCACTTTGTGGGCTGGCAGCTTTAACTGCAACGGCAGCGGAAATATTCTATGACATCTCAATCAACACGAAATCACCTATCCATATGAGCAAACTCAACAACTTGGTTCAAAAAGCTACGAATACTGCCGGCAATGAAGAGGAAGCAAGTGCAAAATACAGCGGTATGACAGGCACGCCGGAAATCA